>Ga0182742_1003986_pt1 | contig 13808 bp, 10 predicted proteins | sample eDN5th37CBELigMG_FD_128880 | JGI IMG/M metagenome (GOLD analysis project Ga0182742, IMG submission 128880) | Enriched Miracle-Growth compost microbial communities from Emeryville, California, USA - eDNA 5th pass 37_C BE-Lig MG (version 2)... ... | reverse complement strand
TCCGACGGGTCCTACGGGGTGGCCGAGGGCCTGCTCTCCTCGTTCCCGTGCACCTGCTCGAACGGCGAGTACCGCATCGTGTCGGGCCTCGACATCGACGAGTTCTCCCGCGGCCGCATCGACGCGTCGGTGGCGGAGCTGGCCGACGAGCGCGACGCCGTCCAGGAGCTCGGCCTCATCTAGCTCCCGCACGCCCGCCGCCCGCCGCCCGCCCCGCCCGCTCGCGGCGGGCGGCGAGGCGTCACTTCAGGAACTTGCTGGTGGTGTTGTCGGCCAGCACCTTCCCGCCGGTCTGGCACGTGGGGCAGTACGCCACCGTGTAGGTGGCGTACTCCACGGCCCGCACGGTGTCGCCGCACACCTCGCAGGCCTGGCCGGCACGGCCGTGCACCCGGCCCGGGCGCTCCTTCGACGCGCTCATGTCGTCGCGCGTGCGCTCCACGGCCAGGCCCTCCTCCACGGCGTCGTGGATGGCCTTCACCACGCGGGCGGCCTCGTCGGCGCCCAGCTTGGCCGTGGAGGCGAACGGGGACAGGCGGGCGCGGTGGCACACCTCGTTGGCCAGGCGCCGGCCCAGGCCCGCCACCAGCCGCTGGTCGCGCAGGAAGCCGTGCAGCCGCATCGGGTGGGCGTGCAGCAGGGCCAGCAGCTCGTCGGGCTCGACCTGGTCGGCCTCCGGGCCGAGCTCGGACAGGGGCGGGCGGGTCTCCACCTGGTCGGGCGGCGCCGTCCACACGCCGGCGCGGTGCTCCTTGCCGGCCTCGGTGAGCAGCAGGTTCCGCCCGCCCGAGAACGTCCACCGGGCCAGGCCGCCGCGGGGGCGGGCCGCCTTGCCGGTGTCGACCTTGAGGCGGCCGCCCTGCATGAGGTGCACCACGAACACGAGCGGTTCGGTGCGCAGCAGCAGGTGCTTGCCCCGCCGGCCCACCGCGTCGAGCGTGGCCCCGACGGCGGCCTCGGGTGGCGGCACCGCGGTCTTCAGCGCGGTGAAGGTGAGCGGCGTGAACCGCTCCAGCGTGGCGCCCGCCAACCAGGCGTCGAGCCGCTCGGCGTGGGCCTGCAGCTCCGGCAGCTCGGGCACGTCGTCTCCTTCCCTCCGCTCGGCCTGGCCCGGCCTACGGCCACACCGTGGCGGCCCGCACCGGCTCGAGCGCGTGGTCGAGGGCCCGGAAGACCTCCTGGCAGCGCACCAGGAGGCGCACGTCGCCGTGGACCTCGAGGCCGCCGGCCAGGAAGGCCTGCTGGGCGTTGAGCTCGCCGCGAGCCACCCGGGCCGCGGTGGTGCGGTCCTGGCGGAACGTCAGGCGCGTGGGCCGCGCCGGGCCGGGGCCGGCGTCGACCCGCCCGTCGGCCAGCTGCAGGTGGTACCGGACGGGCTCGGTGCCGTCGTCGTCGACCACCTCCACGGTGAGCGACAGCTCCTCGCCGCCGGCCGCCTCGAGCAGCTGCGGGCCGGCGGCCCGCACGGCGTCGGCCCAGGCGGCCACCCAGTCGGGGGCGAGGTAGGTCGGCACGTCTCGGCAGGCTACCGAGCGGCCGGTACCCTCGGCGGGTGCGGTGGTCGGCGGCGGACGAGGGGCGCCACCGGCCGGGTGGCGGCCGCTGGTGGCAGGAGGCCTGGGAGTTCGACGCGTGGTGGGACGGCGGCCGGGCCGGCGTCTGCGTGCACGTGTCGCTCCTGCCGGACCAGCGCCGGGCCTGGTACTGGGCGGCGCTCGTGCGCCCGGCGGTGCCGGTGGTGGTGGTGCACGACCTCGACGTCGCGCTGCCCCGCCAGGCCCTCGAGCTGCGAGCGGCCGGCCTCTGGGCCGACCACGTCTGCGAGACGCCCTTCGACCACTGGACCGTGGCCAACGAGGCCCACGGCGTCGCCTTGGATGACCCCGAGGAAGGCGCCCGCCGTGGGTACGGCGACGTGGTGGCGATGGCCTTCGACCTGGAGTGGGAGCAGGCGGGCGAGGCGCAGCCCGCGCTCGCCGGCGAGGGCCTCGACGGCTACGTCCTGGCCTGCGAGGTGCACGGCGAGATCCACCTCGCCGACGGGGCCCTGACCGTGGCCGGGCAGGGCGCCCGCCGCCACTGGTGGGGCGAGCGGGGCTGGTTCGACCGGCCGTGGGGCGACGCCGAGGCCGATGCCGGCGCGCAGCTGGTGCTGTCCCTGCAGGGCGACGGGCGGCGCAGCCGCTTCACCCGTCGGCTGGCCCGCTCGGGGTGGACCGAGCGCAACCAGCCGGTCGGGTGAGTGCCTGGCAGGAGGAGCAGGAGGAGCTAGTCGGCCAGGCTGGGCTGCGGCGCGCCCACCGGCTCCGCGGCGCCGGCCTCCCCGGCGGGGGTGGAGGTCGACCGCTTGGAGAAGGCGATGGCGCCGAGCAGCACGACGAGCGCCGCGCCGGCGATGGCGTAGCGGGCCCCGTCGTTGTCCTGCAGGTTGATCACCGCCGGCAGGACGAGCAGCGACACCAGGTTCATCACCTTGATGAGCGGGTTCAGCGCCGGGCCGGCGGTGTCCTTGAAGGGGTCGCCGACCGTGTCGCCGATGACCGCGGCCTTGTGGCTGTCGGACCCCTTGCCGCCCTCGTGGCCGTCCTCGATGTACTTCTTGGCGTTGTCCCAGGCGCCGCCCGAGTTCGACAGGAAGTTGGCCATCAGCTGGCCGGTGAGGATCACCGCGGCCAGGAAGGCGCCCAGCGCGAAGTAGTTGATGCCGAAGCCGATGATCACCGGCGTGAGCACGGCCAGCAGCGCGGGGGTGCTGAGCTCGCGCAGCGACGCGGCTGTGCAGATGTCGATGACCGGGCCGTAGTCGGGCCGCTTGGTGCCGGCCATGATCTTCCCGTCGGCGAACTGCCGGCGCACCTCCTGCACGACGACGCTGGCGGTGCGGCCCACGGCCCGGATCGCCAGCGCGCTGAAGAGGAAGGCGATCGAGCCGCCGATGAGGAGGCCGATGAACGTCTTCGGATCGGCCACGTTGATGGCCGTGAACGGGCTGGTGAAGAGCTCGCTGCCTTCGAGGCCGAGGTTCAGCTCGTTGCCGATGGTCTCGATGAAGGAGGCGAACAGGGCTACCGCGGCGATCACCGCCGAGCCGATGGCGAAGCCCTTGGTGACGGCCTTGGTGGTGTTCCCCACGGCGTCGAGGCCGACCATGATCCGCTCTGGCTCGCCGTGGAACTCACCGGACATCTCGGCGATGCCCGCGGCGTTGTCGGCCACCGGGCCGAAGGTGTCCTCGGACACCACCACGCCGGTGGTGGCGAGCATGCCCATGCCGGTGAGGGCCACGAGGTAGAGCGTGAACTGCACGTTGCCGTCGCCGAGGGCGATGGCGCCGCCGAGGGCGAGGGCGATGGCCACGATGGCCCACACCGACGACTCGAGGCCCGACGACACGCCGGCCAGCACCGTCGTGGCGGGGCCGCTGCGGGTGGCCTCGGCGATCTCGCGGACGGGGGCGGTCTCGGTGGAGGTGAAGTACTCGGTGATGCGGCTGACGACCTGCGCCAGCACGAGGCCGATCACCACGGCGCCGAAGCACCGCCAGCCCTCGTTGTTGTTGTCGTTGCCCACGTAGACGAGTGCGAGGATCAGCGTGCCGATCACGGTGAGGATGCCGGCGGTGAGGAAGCCGCGGTTGATCGGCGTCATCGCGCTGCGGTCGCGGTCGCTGGCCTTCACGGCGAAGACGCCCACGATGGAGGCCAGCACGCCGAGGGCGCGGGCCGCGAGGGGGAACACCAGGCCGAGGGCGGGGTTGGCGCCGATCGAGTCGAAGGCGGCCACGCCCAGGATGATCGAGGCCACCAGGGTGACCTCGTAGGACTCGAACAGGTCGGAGGCCATGCCGGCGCAGTCGCCGACGTTGTCGCCTACGTTGTCGGCGATGGTGGCCGGGTTGCGGGGGTCGTCCTCGGGGATGCCCGCCTCGACCTTGCCGACGAGGTCGGCGCCCACGTCGGCGGCCTTGGTGAAGATGCCGCCGCCGACGCGCAGGAACAGCGCCAGGAGCGAGCCGCCGAACCCGAAGCCGACGAGGATGGCCGAGCTCGTGTTCTGGAAGATCATGATGATCACCGTGGCGCCGAGCAGGCCCAGGCCCACGGTGAACATGCCGGCCACGCCCCCCGTGCGGAAGGCGACCTTCAACGCGGCGGGCATGGAGCCGCTGCGGGCGGCTGCTGCTGTGCGCACGTTGCCGCGCACGGCCAGGCTCATGCCGATGAAGCCCGTGAGGCCGGACATGAGGCAGCCGGCCAGGAACGCCAGCGTGCGGTAGATCCCCGACTCGGCGAAGGACAGCGCCGTGCTCTCGTCGGGCTTCAGCACCTCCACCGAGGTGATGAAGACCACGACCGCCAGCGGGATCAGGATCACGAGGATCGTCTTGAACTGCCGGCGGAGGTACGCCATCGCGCCCTCCTGGATGGCGCTGGCGATCTCCACCATGCGCGGCGTCCCCTGGTCCGAGGCCAGCACGTCCCGCATGAGGAAGAACCCCACGGCGAGCGCCAGGAGAGCGGTGAGGGCGGACCCCACCAGCAGCGCCCATTCGCCCCCGTGGAGGTGGAACGCTTGATAGCCGCCCTCGGCGGCGAAGATGTTGGTCACCTGTCCTCCGTATGACGGGTGTCGCCCCTGGCAGGCACGGGCGGGCCGCGCCGGCGGGGAACACTACGACGCCCGTCATACGGAGGTCACATCCGGGGCCCGCCCCGCCGGGGACCCAGCCCCGGATGCGCCTGCGGGCTACACGAAGGCGGAGGCGAAGATCAGCGACACCACCGTCATGACCTTGATCAGGATGTTCATGGCAGGACCGGAGGTGTCCTTGAACGGGTCGCCCACGGTGTCGCCGACCACGGCCGCCTTGTGCGCGTCGGAGCCCTTGCCGCCGTAGGCACCGGCCTCGATGTGCTTCTTGGCGTTGTCCCAGGCGCCCCCGGCGTTGGCCATGAAGATGGCGAGGGCGAAGCCGACCACGAGCGCCCCCGCCAGGAACCCGCCAAGGGCGTTCACGTCGATGAAGCCGATGACGAGCGGCAGCACGATGGCCAGCGAGCCGGGGATGAGCATCTCCTTCAGCGCCGCCGACGTGGAGATGTCGACGCACCGGGCGTAGTCAGGGGTGACGCCCGGCTTGCCCTCCCGCAGCCCGGGGATCTCCCGGAACTGGCGGCGCACCTCCTCGATCATCTTGCCGGCGGCCCGCCCCACGGCGTCGATGGTGAGGGCGGCGAACAGGAACGGCACCATGGCGCCGAGGAAGAGCCCGACGAACACCTCCACCTCGCCGACGTCGAGGCTCAGGTCGAACCCCTCGCTGCGCAGCGCCTCCTCGAAGGCCTTGAACAGCGCGAGGGCGGTGAGCGCGGCCGAGCCGACGGCGAAGCCCTTGGCGACGGCGGCCGTGGTGTTGCCCAGCGAGTCGAGCGAGTCGGTGACCTCGCGGACCTTCGGGTCGAGGCCGGCCATCTCGGCGATGCCGCCGGCGTTGTCGGCGATGGGCCCATAGGCGTCGACGCTCACCACCACGCCGGTGGTGGCCAGCATGCCGATGGCGGCCACGGCGATGCCGTAGACGCCCAGCCCCTCGGCGGTCTGCTCGCCGCCCCAGTACGCCACGCCGACGCCCAGCACCACGAGCACCACCGAGGCGGCCACCGAGATCATCCCGGCGGAGAGGCCGCCGAGCACGACGGTGGCCGGGCCGGTCTCGCCGCGCGCCGCGATCGAACGTACGGGCGGGAAGTGGTCGGAGGTCCAGATCTCGGCCACCTTGCCGATGGCGTAGCCCACGAGCAGGCCGCCGATGACCGACACCGCCAGGCCCCACCACTTGTCGACGCCGTCGAGGTCCGAGAAGAACACGGCGCCGAGCACGGCCACGGCCACCACGGTGATGACGGCGGCCACGTTCGTGCCCCGGTGCAGCGCGGACGACAGCCGGCTCACCTCGAGGCTGTCGCCGGCCCGTACCGTCAGGGCGCCGATGATCGACGCCACCATGCCCACCGCGGCGATGGCGAGGGGGAAGACGAAGAACTCGGGCGTGTCCTCGACGGTGATCCCGGCGATGAAGGCGGCCAGCGCGATCGGGGCGATGATCGAGCCGGCGTAGCTCTCGAACAGGTCGGCGCCCATGCCGGCCACGTCGCCGACGTTGTCACCCACGTTGTCGGCGATGGTGGCCGGGTTGCGGGGGTCGTCCTCGGGGATGCCGGCTTCGACCTTGCCCACGAGGTCGGCGCCGACGTCGGCCGCCTTGGTGTAGATGCCGCCGCCGACTCGGCTGAACAGGGCGATCGACGAGCCGCCCAGGGCGAAGGCCGTGACCACCTGGAAGGCGTCGTCGACGTCGAGCCACTCCACGAAGACCAGGTAGCTGAGGCTCAGGCCGAAGAGGGCGAGGCCGGCAACCGTGAAGCCCATCACCGCGCCGCCCCGGAAGGCGAGGGGCAGGGCCTTGTGGGCGCCGGTGCGGGCGGCCTCCGTCGTGCGGGCGTTGGCCAACGTGGCGATGGTCATCCCCACGAAGCCGGCGAGGCCCGACAGGACCGCGCCGAACACGTAGGCGATGGCACCCCACGGTCGGCCGTAGTCGAGGAAGGCGAAGATCAGGATGGCCATGGCCACGATGAAGCCGGCCACCCAGGTGTACTCACGCCGCAGGAAGGCGCGGGCACCGGCTTGGATGGCCTGCATGAGCTCCACCATGCGCTCGTTGCCGGGGTGCTCCCGGCTCACGAGCACGTAGAAGTAGGCGGCCAGGCCGAGACCGGCCAGCCCGCTCAGTGCGGCCAGGTAGGGGACGGCGTCCATCGTCGGCGCTCCTCGTCGGCGGTGGTGTGGGCTTCAGGACGGGGGAGGGTTGCAAGCGCGAGCCGGCCCGGGCCTGCGAGGCCCGGGCCGAGGGACCGGATCAGACCCGGTCGTACAGGATCGCCCGCTTCACCTCTTCGATGGCCTGCGTGACCTTGATGTCACGAGGGCAGGCATCGGTGCAGTTGAAGGCGGTGCGGCAGCGGAACACGCCCGACTTCTCGTTGAGGATCTCCAGGCGCTGGTCGGCCGCCTGGTCCCGGCTGTCGAAGATGAACCGGTGGGCGTTGACGATCGCCGCCGGGCCCACGTAGGAGGAGTTGCCCCAGTAGACCGGGCACGACGTCGTGCAGCAGGCGCACAGGATGCACTTCGTCGTGTCGTCGAACCGCTCGCGGTCCTCCGCCGACTGATAGCGCTCGGTGTAGCCGGGGTCGTCGTTGTTGATGAGGTACGGGAGCACGGCGCGGTACTGCGCGAAGAACGGCTCCATGTCGACGACGAGGTCCTTGATCACCGGGAGGCCGCGGATGGGCTCCAGGGTGATCTCGGTGCCGACGTTCTCGATGAGCTTGCCGCACGCCAGGCCGTTGATGCCGTTGATGACCATGGCGTCGGAGCCACACACCCCGTGGGCGCACGACCGGCGGAAGGTGAGCGTGCCGTCCTGCTTCCACTTGGCCTCGTGGAGCGCGTCGAGCACGCGGTCCTTCGGGTCGAGCTGGACCTCGTACTCCTGCCAGCGGGGCTTGGTGTCGCGCTCGGGGTCGTACCGCTTGACCTTCAGGTGGACCGTCACCTTGGCGACGGCGGCGGTCTGGGGGCGTTCCTCGACGACGGCCATCAGTACTTGCGCTCCATCGGGATGTACTTCCCGCCCTCGACGGGGCGGTACTCGAGGCGGATGCGTCCGTCGTCCTCGCGGTAGGCGAACGTGTGCTTCATCCAGTTGGCATCGTCCCGCAGCGGGTGGTCCTCCCGCCAATGCGCACCACGGCTCTCCGTGCGGGCCCGCCCCGACACGACCAGGCACTCGGCCAGGTCGAGCAGGTAGCCGAGCTCGAGGCCCTCGGTGAGGTCGTAGTTGAAGATGTTGCCCTTGTCCTGGATGGACACCCGCTGGTAGCGGTCCTTCAGGTCGGAGATCACGTCGAGCACGGCCGAGAGGCTGTCCTCGGTGCGGAACACCGAGGCCTTGTCCATCATCTCGTCCTGCAGGGTGGTGCGGATCTCCGCCACGCTCTCGGTGCCGGTGGAGGCCCGGAGGCGCTCGATCCGCCCGATGGTGTCGTCGGCGGCGTCGGCCGGGAGCTCCGGCATCGACGCGGTGCGCACGAACTCGGCCATCGCCCGGCCGCCGCGGCGGCCGAACACCACGATGTCGAGCAGCGAGTTGGTGCCCAGGCGGTTGGCGCCGTGCACCGACACGCAGGCGCACTCGCCGGCGGCGTAGAGGCCGGGCACGACGGTGCCGTCGGGGCCGGAGATGACCTCGCCGTCGACGTTGGTGGGGATGCCGCCCATGGCGTAGTGCGCGGTCGGCTGGATCGGGATCGGGCTGGTCTTGGGCTCGATCCCGAGGTAGGTCCGCACGAAGTCGGTGATGTCGGGCAGCTTGGCGTCGATCTGCTCGGGCGGCAGGTGCGTGAGGTCGAGGTAGACGTGGTCGGCCTCGGGGCCGCACCCCCGGCCCTCACGGATCTCGAGCAGCTCGGCCCGGCTCACCATGTCGCGCGGGGCGAGGTCCTTCACCGTGGGGGCGTAGCGCTCCATGAACCGCTCACCCGAGGAGTTGCGCAGGATGCCGCCCTCGCCGCGAGCCGCTTCCGACAGGAGGATCCCGAGCTTGTAGATCCCCGTCGGGTGGAACTGGAACATCTCCATGTCCTCGAGCGGGATGCCCCGGCGGTAGAGCAGGCCCGGCCCGTCGCCCGTGAGGGAGTGGGCGTTCGACGAGATCTTGAAGATCTTGCCGAAGCCGCCAGAGGCGAACAGCACGGCCTTGGTCTGGAAGACGTGGATGTCGCCGGTGGCCACCTCGTAGGCCACCGCGGCCGCCACCCGCCGGTCGGCGCCCTCGCCCTCGAAGGCGACGTCGAGCACCTGGAACTCGTTGAAGAAGTTGACGCCCCGGGCCACGCACTGCTGGTAGAGCGTCTGGAGGATCATGTGGCCGGTGCGGTCGGCCGAGTAGCAGGCCCGGCGGACCGGGGCCTCACCGTGGTTGCGGGTGTGGCCGCCGAAGCGACGCTGGTCGATCTTCCCCTCCGGCGTCCGGTTGAAGGGGAGCCCGAAGTGCTCGAGCTCGATCACGGCGTCGATGGCCTCCCGGCACATGATCTCCGCCGCGGCCTGGTCGACGAGGTAGTCGCCGCCCTTCACCGTGTCGAAGGTGTGCCACTCCCACGAGTCCTCTTCCACGTTGGCCAGGGCGGCGCACATGCCGCCCTGGGCCGCACCGGTGTGCGACCTGGTCGGGTAGAGCTTCGTCAGGACGGCGGTGCGGCACTTGCCCGCCACCTCGATGGCGGCACGAAGGCCGGCCCCGCCGGCGCCGACGATGACGGCGTCGTAGCTGTGCCGGTGGATGTTCACGGGGGACAGCCTGCCACCAGCCTCGACGCGCCGCCGAATCCCCGCCGCACCGAGGGCGCAGCCCGGGTGCGCGGGGGTAGGTTGGCGCGATGGAGCCCCGTGCCGCCATGCCGAGCCCCACCACCCTCGGTCAGCTGCGAGCAGCCGGCTGGGAGTCGCTGCCCGTGAAGGAGGAGGTGCGCCGCAACGCCGTGGCGCGGATCGCCTCCGGGCAGCCGTTGTTCGACAAGGTGCTCGGGTACGAGGACACGGTCATGCCGCAGCTCGAGAACGCGCTGCTCGCCGGGCACGACGTGATCTTCCTGGGGGAGCGGGGCCAGGCGAAGACCCGGATCATCCGGTCGCTCGTCGGCCTGCTCGACGAGTGGATGCCGGTGGTGGCCGGGTCGGAGATCAACGACGACCCCTACGCGCCGGTGTCCCGCCACGCCCGCGACCTGGTGGCCGAGCTGGGCGACGAGACCCCGATCACCTGGGTGCACCGGGAGGACCGCTTCGGCGAGAAGCTGGCCACGCCTGACACCTCGATCGCCGACCTGATCGGCGAGGTCGACCCGATCCGCGTGGCCGAGGGCCGGTACCTCTCCGACGAGCTCACCCTGCACTACGGCCTCGTGCCCCGCACCAACCGGGGCATCTTCGCCATCAACGAGCTCCCCGACCTCGCCGAGCGCATCCAGGTCGGCCTGCTCAACGTGCTCGAGGAGCGCGACGTGCAGATCCGGGGCTACAAGGTGCGCCTCCCCCTCGACGTGCTGCTGGTGGCCTCGGCCAACCCGGAGGACTACACCAACCGGGGCCGGATCATCACCCCGCTGAAGGACCGCTTCGGCAGCCAGATCTGCACCCACTACCCGCTCGACGTCGAGACCGAGCTGGCCATCGTGCACCAGGAGGCCCGGCCGCTCGAGGCTCCTGGCGTCACCGTCCGGGTGCCCTCCTACCTCGCCGAAGTGGTGGCCACCCTGTCCCACCTGGCCCGCCAGAGCCCGCACATCAACCAGCGCTCGGGTGTCTCGGTGCGGCTCACCGTGGCCAACTACGAGACGCTGGTGGCCAACGCGGCCCGCCGGTCGCTGCGCCACCGCGAGACCGACATCGTCCCGAGGGTCAGCGACCTCGACGCGCTGGCCGCCTCCACCTCCGGCAAGGTCGAGATCGAGACGCTGGAGGAGGGCCGCGAGGGCCAGGTCGTCGAGAACCTGCTGAAGGCGGCGGTGCTCACCGTGTTCAAGGAGCAGGTGCCGCTGGAGCGGGTCCGCGAGGTGGTGGCCGCGTTCGACGAGGGCCTGGTGGCCCACGTCGGCGAGGACATCCCCTCCGCGCAGGTGGCCGAGCTGGTCTCCAGCATCCCGGCCCTGCGCGACCCGGTGGCCTCGCTCACCGACGACGAGAGCCCCGCCGCGCTGGCCAGCGCCGTGGAGTTCGTGCTCGAGGGCCTCCACCTGTCGAAGCGGCTCAACAAGGACGCCGCCGGCCCCCGCGCCGCCTACCGCGGCCGGAGCTGAACCGCAGACGGCGGCGAGTCAGGAGAGGGCTTCGACGCTGGGCCGCGGGTTGCGGTCGCGGTCGAACAGGCCGAACGGCACCGAGAACCCGTACTCCCACTCGTAGGCGTCGATGACGCTGCCGTACAAGGCGCCCTCCACGGGGACGCCGTCGGCGGCCGCGGCCACCAGCTCCTCGTCGAGGCCGCGCAGCAGCTCGGCCCGCAGGCTGTCCTCCGGCGTCCCGATCGCCACGCGGGCCACGAGCAGCCGCCGCCCGGGGAGCTCCTCGGCCAGGCGGCGCAGCACCTCGCCCAGCCCGGCCGGCCAGGCGGTGTCGCCGGTGGCCGTCCGGGGGGCGTCGGACGGCCAGCCCCGCCGCTGGCGCTCCCCGTCGATGGCGAGCGGCCCCCGGTAGGTGACGCCGACGACGTCGGCCGCGTCCCGCAGGCCCGGCACCTCCTCCACCGCCCGGCCGGGGACGTCGAGCACGCCGTCGCGCAGGGCTGCCACCCACAGGCCCCACGTGGAGCGCTCCAGGAAGCGGACCTCGGCCCGGGCGGTCACGGTCTCGTCGGCCACCCGGAGCAGCGGCAGGTCGAGCGACGTGGCCACGGGCGGCCCGCCCCGCAGCACGGCCCAGGCCTCCCGCCACGCCAGCGCGGTGGCGCGGGTGGCGTCGGAGGTGGCCTCCTCCGAGCGCCGCCCCGGCGGGCGCACCCCGAGGCGGTAGCCGGCCTCGGCCCACTGCCACGGCTGGTCGAACGGGAACCAGCCCGCGACGCGGTCGCCGAAGGCCTCGGCGCAGCGCTCCACGAAGCGCGGCCACAGCCGGCCCCGGGCCCGGTCGTCGAGGAAGCCGCCCTCGTCCAGGAACCACCCCGGGGTGGCCACGTGGTGCAGGCCCAGCCACACCTCGACCCCGGCGGAGGCCGCGGCGTCCAGGCGGGCCAGCCAGCGCTCCACCTCCTCAGGAGCGATCCGCCCCTCGGCCGGCTCGAGGCGGGACCAGTCGAGCGACAGCCGCACCCGGTGCAGGCCGTGGGCGGCCAGGAGCGCCAGGTCCTCTGCCGCTCGCGTGGCGAACCCGTTGCCGTCGCCCGAGCGGGGCACCCGGCCCGCCTCCTCCCACCCGGCCCAGTCGCTGCCCGGCGCCGCGCCTTCGGCCTGCGTGGCCGACAGGGCGCCGCCCCACCACGGCGCCGTCACACCACGAACGGGTTGCGGGTCCAGAGCTCCTCGGTGTCGTGGCGGGCGGCCGTGACCCGGCCGCTCAGCTCGGCCACCTCCACCGGCTCGCCGAACCCCTTCAGGGCCAACGTGCCGTGGGGGATGGCGATCACGCCGTCGGGCAGGTCGTCGGCCTGGTCGGCGGGGATGAGCACCTCGAACGGGCCGGCGAGGTCGCACAGCCGCGCCGCCAGGTTGACGGCGCTGCCGATGTAGTCGTCGCCCTCGAACAGCAGCGCCAGGCCGGTGGCGATGCCGGCCCGCAGCGAGAGGGGCGCGCAGGCCTGGGTGGCCCGGTCCTCCATCTCCAGGGCCGCGGCGATGGCCGATTCCCGGTCGATGGCCACGATCATGGCGCCGTCGCCCAGCCACTTGGCGATGCGCACGCCGTGCTCGGAGCTGACCTCGCGCACCAGGGAGCGGAAGTTGGCCAGGATGCGCCCCGCGGCGTCGTCGCCGTGCACCGCCGTGTAGTCCGTGAACGAGGAGAGGTCCACGAAGACGAAGGTGCGGGGCACGCGCATGACCTCTTAGGGTACGGGCCGCGTCGACCCTGTGCGCAGGAGAACGGGTCCCCTCGCGCCGCGCCCGAGCCCCGGGCCGGGTGCACGGGTAGCCTTCGTCCATGGCTGGACGTTTCCGGTACTCGCGCTGGGACGGCACGCAGGTGGGGTTCGACCTCGACGCCGAGGCCGTCCTGTCCGAGATCACGGACGACCTGCTCTACCACGGGGATCTCAACGCCGCCCTCCGGCGCATGCTGCAGTCCGGGTTCCAGGACCGCAACGGCGAGCGCCTGCAGGGCCTGCGGGAGATGCTCGAGAAGCTCCGCCGGCGCCGTCGTGACGAGCTCGAGCGCTACGACCTGGGCGGGGTCTACGACGACATCGCGCAGGAGCTGCGCGACATCGTCGAGCAGGAGCGCCAGGCCCTCGACCAGCTCGCCCAGCAGGCGCGCGAGTCGGGCGACCCCCGGCGCAGCGAGCTCACCGAGCAGGCGGTGCAGGAGCGCCAGTTCGAGCTCGACATGCTGCCGCCCGACCTCGCCGGCCAGGTCCGCCAGCTGCAGGACTACGACTTCCAGTCGAGCGAGGCCGCGCAGCGCTTCGAGGAGCTGATGGAGCAGCTCCGCCAGCAGGTCGCGCAGCGCTACTTCAACCAGATGGCCGGCGCCATGCAGGACATCTCGCCCGAGCAGCTCCAGCGCATGAAGGACATGATGTCCGAGCTGAACCACATGCTCGAGCAGCGCGAGCGGGGCGAGGAGCCCGACTTCGACTCGTTCATGGAGCGCTACGGCGACTTCTTCCCGGAGAACCCGCAGAGCCTCGACGAGCTGCTGGAGATCATGGCGAAGCGCATGGCGGCCATGCAGGCCATGCTCAACTCGATGACGCCCGAGCAGCGGGCGCAGCTCCAGGGGCTGGCCGAGCAGCTGCTCGAGGACATGGACCTGCGCTGGCAGGTCGACCAGCTCGGCTCGCACCTGCGGTCGCTGTTCCCGCAGATGGGCTGGGACCGCAGCTACGACTTCAGCGGCCAGGACCCCCTCGGCATGGCCGAAGCCACCTCGCTCATGGAGCAGCTCGGCGACATCGACCAGCTGGAGAACCTCCTGCGCGGCGCCACGCAGCCGGGCGCGCTGGCCGAGGTCGACCTCGACAAGGCCCGCCAGCT
>Ga0182742_1003984_pt1 | contig 13809 bp, 14 predicted proteins | sample eDN5th37CBELigMG_FD_128880 | JGI IMG/M metagenome (GOLD analysis project Ga0182742, IMG submission 128880) | Enriched Miracle-Growth compost microbial communities from Emeryville, California, USA - eDNA 5th pass 37_C BE-Lig MG (version 2)... ... | reverse complement strand
CCTTCGGAAAGCGTATCTCCCTTCAGGCGAATGCCCCCAGGAGTCCTGCCCATCATGCCGCCTCGCGCCGACAACCAGGGCGCCACGCGCCGCACCCTGTTGCTGCCTGCCGCCGCGACGCTCGCGGCTGCCGCCCTGCCGCTTCCTGCCCTGGCGCAGCCGCGCCCGCATTCCCGCTCCGCCGCATCCCGCCAGCCGGCACCGCCGCCTACCTCGCCGGCCAGCACGCCGCTCGGCCCGCTCGACACCATGGCGAAGCAGGCGTTGCTGGTGGATTTCGACACCGACGCCGTGCTGCTGGAGAAGAACGCGGATGAGCGGATGCCGCCTTCCTCCATGCTCAAGCTGATGACGATGTACATCGTCTTCGACATGCTGAAGCAGGGCCGGCTGAGGCTTGACCAGCAATTGCCGGTCAGCGAGCGGGCATGGCGCATGGGCGGCAGCAAGATGTTCGTCCAGGTCGGCACCACCGTCCCGGTCGAGGCTCTGATGCGCGGCGTCATCGTCCAGTCCGGCAATGATGCCTGCGTGGTCTTCGCCGAGGCGATCGCCGGCTCCGAACAGCAATTCGCCGAATTGATGAACCAGAAGGCCCGCGAGATCGGGCTGACCGACAGCACCTTCCGCAATGCCAGCGGCTGGCCGGATCCGGAGCAGCGCATGACCTGCCGCGACCTGGCCCGGCTGGCGAAGCGCATCATCACCGACTTCCCCGAATACTATCCGATCTACAACGAGCGCAGCTTCCGCTGGAACGACATCAGCCAGGACAACCGCAACCCGACGCTCTCCCGCGTGCCCGGCGCCGACGGGCTGAAGACCGGCCATACCGAGGAAGCTGGCTATGGCCTCACCGCCAGCGCGAAGCGCGGCGAGCGGCGGCTGATCCTGGTCTTGAATGGCCTGCCCAGCATGCGCGCCCGCGCCGAGGAGAGCGAGCGGCTACTGGAATGGGGCTTCCGCGAATTCGACAATGTGGTGCTGTTCCGCGCCGCCGATGTGATCGAGGAGGTGCCGGTGCATCTCGGCGACCGCCGCACCGTGCCGCTGGTGGGCGGGCGCGATGTGGTGGTGACCCTGCCGCGGCAATGGCGGCGCAACCTCCAGGCCAGGCTGCGCTATGAGGCACCGGTCCCCGCCCCGGTGCTGAAGGGGCAGGAGCTGGGGCGGCTGGAGGTTTCGGGCCAGGGCGTGCCTTCCATGTCGCTGCCGCTGCTGGCCGGGGCTGATGTGGAGAAGCTGGGCCTGATCCCGCGCATCCCGGCGGTGCTCGGGCACTGGATCTCCGGTAGCTGACATGCCCGGGCGCGGCCGGTTCATCACGCTGGAAGGCGGGGAGGGGGCGGGGAAGTCCACCCAGGCCCGCCGCCTGGCCGATGCGTTGGCTGCGCTCGGACTGCCCGTGCTGCGCACCCGCGAGCCCGGCGGGGCGCCGGGGGCGGAAGCGATCCGCAACCTCCTGCTCGGCGCAGGGCCCTGGGATGGGATAGCGGAGTGCATGCTGCATTTCGCGGCGCGGCGAGAGCATGTGGCGCGGACCATCGCCCCGGCGCTGGAAGCCGGGATCTGGGTGGTCTGCGACCGCTTCGCCGATTCGACCCTGGCCTATCAGTGCTTCGGCCAGGGCGTGCCGCGCGGCGTGTGGGAGGCCCTGGCGGACGTGGCGCTGGACGGGCTGCGGCCGGACCTGACCCTGGTGCTGGACATCGAGCCGGAGGAAGGCCTCTCCCGTGCCGCGGCGCGTGGCGAGGCCAATCGCTACGAGACGCTGGACCTGGATTTCCACCTCCGGGTGCGCGACGGCTTCCGCGCCATCGTCGCGGCCGAGCCGGAGCGCTGCGCCGTGATCGACGCCACTGACTCGCCGGAAGGCGTGGCGGCTGCCATCCTGGGCACCGTGCGAAGCCGTCTCTCCCTGCCCTGATGCTGCCGCCCGAGCCGCGCGCCAATCCCGAACTGGTCGGCCATGACGACCCGGCGCGGACGCTGGAGGAAGCCGCCCGCTCCGGCCGTATGCACCATGCCTGGCTGATCGCCGGGCCGGCCGGGGTGGGGAAGGCGACGCTCGCCTATCGTTTCGCCCGCTGGCTGCTTGCCGGGCTGCCGCCGGAGGTGCCGGGCCAGGCGCCGCTCTTCCTGGCGCCGGACCATCCTGTGTTCCGCCGCGTCGCCGCCGGGGCGCATGCCGATCTCTTCACCCTGGCCCCCAGCACCGGGGCGAGTGGCAAGAAGGAGGTGCTGCGGGCCGAGGATGCCCGCGCCGCCGTCCGCTTCCTGGCCCATACCGCTGCCGAGGGCGGCTGGCGCGTGGTGGTGATGGAGGATGCGGAGCGGGCCGACAACCTCGCCGTGCCGAACATCCTGCTGAAGACGCTGGAGGAGCCGCCACCGCGGACCGTGCTGCTGATCCTCAGCAGCCAACCGGACCGGCTGTTGCCCACCATCCGCAGCCGCTGCCGGCGGCTGGACCTGTTCCCACTGCCGGAGCCGGCCATGGCCGGGCTGCTGACCGGTTGGCTGCCCGAGTTGCCGGAGGCGGAGCGGAAGGACCTCGCCCGCATCGCCGATGGCTGCCCGGGCCGGGCGCTGACCCTGGCGGAGGGGGAGGGGCTGGCCCTGCAGGCGATGGTGGAGGAGGTTCTCTCGCAACTGCCCCGCCTCGATCCGCGTAAGGCACATGAGATCGCGGACCGGGTGGCGGGCCGGCGGGATGCGGCGGCGCTGTCCGTCTTCATGGGGCTGCTGCGGCGGGAGCTGGCCTCGGCGCTGCGCCAGGCCGGGCGAGGGGCCTCCGTCGCCCCCTGGATCGCGGGCCGTTCGCTTGCCGAGTGGTCCACCCTGTGGGACAAGCTCGGCCGCCTCGCGGACGAGACGGAGCGGTTGAACCTGGACCGCAAACAGGCCGTGCTCACCGGCCTGTCCTGGCTCGTCCCCAGCCCGGCCGGCCGATAACCGCAGCGGCCGGCCCAACAGAGTGAAGAGCCGGACCATGCCGCGCACCTACCTGACGACGCCGATCTATTACGTGAACGACCGGCCGCATATCGGCCACGCCTATACGTCGCTGGCCGCCGATGTGCTGGCCCGGTGGAAGCGGCTGGATGGGCATGAGGTCTTCTTCCTGACCGGCACCGACGAGCACGGCCAGAAGGTGGAGAAGGCGGCGCAGGATGCGGGCATGGACCCGCAGGGCTTCACCGACCAGGTGAGCCAGCATTTCCGCGATCTCGCTGCACGGATGAATTTCTCCAACGATGCCTTCATCCGCACCACGGAGCCGCGGCACAAGGCGGCCTGTGCGGCGCTGTGGGAGGAACTGGTCCGGCGCGGCGAGATCTATCTCGGCCATTACGAGGGCTGGTATGCGGTGCGTGACGAGGCCTTCTACGGTCCGGACGAGCTGACCGAGCGGGACGGCAGGAAATACGCGCCGAGCGGTGCGCCGGTGGAGTGGGTGAGGGAGCCTTCCTACTTCTTTCGCCTCTCCGCCTGGCAGGACCGGCTGCTGCGCTTCTATGACGAGAACCCGGATTTCATCGGCCCGGCGACCCGGCGGAACGAGGTCATCAGCTTCGTGAAGGCCGGCCTGCAGGATCTGTCCATCAGCCGGACCAGCTTCCGCTGGGGCGTGCCGGTGCCAGGCGATCCGGACCATGTCATGTATGTCTGGCTGGATGCGCTGACCAACTACATCACTGCGCTCGGCTATCCGGACACCGGTTCCGAGATGTGGAAGTTCTGGCCGGCGGATGTGCATTTCGTCGGCAAGGACATCCTGCGCTTCCATGCGATCTATTGGCCGGCCTTCCTGATGGCGGCCGGAATCGCGCCGCCGCGCCGGGTCTTTGCCCATGGCTGGTGGACCAATGAAGGGCAGAAGATCTCGAAATCCCTGGGCAATGTCATCGACCCGCTGAAGCTGATCGAGGAATTCGGCCTTGATCCGGTGCGCTTCTTCCTGCTGCGGGAAGTGCCTTTCGGCAATGACGGCGACTTTTCCCGCCGGGCGCTGATCTCCCGCCTGAACAACGAATTGGCGAATGATCTGGGGAACCTGGCACAGCGGACGCTGTCCCTGATCCAACGGAATTGCGAGGGGAAGCTGCCCGGGCTGGTCGCCCCGGCCGCCGAGGACGCGCCGTTGATGGGGCCGCTGGAAAGCCTGGTGGGCAGCGTGGGGGCCTTCCTCGATCGTCAGGAATACCACCACGCGCTGGAGGAGATCTGGCGGCAGGTCCGCGGCGCCAATCTCTACATCACGCAGCAGCAGCCCTGGGCGCTGAAGAAAACCGACCCGGCGCGGATGGCGGCGGTGCTGCGACACCTGCATACGGCGCTCCGTGCCTATGCGACTGTCCTGCAACCCTTCATGCCGGACACCATGGCGAAGATGCTGGACCAGCTCGGCGTGCCGCAGGAGGCGAGGGGGCTCAGTGCCCTGGCCACCCCGCTGCCGGACGGCACCCCGCTGCCACCGCCGGCGCCGCTCTTCCGCAAGATCGAGGAGACGGCCTGAGCCCATGCTGGTCGATAGCCATTGCCACCTCGACTACTTCGTCGAGGCGGAAATCGAGGACATTGTTGCCCGGGCGCGGGAAGCCGGGGTCGGCCGCATGGTCACGATCGGGGTCCGGGTTTCCCAGGCCGCGGCCGTCAAGTCGATATCAGAACGATTTCCGGATGTCTGGGGGATGGTTGGCGTCCATCCGCACAACGCCGGGGAACAGCCGATGCCATCCGTGGCGGAATTGGTGGCGCTGGCTGACCATCCGCGCATCATCGGCATTGGTGAGAGCGGCCTGGACTATTTCTATGACAAGGCGCCGCGCGACGTGCAGCAGGAAGGCTTCCGCCGGCACATCCGCGCCGCCCGTGCCGCCGGCCTGCCGCTGGCGATCCATGCCCGCCAGGCGGATGACGACATCCTGGCCATCCTGGAACAGGAACGGGAGGCAGGCGGCCCCTTCGACTTCCTGCTGCACTGCTTCTCCTCCAGCCGGGCGCTGGCGGAGAAGGCGGTCGCGATGGGGGGCTATGTCTCCTTCTCCGGCATCCTGACCTTTCCGAAATCGCCGGAGATCCGGGAGATCGCCCGCGATCTGCCGGAGGACCGGCTGCTGCTGGAGACGGACAGCCCCTATCTCGCCCCGGTGCCGCTGCGCGGCAAGCGCTGCGAGCCGGCCTATGTGGGTCATACCGCCAAGGTGCTGGCGGAGGTTCGCGGCCTGACCCAGGCGCAGATCGAGGAGATCACCACCGCGAATTTCTTCCGCCTGTTCCGCAAGGCCTCCTGAGAGCCTGAACGCATGCTGCGGGTGACTATTCTCGGCTGCGGCGGCTCGGGCGGCGTGCCGCTGCTTGGCGGGCCGGGTGAGGGCGGCGAGTGGGGCGATTGCGATCCCAGCGAGCCGCGGAACCGTCGCACCCGGACCTCCGCCCTGGTGGAGGGTCCGGGTGGCGGGCGGCTGCTGATCGATGCTGGACCGGACCTCCGGGCACAGCTTCTCGCCGTGGGGGTCGCCCGGCTGGATGCCGTGCTGTTCACCCATGCCCATGCGGACCACATCCTGGGCATCGATGACCTGCGGCAGGTCAACCGGATCACCGGCAAGGTGCTGGACGCCTATGGCACCCGGACCACGCTGAGCAAGCTGGACGACCGCTTCGACTACGCCTTCATGGGCGCGACGCCGCCCTTCTTCTTCCGCCCGGCGCTGGAGCCCCGGCGGGTGGAGTATGGCGAGTGCTTCGAGGCCGCAGGGATGCAGGTGCAGGTGTTCCGGCAAGACCACGGCGTCATGGATACATTAGGTGTACGGATCGGGAACTTCGCCTATTCGACGGATGTGGTGATGCTGCCCGAGGAAAGCCTGCCGCTGCTGGAGGGGCTGGATACCTGGGTTGTCGGCTGCTTCCAGCTCCGGCCGCACAAGGTCCACGCCAATCTCGACCAGGTGCTGGACTGGGTGGCCCGCCTGAAGCCGCGGCGGACGGTGCTGACGCATATGAGCACTGCCATGGATTACCGCAGCCTGCTGCGGACCCTGCCGCCAGGGATTGAGCCCGGCTTCGACGGCATGGTGCTTGAGGTGCCCGGGGCCTGAGGGCGGCTCAACGACCGCCGCGCGGCGCCCAGGCCACCAATCCCCACGACTATCCACAGCCTATCCACAGGTACTTATTTTCCATAATCTTTCTTATGCGGCAAATGCGGATGGGGATAAAAGCCGGGGCAACTTGCGGATGAATATTCCCTGCCCCGGCTCCCCTTGCCGAAGCTGCGCGTCTCTGCTGATGGGCGCCACCGGGAATGGAGGCATGGATGAGCGACAAGCCGAAGCCGGAGGCCGCCCTGGGGCGACTCCTTGCCATCATGGCCAGGCTGCGGGATCCGGTGAGCGGCTGTCCCTGGGACCAGGTGCAGGACTTCACCTCGATCGCGCCCTATACGATCGAGGAAGCCTATGAGGTGGCCGATGCCATCCGCCGCGGCCCCGATTTCAACGCCCTGTTGGATGAGCTGGGCGATCTGCTGTTCCAGGTCGTCTATCACGCCCAGATGGCCCAGGAGTCCGGCCATTTCGGCTTTGCCGAGGTGGCCGAGGCGATCAGCACCAAGATGCTCCGCCGCCACCCCCATGTCTTCGGCGAGGCCGCGGCGCGGGACGCTGCGGCCCAGACTCATGCCTGGGAGACCCAGAAGGCCGAGGAACGCGCCGCTCGGGCCGAAACCGGCACCCTGGCCGGGGTGCCGCAGAACCTCCCTGCCCTGGTCCGTGCCGCCAAGCTGACCCGCCGTGCCGCCCGGGTAGGCTTCGACTGGCCGGATGCCGCCGCCGTGCTGGACAAGCTAGAGGAGGAAGCGGCCGAGCTCCGGGCCGAGCTTCCGGGTGCAGACCGGGCGCGGCTGCAGGACGAGGTCGGCGACCTGCTCTTCGTGCTGGCCAATCTGGCCCGCAAGCTCGACCTGGACCCTGAGGAATGTCTGCGCGGCGCGAATGCAAAGTTTGAGCGTCGCTTCAATGAGGTGGAGCAGCGCCTCGCGACCCGTGGCCTGGCCCCCGGCGATGCGGGGCTGGAGCTGATGGAAGCCGAGTGGCAGGCGGTGAAGGCCACGGAAAGCCGGGGCAAATCCTGAGGCGCAAAGGCATCTTCGCTCTCTGGTTGAGAGACTTTCATCCACTCATGTAAACATTTTTACAACTTCGGGCCGACTGAAACGCCATAGTTTCGGTGTTAAATTTTGACCTTGGCCGTTTGTGAAAATTTCACAGATTCAGTGAAGATTTTGCTTTTCACGCTGCTGCGCCTCGCCAGGCGGTATTGTGCGCAGACCAGATCGAGAACAAAGAGGGTTCATGGGCTCGCCGGGCAGGGCGAGGCCGCCAAGTCCCCTGCCCGGCGAACTGAACCTGCGCCCTCGCGGTGCCCGGCTGTGCGCGGGGCAGTGCCTTGGAAATGAATGCAATGACGGCCAAGCCTGAATCGGCTCAACCCGTTAGCGGGCGTGACGGCTCAGTCGCCGAGCAGCGTTTCCCATGCCGCTTGCCAGCTTGCCTTGTCCGGCGCACAGATCAGGCCACCGGTATGCAGCAGCGGCGAATAGGCGCTGCCGTCGAAACGGGCCGAATAACCCCCGGCCTCCCGGTGCAGCAGCCAGCCCGGTGCGTGATCCCAGGGCATGAGACGGTTGTAGAGCTGCAGATGCAGATGACCCCCAGCCGCCAGCCGGTACTCATGCGCGGCGCAGCGATACCCAACCACTGCCGCCAGGCGCGGCAGGCGAGACGCCACGCGGCTGCGCAATGGCTCCGCCAGCCAGGACCAGGAGATCGAGCCGAGCATCCGTCCGACCGGCACAGGCGCTGCCACCCGAAGATCGGCGCGCTGGCCGGAGCCGCCCTCGATCCACGCCCCCTCGCCCCGCAACGCCATGGCTGTGTCGTCGCCCATCGGATCATGGATCCAGCCGGCCACGACCTCGCCGCGCACCACCGCCGCCGCCATGCAGCCGAAGAGCGGGAGGCCGGCGGCGAAATTCGCGGTGCCGTCCACCGGATCGACCACGAAGGCCAGCTCGGCCCCGGCCAGCCGGCCGAGCAGCCCGGGATCGGCCGCGGCCGCCTCCTCGCCCACCACCAGGCAGCCCGGAAAGCGGGCGGCGAGGCCGGCGGCGATCACCTTCTCCGCCGCCTCATCGGCATCCGTCACCAGGTCCAGCGGTCCGCTCTTGGTGCGCACGCCGCCTTCCGCCAGCCGCCGGAAGCGCGGCAGGACCTCTGCCCGCGCCGCCTGGCGCAGCAGTGCGGCCACATCCGCGGCGACGCGATGATCGAAGCGCGGGATCACGCCGAGGGCTGCTCGAACCGCGCCCGGTCGGCCGGGGAGAGGCGGACCGTGACGCGCACATCGCCCTCCCCGTCGCTCCGTGCGATCACTTCGCCATGGCGGTAGAGCCAGGCGAGCCGCGCGCCATCCGTGACCGGGATGGCATATTCCACCGTCTCCAGCCCGGCCGAGAGGCGGGCATCCAGCGCCTCCCGCAGTTCCGGAAGCCCCTCTCCGGTCAGGGCCGAGACGGCGATGGCGCCGCAGGCGGCATCCGCCGCGGCCCCCGGCACCTGGCCGATACCGCCCAGCAGATCCGCCTTGTTCAGCACCTCTAGGACCCGCTTCTCCCAGCCGGGATCCAGCGCGGCATCGGGGCCACTGGCCATCTCGTGCAGCACGCGCAGCACATCGGCCCGCTGCGCCGCGCTGTCGGGATGCGCCACGTCGCGGACATGCAGGATGATGTCGGCGGAGGCCACCTCCTCCAGCGTCGCTCGGAAGGCCGCGACCAGTTGGGTCGGCAGGTCGGAGATGAAGCCCACCGTATCGGACAGGATCGCGGTGCGGCCGGAGGGCAGCCGGATCGCCCGCATGGTCGGGTCCAGCGTGGCGAAGAGCTGGTCCTGCGCATAGACGCCGGCGCCGGTCAGGGCGTTGAACAGGGTGGACTTGCCGGCATTGGTGTAGCCGACCAGGGCGATGACCGGATAGGGCACCCGCTCCCGCGCCCGGCGGTGCAGGCCGCGGGTCCGCCGCACCTGTTCCAGTTCGCGCTTCAGCTTGGTGATGCGCTCGCCGATCAAGCGGCGGTCGATCTCGATCTGCGACTCACCGGGGCCGCCCAGGAAGCCGAAGCCGCCGCGCTGACGTTCCAGGTGGGTCCAGGACCGCACCAGCCGGGTGCGCTGGTATTCCAGATGCGCCAGCTCGACCTGCATGGCGCCCTCGCGGGTGCGGGCGCGCTCGCCGAAGATTTCCAGGATCAGGCCGGTGCGGTCGATAACCTTGCAGCCCCAGGCACGCTCCAGATTGCGCTGCTGCACCGGCGTCAGCGCCGCATCCACGACCACGACGGTTACATGCTGCGCGGCGACGGCCTGCTTGACCATGGCCACCTGGCCCTCACCCAGCAGGGTGCTGGGCCGGCGCTCCCGCAGCGGGTGGATGGCGGTATGGACAATGGTGACGCCAATGCTGGCGGCGAGGCCCACCGCCTCGGCCAGCCGGGCCTCCGCCGCGCGTGGCGCGGCCTCAGCGGGCGCGCCGACAACGGGCCGCGTCGGCCGCTCATAGGGCAGGATCACGGCGGCCCGGGTCGGGCCAGGGTCGGTGCCGTCGCCGCGATCATTCGCTGGCGACGGCATGCTAGGTTCAGCCGCTTGAGACAGGATTGGGCTCTCGACTCATGGTCAGGGTGGTGCCTTCGCGGACCACTGTGGCGCCCTCGCGCACGGAGGTCGGGTCGAAGAGCTGGATCGGCGCCCCCGGCATCACCGTGCTGATGGCATGTTTGTAGACAAGCTGCGTATGTCCGTCCCGGCGCAGCAGGACGGAGAAATTATCGAACCAGGTAATGATCCCCTGCAGTTTCACACCGTTCACGAGGAAGATCGTAACGGGAGTCTTGCTCTTGCGAACGTGGTTCAGGAACACGTCCTGCACGTTCTGGGACTTCTCTGCGGCCACGGCGCGGTCCTTCTTGTTGTTCTTGGCGGGCGCATGGATGCGGCCCGCCGCGGCGGGTGCATCCCCGCTGATGCCTTACAATCTGACAGGCGGAGGGCGATTGGCAAGGGAGGCCAGATACGCAGCCAGCGCATGGCCGTCTGCAAAAGCAGCATCCGGGGCGGCATTCGCAACACCACCGTCATGGGCCGCGTCGCCGAGCAGCACGGCGATGCAGCCCGCCGCGCGCGCCGCCTGCATGTCAAGTGCTGTGTCACCGATATACCACACCGGGGCGCCATCCTCTATGCCACAGGCGGAAAGCGCCAGGCGCATCGGCGCCGGGTCGGGCTTGTCCGCCGCGGCATCGCCGGCGCCGACCAGAGCACGGAAGAGCGGCGCCCAGCCGAGCCGTTCGGCCTCCGCACGCAGCAGCGGCCCCTGCTTGTTGCTGTTCACCCCCATGGGGGCCAGGGAAGCCCCGGCCCGCAGCGCCGCCTCCGCCCCCGGCATGGGCGTGAGGACGGCCAGGTGCCGGGCCCGCACCTCGGCATAGAAGATGTCGCGGGCACGCTCCCATTCGGCGCCGAAGATTTCGGGGAAGCTCTCGCGCAGGGAGCGGCGGACCCGCGCCTTCACCTCCTCCAGCGACCATTCCGGCAGCGAGAAGGCGGCGAAGGCAGCGTTCAGCCCGGCGGCGATCGCCAGCCAGCCATCCACCAGCGTATTGTCCCAATCCCAAAGGATGGCCGCGGGGCGCGGAAGCTCGGCAGGGGTCATGCGCGCAACTGTCCGAGCAGGCCGTGGACATCGCCGAGCACCCACAGATCGCGCATGCGGTCGCCCTCGAATGTGAAGAAGGCGGCGCCATCCCAGGCGACGGCGCGGCCGGTTGCCGGCATGCCGAGAAGCGGCCCACGATGCGTGCCGCCGAAGCGCATGCGGGCGGCGAGTCTTGGCCCCTCCTCAACCAGATCCAGGATCTCACAGCGGTACTCCGCCAGCGCGCCGGTCACCTGCCGCACATAATTGGCGAAGGCGGCATGCCCGGTGAGGACCGAGCCGAGCGAGCCGCGGAAGGTAAAACCCTCGTGCAGCAGCGCGGGAATGCGGAAGAGCTCTCCGCGCTCCCAAACCTCCGCGTAGAAGCTGCGGACGGCGTCCGCTTGACGGGTCATGGCCGGGCTCACGCCGCGTTCCTGAGATCGCCCTTCACATGCCGCGCGAAGAGATCGAACAGCCTGCGTGTCACCGGGCCCACCTTGCCCTCGCCCACCGGCTTCCCATCCAGCCGGATGATCGGCTTCACGAAAGAGGTGGCGGAGGTGAGGAAAGCCTCCCTCGCCCGCCGTGCATCCTCAAGGGTGAAGGCGCGTTCCTCGTAGGGGATGCCGGCCTGCTGCAATTCGGCGATCAGCGCGCCGCGGGTGCAGCCGGGCAGGATGACGTGATCGAGGTGCCGGGTCCGCAGCACGCCCTTCTCGTCCACGATCCAGAAGGTGGTGGCGGCGCCCTCAGTGACGATGCCGGTCGCCTCCTCATAGAGGATCGCCTCGATCGCGCCCTGCTCCCTGGCCGCCTGCCGCGCCAGGACATTGGGCAGCAGGTTCACGCTCTTGATGTCGCGCCGTGCCCAGCGGAGGTCGGGATGGGTGATCGCCGTGGCCGCCCATTTGTCCACATCGGTCGGGTAGGGCGGGATGCGCTTGACCGTCAGCACCAGGGCGGGCGGCACCGGCTTCGCAGGGAAGGCATGATCGCGCCGGGCAACGCCGCGCGTCACCTGCATATAGACCAGCCCCTCCGTCACCCGGTTCCGTCGCAGCAATTCCCGCATCACATGGCGCAGTGCGGCGCGCGACATCGGCGCCGGCAGCTGGATCTCGCGCAGGGAGCGGTCGAGCCGGTCCAGATGCCGGTCCTCATCGATGAAGCGGCCGGCATGGACGTGCACCACCTCATAGATGCCGTCGCCGAACTGGTAGCCGCGGTCCTCGATATTCACCTCGGCCAGTCGCTGGTCGACATAGCGGCCATTCACATAGGCGATGCGCGACATGCTCCCCCCAGGGCAGGCGATCAGAGATTGTTGCCGCCGGCCGAGGCCGGGGCACGGTCCTCGGCATGGACGCCGAGGAATTTCAGCTTGCGGTGCAGCGCACTCCGCTCCATGCCGACGAAATTGGCGGTACGGCTGATATTGCCGCCGAAGCGGAGCAATTGCGCCTCCAGATACTGCTTCTCGAACAGTTCCCGCGCCTCACGCAGCGGCAGGGTCATGATCTCGCTGCTGCGATCCAGCTTCAGCATGGCTGGCGCGGCGGAGCCCACCTCCGGCGGCAGCATGTCCGCGCGGATCGGATCCCTCGCATCGCCGGGCGCCATGATCAGCAGCCAGTCGATCAAATTGCGCAACTGCCGCACATTCCCCGGCCAGTCATAGGCCTGCAGTGCGGCCAGCGCATCCTCCGCAAGCTCCCTCGGCGGCATGCCGGAGGTCTCGCCGGAGCGGGCCATGAAATGCCGCGCCAGCGTCGGCACGTCCTCCCGCCGCTCCCGCAGCGCCGGGATGCGCAGGGGCACCACGGCCAGCCGGTAGTAGAGATCCTCGCGGAAGCGTCCGGCCGCAATCTCCGCTTGCAGGTCGCGACTGGTGGTGGCGATGACGCGGACATCCACCTTCACCCGCGTCGCACCCCCGACCCGCTCGAAGCCCTGCTCCTGCAAGGCGCGCACGATCTTGCCCTGGGTTTCCAGCGGCATGTCGGCGACCTCGTCCAGCAGCAGCGTGCCGCCATGCGCCCGCTCCAGCACGCCGGCGCGGCGCGGCTGGCCGATGGGATCCGGCCCTGGCTCGATGCCGAACAGCTCTTCCTCGAAGCGCGCGGGATTCAGCGTGGCGCAATTCAGCGCGACGAAGGGCCCCTCGGCGCGCCGGCTGCGGGCGTGGATCATCCGCGCCGCCACCTCCTTGCCCGAGCCGGCCGGGCCGGTGACCAGCACGCGGGAACCGGTCGGCGCCACGCGCTCGATCGCGCTGCGAAGCTGGCTCATGACCTGAGAGACGCCGATCAGCTCCGTCTCCGGCCCGGCGCGCAGGCGCAGTTCGCTGTTTTCCCGCTTGAGGCGCGCCGCCTCCAGGGCGCGGGCCACGACCAGCAGCAGGCGGTCGGACTTGAAGGGCTTTTCGATGAAGTCGTAGGCGCCCTGCTGGATCGCCTGCACCGCCGTCTCGATGGTGCCGTGGCCGGAGATCATCACGCAGGGGATCTGCGGCTCCTCCCGGTGCATCACTTCCAGGATGCCGAGCCCGTCCAGGCGCGAATTCTGCAGCCAGATGTCGAGCACCACCAGGGAAGGCCGGCGCGCGCGGAAGGCGGCCAGGGCCGTGTCGCTGTTGTGGGCCTGCCGGACTTCGTAGCCCTCATCCGTCAGGATGCCCTCGATCAGGGCCCGGATGTCGGGTTCGTCGTCGACGATCAGGATCTCATGCGCCATGCGCGCGCCTCATGCTGCCGTCCTGATGTTCGTGCTCCAGGGCGGGTGCCCCCCGTTCCGATACCTGCTTCCAGGGCAGGGTAAGGACCGCGCGGGCGCCGCCACTCCCTGTCCCCTGGACTCCCTCGCCCTGGGACCGGTCCTCCAGCCCCAGGCTCCCGCCATGGTCCTCCATGATCTTCTTCACGATGGCAAGACCGAGGCCGGTGCCCTTGGCCTTATGGGTGACGTAAGGTTCGGTGAGCCTTTCCCGCTCGTCGCCCTGCGGCAGGCCGATGCCGTCATCCTCCACGGCGATCGCGACCGCATCCT
>Ga0182742_1003982_pt1 | contig 13815 bp, 6 predicted proteins | sample eDN5th37CBELigMG_FD_128880 | JGI IMG/M metagenome (GOLD analysis project Ga0182742, IMG submission 128880) | Enriched Miracle-Growth compost microbial communities from Emeryville, California, USA - eDNA 5th pass 37_C BE-Lig MG (version 2)... ... | reverse complement strand
CCGGCCAGGTCGGTGGCGCGGACGAGGATCCGGTAGGAACCGGGACGCAGGCCGCGGACGCGGATCGTCCCGACGCCGTCGGCGCTGGTCTCGGCGGTCTTGATCGTGCGCTTGCCGCGCTTGAAGCGCACGGTCACGTCGGACTGCTCGGAGACGCGGAAGCGCACGCGCGCCGCGCGCTTGCCCGCCCGCCGCGCGGACAGCCGCGAGAGCCGCGGCCGCGTCTTGTCCAGCTTGACGTTGGACTCGATCGTGAGCGGCTCGCCCGCGTCGTTGCCGAACGGCTGCGCGCTCGGCGGCGGGGGCGGGGGAGGCGGCGGCGGGGCGGCCGCGACCCGGACGGTGCCGCGCATGGTGTCCGGGTGCACCTGGCAGTAGAAGTCGTAGGTGCCCTCGGCCTCGAAGGTGTAGGAGAAGTCGGGCGCCGGCACGCCGCCCGGCGACTGCACGGACCAGTTCGGGCTCGCCGACCAGACGTTGTGGTACTGCGTCGTGCCCGCGAACGTCCACGTGACGGTGTCGCCCGGCTTGATGTCCACGAGCGACGGCTCCCACACGAGCGCGTCCGTGCCGGCGATCACGACCGTGTCCGCCTGCGCGGGCGCGGCGGCCACGCCGAAGCCGGCCGCCGCCGCCCCCAGGGCGATCAGCGCGCGCCTCACTTGACCACCTCCAGCTGCAGCATCATCGCCTTGTCGCCGTGCTCGAGCGAGTGGCAGTGGAAGACGAAGCGCCCGTCGTAGGGGATGAACCACGGCTGGACGGTCACCGTCTCGCCGGGCAGCACCCCGACCGTGTCCTTCCACGCCCGCTCGCCGGGATGCACGACGCCCGAAGAGCGCTCCAGCACGCGGAAGAGGAACCCGTGCAGGTGCATCGGGTGCACGCGCTCGGACGGGTTGTGCCACTGCCACAGCTCCGTGGTCCCGAGCCGCGGGCGCACGTCGATGCGGTTGGGGTCGAAGCCGCGGTTCGCGATCTGCCACTGCACGCCGGTGCCCGTCAGCAGCGACAGGTCCCAGCGGTGCGAGGCGTTCGGCTCGGGCAGCTTCTCGAGCGTGCGCATCCGGCCGCGCGGCATCCGCGCCTCCTCGCTGCCGCCGCCCGACACGACGTCGAAGCGCATGACGGCCTTCGTCGTCGCCTCGCCCGCGGTGTTCTGCAGCACGATCTCCGACCCGGGCCGGAACGAGCGGAAGTCGATCAGGACCTCGATCCGCTCCGCCGGGTGCAGCGGGAACGACGTGCGCGCCACCGGCCGCTCGAGCAGCCCGCCGTCGGAGGCGATCTGGAGCATCTGGCGCCGGTTGCCGAGCCGCAGCTCGTAGGAGCGCGCGTTGGAGGCGTTGAGGAACCGCAGCCGGTAGATCCGCCGCTGCACGCGCAGCCGCGGCGAGACCGCGCCGTTGACGAGGATCGTGTCGCCGCGGAAGCCGAGGTCGACGTTCTCGGCGTAGCGGAACGACCCGTCGCGGTTGAACGCGTGGTCGGCGATCACGATCGGGATGTCGTACTCGCCCTGCGGCAGCTCGAGCTCCTCCTCGCGCTCGTCCCCGAGCAGGTAGCTGGCCACCAGCCCGTAGTAGAGCGTCCGCGCCGTCCGGCCGTGGGCATGGTCGTGGTACCAGAGGAACGCCGCGTCCTGGTCGTTGGGGTACGTGTAGTCGAACCCCTGGCCGGGCTGGATGACGTCCATCGGGTGCCCGTCGTGCTTGGCCGGGACGTGGCCGCCGTGCAGGTGCACGTTGGTGTCGAAGCTGAGCCGGTTGCGCTGGCGCACGATCGCCGGGCGGCCCTTGCGGGCGCGGATCGTCGGCCCGGGGTAGATGCCCTCGTAGCCGTAGATCGGCGTCTCGAACCCGGGCAGGATCTCGGCCAGGCCCTCCTTGATGTCGACCTCGTAGACGTCGACGCCGTTGCGCCTGGAGACCGGCTCCAGCTCGGGCATGATCGGCAGATCGCGCTGGAACGGCTTGAACGGCGAGGCGGCCTGCGCGCGCCGCGCGGCGGACGTCGTGACCTTGTCGCGCTTGAGCGACGACGTCGAGCCGAACGTGCACAGCAGCGCCACCGAGTAGGACCCGTTGCGCATGAAGTCGCGGCGCGACCACGCGTCAGCGGGCGGACGGAACTGTCTCATCAGCGGGTCACCTTCACGTTCTTGCGCACGACCTTGGAGCGGTTGCCGCGCGCGTCGCGGGCCTGCAGTTCGACGCGGTAGCGGCCGCGGACCAGCTTGGAGCCGCGCACGGTGACCGTGCGCGTCCCGGCGCGCAGCGCCCGGCGGACCGTGCGCTTGGTCGCCTTGCCGCGCTTGAAGCGGATCGTCACCGACGCCGGCTCGGAGAGCCGGAACCGGACGCGGGCGCCACGCCGCACCGCCTTGAGCTTGAGCTGGGAGAACGCCGGCGCCGTGCGGTCGCTGGAGGACGCCCGCGAGGGCGCCGGGGTCACGCGGTCGTCACCCGCCGGCGGCGCGGCGGTGGGAACCGCGGTCGGCTGCGGCACCGACGGCGGCGGCGTGACCGTGGCCGTCGCCGTGGCCGTCGGCGTCGGCGTGGGCGTCTCCGACGGCGTCGGCGTCGGCGTGGCGGGCGCGCCCGTCACCGTGACCGTCCCCTTCATCGTCCCGGCGTGCACCTGGCAGACGAACTCGTACGTCCCGGGCTGCGTGAACGTGTACGAGTAGGTGCCCGTCGTCGCCGGGAGCGTGAACACCTCCGGCCAGGCCGGGTCCTCCGGCGGCCCGCTCACCCCGGCGACGTTGTGCGGCAGCCCGTCGCCGCTGTCGAAGTTCCACGTCACCGTGTCCCCGGTCGAGATACTCACGGCCGGCTTGTCCCAGACCGCCGCCTGGGCCCTGATGGTCTCGTCCGCCGCGGTCTCCGCCGCGGCGGCCACGCCGACGCCGGCGATCACCCCGCCCACCACGGCGAGCGCCGCGGCCACGCGCATAAGTTCGCGTTTCCGCCCGAAGCTGTTCTGGTCCCGCACGATCTCCCCCTGCACGACATGTACTTCGGTCAACGTACGCACCAAAGGGGCGACGTCGACTGCAGATGGCTGGTAGCTTACGCCATCTTGTTGCAGAACGCGGCAGGGGGAATTTGGGAGGATGCATGCGCGTTTTGAGGACAACGCTGACGGCTGCCGTGCTCGTGCTGGCTGTCCTCATCGGCTCCGCCGGCGACGCTCTGGCGGCCGAGAACCTGTTCACGACGATCGGCATCACGCGTCCTGAGACGCGGATGAACAGCGAGATCAACGGCAACCCGCCGTACTCGCTGCCCGCGGACGAGATGCCGGCGTCCCGGATCGTGACGATCCCGGAGAACGACACCGCCGACGACGTGCCGTTGCGGATGCCCGACACCTCGGGCGAGGTGCCGAACCTGGCCGAGTTCCGCGGCCAGACGCTGGAGCTCGATCCGGCCGACCAGAAGCCGTTCAGCACGCTGCACTTCTTCGGCACCACCGCCGACGGCAGCGGCGGTGGAACGTTCGTTCTCACCTACGAGGACGACACGACCGCCGAGGTCGAGGTCGAGTTCGGCGACTGGTGCGCGCCGGCCGCGGGGGACGCGCACATCGCGATCGGCCGCATGTCCAAGCGCTACCGCGCCGCCGAGGGCGGCCAGGACGGCGCGCAGTGCTCGATCTTCCACGTCGAGCGCGCCAGCCCCGTGACCGACAAGAAGCTCGTCTCGGTCAAGCTGCCGCCCGAGACCGACGGCAGCGGCAGCGACACCCGGGCCTACCTGATGGCGCTCACGCTCGAGGAGCCCTCGGGCAGCTTCGAGCTGCCCAACCTCACGGGGGTCAACGAGTTCCCGGACGACGACACCGCGCCCGCGAGCGAGCTCACGGTCGACCCGGCCGAGCCGTCGGAGTCCGGCTGGTACACGGAGCGGCCGCTGATCACGATCGACGCCGCCGACGAGGACGGCGGCTCGGGCGTCGAGCAGGTCCTCTACCGCGTCAACGGCGGCCCCTCGCAGCTGTACTCCGAGCCGTTCGAGCTGACCGCCGAGGGCGAGCTCGAGCTCGAGTACCGGGCGATCGACCGCGCGGGCAACGCCGAGCCCTACAAGGCCGTCCAGCTCAAGGTCGACGCGACCGCGCCCACCACGACCGCGACCACCTACCCGCGCGAGAGCGCGGGCTGGCACGACCGCGAGGTGACGGTCTCGCTGCGCGCCGGCGACGGCGTCGGCTCGGGCACCGCGACCACCAGCTACCGGATCAACGACGGCGCCTGGACGACCTATGACGGCCCGTTCCAGGTCGCGCAGGCCGGCACCAACGTGGTCCGCTACCGCTCGACCGACGCGGCCGGCAACGTCGAGGACGCGCAACAGCTGAGCGTGCGCGTCGACGTGACCGCGCCGACCACGACCGTGCGCCTCAACGGCGGCGAGCCGCTCGCCGACTACACCGGCGCGGTGCGCGTGACCTTCACGCGCGACGACGGCGCCGGCTCGGGCGTGCGGTCGACGGAGTACCGCGTCGACGGCGGCGCGTGGACGCCGTACACGGGCGCCGTCGACGTCACGGGCGAGCGCGGCCACAAGGTCGACTACCGCTCGGTCGACGTCGTCGGCAACGTCGAGAACTTCAAGAGCGTGGTCTTCGCGATCCACCCGCCGGCGCTGCTGCCGTCGCCGTTGCCGCAGGCCCTCCCGGCCGCGGCGCCCAAGGCGTTCGCGGCGCTGGAGGAGGTGGCCTCGCGGCGGCGCACGCTCGCGGCGCTGCGCGGCGGGCGCCTGCGCGTCAACGTCAGCTGCGTCGGCGTCAGGCGCGGCACGCTGACGCTGACCGTCGAGCGGGCGACCGCCCGCCGGCTCAAGCTCAAGCGGCGCACGCTCGCCCGCAAGGTCGTCCGCTGCGGGGCGGACGGCCGGGCGACCGTCACGGTGCGGCCGTCGGCCGCCGTGCGCCGGGCGCTCAAGCGCTCCAAGCGGTCCGTGACCGCCACGTTGAGGCTGCGCATGACGGGCGCGGCGACCGACACGCAAGAAGTGACCTTCAGGGGGAAGTCGTGATGTTCAGCGGGAGGCAGGGCATGAAGCAGATAGGGGTGCTGCTGCTGGCGTTCGCGATCGCGCTCGTCGGCGCGAGCGCGGCGCAGGCGCAGGAGCCGGCGACGAAGGTGCTGGTCCTCAAGGGCTCCGACAACGAGGCCGACACCGCCGGGCTGGCGGCGATCGAAGAGCTCGGCGAGGCCAACGGCTTCGGCGTCGACGAGGCCGAGGGCACCGATGACATGACCTCGGGCACGCTCGCCGACTACGCGGCGCTCGTGTTCCTCAACGTCGGCGGCGACCAGCTGACCGAGCCGCAGGCGCTGGCCGTGCGCGCGTACGTCCAGGACGGCAACGGCTTCCTCGGCATCGGCTCGACCGCGACGGTCGAGCCCGGCGACAGCTTCTTCAACGGGCTGATCGGCGCGCGGCCGGACAACAACCCGACCGAGGCCTCCGAGCAGACGCTGGTCGCCGGCGACCGCGTGCACCCGGCCACGCGCGAGCTGCCGCTGATGACCAACCGCACCGACCTCTGGTACACGTGGCAGACGCGCCCGACGGGCACGGTCCACACCGTCGCCCGCTACCGCGGCGTCGACGACCCGGCCGGCGACGGCACCGACATCGGCGGGACCGACCATCCGATCTCGTGGTGCCGCGACTACGAGGGCGGGCGCTCCTTCTACACCGGCATGGGCCGCGTCGCGGGCGCCTACGACGACACCTTCAAGCAGCACCTGCTGGGTGCGCTGCAGTGGACCGCCGGCCTGGTGCGCGGCGACTGCAAGGCGACGATCAACGCCAACTACAAGGGCACGAAGCTGATGAGCGCCGGCGCGACGCAGACCGGCCTGGCCACCAGCGGCGAGTCGCACGGCCTGACCGTCGCCGACAACGGCTGGGTGATGTACATCGGCCGCGGCGACTGCCGCACGGACGCCGAGCGCGGCGCGCTGATCGGCATGCCGTCCTTCGGCCGCATGCTCGACCACGCCAACCCGAACGTCGGCATCGGCTGCGGCAGCGTGCACATCTGGGACCCGGAGGAGTACACGGGCGCCGAGAACAGCGGCATCACGCGCGCCGGCACGCTCGCGGTCTACGGCGACGGCGGCCAGGGCGGCGAGCGGACCAATGAGGACAACCACAAGATGGAGTACGGCCTGCTCGGGATCACCGCCGACCCGGACTTCTCCGAGAACGGCCATATCTACCTGCAGTACTTCCCGACCTTCAATCCGGACACCAAGCCCGCCGGCCTGCCCGAGGAGCGGCGCATCTCGAAGATGTCCCAGCCGCGGATCTCGCGCTTCACGATCGACCGGCAGACCAAGCAGCTGGACCTCGACTCCGAGGTCATCATCTTCCAGTACGACGCCCAGATCTTCAGCTGCTGCCACGTCGGCGGCGGCATGGGCTTCGACAGCGAGGGCAACCTCTACTTCACGACGGGCGACACGAACTCCTCGCAGGACGTGACCGGCCCGGGCGGCTACTCGGGCAACAACCCGGTGGCCAAGTGCCCGACCGGGCCGGCGGACGAGGCGTCCAGCGCGCACTGCGGCGACGCGAACTACTCCTACCAGGACGCGCGCCGCACCGCGGGCAACACCAACGATTACAACGGCAAGATGCTGCGCATCAAGCCGCTCGACATCCCGGAGGGCGAGAAGCCACCCGTGGGCGTCGGGACGACGTACGAGATCCCGGGCGCGGACGCCCCGAACGGCCCGAACCTGTTCGACGGCACCGAGGGCGGCGGCGGCAAGACCAAGCCCGAGATCTTCGCGATGGGCCTGCGCAACCCGAGCCGGCTCTCGATCGACCCGGAGACCGACGTCCCGTACACGGCGTGGGTCGGCCCGGACGCGGGCAACCCGAACGCCGAGTGGGGCCCGTCGACGTACGAGAACGCCGCGCAGATCACCCGCGCCGGCAACTATGGCTGGCCGTACTGCATGGGCTCCAAGCAGGCCTACCGCGACCGGCTGGCCGACGGCGAGGCGCGCACGGACAGCCCGGACGGCTACGTCCCCGGCGGCCCCGCCGAGGGCGGCACCGAGGGCTGGTACGACTGCGACAACCTGCGCAACGACTCGCCGAACAACACCGGCCTGGTGGAGCTGCCGCACGAGACCGGGACCGGCGCCGACGCCGGCACGGTGCGCGGCAACAACCTGTGGTGGAGCCGCGGCAACCCGGGCGGCAACAACGGCTGCCCCGAGTTCCCGCGTCCGCGCGGCGAGAACGCGGCCCCGGACTACAGCGCCACGCCGACCCAGGGCTGCCCGTACGTCGTCGACAACGGCCTGACGGTGATGAACGGCCCGGTCTACCGCTACCAGCCCGGCGAGGACAACTCGCGCCGCTGGCCGGCCTACTGGGACGGCCGCTGGTTCCTGCACAACAACGGCGGGCCCAGCGTCAAGCACGGCCTGCTGCTGGACCCGGAGACCGACCAGGACGGCGGCCTGCCGATCTGGGCCGACAGCCTGCGTGACACGCTGAGCTGGCAGGGCTCCTACATGGACTCCAAGTTCGGCCCGGACGGCGCCCTGTACGTGCAGACCTACGACGGGTTCTTCCGCGCCGGCCCGAACGTCGGCCTGTACCGCTACGACTACGTGGGCGGCGCGCCGACGCCGGGCGCGAACCCGCGCGCGTTCCCGATCGGCTCCAACCAGGTCCGCTTCGACAGCTCCGGCTCCGGCGGCGTGGCCTACGAGTGGGACTTCGGCGACGGCGAGAGCTCGACCGAGGCCAACCCGACGCACACCTACGCCGAGGCCAAGACCTACACGGCCACGCTGACGGTCACCTACGCCGACGACGCGACGGACACCAGGACCGTCGAGGTGACGGTGCTGGCCGAGGCCGACGAGACCCCGCCGGTCACGACCCACGCCCTGGACCCGGCCGAACCGGGCGCGGGCGGGACCTACACGAGCGCGGTGACGGTCACGCTGACCGCGACCGACGCGTCGCCGGGCAGCGGCGTCGAGAAGACCGAGTACCGCATCAACGGCGGCGACTGGGAGACCTACGAGGGGCCGATCCGGCGCGAGCAGCCGGGCATGTACCTGATCGAGTACCGCTCGACGGACCGCACCGGCAACCAGGAGGAGACCAAGTCGGTCGCGTTCGAGATCGCGGTCCCGCAGAACTGCCCGACCGACCTCAACGACGAGTTCGACGAGGGCCCGCTGGACACGGACAAGTGGCAGGTCCTGCGCTCCAACCCGGACGCGGTGTCCTTCGAGGACGGCCGGCTGCGGATCAAGGTCCGCGCGGGCGACATGATCGGTGACACCGCGACCGCCCAGAACGTGCTGCTGCAGCAGGCGCCGGCCGGTTCCTGGCGGATCCAGACCAAGCTCGACGTCTCCACGCTCTCCAACGAGGGCGAGCAGGCGGGCTTCGTGCTCTGGCAGGGCGAGGACCCGAACACGTTCGTCAAGGTCACCTACATCGACAAGGGCGCCTACTCGCAATACGAGTGGGTCGCGACCCGCAACGGCCAGTCCCAGATCGTGGCCGGGCCGCAGATCTCCCAGCCCGACGGCGACGTCTGGCTGCGGGTGAGCGCCAACGGCTCGGGCACCTACGTGGCCGAGGGCTCGACCAACGGCGAGGACTGGATCCGGATCGGCGGCGACATCACCGACATCGGCGACCCCGCGACGCTCAAGTTCGGCCTCAAGGTCTCAGACAACGCCGACTCCGACAACTACGCGGCCTTCGACTGGTTCCGCGTGGACTGCTCGGATCGCGTGGCGCCGACGACCGAGGTCGAGATGGCCGAGCCCGACGGCGAGCTGGGCTGGTACCGGACGCCGCCGCGGATCACCCTGACCGCCGATGACGGCGAGCAGGGCGAGGTGGCCAAGCTGGAGTACCGCGTCGACGGCGGCTCGCTGCGGTCCTACGAGGGCCCGTTCACGATCGACGAGCCCGGCGACCACGTGGTCGAGTACTTCGCCACGGACTCCTCGGGCAACGTCGAGGACACCAAGCGGATCGCGTTCCGCGTCGACGGCAGCGCGCCCGTGCCGGAGGCGGTCGTCACCGGCAACACCGACACCGGCCCGCTCAAGGTCGAGCTGCGCACGCCGGACGGCGACAAGGGCTCGGGCACGGTTCTGACCCAGTACCGCGTCGACGGCGGGCCGTGGCAGACCTACTCCGCGGTCGACGAGGAGGTCCTGCTGGACCGCTCGGACGCGACCCTGGCCCAGTGGCGCCAGGCGCCCGAGGGCCGCTTCGAGCGCATGGACGACGACTCGGGCGGGATCACCCCGATCGGCGGCCTGGGCATGCTCTGGTACCCGGTCAAGGACTACGGCGACTTCCGCCTGAAGCTGCAGTTCCGCGAGGGCCGCACGGACGGCGGGTTCTCCAACGGCGGCGTCTTCGTGCGCTTCCCGGACCCGGACCAGCAGCCGCGCGTCCACGAGTGCGCCAAGCACGAAGCGGCCGCGGAGTCGGCCGCCTGGGTGGCGATCTACTGCGGCCACGAGATCCAGCTCTACGACGGCGAGGACGGCGAGGAGCGCAAGACGGGCTCGATCTATACGTTCGACCGCAACGACATCGACGACATCGGCACGCCGAAGCCGCGCGGTGAGTGGGAGGACTACGAGATCGAGGTCGTGGGCCAGAAGTACACGATCCGCCGCAACGGCGAGGTCATCAACGAGTGGGAGAACGCGCCCGGCATCGAGTCCGACCGCGCGGGCGACCCGAGCACGTCGCTGCGCCAGTTCACGCGCGGCTACATCGGCCTGCAGAACCACGGCGGCGCGGACACGATGCAGTACCGCAACGTGCGCGTCGAGGACCTGACGCCCGGCAAGCCGAAGGCGGCCGACGGGACGGGCCCGTTCGAGGTCGCGGGCACCGGCCCGCACACGATCGAGGTGCGCGCGGTCGACGCCGCGGGCAACGTCGCGCAACAGCCGTTCTCCTACGAGGTCGGCGCGGTGGCGCCGCCCGGCTCCACCGGCGGCACGCAGGTGCTGCCGCTGCCGCCGGCGGACACGACGCTGCCGCCGCTGCTGGACACGCCGGCGTCGTTCCGGCTCGCCTCGGTGACCTCGCGGATCACGCGCCGCACGTTCGTGCGCCGCGGCGTGACGGTCCGGGTCGCCTGCACGGGCGCGATGGACGGCACGGCGAAGCTGACGGTCACGCGCGCGGTGCGGCGCAAGCTCAAGCTGGGCTCGTCGACGCTCGGCCGCGCCGACGTGCGCTGCTGGGGCCCGCACAGCGCGCGGCTGCGGCTCAAGCCGTCGAAGCGGGTCGCCCGCAGCCTCGCCCGCAAGGGCGTGCCGCGGAGCGTGAAGATGCGCGTCGAGGTCCAGATGCGCGACTGGGGCCGCCCGGCGACCACGTTGCGCAAGACCGTCACGCTGCGGCTCCGGTAGCGCCATGATGGCGGCATGACCATCGTGATCAGCGGTGCGTCGGGCCAGCTCGGCCGGCGCACCGCGCAGTTCCTCTCCGATCTCGACGACGTCGTGCTCGTCACCCGCACGCCCGACGCGGTCGCCGACCTCGGCGCCGAGGTGCGCCACGGCGACTTCGACCAGCCGGACACCCTGCCCGCGGCGTTCGCGGGCGGGGACGTGCTGCTGCTGGTGAGCCTGCCGACGATCGGCGCGCGCGTCGAGCAGCACAAGGCGGCGATCGCCGCCGCGGCCGAGGCCGGGATCCGGCGCATCGCCTACACCAGCATCGTCAACCCCGGCCCGGAGAACCCGGCCGTGGTGGCGGCCGAGCACCGCGCGACCGAGGAGGCGATCCTCGCCAGCGGGCTCGAGTACACGTTCCTGCGCAACAACATCTATGCCGACCTGCAGCACGCGTCCGCGCAGGCGGCGATCGACAGCGGGCGGCTCGTGACCAACGCGGGCGACGGGCGCACGGGCTACGTCACGCGGGAGGACTGCGCCGCGGTCGCGGCCGCCGTGCTGCGCGGCGACGGGCACGCCAACCAGATCTACGACGTGACGGGGCCCGAGACGCTGGACGCGAACGACCTCGCGGCGCTGTACTCCGAGCTCGGCGGCAAGCCGATCGAGGTCGTGCACGTCGACGACGCCGCCTACGCGGCGGGCCTGGTCGAGCACGCCGGGATGCCGCAGGCGGTGGCCGAGGCCTACGCCACCTTCGGGGCCGCGACCCGCGCCGGCGTCCTCGACGTCTGCACGGACGTCGTGGAGCGGCTCACGGGCCGCAAGCCGACGTCGCTGCGGACGCTGCTCGGCCTCTGAGCAGGACGCGCCGGGGCCCTGTGGAAGGGCCCCGGCGCGGGATCGCCTGCCCTACGGTGTCGTCGTCGACAGCGTGAAGGTGAGCGTCTTGCTGTAGCTGCCGGCACGCAGCACGTCGCTCGCGCCGATCGCCTGGCGGAAGCCGAGCGTGACCGCCTCGGAGGTGGTCGGGCCGCTCCAGGTGAGCAGCTCGACCGGCGCGCCGGGCGTCTCGGACAGCGGCGCGTACGGCGGGTTCGGCTGCGCGGCGTTGGCCGCACGGGCCTGCAGGACCGACGGCAGCGAGAACGCGCCGTTGACCAGGTGGCCGGTGGCGGTCGAGCTGGGGTCGCTGACCGACAGCGCGGCGTCACCCGTGGTCGTCGTCACGGTCGCGGCCAGCGCCGTCTCGTAGTTGCGGGCCACGGCCGGCACGAAGGCGCCGAAGCTGCCGAACGCGCTGTTGATCTGCAGGTTCAGCGAGCTCGGCACGTCGCCGCCGACGGTGCCGAGGGCGTCGTTCGTGCTGCGGCCGGCGAGCAGCACGCGCTCCATCGCGTCGTCGGAGTTCGTGTTGAACACCAGGCGGGCGACGGACGTGTAGCCGCTGCGGGTCGGCTTGAAGCCGACGTTGACCGTGCAGGTGCCCGCCGGGACGGCCGGCTGGGCCTCGTTCTCGGGCGTGGTCGGGTCGTCCGCGACCGCCGGCTGGGCGGGCTGGAGCGTCTTGCCCGAGCAGTCCTGGCTGACGATCGCGAAGTCGGCCGCGGTGGCGTTGCCGCCGTCGAGCGCGTCGGCCTGGATCGTCGGCGCCGCGGCCGGGAAGACCAGCGGCGCGTCGCCGTCGTTGGTGACCACGATCGGCTGCTGGTTGGCGGCCGCCGGGGTGCCGGCCGGCACGGACGGGAACGACTGCGGGTCGGCCGAGAGCACGCCGGCCGGGGCGCCCTTCATCGCGTTCGCGCTGTTGGCGGTGTTGACGAACGGGTTGAAGTTCGTCGGGCCGCCGACCGCGACCGGGTCGCGCTCGGAGAGGTAGTACTTCGAGCGGTTCTTGGCCGCCACGAACATCGGGGTGAAGACGATGTCGCCCTGGCCCAGCTCACGCTGGTCGGCGTTGCCGCAGGTCGGCCGGATGTTGACCAGGTCCTTGACGTGGTAGGACACGATCCGGTTCTGGTACTTGGTGATCATGTCGGTCACGTACTGCTGGCCGTAGGCGGGGTCGATCGGGTCGCGGTGCCCGGAGGCGCCGCAGACGGCCCAGCCGATGTCGATCTGCGCGTGCACGTAGCGCGGGTCGGTGCGCTCCATCACGATGTCCCAGGCGCTCTTGAGCACGCCGTTGTCCATGTGGCGGGTGCCGAACTCCTGCTGGTGGTTGTGGAAGTACGCCGGGCCGAGGCCGGCCTCCACGGAGCGCTTGCCGAGCCGGTTGAGCAGCGCGGCCGTGTTCAGCGTCGCCTGGTAGGTGTTGTACGCCCCGGCGCCGCCCGGGAACCCGGCCTCGCCGATGTGGTCCTGGCCGAGGATCTTCGAGGCCGCGATCTGGTTGTCCCAGTTGGCCTCGGTGAGGTTGCCGTGGCGGCCGCGGAAGCGCAGGCCGTACTGGTCGCCGAGCGCGCGCAGCGCGGTCAGGCCGGCGACGTTGAGCGGCGTGTTGGCGTTGGTGCCCGGGAACGGGTTGCCCGGGTAGCCGTAGAGCTCGACGACCTTGATCTGGTTCTTCTGCAGGAACTGGAACACGCGCTCCAGGCGGCCGGCCGAGTTCGACGGCGCGGGCGGCTGGACGCAGTGCGGCGTCGGCTCCGCCGGCGGGGCGGGGCAGACGATCTCGCCGGCGCCGTTGCTCAGGTAGCCGCTGAAGTTGTACAGCTGGATGCCGCTCTGCCCGAGCGGCGCCCCCTCACCCAGGTCGGGGTGCTGCGCCTGCGCGGGCGCCGCGAGCACGAGCAGCGCGCCCGCCGCCGCGACCGCGGCTCCGGCGCGGACCTTCCCGAATCCCCTCAAGTCCCTCTCCTCCCCGTCGATGTGTACCGACTTAAACCCTGGTGAAGCTATCCGTCGACCAGGCAGAAGTCAACGACTTCTCAAGGTTTCCTGGCAAAAGCCGCGAAGGGCTGTTCAGCCGGTCTCGACGGGGCGCTCCGGGTCGGCGCTCCACTGCGACCACGAGCCGGGGTACAGGCGGCCCTGGCCGAGGCCGGCGTGCTCGATCACGAGCAGGTTGTGGCAGGCCGTGACGCCCGAGCCGCAGTAGGCGACCACGGGCGCCTCGCCGGTCACGCCCGCCGCCTGGAGCTTCTCGCGCAGGCGGTCCAGGTCGAGCAGGCGGTTGTCGGCGTCGAGGTTCTCGCGGCAGGGGAGGCTGCGCGCGCCGGGGATGTGGCCCGAGCGGACGTCGAGCGGGTGCGGCTCGCCCAGGTAGCGCTCGCGCTGGCGGGCGTCGACGACGGCGTTGGCGGGGTCGGCGGCGTCCTCGGGCGTGGCCACGCGCGCGAACGGGCGGGCGGTGAAGTGGGCGGGCGGGCGCGTCTCGG
>Ga0182742_1003981_pt1 | contig 13823 bp, 14 predicted proteins | sample eDN5th37CBELigMG_FD_128880 | JGI IMG/M metagenome (GOLD analysis project Ga0182742, IMG submission 128880) | Enriched Miracle-Growth compost microbial communities from Emeryville, California, USA - eDNA 5th pass 37_C BE-Lig MG (version 2)... ... | reverse complement strand
GTGGTTTTCCCTGCCCGTGGGCAAAGCGGGCGTGGGGAGAGCCAGGCGATCTGACCTGCCTTTTGCAATCAAGTGATCTGACCTGCCTTTGAAATAGAGAGAGATGCCGAGATGACCGAGACCACCGCCCCCTTCCGCGCCGATCATGTCGGATCGCTGCTTCGAACCGCACCGCTGAAACAAGCGCGCATCAAGCGCGAGAAGGGCGAGATCGACGCCGCCGCGCTGAAAGCGGTTGAGGATGAGGAGATCAGGAAGATCATCAAGAAGCAGGAGGAGGTTGGGCTGAAGCTCGCAACCGATGGCGAGTTCCGCCGCTCGTGGTGGCAGTTCGACTTCTTCAAGCAGCTCGACGGCGCCGAACTGGTGAAAACCGCGCACGGCATCAAATTCGCCGGCGTCGAGACGCGCCCCGAGGACATCGCCGTGACCGGCAGGCTCGGCTATTCCGGCGCACCGATGATCGACCATTTCCAGTTCCTCAAGGCAAATTGTTCGAACGCAATCACGCCGAAGATGACGATTCCCTCGCCGACCGTGTTGCAATATCGCGTCGGACCCAAGCCGGTGCAGGATGGCATCTACAAGTCGACCGAAGAATTGCTGCACGATCTCGGCCTTGCCTATCGCAAGGCGATCAAGGCCTTCGCCGACGCCGGATGCCGTTACATCCAGCTCGACGACACCTCCTATGCGCATCTGTGCGACAAGGAACGCCGTGCGATGGTCGCGGCGCGCGGCGAGGATCCGGATTGGCTCGCCAATGCCTGGGCCGACATGATCAACTCCGCCCTGCAGGACAAGCCGGCCGACATGGTCACCGCGATGCATCTGTGCCGCGGCAATTTCCGCTCGACCTTCGTGTCATCCGGCGGCTACGAGCCGGTGGCCGATGTCCTGTTCAACAAGATCGACATCGACGGCTATTTCCTCGAATACGATTCCGACCGCGCCGGCGGCTTCGAGCCGCTCCGGTTCCTGCCGAAGGGAAAGAAGCGCGTCGTGCTCGGCCTCGTGACCTCGAAATTCGGCACGCTGGAGGACAAGGGCGTGCTGAAAAAGCGGATCGAGGAAGCGACGAAATTCGTGCCGCTTGAGCAGCTCTGCCTCTCGCCGCAATGCGGCTTCGCCTCGACCGAAGAGGGCAATGTGCTGGCCGAGGACGAACAGTGGGCCAAGCTGCGGCTGTGCGTCGAAGTCGCCGAAGAGGTGTGGGGCAAGTGATGGTGGTCATCCCCGCGAAAGCGGGGACCCATATTCCAGAGCGGTGGCTATGGGTCCCCACCTTCGCGGGGGCGACGCTCCTATTCTTCCAGTATCGCCACCGCCCGTGTCCAGCCGGCCGAGCCGCCCTTCACCTTCACCGGGAAGCACGACACCGTGAATCCGTTCGCCGGCAGGCTTTCGAGATTGTGCAGCTTCTCCAGATGGCAATAGCCGATCTCGCGGCCGGCCTTGTGGCCTTCCCAGATGATCGAGGCGTCATGGTCCTGCGCGTAGCGCTGCGCGGTGAACGAGAATGGCGCATCCCAGCTCCAGCCGTCGGTGCCGGTGACGCGCACGCCGCGCTCGGTCAGATAGAGCGTGGCGTCGCGGCCCATGCCGCAGCCTGAATCGACATAATCGTCGGCCCCGTATTTCGCACCGGCGGCCGTATTCACCAGCACGATCTCCAGCGGTTTCAGCGTGTGGCCGATCCGCTTCAACTCGGCCTCCACGTCCGCCGCGCTCACCACATAGCCTGACGGGAAATGCCGAAAGTCCAGCTTCACGCCGGGCTGCAGGCACCAATCGAGCGGAATCTGATCGATCGTCATCGCCGGCTTCGGCGCGCCGAGCGCGTGATCCATGGTCGGGTGATAATGCCAGGGCGCATCGAGATGCGTGCCGTTATGGGTGGTGATCTCGACCTTTTCCAGCGCCCAGCCGGCTGAATCGGGCAGGTCGCTGGCCTGCAATCCCGGGAAGAAACCGCGTATGCGCTCGATGGTTTCGTGATGTCGCAAATACTGGATCTTCGGCAGCGCGACCGGCGGATCGCTGGCGACGTCGCTTTCCAGCGGGATCGAGATATCGATAATGCGGCGGGCCATAATCTGTCCTTGTCGCCCTTGTCCTCGGCTTCCAGCCTTGCAAACCATGGGCCGAGAAGGGATACAAGCGCCGAGGTCGAACACGCGATTTTTCCATGATGTCGGGAGAAAAGACGATGATGAGGACAGCAATCTCCGCCGCGGCTGCGTTGCTGATCGTGACCGGTGCGGCGTCGGCGCAGAATTATCCCTCCCGCAGCATTGAAATGATCATCCCGTTCTCCGCCGGCGGCGGCGTCGATCTGATCGGTCGCGCGGTCTCGGCCGCGCTCGCCGAACAGTTCGGGCAGTCGGTTGTGGTGCAGAACAAGGTCGGCGCCGGCGGCACGATCGGCTTCGGCGCGCTCGCGGCCGCGGCGCCGGATGGCTATACGCTCGGCTTCGGGCCGTCGACGCCGATCGCCAATGCGCCCTATCTGGTCGAAGGCGTGCGCTACAATCCGGAGTCGTTTGACTACATCTGTCAGGTGTTCGAGAATCCGTTCTCGATCGCGGTCGGACCGAATTCGCCCTACAAGACCGCGCAGGACCTTCTGGCCGCCGCGAAGGACAAGAGTCTGAATTTCGGCCATGCCGGTCTCGGCTCGATCCCGCATCTGTCGGTCGAGAATTTCGCGGATGCCATGAAGATCAAGGTGCAGCACCTGCCGTTCCGCGGCGATGCCGCCATGCTGCCGGTGCTGATGAAGGGCGATCTCGATTTCGGTGCGCCGGCTCTGTCGTCGATCCGCGGCAACGATCAGATCAGGCCGCTGGTGGTGTTCACCGAGAAGCGCGTCCCGGCTTATCCGGATGTGCCGACGGCGCGCGAACTGGGCGTCAAGACCTCGGTGCCGCCCGGCCAGAACGGGCTCTATGCCCCGAAAGGCTTGCCCGCCGAGGTGCGCGCGGCGCTGGACAAGGCCTGCGTCGCGGCGGTGAAATCGGAAGGCGTGCTGAAGGTGGTCGGCAATACCGGCTCGAGCGTCGCCTATCTCGACGGCAAGCAATTTCATGACCAGACGGTCGCCGACTACAAGTTCAAGGGCGAACTGATCAAACGGCTGGGGCTCGGCAAGAATTAGGCGCCCCTCGCATTCCGGCATTTCCCTCGTCCCGCATGGCCGGAGAGGGAAAGGAGCATCGCAATGCGTGATGACGCCGACGATCTCGCCGCGATCCGCGAAAGCGTGCGCGCCCTGTGCGCGGACTTTCCGGGCGAATACTGGCGCGACCTCGACCGCGCGCGCGCCTATCCGACCGCCTTTGTCGAAGCGCTGACCAAGGCCGGTTTTCTCGCCGCGCTGATCCCCGAGGCGTATGGCGGCAGCGGACTTTCGATGCGCGCGGCCGCGGCCATCATGGAGGAGATCCAGGCCGCGGGCTGCAACGGCGCCGCCTGCCATGCGCAGATGTATACGATGGGCACGGTGTTGCGGCATGGCAGCGAAGCGCAGAAGCGTGAATACCTGCCGGCCATCGCGCGCGGTGAATTGCGGCTGCAGGCTTTCGGCGTGACCGAACCGACGTCCGGCACCGATACGCTGTCGCTGCGCACCACCGCAAGGCGCGACGGCGACGATTACGTGATCAACGGCCAGAAGATCTGGACCTCGCGCGCGCAATATTCCGACCTGATGCTGCTGCTCGCGCGCACGACGCCGCGCGACAAGGTGCAGAAGCGGACCGACGGACTGTCCGTCCTGCTGATCGATATGCGCGCGGTGAAGGACAAGGGTCTGACCATCCGCCCGATCCGCACGATGATGAATCACGCAACAACCGAAGTCTTCTTCGACAACATGCGGGTGCCGGCTTCGTCGCTGATCGGCGAGGAAGGCAAGGGATTCCGCTACATCCTGTCCGGGATGAATGCGGAACGCATCCTAATCGCCGCCGAATGCATCGGCGACGCGAAATGGTTCATTGCGAAGGCAGCGGCCTACGCGAAGGAGCGCAGTGTGTTCGGCCGGCCGATCGGCCAGAACCAGGGCGTGCAGTTTCCGATCGCGCGCGCCTATGCGCAGATGCGTGCCGCAGAACTGATGGTGCGGGAAGCAGCGGACCGCTACGAAAGCGGCGCCGATGTCGGCGAGGAGGCGAATATCGCCAAGCTGCTCGCCGCCGATGCCTCATGGGCGGCCGCGGATATGTGCGTGCAGACGCATGGCGGCTTTGGCTTCGCCGAGGAATACGATGTGGAGCGCAAATTCCGGGAAACGCGGCTCTACCAGGTGGCGCCGATCTCGACCAACCTCATCCTGTCCTATATCGCCGAGCATGTGCTCGGCTTGCCGCGATCGTATTGATTGACCCCTGCCATGTCCCTCACCGCCGACGAAATCATCCGCCTGCTCGAGCTCAAGCCACACCCGGAAGGCGGGCATTTCCGTGAGACCTTCCGCGACAGCCGGACTGACGACGCAGGCCGCGCCGCATCAACCGCGATCTATTTCCTCCTGGCGCGCGGCGAGCGCTCGCACTGGCACCGCGTGGATGCCGTCGAGACGTGGCACTGGCATGCCGGCGCGCCGCTGCGGCTCGACATTCACGACAACGGTATGCGCACGAGTGTTTTGCTGGGCGCCGATCTTGCCGCGGGCGAGCGGCCGCAGGGCGTCGTGCCGGCCGGCGCCTGGCAGGCGGCCGAGTCGCTCGGCGACTGGACGCTGGTCGGCTGCACGGTTGCGCCCGGATTCACGTTCGAGGGTTTCGAACTCGCGCCGAAGGGGTGGTCGCCGGTATAGCGCGACCGCCGCGGCCCTGAACGCTCCTGCGTCGCGTGGCTGCGCCGGAACGTCCGGCGCGAGCCGGCGTTTGGGTGGCGCCATCGATGGGTCAGGAGGAGGAGACAATGCTCAAGACCACGTTCGCCGCCGCGGTGATGGGGCTGGTCCTTGCCGTAGCGGCCGCGCCAAGCCAGGCGCAACAGGAGCCGCCGATTTCGATCGAACAGGCGACGAAGATCGCGCGCGATGCAGGCCTCGTCACGATCCGCGAGATCGAACTTGACGACGGCAAGTGGGAGGTGGAGGGCAGAACGCAGGCTGGCGAAGAGCGCGAGCTGCATATCGATGCGCAGAGCGGAAAAGTCACGCGCAACGAGCGCGACTGACAGGCGTCATGGCCGGCCCGGGTGTCGCTTCGCTCACCCGGGCTACGCAGCCTACGCAGACGAGAGCCATGGACGGTAGCCCGCATGAGCGAAGCGACATGCGGGTTCGTCAGCACATATTTCGTCAGCACATATACTGTCCGCCATTGGCGGTCAGCGTCGATCCGTTGATAAAGCCGGATTCGTCCGACGCCAGAAACACCACGCAGCGCGCGATCTCTTCCGGCTCGCCGAGCCGCCCCGCGGGGATATGCGGCAGGATGCTTTTTTCCAGCACATCCTGCGGCACCGCTTTCACCATTTCGGTGGCGATATAGCCCGGGCAGATCGCGTTCACCGTGATGCCGCTCTTCGCGCCTTCCTGCGCCAGCGCCTTGGTGAAGCCGATGTCGCCGGCCTTGGCCGCCGAATAATTGACCTGGCCCATCTGGCCCTTCTGCCCGTTGATCGAGGAGATATTGATGATGCGGCCGAACTTGCGCGCGCGCATGCCCTCGATCACCGGCCGGGTCATGTTGAACAGCGAACCGAGATTGGTGGAGATGACCTCATTCCATTGCTGCGGCGTCATGCGGTGGAACATGGTGTCCCGGGTGATGCCGGCATTGTTGACCAGCACCTCGATCGGACCGAGCTCGGCTTCCACCTGCTTGATGCCCGCGGCGCAGGCCTCGAAATTCGAGACGTCCCATTTGTAGACCGGGATGCCGGTCGCCGCCTTGAACTTTTGTGCGGCCTCGTCGTTGCCGCCGTAATTGGCGGCAACCTTGTAGCCGGCGGCGTGCAGCGCCTTGCAAATGGCTTCGCCGATCCCGCGTGTCCCACCCGTCACCAGCGCGACCCGAGACATGTTGCTCCCCCGAAATTTATCTGTCCGGTCGATGTCCGCCCGGACGCATTAGACTAGACACGAAAATGGCCGGAGCAAGCCCCGGCCATGGCGCAATTCTATGCGGGCGGCTTCGCAGCCGCGTGTTGGAGAGCGGCGTGCGTTCCGGCCGCTCCAGAGATATTCGCTATGGTGTCTGTTCGCGCGTCTAAGCGCGCTCCAGGCACATGGCGATGCCCATGCCGCCGCCGATACAGAGCGTGGCAAGACCCTTCTTGGCGTCGCGCTTCTGCATCTCATGCAGCAGCGTCACCAGAACGCGGCCGCCCGAGGCGCCGATCGGGTGCCCGATCGCGATCGCGCCGCCATTCACATTGACCTTGTCCGTGTCCCAGCCAAGATCCTTGTTGACCGCGCAGGCCTGCGCGGCGAAGGCCTCGTTGGCTTCGATCAGGTCGAGGTCCTCGATTTTCCACCCGGCTTTCTTGAGCGCCGCGCGGGAGGCCGGGATCGGGCCGGTGCCCATGATCGAAGGATCGACGCCGGCATGCGCCCAGGAAACGATCCGGGCCAGGATCGGCCTGCCGGCTTTCTTCGCCTCCGACGCTTTCATCAGCACGACCGCGGCCGCGCCGTCATTGATGCCGGACGCATTGGCAGCGGTGACGGTGCCTTCCTTGTCGAAGGCGGGGCGAAGCTTCGCGATCGACTCCATGGTCACGCCCGACTTCGGATATTCGTCCGTATCGACGACGATATCGCCCTTGCGCGACTTCACGGTGACGGGTGCGATCTCGTCCTTGAACCGGCCGGCCTTGATCGCGGCTTCGGCCTTGTTCTGCGAAGCGACCGCGAATTCATCCTGCTGCTGGCGCGTGATCTGCCACTGCTTGGCGACGTTCTCCGCGGTCGTGCCCATGTGATAGCCGTTGAAGGCGTCCCACAGGCCGTCCTTGATCATGGTGTCGACCATCTGAAAATCGCCCATCTTCACGCCGTTGCGCAGATGCGCGCAATGCGGCGCCATGCTCATGGATTCCTGGCCGCCGGCGACGACGATATCGGAATCGCCGTTGAGGATCGCCTGATAGCCGAGCGCGACTGCCCGCAAGCCCGAGCCGCAGAGCTGGTTGACGCCCCAGGCCGGGCTGTCGACCGGGATACCGGCCGCGATCGACGCCTGCCGTGCCGGATTCTGGCCCTGACCTGCGGTCAGGATCTGCCCCATAATCACTTCGGATACCTGCTTGCCTTCGATGCCGGCGCGCTCCAGCGCCGCGGCAATTGCGACCTTGCCGAGTTCATGCGCGGGAAGGTTCGCAAAAGCCCCGTTAAATGCGCCAACCGGCGTGCGGGCGGCGCCAACGATGACGATGTCGTCCTGCATGAGTAGCTCCCTGAGCGAGTGGCTCGAATCCGAAATCCGCCTCTGGCTGAGGGCTTGCTCGTGAGCGGACTCCGGATTCGAAGGGCACCAGCAAGCCTATGATTCTAGTGCGGTTTGGTTCGGAAATCCGCGCGAAGAGCAGGCAGGCTAATGAAGCGGACTTCCGAACCCACGACACCAGTTCGTCCTGCAGATAGCATGGCGGGCCCGGCGGCAAAACCTCGGGGCCATGCGAAAGGGCCGGATGCGACCCGCACAAAACGGTGGCTCCGCCGGTTGAAACGGCCTAACTTTAACCCTCAGGAGATACCCGGAGGAACAGTCCGGGTATCAGGGGAGCGTGGCGCAAGCGGTAACATGGCAAAATCCGACGAACCGATCACGATCAAGAAATACGCCAACCGGCGGCTCTACAACACGGGCACCAGCACATATGTCACGCTGGAAGACCTCGCAACGATGGTGAAGGCCGGGGAAAATTTTGTCGTTTACGACGCCAAGACCTCCGAGGACATCACCCGCTCGGTGCTTGCGCAGATCATTTTCGAGCAGGAAAACAAGGAAGGCCAGAATCTTCTGCCGATCAATTTCCTGCGTCAGTTGATTCGCTTCTATGGCGATTCGATGCAGATGATGGTGCCGCGCTATCTGGAAGTGTCGCTGGAATCCTTCGCTCGCGAGCACGAAAAAATGCGCCAGCAGATGGCGCAGGCCTTTGGCGTCAATGTTCCGTCCTTCGGCCCGATGGAGGATCAGGTCAGGCGCAATATGGAGATGTTTGAGAAAGCCTTCGCGATGTTCTCACCATTCGCGCGGCGCGAGGCAGGCGCCGGCCCGGAAAAGGCCGAGCCCGAAAAATCTGCGACCTCCTCCGAAGACATCGACGCGCTGAAGCGTCAGATCGAAGAGATGCAGAAACGCATCGACAAGATCAGCGACAAGGGCTGAGACGCAAAGCTCGTCGCGAACCGGTCAGCGCGAAGCGCGGCCCGATGAATTTCGCCAATGCGGCGAATGCGCCGCGCATCGGATTTGCGCTCCGCCCGGTTCGCGCAACGGCTTTGATGTTTAAGATCCCGCAGCCTGCCGGTGCCGGTCGTCGTACCAATCGAGCCGCGCCAGCCCGACATGCTCGCCCTGAAGATAGTCGCAGCCCCAGGCGGCGAGGATTTCGGCCGACTGTTCATCCTGGACCCATTCCGCCACGGTCTCCAGTCTAAGGCCGCGCGCGAGGTCGAGCATGGTGCGCACGAAGGTGCGATCGTCTTCCGAGCGCGCCAGGTTCTGGACGAAGGCGCCATCGATCTTGATCAGATCGACGCCCAGCTTGCGCAGGTTGCGAAACGACGTATAGCCCGCGCCAAAATCGTCGATGGCGATACGCGCGCCAAGATCCTTCACCCGCCGCACAAAGCCGCGCGCATTGTCGATATCGTGGATCGCCGTGGTCTCCGTGATCTCCACGATCAGGCGTTGCGCGACGTTATCGTGCAGGCGCAACAATGCTTCGAGTCGTGTCCACCAGTCCGGATCGGTGGTCGAGGACGCCGAGACATTCAGGCTCGCGCGCAGGCCCGGATGCGCTGCCATTTCCGCGATCACCAGCTCCAGCACGCGCTGGTCGAGCAGGCGCGCGAGGCCGAGCCGCTCGGCGACCGGCACGATGTCCATCGCCGGAATCAGCGATCCGTCGACCCGGCGAATGCGTAACAGACATTCGTGAAAAGCGATGTCCTTGCTGTGCGCGTCGACCACCGGCTCATAAGCCAGAAGGATGCGCCGCTCGTTCAGCGCGGTGACGATGCTGTCGGTGGCGCGGATATTGGCGCGCCGCTGCGCCTCGCGTTCGAGATTGGGCTGATAGGCAAGGAATGAACCGGGCCGCTTTTCCCTCGCGCGGTCGAGAATTTCCTGCGCGCGCGCCAGCACTTCATCGACATCGGCGGCATGCCGCGGCGCGGTGACTCCGCCGATCGTACCGGTGACGGCAACCGGCCCGGCCGTGGTCATCACGATGTCGTCGCGTATTGCGGCGAGAAACCGCTCGGCGGCGATGCCGATCTCGTCGGGGGAGCAATTCTTCAGGATGATCCCGAACTTGTTGCCGGAGAAGCGGCCGAGAATGTCGAGGCCGCGCATGCGGCTGCGCAGGCGCTTGGCGACAACCGCGATCACCTCATCGGCGACGTCGTAGCCATAAGCTTCATTGATACGACCGAGATTGTCGATGGCGCCAAGAAGAAATCCGCAGGATGTTTGCGTGTGCGCCGCCTCTTGCAGGCTCTCGGCGAGCTGCTCGGTCAGATGCCAGCGGTTGATCTCGCCGGTGAGCAGGTCAAAGCGCGACAGATATGCGAGCTGCTGTTCGCGCTCGTAGCGCTCGTTGATCACGCGAATGACACCGTGCGCGAAGCCCGGCTTATCATCGGCCCCCGCGAACCAGCGGCCGGTATCCTCGATCCAGAGCTTGGGCGCCCGCGCGCCGGACCGCAGCGCGTATTGAACCTGATAGGGCACGCCCGCGCCCCTGTCGGTCTCGGCCGAACGCATGATGGCGTCGAAACGGGATTGCCCATTCCCGGGATCGAGCAGATTGGCAAAGCCCCGACCGGTCGCGACCTGCGCGATATCTCGCAACCCGAGCAGCCGGCCGATGCCGGGGCCCCAGGTCAGCGCATCGGATTCAATCTGCCATTCGTATGGAGCTTCGCCCACCGACCGCATGATCGCGGTGCAGTCGGGCATCGAATCCGTCCCGGAAGGCGGAACGTCGGGCCGCCGGTCCGACTGCGGAATGTCGGTCGCTCGTGTCAACATCGATCCCTCGGTGCCGTGCGCGGACGACACAAGGGGCGAATCTACCGGGCAACCTTAAACAAGAGGCAAAATCGCCCGCTCGCATTGTAATGACGGTGTGCGGTGCATCAGGAGGGGCACGGAGATTGCGTTGGGTGCGGTGAGACAGTGCTGCATGTCCCGATTTGACGCAGGAGCCGCCATGTCCGCCGACAGAATAGGACGCATCCCCGCCCCGCCGCGCCCAGCCGCCCGCAAGGCTGATCCCGTTCGGGACAGAAGCGAACCGGACAACGACCGGCGTGACCTGATCGTGGTCAACCCGGCGCAAACGCAGCCCAAAAGCAAGCTGTCGCGATACACCGACGCCCTGTTCCTCGCCCACGTCTTCGCCAGCAAGTACGGGGCCCCGCAGCAGCGCGAGAAGCGCAGAGCCGATCCCGGCGACGCCAATGCAAGCTATCGCAAAAGCGCCAAGAGGCCGGCGCTGCCCGGACGCGTGCTGTCGAAGAAGGTGTGACGCTTCGACCCTGATGGACTTTCGTTCCCGACGGAAACGTCAGTAGCCGAGCGCGATGCCATCCTTGCGCGGATCGGATGCGCCGATCAGCACACCGCGATCCCAGTCGATGCGAATGGCCTGGCCGCCGCCATGCGGCAGCGGCCGGCGCACCACGTCGTGACCATGCGCCCGCAGCGCATGCATCACGTCCTCGTCGGTGCCGTTCTCGACCTGAACCTGCTCGCCCTCGAAGAACACGCGCGGCGAGTCGATCGCGGTCTGCAGGTCCATGCCGTGATCCACGATATTGGAAATGAGATGGGCGTGTCCCATCGCCTGATAGGCGCCGCCCATAACGCCGAACGCCAGTTCGACGCGGCCATTGCGCGACGCAAGCGCGGGGATGATCGTGTGCATCGGCCGCTTCACGGGTCCGATGCAGTTCGGGTGATCCGGTGCGAGATTGAATCCCGAGCCGCGATGATGCAGCAGCACGCCGGTCTTCTCCGCGGTTATCCCCGAACCGAAGAACGAGAACAGCGAATTGATCATGGTGACCGCGTTGCGGTCCTTGTCGACCACGCAGACAAGGACAGTCGAGCCTTGCGGCTTGATCGCGGGCGGAAATGGCGAGCGTCGCTCGCGGTCGATCATGCCGGCAAGCCTTGCGGCGAACGCACGATCAAGCAACGCGGAGACCGGCGCGGTCATGAAGGCGGGATCGGCGATATTGGTGTTGCGCGCGGTATAGGCGAGGCGCCCCGCTTCGATCAGCAGATGCATCTCCTCGGCACTGCCGGGTTCGAGCGAAGCGATGTCGAAGCGCTCGAGAATGTTGAGCAGGATCAGTGCCGCCAGGCCCTGTCCATTCGGCGGCAGTTCGACCACGTCCAGCCCGCGATAGTTTGTCGAAATCGGCGTGACGACCTCGCCGCGATGCATGGCGAAATCCTCCGCCGTCAGCACCCCGCCAAGCCCGGCTAGCGTCGTGACGATGTCGTCGGCGACCTCGCCCTTGTAAAAGGCGCGCGCGCCATCTTTTGCGATCTTGCGGAGCGTTGCGGCGAGCGCAGGAAACCGCACCACGTCGCCCGCCTTCGGGACCGCGCCACCCGGCAGATAGATGCGGGTTGTTGCGGCGTGCTTGCGCAGCTTGGCTTCGGTCACCGCCCAGTCGAGCGCGACGCGCGGCTGCACCGGAACGCCGCCTTCGGCCGCCGCGATCGCCGGCGCGAGCACGCGGTCGAAGCCGAACCGGCCATGCGTTCTCAGGATCGTATCCCAGGCTTCCACCGCGCCCGGCACCGTCACCGCATGCACCGAATCGATCGCGATCTCCTTCAGGCCCTGGTCGATCAGCGTCTCCGCCCGCATCGCTGCGCCGGTGCGGCCGGAGCCATTATAGCCCCAGATCGGCTGGCCCGGTCGCGCCACGAGGCAGAAGCAGTCGCCGCCGATTCCGGTCATGTGCGGCTCGCCGATACAGGCGACCGCCATGGCTGCGACCGCGGCATCGGCGGCGGTGCCGCCCGCGCGCAGAATCTCGACCGCGGTCAGCGAAGCCAGCGGGTGTGACGTCGCCACCATGCCCGAGGTGGCAAAGGCCGGCGAGCGGCCGGGCCTATGAAAATCGCGGCTCATCACGGCTTTATCGCCGAACGGGCGTCAATGGACGAGCGGATGATGCCCGCCCTCGATGGAATAGTCGCGGGTCGCGGCCCGGATCGAGATCGAGAAGCCGCCGATGACGTCGACGGCACAGATCACAAGGAAGATCAGGAAGGTCGAGGTCGCCGCTTTCTGCACCATCAGGAATTCGACCAAAGCGGCGACGAACACCACGAAGGACAGCATGTGGTCGACGATCGATTTCACCCCGAACCGCGTGGCCTTGAGGATTTCGACGAACAGCAACAGGATCGACAGGATGATCAGCAGATCGCCGGTGGTGACGCCGAGCGTTGCGCCCGACATCATCTGAATCGAGAACACCGTATCGGCAAAGCCGAGATCGAACAGAAAGGCGATGATGTTGTAGATCGCGAACGGAACGATCAGGAGAGGAAAACCGACGAGATACATCGCTCATGTCCTCCGGAGTTTCTCTCCTGGCCCGCGCGCGCTCGGGGCGACCGGCCGCCGTTCCGCAGCCGCGCGGCCCGGCCGGCCTTGTCAGGCTTCGGCGCTCTTTACTTTCAGCACCTGCCGGCCCTTGTACATGCCGGTCTTCAGGTCGAGGTGGTGCGGACGGCGAAATTCACCGGAATCCTTGTCCTCGACATAGGCGGGCTGCTTGAGCGCGTCGGCGGACCGGCGCATCCCGCGCCGCGAGGGCGAGGTTTTTCGTTTCGGAACGGCCATTGCTGGAACTCCTGAAAAGACAGTCCGGCCCGCGCAGATCCCCCGGGGGAACCCTGCCGGACCGGATGTAATGGATTGCGGCGGCTTATAAAGGAATAGCCGGCCCGGCGCTAGCGCTTTTGGCCGCCCTTCACGAGCCGGGGCGGCCGTTTCAGGCAGGCATCCAGCCCGGCGACACTGGCCCGGCGCTGGTAGATCGCCGACAGCCGCCGGACCCCAGGTCCCGGCCTCTGCGCGTCGCGGCGCCTCGGATTGGGCAGCATTGCCGCCATCAGCGCCGCCTGCCGGGCATTCAGGTCGGCCGCGGACGTTCTGAAGGCTCGGCGGGCCCCCGCCTCGGCCCCGAACTGTCCATTCGGCCCCCATTCGGCGATGTTCAGGTAGATTTCCATGATCCGCCGCTTGCCGAGGACGAGATCCATCCAGACCGCCAGCGGGAATTCCAGCGCCTTGCGCACATAGGAGCGGCCTTGCCACAGGAACAGGTTCTTGGCGGTCTGCTGGCTGATGGTAGAGCCGCCCCGCAGGTCCTCGAGGTCCTCGGCGTCCTGGATGATGTCCCGCAAACTTCGCCAGTCGATGCCGTGATGGTTGCAGAACTGCCCATCCTCGGAGGCGATCACGGTCCGCGGCAGGACCGGGGCCATGTCCTCGAGCGGCTGCCAGATTCGCGTGACCGGCTGGAGCGTGACGTAACGCCACGCCATCGGCGTGGAAACCGGCGGAACCACGAGATAGAGCGGTGTCAGCAGATAAGGCAG
>Ga0182742_1003980_pt1 | contig 13823 bp, 25 predicted proteins | sample eDN5th37CBELigMG_FD_128880 | JGI IMG/M metagenome (GOLD analysis project Ga0182742, IMG submission 128880) | Enriched Miracle-Growth compost microbial communities from Emeryville, California, USA - eDNA 5th pass 37_C BE-Lig MG (version 2)... ... | reverse complement strand
TTTCAACATTTCACCAGCTGGAGTCACTTTCAAACCACCTGAGTAGCCAGAGTGACGGTAGTAGTTTTTGCCAGTTAATTTGTTACCAGTTAAAACAACTTTGCTCGCATTAACGATAATAACAAAGTCTCCAGTATCAAGATGTGGCGTAAATTGTGGCTTATGTTTACCGCGAATTAATGCAGCAGCCTCACTTGCAAGACGACCTAGTGTTTTACCAGCAGCGTCGATCACAAGCCATTTACGTTCAACTTCATTAGGCTTAGCCATATAAGTAGTACGCATGGTTGATCCTCCTTGATTCATATACATATTCTTGTTTATAACAACGGAATCGTGTGATTCATCTGTTCATTGTTGAAAATTATTAATGTCACTTCTTAGTCGGGGCTGTGGGAGAGCCACTAAGAAAGCACAAAATATATTCTACTATATAATTAGGTAAATATCAAGCGTTTTGTGCTTTTAAATACGCATAGTTATACACTTTTTACATTCAGTCTTAAGACTGAGTCCTAATACGGAAATCGACCGATTTTGAGTCGTCTTATTTATGATATAGTTAGGAATATACAATTAAAAGGAGAAAAATACCATGAAGAGAAATGTCGCCTCTGGGATAATCTATATTGTTATTGGTGTAGTTATTGTTTTATTTGCTTTCCAATATTTCCAATACAAAGGGACGAGTAAGCATCCTTTAATTACAGAAGTCACTAATGATTTATCAGGCATTGATACATTAATTATTGAGTCTTCTGTTACAGCAATTCATATCACTGAAACAAATGATTCAGTTTTTTCTGCTCACCTAGAGCAGTCTACTAGTTCACCCTTTACTTTACTCGCTAATGTTAGCAGTAACAAGTTGACATTAGAGGTCGCTAAACAGAAACCTAATTTTCCATTTATTAACCTTAACGACATTGGTAAAAAAGTATTTGGTTCAAAATTATTAATTCAAATCCCAAAACACTATAACGGTAATCTAAATATCTCTACAGCTACAGGCTCAACAGAGATTCAAAATTTAAATCTTAAAGCCATTAAACTTGAATCGACAACTGGTTCTGTTAAATTGAATAATACGAAAAGTAATCACATTAAACTAGAATCTACTACAGGTTCCATACATGTTAATGATGTTATGACAGATAGTCTAGAGGCTGAATCAACTACAGGCTCTATACATCTAAACAACAATTCAATAGCTGCATTTGATGTGGAGTCCACTACCGGATCTATTCATGTTAGTCAGGATGACATCCTTAAAGGGAGTAAACTATCAAGTACAACTGGCTCTGTTCATGTCAGCTTAAACAATGCCCCTACTTCATTAAATGTTACATTTGAAACAGCAACTGGAAAACCTCATATTAAGAAAACAGGCTATAACATGATACAAAATTCTAGAGACAAATATGAGTTCCAGTTTGGTTCAGGTGAAACGTCATTAAAAGTAGAAACATCTACAGGTAGCTTTCATTTTGAATAAGCATTAATTGTATTCAACATTCATCAAACAAAGTCCGATCGGTAATGCTGTTGGTCCTGCAAGGCTGCGATTGCAAGCTTTTAAGATCATAAGCATATCCTCGGGCTTTTTTTGTCCAAACCCAATTTTCAATAACGTTCCTGTTATTATTCTAACCATATTATACGTAAACCCATTGCCTGTAAGCTCAATATGAATAAAGTTTCCTTCTTCAATGAAATCCGCTTTATAAATTGTACGTACATGGTGTGCCTTGTCTGATTTAAGTGAAGTAAAAGATGTAAAATCATGTGTACCCACGACATAAGAAAGTGCTTGCTTCATATGCTCTCTATTAAGCTTTTGTGGTACATGTAAACGATACTGTCTTCCAAAGATATCAGGAAATTTACCATTATCTATTGTATAACGATACGTTTTTTGCTTCGCTTGATGTCTAGAATGAAAGCCTTCTTCCATTTCATAAGCTTCAAGTACAACAATATCATCCGGTAGCCTAGTATTAAGTGCAATTGGAATACGCTCAATAGGAATGGTTAAATCAGAAAGGAAATGAACAACTTGTCCACGTGCATGAACACCAGCATCAGTTCGACCTGATGCATGAACTGTAATCGCTTGTTTAGAAATTTCAAACAAGACACGTTCTAGCTCGCCCTGAACGGTACGGCCTTCTGGCTGAACTTGAAAGCCATTAAACAGCGTTCCATCATAGCTAATCTTCATACATATATTACGCATTGTCTTCTCCTTTCTAACCCACTTCATTCAAGCAAATAAAAAAGGTGGCCTTGGAAGGTCCACCCTCTTCATATTAATCACGATCTACTAGTTCTAAGTAAACCATAGGAGCTGCATCACCACGACGTGTACCTAATTTAAGGATACGTGTGTAACCACCATTACGCTCTGCATAACGAGGTGCTAAATCAGAGAATAGTTTTTGGATTGCGTCTTTCTCTCCATCAACAGACTCACGACGAACATAAGCAGCTACTTGACGACGAGCATGAAGGTCACCCTTCTTTGCTTTCGTGATTAGCTTTTCAGCGATAGAACGAACCTCTTTCGCTTTAGCTTCAGTTGTTTGAATACGCTCATATAGGAACAAGTCAGTAACAAGATCACGGAATAAAGCTTTACGTGCACTTGCATCACGACCTAATTTTTGATATGCCATTTTGATTTCCCCTCCCTTGCTGTTTTCTTCACTACTTTGGTTGAATAATTCTACTCATCCGCACGTAAGCCAAGACCTAGCTCTTCCAGCTTTTCTTGAACTTCTTCTAAAGATTTACGACCAAGGTTACGAACCTTCATCATATCCTCTTCAGATTTAGTAATTAACTCTTGAACAGTGTTAATACCAGCACGTTTCAAGCAATTGTATGAACGAACAGAAAGATCAAGCTCTTCGATAGTCATCTCTAATACTTTTTCTTTCTTATCCTCTTCTTTTTCAACCATGATTTCCGCATCTTTGGCTTCATCCGTTAATCCAACGAACAAGTCCAAGTGCTCTGTTAAAATTTTAGCTCCAAGGCTTACTGCCTCTTCAGGACGAATACTTCCGTCAGTCCAAACCTCAAGCGTTAGCTTATCATAGTTTGTAACTTGACCTACGCGAGTATTCTCTACGCTATAATTAACACGAGTTATGGGCGTGTAGATTGAATCTACTGGAATGACGCCTATCGGTTGATCATCGCTCTTATTTTTGTCAGCTGGAACATAGCCGCGTCCACGATTAGCGAAAATACGCATGTGTAGACGAGCACCAGCAGCCAAAGTAGCAATGTGAAGATCAGGGCTCAAAATCTCGACATCGCTGTCAGCACGAATATCACCAGCTGTTACGATACCTTCACCTTCAGCGTCAATTTCCAATACTTTCTCTTCATCAGAGTGGATTTTCAGCGAGAGTCCTTTTAAGTTCAGAATAATTTCTGTTACATCCTCAATTACTCCTGGAACTGTAGAAAACTCATGCAGCACACCATCAATTTGGACCGATGTTACTGCTGCGCCAGGCAAAGATGATAATAAAATTCGACGAAGCGAATTTCCCAGCGTTGTACCGTATCCGCGTTCTAGCGGTTCAACAACGAACTTACCATAAGTTCCTCCGTCGTTTACATCTACGGTTTCGATTTTCGGCTTTTCGATCTCAATCACAATAGTACCCTCCTTCAAACGTCGCTCCGTTACCTTTAAGTCGTTATTTTGTCAAACCTCGTAGTATGCCAAACCTTCACAACCATTATTCACAGATTGTTACTATTTGATACCACCAAGTACGCAAATTACACGCGACGACGTTTTGGTGGACGGCATCCGTTATGTGGAACTGGTGTTACGTCTTTGATTAGGTTAACTTCAAGACCAGCTGCTTGTAGTGAACGAATAGCTGCTTCACGACCAGCACCAGGACCTTTAACCATAACCTCAACAGTTCTCATACCATGCTCCATAGCCACTTTCGCAGCAGATTCAGCAGCCATTTGAGCTGCATAAGGTGTGCTCTTACGAGAACCTCTGAAACCTAAACCACCAGCAGATGCCCAAGAAATAGCATTACCGTGTGGATCAGTAATAGTTACGATAGTGTTGTTGAAAGTGGAGCGGATATGTGCTACGCCGCTATCAACGTTTTTACGATCACGACGTTTAGTACGTACGACTTTTTTAGCTTTAGCCATTATCGTTTATCCTCCCTTCTTATTTCTTCTTGTTAGCTACAGTACGACGAGGACCTTTACGTGTACGAGCATTTGTTTTAGTACGTTGACCACGAACTGGTAAACCACGACGGTGACGAAGACCGCGGTAGCAACCAATCTCAGTTAAACGTTTAATGTTAAGAGAGATTTCACGACGTAGGTCGCCTTCTACTTTAACATTTTTATCGATTGCTTCACGAATACTGTTTAGTTCGTCTTCAGTAAGATCACGAACGCGAGTATCTGGATTTACGCCAGTAGAAGCAAGAATTTTTTGAGAAGTCGTTTTGCCGATACCAAAAATGTATGTCAAAGCAATCTCAACGCGTTTTTCACGCGGAATATCTACCCCAGCTATACGTGCCATTGACTAGTTTCCTCCTCCTTTTATCCTTGTTTTTGTTTGTGTCTCGGATTTTCACAAATGACCATAACATTGCCTTTACGACGAATGACTTTGCATTTCTCGCAAATTGGCTTAACCGAAGGTCTTACCTTCATTGTGATTACCTCCCGAATCTTTCGTTTGTAGCTATTAACTACTTACGATAGGTGATGCGCCCTCTTGATAAATCATAAGGCGATAACTGAATGACCACTTTGTCACCAGTAAGGATACGAATGAAATGCATTCTTAACTTACCAGAAACGTGGGCAAGAATTTGATGTCCGTTTTCAAGTTCTACCTTGAACATTGCATTAGGAAGTGGTTCAATAACCGTTCCTTCTACCTCGATTACATCCTCTTTAGCCATCTTTGTTCTCCTTTCCAACTGTGTACTTCTGCAACGCAAAACGTAACTTTGCATTCGTAACTTTGCCAGATTCCTGCAAGCTGATTGCGACCTCTTGACTAATTATAGGTAACAACTCGAGATGCAGAACGTTTTTTTTCTTTGGCTGTTCGAATTTACGTTTCTTACCATCGGCAATGTATACGAAACGCTCATTGAGCACTTCAATTACGATAGCATAACGTTCCTCGTCTTTACCTCTGAGTATTTTGATTAATTGACCAACTTGTGCTTGCATACTTATCGTTTCCTTTAAGACTGCTATTGCAGCTTTGTCAATATTTCAAAACCGTCCTCCGTAACGGCAACAGTATGCTCAAAATGAGCGCACCATGAACCGTCCCGAGTTACAACCGTCCAATTGTCCTCGAGTGTCCGAACAAATCGTTCTCCTATATTTAACATAGGCTCGATTGCTAGCACCATACCTGGCTTAAGCCGTGGTCCCCGATCTGGTATGCCATAGTTTGGAATATTCGGCTCCTCGTGGAGCTTCGTTCCGATTCCATGACCAACATATTCACGAACTACGGAAAAACCCGCAGCTTCAATAACCTGCTGGATGGCGTGCGATATCGTATATAATCTAACATCAGGTTTAACACATTCAATACCAGCATATAGTGATTTCTCACCAATGTCGAGCAGCTTCTGAACATCTTCATTGAAGACTTCTCCAACAGAATATGTCCATGCTGAATCGCCATGATAGCCTTGAAAATTTGCACCTACGTCTAGACTAATAATATCACCCTTATTCAACTTACGTAAACCTGGGAACCCATGCACAAGCTCGTCGTTGGTTGAAGCACAAACACTGTATGGGAAACCATTGTAGCCTTTAAAGGATGGAATTGCACCTTGACTTCTAATATAGTTTTCAGCGATTGCATCAAGCTCTCGCGTTGTTATACCAGGTTCAATAGCTTGTTTAAGCTTTTGATGAGTTTCGGCAACAATTCGACCAGCTTCTCTCATGATCTGCAGTTCCGAGTCGGATTTGCAAACAATCATTATAGAGAACCTCTCAAGGTATTAATAATATCAGTTGTAACGACGTTAATATCACGTTCACCATTTACATCGCGTAGTGTACCTTTTTCAGCGTAATAGTCTAACAATGGAGCTGTTTTAGACGTATATTCGTCTAAACGAGTACCAACTTGCTCTTCTGAATCATCAGAGCGTTGATAAAGCTCTCCGCCATCCTTGTCACAGATACCTTCTGTTTTAGGAGGGTTAAACATTACGTGATAAGTAGCACCACATGTTTTGCAAATGCGGCGACCAGTTAGACGAGCTAACAAGAAGCTGCGATCTACGCTTAAGTTAACAACATGATCAATTTTACGACCTAATTCATTAAGCATAACTTCAAGAGCTTCTGCTTGTTGAATTGTACGAGGGAAACCGTCTAATAAGAAACCTTTTTCACAGTCAGGCTGTGAAAGTCTTTCTTTAACGATACCATTTGTAATTTCATCTGGTACAAGTAAACCTTGATCGATATATTCTTTTGCTTTAATACCGATTGGAGTACCTTGCTTCATCGCTAAACGAAAAGCATCACCAGTAGAAATGTGTGGAATATTAAATTCCGCTATAATGCGCTCCGCTTGCGTACCTTTACCTGCTCCCGGAGGGCCCATAAATAATATATTCATGCTTAGCGTTCCTCACTTTAAGCACAATAGGCTCGTTAGGGTACCGCTACTTAAGTTAGGATGCGGCAACCCCTTATCGAACCTGTTGTTATTTATTGATAAAGCCTTTGTAATGGCGTTTCATCAATTGGCCTTCAATTTGCTTCATCGTATCAAGTGCAACACCGATAACGATTAGAAGTGAAGTACCACCTAGTTGTATTGAACGATCAAGACCAGCTAAACCACCAAAGATAACTGGGAAAATCGAAATTACAGCCAAGAAAATAGCACCAGCCAAAGTTAAACGAGTTAAAACTTTAGTCAAATATTTTTCCGTTGGTTTACCAGGACGAATACCTGTAATAAAGCCACCGTTTTTCTTCATTTGATCTGCCATTTGAACTGGGTTAATTTGGACAAATGTATAGAAGAACGTAAATCCAATGATTAATAATACATACAATACAGCACCAAGTGGTTGGTCATACTGTAAGTTATTAATAATCCATGTAGCCCAAAGCTTACCGCCAGCAAATTGGGCGATAGTTGTAGGGAACAGAAGAAGAGAAATAGCGAAGATAACCGGAATTACCCCAGCACCATTAACCTTCATTGGAATGTGAGTGGATTGACCACCAAACATTTTACGTCCAACAACGCGTTTTGCATATTGTACAGGTATTTTACGAATACCTTGTTGTACAAAGATTACGCCGATTACGATTGCTATTACAACAAGTACAATAACTACCGCTTTAATTACGCTTAAGAACATATTGTCTACCGCGCCACCAAATAAATCAGCATATAATACGCGAATTCCACCAGGAATACCAGCGATAATCGCAGCGAAGATAAGAATTGAAATACCATTACCAATACCACGTTCAGTAATTTGTTCACCTAACCACATTAAGAATGCAGTACCAGCCGTTAGAATAATACCAACGAAGATATAATCTGCAAATGATGCGTCAGATAAAATTTCAACTCCAAACATATTGTTAAAGCCAATTGCAGTAGCAGTACCTTGAACTAAACCAAGAATAACTGTACCGTAACGTGTGATTTGAGCAAGTTTTTTCTTACCTTCCTCACCTTGTTTAGCCCATTCTGCAAACTTTGGAATAACATCCATAGATAACAGCTGAACAATAATAGAAGCTGTAATGTACGGAGCGATACCAATTGCGAAGATGGAGAAGTTAAACAACGCTCCACCAGAGAACGTGTTCAGTAGGCCAAACAGATTATCTCCTGACTGACCTGCTGCTTTTAATAATTCTGTATTTACACCTGGTACTGGAATAAAAGCACCAATACGATAAATCAAAAGAACGAATAGTGTGAACAAGATCTTATTGCGAAGATCTGCCACTTTGAAAATATTCGACACGGTCGTAAACAATTAGATCACCTCGGTTTTACCGCCGGCAGCCTGGATTTTCTCTACCGCAGATTGGGAGAACTTATTAGCTTTCACTGTAAGTCCAACAGTTAATTCACCGTTACCTAAAATTTTGATACCTGCAAGGCTATTTTTGATAATACCTTTTTCAAGTAGAACAGCTGGAGTAACTTCAGAACCTGCTGCAAATGCGTTTAGGTCTGCAATGTTTACAATAGCGTATTCTTTACGGAATGGGTTATTAAAACCACGTTTCGGTAAACGGCGATATAATGGGTTTTGACCACCCTCGAAACCAGGACGAACACCGCCGCCTGAACGAGCGTTTTGACCTTTATGACCTTTACCTGCAGTTTTACCATTACCGGAGCCGATACCACGACCTTTACGCTTTGGCGCAAATTTTGAACCAGTAGCTGGTGCTAGATCATGCAATTTCATCGTTCGTGCACCTCCTTATATATTTCGTATCGTAATCTATATCCGCTATTTTAGCTTAAACTTCTTCAACTTTAACCATGTGGCTAACATGATGAATCATGCCGCGAATAGCTGGAGTGTCGTTTTGAACGACCGATTGACGAATTTTGCGAAGGCCGAGCGTTTGAACTGTAGCTCGTTGTTTCTCATTGCTGCCGATTAAACTGCGAACAAGAGTGATTTGCAATTTTGCCATCGTTTTTCCTCCTTAACCTAGTAGCTCTTCAACAGTTTTACCACGAAGCTTAGCAACGTCTTCAGCACGTTTTAGACGAGAAAGACCTTCTAGAGTCGCGTTGACCATGTTTAGAGAGTTTGAAGAACCAAGTGATTTCGTTAAAATATCGCCAACGCCAGCAAGCTCAAGTACTGCACGTACTGGACCACCAGCGATTACTCCTGTACCTTCCATTGCTGGTTTAAGAAGAACTTTACCAGCGCCGAAACGACCTTCAATTAGATGTGGAATTGTAGTACCAACTAGAGGTACATGGATTAGGTTTTTCTTAGCATCTTCAATACCTTTGCGGATTGCATCAGGTACTTCGCCAGATTTACCAATACCTGCACCAACGTAGCCTTTGCCGTCACCGACAACTACAAGTGCGCTAAAGCTAAAGCGACGTCCGCCTTTTACTACTTTAGCAACACGGTTAATATGAACTACTTTTTCAGATAGTTCTAACGTATTAGGATCTACACGCAAGTCGTTTACCTCCTTATTGAATGATTAGAATTGTAAGCCTGCTTCGCGAGCTGCATCAGCTAGAGCTTTAATTCTTCCGTGATATAAGTAACCACCACGGTCAAATACTACTTCAGTTACACCTTTAGCAACAGCACGTTTAGCAATTGTTTCGCCAACTTTTGCAGCTGATTCAACATTACCACCGTTACCGATTGTAGATGCGATTTCTTTATCAACAGTAGAAGCGGACACGATTGTCACGCCTGCTACATCATCGATTAATTGAGCATAAATATGCTTAGAAGAACGGAACACAGACAAACGTGGACGAGCGGCTGTGCCGTTAATTTTCTTACGAATACGGAAACGTCTCTTTAAGCGAGATTTGTTTTTGTCCGCTTTAGTAATCATGCAGGTACACTCCTTTCCTTTGCCTTAAGATGCAAGTTTAAGCGAGCTATAAAGCTGCTTATTTCTTCTTACCGGCTTTACCTTCTTTACGGATGATACGTTCATTTTCATACTTAATACCTTTACCTTTATATGGCTCAGGAAGACGAACAGAACGGATTTCAGCAGCGATTTGACCAACGCGCTCTTTATCAATACCGTGAACAGTAATTTTAGTTGTACCAACTACCTCAAATTCGATTCCACTCTCAGGAGTGAATTCAACTGGGTGGGAGTAACCAACGTTTAATACGATTTTTTCACCTTGCTTGTTTACACGGTAACCTACACCTACAAGCTCAAGGTTTTTCTTATATCCCTCAGTTACACCAGTAACCATGTTAGAGATAAGTGTACGAGTCGTTCCGTGAAGAGAACGATGAACTTTATTATCAGATGGACGAGTTACTTCGATTTCATTTTCAGAAATGTTAATACCTAGATCAGTATTAAACGCACGAGATAACGTTCCTTTAGGCCCTTTTACAGTAATAACGTTGTTATCATTAGTAACAGCTACACCAGCTGGAACTGCGATAACTTTACGACCAATACGGGACATTGTTACACCTCCTGTCTTCGTTACTTGTATATTACCATACGTAGCACAGAACTTCGCCGCCAGCTTTAGCTGCACGAGCTTCTTTGTCTGTCATTACACCTTTAGACGTTGAAATAATTGCAATTCCAAGTCCGCCGAGTACGCGTGGAATTTCATTTGATTTTGTATAAACGCGTAAACCTGGTTTAGAGATACGTTTCAAACCAGTAATAACACGCTCTTGGTTAGGACCGTATTTTAAGAAAACACGAATCATACCTTGTTTGTTATCCTCGATGTATTCAGCATCACGGATAAATCCTTCACGCTTCAAGATTTCAGCGATTTCTTTTTTCGCATTTGAAGCAGGCATTTCTACAGTTTCATGCTTCACAACATTCGCATTACGAATACGAGTAAGCATATCTGCTATCGGATCAGACATAACCATTATTGTGAACCTCCTTCCCGAACTTAGGCTGATTACCAGCTTGCTTTTTTAACGCCAGGAATCTGGCCCTTATATGCTAATTCACGGAAACAAATCCGGCAAATTTTAAACTTTTGCAAAACAGAATGCGGACGACCACAACGTTCGCAACGTGTATAAGCACGAACTTTATACTTAGGTGCACGTTGTTGTTTCACTTTCATCGAAGTTTTTGCCACTGGGTATTACACCTCCTAATAGTGGATTACTTCGCAAATGGCATACCCATTTGGGCTAGCAATTCACGAGATTCTTCGTCTGTTTTTGCCGTCGTGACGATGACGATATCCATACCACGAGTCTTGTCAACTTTATCGTACTCGATTTCAGGGAAAAGGAGTTGTTCTTTCAGACCTAGTGTGTAGTTACCACGACCGTCGAAAGCTTTAGTTGACACGCCTTGGAAGTCACGTACGCGTGGCAAAGAAATATTGAATAATTTATCAAGGAAATGATACATACGCTCACCGCGTAAAGTAACTTTAACCCCGATTGGCATATTCTCACGAAGCTTAAATCCAGCGATAGATTTTTTAGCACGTGTTACAACTGGTTTTTGACCAGAAATCAGTTGAAGTTCTTCAACTGCTGAATCAAGTATTTTAGAGTTAGAAACAGCTTCACCAACACCGATGTTGATAACAACTTTTTCAATCTTTGGTACTTGCATTACTGTCGTATAATTAAACTTCTGCATTAACGCAGGAGTTATTTCATTAAGAAAGCGACTTTTCAGTCTTGCTGTCATAGTTCATGGACCTCCTTTCCTGGAACGATTAATCGATCACTGCACCAGAGCGCTTAGCAACTCTTACTTTTTTACCGTTATCAAGCGTTTTATATCCGATACGCGTTACTTTACCGCTCTTCGGATCAACATGCATAACGTTTGAAGCATGAATTGGTGCTTCTTGCTCGATAATACCACCTTGCGGATTCGCTTGAGATGGACGAGCGTGTTTTTTAACAATATTGACACCTTCAACTAGCACACGGTTTTCACGCGGGTAAGCAGCGATAACACGACCCTTTTTACCTTTGTCTTTACCGGAAATTACGATGACAGTATCATCTTTTTTCACGTGCAATTTGTTGTTGTGAGATTCCAATACTTTTTTCACTTTTGGCATTGATTACACCTCCTGCTCGCTTTAGCTTTCAGGTTCTTTCACGAATTTATATAAAAACCCATTATTAGATAACTTCTGGAGCTAAAGATACGATCTTCATGAAATCTTTATCACGAAGTTCGCGAGCAACTGGTCCAAAAATACGAGTACCACGTGGGCTCTTATCATCTTTAACTACTACTGCTGCGTTCTCATCAAAAGAAATGTAAGAACCATCTTTACGACGTACTGAACGACGAGTACGAACGATAACAGCTTTAACTACATCACCTTTTTTGACAACGCCCCCTGGTGTTGCTTGTTTAACAGAGCATACGATCAAATCACCAATAGCACCAACACGGCGGCCAGTACCACCTAGTACGCGGATACACATTAATTCTTTAGCACCAGAGTTGTCAGCAACTTTAAGTCGCGTAAACGGTTGAATCATTTTGACGTCCTCCTTTCAGCAAAAAGTGCTTTACGCACACATCTATTAAAGAATTATAGCTTCTTCAACAACTTCGACCAGTCTGAAGCGCTTATCTTTAGATAGTGGACGAGTTTCCATGATTTTAACAATATCACCGATTTTAGCAGTGTTGTTTTCATCATGTGCTTTGTATTTTTTCGTATATTTAATACGTTTGTGATACAAATCGTGCTTTTTGTAAGTCTCTACTGCAACAACAATAGTTTTATCCATTTTGTCGCTAACCACTTTGCCGATTTCTACTTTACGGTTATTACGTTCGCTCATGTTTGGCCTCCTTCCTGACGATGATTAATATCACCTGGCAATTACTTTAGCTGCTGATTCCAAGTTCTCTTTCACGAAGAACTGTTTTTGCACGAGCAATTTCTTTGCGCACGTCACGAATACGAGTTGGATTGTCCAGTTGACCTGTTGCCAATTGGAAACGAAGGTTGAATAACTCTTCTTTGAAACCAGCAATTTGTTGTTCAATTTCAGTAGAGGTTAAGTTGCGGAATTCACTAGCCTTCATTTACTTCACCACCCACTTCTTCTCGTTTCACAAACTTACATTTTACAGGCAACTTATGCATTGCAAGACGCATAGCTTCACGAGCTACTTCTTCAGATACGCCATTAAGTTCGAACATTACTTTGCCCGGCTTAACTACTGCAACCCATTTTTCTACGTTACCTTTACCGCTACCCATACGAACCTCAAGAGGCTTTTGTGTAATCGGCTTATCTGGGAAAATTTTAATCCAAACCTTACCACCACGTTTGATATAACGAGTCATAGCAATACGAGCAGCTTCGATTTGACGGTTAGTAATCCATGATGGTTCAAGAGCTTGAAGACCATAATCACCAAACATTACTGTTTGGCCGCCTTTAGCACGACCTTTCATGTGACCACGTTGTTGTTTACGATGCTTTACGCGTTTTGGGACCAACATGATTAGTTGCCTCCTTCCTGTGGAGCTTTCTTCTTAGTAGGAAGGACTTCGCCACGATAGATCCATACTTTTACTCCTAGACGACCATAAGTCGTATGAGCTTCAGCTGTACCATAATCGATATCAGCACGAAGTGTATGAAGTGGAACAGTACCTTCACTATATCCTTCTGAACGAGCAATCTCAGCGCCACCAAGACGACCAGAAACTGCAGCTTTGATTCCTTTTGCACCAGAACGCATTGTGCGTTGTAGAGCTTGTTTAAGAGCACGACGGAAAGATACACGACGCTCAAGTTGTTGAGCAATGCTTTCTGCAACTAGAACTGCGTCTAAGTCCATGTTCTTAATTTCTGAAATGTTGATGTGAACTTTTTTACCTTTGCTGATTTTAGAAAGTGCAACGCGAAGACTTTCAACTTCTTGTCCACCCTTACCAATAACCAAACCTGGTTTGAAGGTATGAATCGTTACATTTACTCGATTAGTAGCACGTTCGATCTCAACGCGAGAAACGGCTGCATCTTTCAGCTTATTTTTAAGGTATTCACGAATTTTCACGTCTTCTA
>Ga0182742_1003977_pt1 | contig 13834 bp, 10 predicted proteins | sample eDN5th37CBELigMG_FD_128880 | JGI IMG/M metagenome (GOLD analysis project Ga0182742, IMG submission 128880) | Enriched Miracle-Growth compost microbial communities from Emeryville, California, USA - eDNA 5th pass 37_C BE-Lig MG (version 2)... ... | reverse complement strand
GGTCGCGATCTCGCCGATCCCCATCGTCGCCGCCATCCTGATGCTGCTGTCGAAGAACGCCGGCAGCACGGGCAGCGGATTCGGACTGGGCTGGGTCGTGGGAATCTTCGCGGCCACGGGCATTGTCGCGCTGCTGTCCGGGGGTCTCGACACCTCGGATTCGGGCGGGTCGAGCGGCTCCGTCTCGTGGATCAAGGTTGCCCTCGGCGTACTGCTGGTGGTGCTGGCCGGCAGTCAATGGCGCGCCCGCGGCGACGCGTCGGTCCCGAAATGGATGCAGGCCCTCGACCGGCTGAACTTCCCGAAAGCGGCCGGACTCGGCGTCGCACTCTCGGCAATCAATCCGAAGAACCTGCTGCTGTGCGCCTCCGCCGGGCTGGTGATCGGCACCGGCGGGCTCGGCACCGGCGAAGCCGTTGGCGCGCTGGTGGTCTTCACGGTGATCGCGGCGTCGAGCGTGCTCATCCCCGTCCTCGGGTACGCGGTTGCCGCGCAGCGCCTGCGCGGACCGCTCGACACCCTCTCACAGTGGCTCCGGGCGAACAATCACCAGGTGATGGCGATCGTGCTGGTGATCATGGGTGCTGCGGTGATCGGGAAGGGGCTCGGTGGTCTGTGACCGCGGGCGAATCCTGGTCGGTCGTCGAATGGCTTCGCGACCGCGTCGGTGTCGCAGATGACGTCCATGTCGACGACGGTTCGGTCCGGATTCGGCACCGACCCGGTCGCAAACGCGATGGGTAACAGCATCAAGGTGTGGTGCAACCGTATTACCCCGTGGTTCACGTGCCGCCGTTGATGGTCGGTAGGTTCGGCGACGCCGCTGGTGACATGTGACGAACCGGTTGTTCCCGTCCAGGCAGCCGGGTGGCCCACCCACAACCAACTCCACGCCCTCGCCCTACGGTGTCATGACCGAAATAGGGTGCGTGGCACTGAAGGCCAGGACGCGCTGCGGCGCAAGCGCGGTGGACCGCCCGACGGAGCTCCCTTCAGACCCTCGCGTAACAGGCGAAGATCCAATCACCGCCAGAGCCCTTGTTCAGATCCTGCGGCAACTTGGTGTAGGGAATCGGCGGCTCGATCGAGGCGTTGTTGCCGTGGATGATTCTGATGTCGCGAACCGCTTTCTCGGGTTCGCCCCGTTTGTAGCTCAGGTAGACGAACTCACCGCCGGCGCCCTTGTTGAGGTCGACATCGATCTTCTCGTACCCGGCAGGCGCCGGTGTGTTCTTGCCGTAGACCACCTTCAAGCCGGTGATCGGGTTGATGCCGGCCTGGCTCAGTCTCGCGCGGGTCAACTTCTGCATGCACAGGAAAATGAAGTCTCCACCTGCGCCGCGATTGAGATCGACGGGAATCTTCTCGAAGCCCGCGGGTGGAGCGATCCCGCGCGAACCACCCGTGATGACCTGAAGCTTGCCAACCACCGGGCCGAGAAGATCGACCTTTGCACTCATCGCCTGCGCATAGCCCTTGTAGGCCTCCTTGAGCTTCCTCCTGCGCGCGGCGCTCGTGGCGAGCTCCCATACGGGAACGAGCGACGGCCACGCCGCAAAAGGGATGAAATCGATCGGCGCCGGATCACCCGGAATGGAGGCAACCCACTCGTCGAACTTGGCTTTGCTGTCCGAAGCTCCGGCGCGCAGGGTCGGATCTCCCCCGACGGCCTGGTAATCGACGTACGAGTGCTTTCGGAATTCGGAGACGGCGGACTTCATCTCGCTCGAGATGCTGGCCGAGCCCCTGACCACCGCAATGTCGAACGACGCCTTGGCCGCCACGTCGATCGCGACCGAGGAATTGTACTGCTGCTGATCCGTTACCGTGCTCTGACTCAGAGCGCCGCCCATGACGATGCCGGTGAGCACATGGGTACCGTAGGTGGCGAACAACCTATCCGGGCTGCCGGATTCGAGATCCTCCTTGAAGGCCGGCAGGAGCAGTTCGCGCGCCTCCGCCACCGTCACGTCGAGCCGCAAGCTATAGAGCGGCTGATTGAACTGGACCGACGTGAAGTAGTTCTCGACCTCGTAACGCTTGCGGCTGGCGAATGTCGCCTCCGCCTCACCACCGAAGAAAAGGAACCCACCCCCGACGCCCGTATCGGTTTTCCACTCCTCGCTGTACTCGAGAATCGAAGTGCCCGAGCGAGTTCTATGGGACGACACGCCGATCGGCTTGACGACCACCGGAGCCGGGACACTCCACGGTTTCGCTCCGGGCTTGTAGGCGTATGGCGTGAACGACTTGGCTTTGGTGAAGTTGAAGATGTCGCCGACCACCGCGTTCGGACTCGCATACTCGCCGAACACGTCGTAGCCGCAGCCAATGAATTCGATGCCTGGGATCAGCGGATGCGGCGGCTTGAGCGGAGCCGTCTCAGCGAATTTCGTCAGATCTCGAATGTAGATGGCCTGCCGAGCTGCCGGGCTGATCGGCTTTGAGCGAAATGCAATTCTGGTGTTACTGTTCTCGGGCATAATTTTCCCTAAGCCTCGTTCCCATTTTTTGGCGATATCGTGTGCCGATATCGTGTCTGTCGGTGGACACTTCCGACAATATGGGGTGACGCGATCCGACAAATCCGTGCTGGCACGGCCGATCCATTCCGTGCTACCACGGTCGCCGTGTACAGAAGCCTTACCGTGTCCGAGCACGAGCCAGAGAACATGATCTCGCTCCGTCGATCCGACCCGCTGGAGAGGACTACGCGACGAAGCATCCGACGGCGGTCGTGAAGTCGTCGACGACGCAGACGTGCTACTCGAGTACTTCCGGTATCCAACCGAGCACTGGATGCATCTGCATACGACGAAACTGATCGAATCGACCTCCGCGACAGTGTGTTTGCGAGACAGGGTGACAAAGTCCCGAGCCCGCGAGCCGCAGGCACGGCGATAGCCCACAGTCGATCGAGGCGACCCAGTACCGGTGACGGTCAGTCCCGACCCGACCTCGTGGTGCGGGCCAGCGCGTTGTTCCCCAAGGGCGAGCTCCTCGAACGACCCGTCGCCATTGCCCCGGAACCATCGACCGACAGCCCGCTGTCCGAGTCTGCCTGACAATGCCCCATCCACAGAATTTGACTATTCCTCCCGCCATCCTGATGCGTCTTCCAGTCGTTCTTCCACATGATTACGATGGAATTCCAGGGTTCGCAGATCGCCTTCTTACGATCGCGTCTGACTTTGATTCGCGGGCCCCGTGACTCGTCGTGCCAGTACTTCACCATTGAACTCGACACCTAACCTCACGTCTTTCACATGAATCCAGCTTGAACCGGCCTAGGTGTTTTGTTCGGTAGTTTCGTGGACTTCCAACTCCGGAAAAGCAGCCACGACATCGGCAGGGTCAAGGTTGTGAAGTAGCAACTGCTTCCGACGGACGAGACCCCGGTGCACTGGATGCACCGGGGTCTCGTCGTCTGTGCGCTGGGTCTACCGAGGCACTTCACGCTCAGCGCTCTGCCGAAGCGCTCAGGGATTCTTGTGCTCGATCTTCTCGTACTCGGCGACCTCGCCCGCGTCGTGTGCGCGCTCCTCCGCCTCCTTCGCCTCGAGCTGCTTGGCGACCGCATCCTTGAGGGAGACCTTGACGGGCTCGGCGGCCTCCTCCTCGGCCCTGCGGATGCGCTCCTGTTCCTTCTTCTTCGCCGTCTCGGCGGCCCGACGCTTCGCGGCGGCCTCCTGATCGGCCTTCGCGATCTCGGCGGCCCTCTTCTGCTCGGCTTCCTTCTCCGCCTGCTTCGCGCGTTCCTGCGCACGTTCCCGCGCCTGCTGGACTTCCTCCTCGCGAGCGCGCCGTGCGGCTTCCTGCTCGGCGACGGCCCGCTCACGCGTCCGACGGAGCTCGGCGTCCGCAGCACGCTTCTCGGCCGCGGCCTGGGCATCGAGTTCCTCCGCGCGCTTCACCGCGTCGGCGCGTTCGGTGGCGAGCGCCCCGCGCATGGCGATCTCCTGGTCGTCGAGCACGCTGCCGACGATGCCGTCCAGCATGCCCAGTCCCCGCTCGTACATCAGGCGCGGCGGGGCGTCGGTGGGCAGGAAGAACCGCAACTGCTGTTCGATCAACCCGAGGGGGAACCGGGCGATCATGTACTGCAGTCGCAGGACGCTCTTGGGCACGGTGGTGAGGTTCATCGGCACAACTCCAACTTCGATGGGGGTACAGCTCCGGTAGGAAAGGTCGGTGGTGTTCGTCAGCGATCCGGATCGTCGGTCAGCGACGATCGAGGGATTCGGCCTTGCGGCGTTCTTCTTCGGCCTCCAGACGCGCGCGTTCGGCGTCGTGGAAGACGCGACGGTGGTTCTCGTCGGCGGCTGCGACCTCCGCAGCGGCATCCGTGACCTGGGCATTCTCCTCGCGGCGTGCCTGTTTTTCGGCAGCCGTGGCCTGGCGGGCTGCGTCGGACTGCTCCCGGACCACGTTCTCCTGGTATTCGAGTTCGGCGGCCTGCTTTCGAACGCGCGCCTCTCGCTCGGCCTGCGACTCGGCGGCCTCGGTCCGGCGCTGCACGGCCTCGCGTTCCTGCTGTCCGGCTTCGCGCACGGCATCGAGTTGTTCGACCGCCTCCTCGCTCTCGGCTTCTGCCATATGGGAAAGGGTGTCGGCCTTCCTCGCCTGCCGGGCTTCCTCCTGCTCCAGGCGGCCTTCGGTGGTGAGGGAATCGTTGCCGGTCAGAGCTCCGGCGACCTCCTTCGCCTTGCCGACCACGGTCTGCTTCAACCCGAGGCGCGCCTTGTCGGATGCGCTGTCTTCGGCCACGGTCATCTCCTTCCGTAGGGGACACGAAGGGGACGGCCCCACGGGAAGGTGTAGCCCGGCGTGGTGGGATTCAATCCTCGAGAGGCTCGAGAGGATGGATATGCGCGCCGACAAGGTCGACGACTGTGAGCGGACTGCCCGCCGGTTGTGTCCCGGGAGACGCTGATCGGGGACGCTGCCGACTAGGCTCGGCGCCGTGAGCGTGCGTGCAGGAATAGTCGTGACCGGAACCGAGGTGCTGACAGGGAGGATCGCCGACCAGAACGGACCGTGGTTGTCCAATCAGCTCCTGACACTCGGCGTCGACGTCGCCCACATCACGATCTGCGGCGACCGGCCCGCGGACCTGACCGCACAACTGCGCTTCCTCGCCGATCAGGGCGTCGACCTCATCGTCACCAGCGGTGGGCTCGGCCCCACCGCCGACGACCTCACCGTCGCTACCGTCGCCGAGTTCTGCAATCGTGAGTTGCTGCTCGACCCCGAGCTCGAAGAACACATCGCGGGTGTCATCCGCCGCTTCCGCCCGGATACCCCGGACCTCGACGCCGGGCCGACGCGGATCGGGATCCGCAAGCAGGCGCAGGTTCCGGTCGGTGCCACCGCCCTGCCGCCGACCGGTACAGCGCCGGGCGTGGTCATCCCCTCGGTAAACGGTGACCGGCCGATCCCGACCATCGTCATCCTGCCCGGGCCGCCCGGAGAGCTGCAGGCGATGTGGCCGAGCGCGGTCACCGCACCTGCGGTCGCCGACGTGCTGACCCGAGCCGACGACCTGCATCAGGAAACCGTGCGCGCCTACGGATTGCACGAGGCGCAACTCGCCGAGACACTGCGCCGCGCCGAAGCGGAGATCGCCGACCTCGACCGGCTCGAGATCACCACATGTCTTCGACAGGGTGAACTCGACATGGTGACCCGATTCGCCTCCGGCGACGAGGACATCTATCGCCGCCTTCTCGAGGTTCTCACCGAACATCATGGGCACCAGATCTTTTCGACCGACGGCTCCACCATCGACGACCAGCTGATCGACGTCCTCGACGGCAGGTCGATCGCCACTGCGGAATCGTGCACCGGCGGACTCGTCGCTGCGCGTCTCACCTCCCGCCCCGGGTCGTCGGACTACGTCATGGGCGGCGTCGTCTCGTACTCCAACGACGCCAAGTCCGAGCTGATCGACGTACCGGCCGAGATGATCGCCGCGCACGGTGCGGTCAGCGAACAGGTCGCCGCAGCGATGGCCGAGGGCGTCCGACGCCGTCTCGAAGCCGACGTCGCGGTTTCCACCACCGGGATCGCCGGCCCCACCGGTGGCACCGACACCAAGCCGGTAGGCACGGTCTGCTTCGGCGTCTCGATCGACGGACGACCTACCTACACCGTCACCCGCCGCTTCCCCGGGGACCGCGAACGGGTCCGAACCCTCACCACCACGGCCGCACTGCATCTCGTTGTCGCACAACTGAAACGAGGTTGAAACCGAACCCGCGCCACCCATCACTGCGGCCGAGGCGGCAGCAGCCGGCGCACCGGCTTGCCCCACCGTCCGTCCCTGGTACTCGGCGCCGATGTCCGCAAGAGACTCACGGAGCAGCGACCCCAACCAACCGGTGGAGTCCGGCTGGTTGCGGAATCACTCCTCTTCTTCGATGACGTGAACCGCGGCTTCCTCCGCCGACGCCGCTCCCCCGTCGATTCCGGCGTCCCCGGCCCACAGCTCGGATTCTTCGTCGCCGCCGAGCCCGTCGTCGTGGGCGACCAGTCGGCCGGCGCGTCGGTCACCGACCTCACCCATGTAGCGCTGCCCCGGTATCACCGCGTCGACGTCCGGTTCGGAGCTGTCGAACGCGGGGTCCGGTTCTTCGGCCGCGATCCGGTGCGCGAGGCTATCGCCGTAGCGCACCTCGTCGCCGGTCGTCCCCGTCGCGTTCATCGCCAGCGGTCGCTCGGGCGGTGAATAGCCCTCGTCGAGCATGTCGGCGACACCGCGGTCGTCGAGCGTGTCCGCGGGTTGAAGCTGGTTGTCCTCGTCGACGCTGTACTCACCGCCGTACCCGTCGTCGCGTGCGTCGTCGATGTTCATGTGTCCAACGATGCCCCCACGACCGGCCTCCTGCATACGGATCGGTACCGAATAGCCAGGGATACGCCCCACGATCCCTGGGTACACGTCAGGATTGAGACGCAACCCACCACGGGAGGAAGCATGATCCTTCGCCGAATCGCCCGCCCGATGCTCGCATCGATCTTCATCGCCGGGGGTGTCGACGCTCTGCGTAGTCCGTCCGGGAAGGCAGATGCGGCACAGCCCGGCCTCGAACAGACCTTGGCGATGCTGCCGAACTCGGTCACCGAGCGCATCCCGGACAATCCGGAAGTGCTCGTGCGGATCAACGGTGCCGTGCAGGTCGGGGCCGGTGTGCTGCTCGCCGTCGGCAAGGCGCCCCGGGTCGCGTCGCTGGTTCTGGCCGGCACGCTGGTACCCACCACGGTGGCGGGACACGACTTCTGGAACGTCGACGATCCCCAGAAGCGGGCGATGCAACGCACGCAGTTCATCAAGAACGTCAGCCTGCTCGGTGGCCTGCTCATCGCCGCCGCCGACACCGAGGGCAAGCCGTCGCTGGGGTGGCGGGGTCGACGAGCGGCCCGGCACGCGCAGGAGAAGGTCGTCGCGGTGTTGCCGAGCCACAACGCCGACAACAAGGACGCGCTCGGGGACGGTTTGCACGCGGTCGGCGAACGTGTCCGTGCGCTGACGGGCGATGCCGCCGAACTCGCGGAATCCGCCCGCGGGCAGGGAAGTCATCTTCTCGAAGTCGCGAAGGACCGCGCCCCGGTCATCGCGGAATCCGCGCGGGAACGCGGTTCCGGCCTCGCCGAGGTCGCCCGGGAACGCGGTGCGGAACTGCTCGAGGTCGCCCGCGAGCGCGGACCCGAACTCGCAGAGGTCGCCCGGGAACGCGGTGCCGAACTCGCCGAACTCGCCCGCGAACGCAGCGCCGAGTTGGCCGAACTCGCCCGCGAGCGCGGGCCCGAACTCGCCGACACGGCGCGCGGCCGCGGCCTCCGGTGGTGGGAGACGGCGCGCGAACACGGAACCGAATGGGCGCACATCGCCGAGGAGCAGGCGCTCCTCCGGGCCCGGGAAGCCCGTGCGCTGGCCGAAGAGGCGCGCGAACGACGGCGCCACCTGGCCGGCTGATCCCGGCTGATTCTGCGCAGCGCCGCGGACGGCACTAGACTTCTCGGGCAATTCTGTCGACGCCCGCACGACGCGCCGACACATCACGACCCGAGGAGATCCTTTGCCGTCCGACGGCCTGTCGCACCCTGATCACGAGCGTGAGCAGGCATACCTGTCGATGCTGTACGGGCATCTCGATTCGTTGCGGGAATACGCACAGACCCGGCTCGGTCGGGTGCTGCTCGAGACCGGCGGCACGCCGCAGGCGCGCAGCGAGCGCGAGTCGTTCACGCAGATGTACACCGAGGACCTCGCCAAGTACGACGCCGCCGAGCACGGGTTGTGCTTCGGCCGCATCGACGTGCGCAACGGCATCGACGGGTCCCATCCGGGTGAGGTCGACGGGGGCAATTCCGACGGGCTCGACGACACCGAGGTCCGGTACATCGGCCGTCTCGGAATCCTCGACGAGGCCAACGACTTCGAGCCGCTGCTGCTGGACTGGCGGGCACCGTTGGCGCGGCCGTTCTATCTCGCGACCCCGGCGGCACCGGAAGGTGTGATCCGCCGCCGTCACATCCGCAGCCGCAGCCGCACCGTGACGGCGCTGAACGACGAGTACCTCGATCTCGAGGTCGCGCAAGCGCACGGTACGACCACTCCGGCGGGCGGGGTCGCGGGCGAATCGGCGCTGCTCGCGGCGCTGAACGCGGCCCGTACCGGTCAGATGCACGACATCGTCGCCACGATCCAGTCCGAGCAGGACGCCATCATCCGGTCCGAGCACAAGAGCGTCCTCGTCGTACAGGGCGGTCCCGGGACCGGCAAGACCGCGGTCGCCCTGCACCGTGCGGCGTACCTGCTGTACACGTACCGTAAGCAGCTCGCGAAGGCGGGCGTGCTCATCATCGGCCCGAACTCGACGTTCCTCGACTACATCGGCCAGGTGCTGCCGTCGCTCGGCGAAACGGGCGTGCTGCTGTCCACGATCGGCGACCTGTATCCGGGTGTGCGTGCCGAGCTCGAGGACGACCTGGCCACCGGGGAGATCAAGGGTTCGCTCGACATGGTCGACGTGCTCAAGAAGGCGGTGCGGGACCGCCAGGAGGTGCCGGCGAAACCGGTACCGCTGATGTTCGACTCGTACCGCATCACGCTGGACCGCAAGACCGTCACCCGCGCGCGGGGCCGGGCCCGGTCGTCGCGGCGACCGCACAACCTCGCCCGTCCGATCTTCGTCTCGGCGGTGATCGAGGCGCTCGCCGACCAGCTCGCGGAGCTGATCGGCACGAATCTCGTCGACGGCGGGAATCTGCTCAGCCGCGACGACATCGCCGACATCCGGTCGGAGATGCGCGCCGATCCGGACATCCTCGCGGCGATCGACGCGCTGTGGCCGCAGCTCACCCCGCAGCAGGTCCTCACGGATCTGCTCGCGTCCCGGGAGCGGCTCGCGTCGGCGGCGCCGGCGTTGACCGAGCAACAGATCGAGCTGCTGCACCGGCCGCGGTCGGGCGGCCGGTTCAGTGCCGCCGACGCGCCGCTGCTCGACGAACTGGCCGAGTTGCTCGGGGTCGACGATGCCGCGGACCGGGAACGGGCCGCGCGGCGGTGGCGGCGGCAGATCGCCGACGCCCAGGGCGCGCTGGACATTCTCACCGGATCGGCACCGCAGGATCTCGAGGACGAGCTCGATCCCGAGCTGCTGATGGCCTACGACCTGATCGACGCCACCCAGCTCGCCGAGCGGCAGGATCTGCGCCGGCACGAGACCACCGCCGAGCGCGCCGCCGGGGACCGCACCTGGACCTACGGTCACGTGATCGTCGACGAGGCCCAGGAACTGTCGGCGATGGCGTGGCGAATGTTGATGCGGCGCATCCCGAATCGGTGGATGACCGTGGTCGGCGATACCGCGCAGACCGGTGATCCGGCGGGCAGTTCGTCGTGGCAGCGGATCCTCGAACCGTATGTGGCGAATCGGTGGCGGAAGGCGGAGCTGACCGTCAACTACCGGACCCCGGCGGAGATCATGCAGGTCGCGCACTCGGTTCTCGCTGCGATCGACCCCGAGCAGGTGCCCCCGCGGTCGGTGCGCGAGTCGGGTTTCGCGCCGTGGGTCCGGCACGTCGACGCCGAGGATCTTGCGGAGGCGGTGCAGCAGACGCTCGCCGCGCAGGACGGCCCGGGTCTGACCGCGGTGATCGTGCCGCATCGGCTGGCGACCGAGTGGGCGCATCTCGAGGGTCCGTCGGTGCGGGTGGCGACGGTCCGGGACGTCAAGGGCCTCGAGTTCGACGAGGTGCTGCTCGTCGAACCCGGCGACATCCTCGACGAGTCGCCGCGCGGACTCAACGACCTCTACGTCGCGCTGACCCGTGCGACGCAGCGATTGGGCGTGCTGCACACGTCGGCGCTGCCGGAGGTGCTGGACGGAATGCACGAGCCTGCCGAATGCTGATCGCCGCGCGCCGCGCGCAGGATCCGCTGCCGAGGTTTCGAGATCATTTCGCGACCCCGGCACGGTAGGTTGCGAGCGGACCGGCGGGGGATGCGTTAGGAGGCGCGGTGGTTGGCAACGCGAGGTGGTACGGGCCGCGACGCGGCGCGTCCCGCCGTGCCCGGGTGCTGCTGATCGCCCCGATGCTGCTGGTGGCCGCTTCCGCGAGTGCGGTGGCGTGTTCGTCGGCGACCGCGTCGGACAGCGCCGCGGAATCGTCGGTACCGGTTGCCGCCTCGTCGTCCGTGTCGGTCACGACCGCCCCGCCGGTGCTCGACGAACGGGGTGAGCGCCTGAAGGAGGCGCTGGACGAGGCTGGTCTGGCATCCGGGCTCACGGACGGGACGGTGCTGGCGATCGCGCGGGGGTTGTGCGATCAGGTGGCGGCGGGTGTCCCCGAGGAGCAGATCCTCGACACCGTCCGGCCGATCGCGACGTATGCGGCTTCGGTCTCCGGAACGGCGTTGTCGGGTGACGACGCGGCACGACGGTTCGTGGAGACCACGGTGGGTAGCTACTGCTGACCACCCGCACGCGTGCCACCGCCCGCCCCGGACGATCCGGAGCGGGCGGGAGCGCAGGTCAGCGGACGGTGTGGACGATCAGGACGTCGGAAGTCGACTTGCGGGCGACATCCGAGGGAACGGAGCCGAGGAGACGGCCGGTGATGGTGTTCAGGCCGCGGTTGCCGATGACGATCAGGTCGGCTTCGAGTTCCTCGACGAGGGCGAGCAGCGACTCGACGGGCGCTCCGACGACGGCGCGTTCGACGACGTTCTTGGCGCCGGCGACGATGGCCTTCTCGCGTGCGGTGCGCAGGATCTCGTTGCTCGGCGCGGATCCGGTGACCTGGTACGCGTCGGCGCCGAGCACGTCGGCGGCGTGGGCGGTGTCCTTGGGATCGGCCGGGTAGTAGGCGCACGCGATGACGAGGCGGGCTTCGGAGTCCCCGGCGAGAGCGGCTGCCTTCTCCACGGCCCGGTACGACGACTCGGATCCGTCGGTTCCGACGACAATGGTCCGGTAGGCGCTCATTCAATCCTCCATCGATACGGGTAATCGGTTCCGGTCGAGGTGATCTTGATGCGAGTCCCCCGACTGCGTCGACAGTAACCGGCCGACCGGTACGGATGGTGTGTTTGGGGCAGATGCCACACCTGCCGCGGTCTCCGCCGGGAACCACTCACAGCGGTTGATGTTACCGTGCGTCACCGTAACGTGGACCGAACAGCGTGGCGGGGAAGAGCCCCGAGTCGGTGATCGTGTCGCGCCACGGCAGCGCCAGGTCGAGGAGCCGCTCGACATCCGATTCGCCGAGCGCCGCCCACGGTGCCGCCGCGAGGTCGTCGGTCAGGTCTTCGACGAGCTCGCGGACCTCGAAGCCGTCCCCGGTCAGCTCACCGCGCCGGTCGAGCAGTCCCCGCTCGCGCAGTTCGGATACGGCACCCGCCCATTCGTCCTCGGTCCAGCCGCGCCGGCGGCGCGCGAACTCCTCGCTGAACCCGATCCCGCTGGCGGTGTGGGTGATCAGCGCCTCGAGTCCGTTCAGCCCCGCGGTCTGCAGGGCCGCCACGTGGCCGTCGCCGCGGTACTCGCGCAGCAGGGTGAGGGCGTGCCACAGCACCAGATGCGGAGCGTCGGGCCACGGCAGGTCCGCGTGCGCGGCGTACAGCGGCCGCCCGTCCGGTCCCGGGATCGCCCGGGCCGCGGTTGCGGCGAGTTCCGCGACCTCCGCCATCTCCGGCGAGGCGATCGTGTCGGCGCCGAGCAGCCGGCGCAGCGCGGCATCGACACCCGCGACCCGGGCGGCCACGATGTCCTGCGGGGCGGCGTCCTGCCAGGCCGCCGGGATCACGGACGCCACCAGCCGGGGACTGAAGTTGTAGAAGACGGCGGTGACGACCCCGGCGCCGACCGCGCCGAGCGCCGCGGACCGGGACGCGAAGTAGCGGACGCGTCCGGACGCGAGTCCGACCGCGCCGAGCGCCTCGTCGACCTCGGGTGCGAAGTAGACGAACGAGTGCAGCAGTTCGAGGGAGCGGGCGGCGCGGCCGGCGGCGTGGGAATCCATGAGCGGTAACGCTACTGGAGCCCGGCCGCGTCCATCCCGCGCAGTTCCTTCTTCAGATCCGCGATCTCGTCGCGCAGCCGGGCGGCGAGTTCGAACTGCAGGTCGCGGGCGGCCTGCATCATCTGGTCGGTGAGCTGCTGCACCAGGTCCGCGAGTTCGGCGCGCGGCATGGCCTTCACGTTCTCGCCCTCGTACACGCCGGAGCTGACCGCGCGGCCGGCCTCGCCCTGGGCGCGCCGGCCTCGGGAGGCGTTGCGGCCCGATCCCGCGACCTCGACGGAGTCGTCGGCCTCCTCGTACACCTGGTCGAGGATGTCGGCGATCTTCTTGCGCAGCGGCTGCGGATCGATGCCGTGTTCGGTGTTGTAGGCGATCTGCTTCTCGCGGCGCCGTTCGGTCTCCTCGATGGCCCGCGCCATCGAGTCGGTGACCTTGTCGGCATACATGTGGACCTCGCCGGAGACGTTGCGGGCGGCGCGGCCGATCGTCTGGATGAGGCTGGTGGTGCTGCGCAGGAAGCCTTCCTTGTCGGCGTCGAGGATCGCCACCAGCGACACCTCGGGCAGGTCGAGACCCTCGCGCAGCAGGTTGATGCCGATGAGGACGTCGTATTCGCCGAGGCGTAGCTGGCGGAGCAGTTCGACGCGGCGCAGTGTGTCGATGTCCGAGTGCAGGTATCGGACCCGGATACCGAGCTCGAGCAGGTAGTCGGTGAGGTCCTCGGCCATCTTCTTCGTCAGGGTGGTGACGAGGACGCGTTCGTCGCGGTCGGCGCGTTCCCGGATCTCGTGGACCAGGTCGTCGATCTGCCCCTTGGTCGGTTTGACGACCACCTTCGGATCGACCAGGCCCGTGGGCCGGATGACCTGCTCGACGAACTCGCCGCCGGCCTGCCCCAGCTCGTAGGGTCCCGGGGTCGCGGACAGATAGACGGTCTGGCCGACGCGCTGGGTGAACTCTTCCCAGGTCAGGGGCCGGTTGTCGACGGCGGACGGCAACCGGAACCCGAATTCGACGAGGTTGCGTTTGCGCGACATGTCGCCCTCGTACATCGCCCCGATCTGCGGCACGGTGACGTGCGATTCGTCGATGACGAGCAGGAAGTCCTCGGGGAAGTAGTCGAGGAGGGTCGCGGGCGCCGAGCCGGCGGCGCGGCCGTCGATGTGCCGCGAGTAGTTCTCGATGCCCGAGCAGAAGCCGACCTGCCGGATCATCTCGATGTCGTACTGGGTGCGCATCCGCAGCCGCTGCGCCTCGAGCAGTTTGCCGCGGTTCTCGAGATCGGCGAGGCGCTCCTCGAGTTCGG
>Ga0182742_1003975_pt1 | contig 13847 bp, 9 predicted proteins | sample eDN5th37CBELigMG_FD_128880 | JGI IMG/M metagenome (GOLD analysis project Ga0182742, IMG submission 128880) | Enriched Miracle-Growth compost microbial communities from Emeryville, California, USA - eDNA 5th pass 37_C BE-Lig MG (version 2)... ... | reverse complement strand
TTTATATATTTCGGAGGGGTAGCGAAGTGGCTAAACGCGGCGGACTGTAAATCCGCTCCTTCGGGTTCGGCGGTTCGAATCCGTCCCCCTCCACCAGTTAATGCGGGTGTAGTTTAATGGTAAAACCTCAGCCTTCCAAGCTGATGTCGTGGGTTCGATTCCCATCACCCGCTCCAATTTCATTTATTGTTCCGCAGTAGCTCAGTGGTAGAGCATTCGGCTGTTAACCGAACGGTCGTAGGTTCGAGTCCTACCTGCGGAGCCATTTTTTTATCTATAAATACATATAATAGGCTGAAACAGCAATAGAATTAGAGGGTTTAATCTTCTGAATCTTGCTATTTCAGCTTTTTTTGTTTATCGCAGAAACAGGTTGAATAATGGTGGGTTTTGTCGAAAATAGCTGTTTGAAAAAATGGAGCAATACATTGAAAAAATGAACCAAAGTATTGAAAAAATGGAGCAAAAATAATCAAAAACGAAGCAACACCGCTCATACAGCAAACTTTTTAAAGTGTACTGGCTAGTTTCTGATTAAATATCAGCATAAATAAAAGAATCAGCAGAAGAAATATACTGATTCTTTTAAGATTATCTTATTAATCCTGATTGCAGGCGATTTGTTTCATAAATTACTTTTTCTTCATCAATCGTTAGACAGCTGCGGTCTTTGACAAGCATTCTGCCGTCTACATATACATCGCATACATCCCGCCCATTTGCAGCATAAAGGAGGTGGGATGCGGCTTCGCTTAGCGGCTGCAGATGTTCCTTGTCATAGGGATAGATAGTTATAAAATCTGCTTGTTTCCCTTGTTCCAATGAACCGGTGTTTGCCATGCCGATTGCTTCTGCACCAACTCTTGTCCCTAAAGATAAGGTTGTTTTTGCAGGCAGTTTTGTTGCATCTTTATAGATGCCTTTTTGCAGCAATGCAGCAGTTCTCATTTCTTCAAACATGTCAAAATTATTATTGGATGCGACTCCATCTGTGGCAATGCCTACTTTTATTCCATGGTCAAGCAGTCGAACAATATCAGCCACTCCAGAGCCGAGTTTTAGATTGCTGATTGGATTATGGGCAACGCGAACATCATAAGCCTTTAATATTTCTCGTTCTTCATCATTTAAAACAACCCCATGGGCCATGATTGTTTGCACATCAAATACTCCTAAACGGCGGAGATATTCAACAGGGCGGTGGCCATATCTTTTTTCAATATCTTCTATTTCATAATCCGTTTCTGAAACATGCATATGGATCATCAGTCCATTTTCCTTTGCAATTCTGATGCTTTCTGCCAGAGCTTCTGTTGTACAGGCATAAGGGCTGTGCGGAGCAACCATTGTGGTGAGGCGGCCATTGGCTGTTTGTTTATATTTTTTTGCGAACCGTTCTGCTTTTTGCAGATGCTCCTGCTGTTCTTTTTCTGTTCCCAAGCTGAAAATGGTATAAGAAAAGGCTCCGCGCACACCAGTTGCTCCGATTTTTTCCATAACAGCATCTGCATCAATGCCTTTTGGGTTAAACATATCGGAAAAAGTGGTCGTTCCTGATTTGAGCATTTCTAAAATGCCAAGTTCAGTGCTTACTTGGGCGATTTCGGTTGTAAATTGCGCTTCTAATGGCCAAATTCTTGTCTCAAGCCATGGCTTTAAAAGCATATCATCGCCAATTCCGCGAAGCATGGTCATTACGATATGAGAATGAACATTTACAAGGCCTGGCATGACCCATTTTCCTTTTAAGTCGACAGTGCTTTCCGCTTCTTCCGCCAATTCTTTTTGAAAGCTCCCTATATATGTGATTATTCCGTTTTCTACTATCATTAGACCATTATCAAAAAGCTGATTTTTTTGGTCCATTGTAAAAAAAGCAGCATTAATATAAGCTGTTTTCATCCAACCACTCCTAAAAATGAATTATTGGTTTAGCTATCTGCTTGTCAGAAATGCCTTTTAAAGAAAAGGTCTGACAACATAAATTTTTCTTATTATAACATCAAATTGAAAAATGTGTGTACATATTGTTAAAAAAGTCTACGTGGAATTTGGAGAAGCAGATTTTGGAGCGCCTTTAATGGGGCAATCAATTTGGCATGAATGGTTTGAAAATGGTGCAGCAGACGGCTTTCATATCATGCTTCCGTATTTGCCAAGGGGATTAGATGACTTTGTGGATTTAGTTATTCCTGAATTCCAAAAAAGAGGACTATTTCGTCTAGAGTATGCAGGAAACACGGTAAGAGAAAATTTAGGGGCAAAAAGGCCTTCGATCATGCGGGAAATAGCCTAAAGAAAATGATTAAGACAAATAAATAGATGAATAGGCATCCACTAGACAACTAGAGATTTCAACAAATAGAAGTTTTATATCCTGTTTGTTGAATCTCTTTTGTTTAGTGCAAAAATAAATCCAAATTATATAATTAGCTGCTGATTTATCAAGGAGGTGATGTTTGATTAGGGACAAGGAAAATTTAGCAGCTTCATTCAGCAGGAAGAATTGGGGCAGAAATTCAAGGAGTGCAATTATCAGCAAATTAATTTTTCGAAACTTGTTGTTTCAATCCCTTTATCCATTCCTTTTGCTGTTTTCTCCTCAATTTTATAATCCCATATAGTTTGAAAATTGGCTTGAGCTGTTTAATAGAAAGCAGCTAAATGCACCAAATATAAAGATAGCAAAAGGTCTAGTTATCCTCATAACATTTTCGCAAGCGACTCATCTAAGGCATATAAAGCATCGTCTGATTTGTTTTTTATCTCTGTTAGCCATTGCTTTTGCTCCTTCTGCTGTTTTCTCCGCAAATCAATCATTCTTTTTACTTCATTTGGATTTGGTCCGCCTTGCAATGTCCGGATATTGACAAAATAAACAGGATCTAAAGATTGCCGCAATGTTGTTTCATCTAATGTTAATTCTTTGCCGATAATGGAAATGGCATTTTTATTTACTAGCTCTAAGGTTATTTCTGGTGGAGAGATACTATGGAAAAGCGCATCTTTTACAATAGAGCTTGCGATTAGGTGGGCTGTACGGAATGAAAGCTGGTCTGTGCGCACGATGGTATCGGCGAGTTCAGTAATGGTCGCAAAGCTTGCTGCAGCTCTTTTTTGCAAAGTCTCTTTATTAATGTCAGCTGTAGCAATGATGCAGCCTAAAAGTCTGCATAATTTATCGAGCAGACTTAAACTTTTCCAAGCATATGGCTGCATATCATCTTCTGTATCGACAATGTCGCCAAAAGGGGTGTTATGAAGCATTGTCAGCACGGTTTTGGCATTGCCGGCACAGCTCGACAATAAAGAACGAATATGTTCTAACGATACGGGATTGCGCTTTTGCGGCATAATCGAACTGATTTGCACATAAGGATCGGCTACACGAAGCACATCATATTCCTGGGTGCCCCATAGCAGCAAATCTTGCACAAATCGGCCAAGATTAATGGCAATAATTTGCGTTGAGGTCATGGCTTCTGCCATATAATCTGCTCCGGCAATCGCATCATAGGAATTTTCCACTACACTAGAAAATCCAAGCAAATCCTGCATTTTCTCGCGGTCAATGTTAAATCCGGTAGTAGTAAAAGCGGCTGCGCCCATTGGACTTGCATTGCAATGTTTGTATGCCAGTTTAAAGCGTTCGATATCCCGATTTAAAGAATCCACCACCGCCATGATATAATGAGCCAAAGTTGTCGGCTGGGCTTGCTGTGTATGGGTATAGCCAATCATAAGTGTATCCACATGGTCTTTGGAAAACTGAAGCAATTGTTCTTTTAAAAATAAAACAGAAGCTAAAGCAGTCTGCATTTTTTCCCTTAATGCAAGCCGAAACATGGTAATGCACATATCATTGCGGCTTCTCGCTATATGAAGATTTCCGGCAATATCGCCTGCTTTCTTTAACAGTTCGGATTCTACATGAAAAAACAAATCCTCGACTTGACCGGAATAGCAAGAGGTTCGGATAGTCTGCAGGTCTATAGTGCTGATTGCCTCTGCAATTTTTTTAGCATCTGCTTCACTGATCAATTGCTGCTTTTTTAGCATAAGCAGATGCGCTTTATTAATGGCCATCATCGGGTCTAATAAATGCATTTTTGCTTCGTCATAGGCAGGTTCAAGCACCACTTCGGTATATGTTTTTCCAGGGAAAGAGCAGCCTTCACTTTGGAAAATTTGTTCTTTTTGCGTAAGAGCAAGAGCGTGATTTTTTTGTTTTGAATGTTTATTTGAGGCTTCCATGATTTGTCCTCCTCAAGGATGAATTGAAATTGCATATTTATTTTTATCCTATTCCCTTTGCCTAAAGAGTGTTATTTAAACGAAGGATTATAGCTGAAAAAAATGAGAGATAATCAAATAGAAAAGAAGGAATAGAAGCTTAAATAATGGAATTTTTATTAGAAGGGGAGGATGGAAATTTGAATATATCTGTACGAGAGCTTTATAAACGCTTGATAAAAAATAAAGAAAGCAATCAAACGCTGTTAATCGGCATCGATGGATGTGGCGGAGCGGGAAAAAGCACATTGGCAGAAAGTCTCAAAGCGGCTGATCCAAGCAAGGTTACCGTTATCCATATGGATGATTTCTATAAAACGTCGAAGCAACGAGAAACAGCAAGGGATGAAATTGGCGGCAATTGGGATTGTAGTCGGATAAAGGAGCAGATTTTGATTCCATTAAGCCATAATGAATCGACTCGTTATCAGCGGTATGATTGGGAAACAGACAAGCTTTCAGAGTGGCATAATGTTTCAGCAGGAGGAATTGTTTTAATAGAAGGATGCTATTCTCTCATAGAAGATTTTAGGAGCTACTATCATGTCTCCATTTGGATAGATACGCCAAGGGATGTAAGATTGTCCCGGGGGATTGAGCGGGATGGCGAGGAGAAGCGGGACTTATGGGAAGATTTATGGATGCCGGCAGAAGAGGTTTATATAAAGGCTCAAAAGCCGATGGAAAAAGCGGACCTTGTTATTGATGGCACTGGCAAAAAGTCCAATATAAAAGATGGCAAGATACATATTGTAAAAAGTTCATCTTTTTTATGATAATATTTTAAAAATTTTGGTCAAGAGAGCGGTGCAGCGATTTATCATGAAAAATTCCAGCAGGTTTTTTATTTATCCCGCATTAAAGGGCAGTAAAACCCCCGTCTTAAAAGGATGAGAAGAAACGAGCAATCTAGGTGGGGGGGATAACTGCCCATAAAATCCCCACTGGTTGAAGTTTTACTTTATCAAATTATATTGTTTATCCTGTTTTTTGGTTTTAATAGTGTGCTGGATTTGTACATAAGCAAGCCGTTTACGTGGGTTGATTTTGCGGCGATCTGCATTAGTCTGCTTTGGGCGGTGCTAATTTTTATTACTGCAGACAAATTGTATGAAAAGTTGGATGCTATTCGTTTACGGAATAAAGTTTTTCTTTCTATTCCTGCACTTATATTAGCTATCTTTTTGAATGTGTTATTAAATGAACTGTTTAGTTGGTAAAATAAGAAAAGGACTTTGTCAAAAAAATTAATAGTAAAATCACATGGAAACAGGCAATCAGTGAGGTGGATTTATGCAATTTGTTCTAATATTTGGGCCGCAAGCAGTTGGGAAAATGACGGTCGGGCAGGAACTGGAAAAAATAACAGAATTAAAGCTTTTTCATAATCATATGACAATTGAATTAGTGCATCCTTTATTCGGATTCAGCCAAGAAACATGGAGATTAGTAGATTTATTTCGTTTAGAGATATTTAAAGCAGTGGCTAAAAGTGATTTTTCTGGCATAATTTTCACATACGTATGGGCGTTTGATCAGCAAGAAGACTGGGACTTTGTCGAGACTATCTGCCGTATTTTTGAGGAAAACGGCGGAGATATTTACTTTGTGGAACTTGAAGCGGATTTTGAAGAAAGGCTAATCCGCAATAAAACGCCTCATAGACTTGAACATAAACCTACAAAAAGAGACATTAAGCAATCTGAACAAGAATTAAAAAGTTCCATGGAGACATACAGATTGAATTCACTAAAAGGAGAAATAAACAGAAGGAACTATATAAAAATAAACAATACAAAGCTTCAGCCTAAAGCAGTCGCTAAAATCATAAAAGATCAATTCCATTTATAGAAAGTTATTTAGGGCAGTTGGCGCTATGTGAAAGAAAAACAATATGTTAATGGAAGAACTAGTTGGAAAAAAGGCAGCAAAACATTAAAACGTTAAAACAATACGCAGCAGAGCTATTAGTTACTTTGTCTACAGAGGGGAATGAGTAATATACCTTGTATAATTTCTTTCTAGGAAGAAACAGTTAGTATGGAAAAAGATATAGAAATTTTAATTTTTGAAGCCTGTTAATAAATTTGGAGTCTTATTAAGAAGGTTTTAGATTTAAAGCAGCTAAAAAGAATGAGCTTATCCTTAATTTATTTCATAATGATATGTTGTTAAGTAGGATGTTTATGCACTCTACACATGTGGAGTGTATAAACATCTGATGTAAAAGAGGCAGTATTATTATCTTATTCCGTTTTTTAGCAATATAAAAAATTAGAATAGAAAATAATCCAAGTTTCTTCCATATTTTAAAACACACCAAAAGAAGTAAAGCATGATTGCCTTACTTCTTTTGGTGTTTCTTATTTTACATTTTTCACATATTTTGTAGATACATAACCATTCACTTTTCCGTACTTTATTTTATACCACGATCCATTTTTAGCATATATGGTTATTTTTTTATTATTTGGAACAGCACCAACCTTTTTTGAGGATGTGGTTGGATTCTGTCTAACATTTAGATTGGATGCTTTTACTGTTCCGGTTTTTACTTTGTATAGATTAAACTTCTTTGCAGCTGTTTTTTTCAGCTTATATGTGTTTACTGATTCAATAGATACGGTGTAGTCTCCATCACTGGCATTTCCTACACTCCACGTATAGAAGTGAGTCCCTCCTTTTAGTGACTTATTAGAGACGAGCGTTTTGACGACTTTATTTTTGCTGTTTTTGATTTTTACCGTTGTTGTTGCAGTCTGATTTACGTGAAAGTTTACTTTTATCTTGTTGCTGCTAGTATCATAGCTTGTTTTTATATCTTTAATTGTAGGAGCAGCAGCTTTTTTTAATGTGTACTTCTGAGTTGTAGTTTTGTTTTGATTATTGCTATTTGTTGAACTGATATATATTGTGTATGTTCCATTATTTGCTTTGCTGACATCCCAGTAATAGGTTAGTGTTCCTGCGGCTTTTGATTGGCTGGCCGCTAATGTTTTGACGACTTTGTTTTTGCTGTCTTTTATTTGGACAGTTGTTTTCGCTGTTTGGTTTACATGAAAGCTTACCTGTACTTTATTGTTTTTGGCATCAAAGCTCGTTTTTGCTTCTGTAATGGTCGGTGCCGCTGTGGAAGCTTTTGCTAATGTGAATTTTTGAGCAGCTGTTGTTTCCTTGCCGACACTATTAGCGGATACTATTTCCAATGTATAGGTTCCGTTATTTACATTTGCAACGTCCCAGCTATAAGAAGCAGCTCCAGCAGCAAGGGATTGGCTATTAGCTAAAGTTTTGACGACTTTGTTGTTGCTGTCTTTAATATTCACAGTTGTTTCGGTTGCCTGATTTACGATAAAGGAGGCAGCCAGTTTATTTGTTGGTGCATCATAAGAAGCTTTAATCGAACTGATGGAAGGGGCAGAAATTTTTGCCACTTGAGCGGCTGCTTCCATTGTTGTTTGATTATTATTGCTGTCTGTTGCAATGATTTCAGCAGTATAATTTCCATTGCTCCAGTCCGAAACATCGACTGTATAGGAATGATTGCCAGCAGCTATGGACTCATTATTTAAAAGAGTCGCAATAATTTTATTAGCTGAATCCTTCATTCTTACAATGGCATTAGCTGTTTTATTCAGATTAAAAGATACGTTGATGGTATCATTTGCACTGCTAAAGGAAGCTGCTGCATCCTTTATAACAGGGCCTGAAATAGCGGTTTTTGTATATTCTGTTATTAAATCAGTTCCAGGATAATAGAATGCTAGAATTGTTTTATAGCTTTGCCCGGCCATTGCCCGATTATTGGAACCGTATTGGCTTAATCCAACACCGTGGCCATATCCTTTTCCTGCAATGCTGTGGGCGGCAGAGCTGGAAGAACTTTCAACTATTACCGATGTTTTAACAATAGAAGATCCAAGCATTGCTCGCATTTGTGTATAGCTCACATTTGTTTTCTTTAACGTTTGTAAAGCGAGCTTGCCATCATTCATTAAGTCCTTTACATAAAACTGAACAGCAAGAGAACCAGCAGTTACTCTTTTAGTGGCAGATGGGTTATCAAATGACAAGGTTGGAATGGAAACAATCTTTATATCCTTGTTTTCATAGCCATTACTATTTAGCCATTTTTTAATATTTGCTGACACTGTACTGTCTTTTTCAAAAACTTTGTTCCACCATGTATCTGGTTCTGCTAAATCTTTATCTTTCATGTCGATTTGGGTTGTTTGTACGTTAAAATTCCAATTGTAGCTTGTATCATATGGATCTATATAGGATTGCAAATAAGAATGCTCATTTCCCCAAGCATTTTTGGCTGATTCCACTATCCCTCCATTGCTTGCAGAGAAGACAGCATCAATTAAACGATTATTATATTTTAATACTTGTCCTGTTGTATCTGCTACAGCCTTATTTGAATTATTATAGTAATCACCTATCATATATCCGCCATACACTTGGTAATTGGTTGTATCATCAATCGTTTTGTCATCAAAATTCCATGAATAAGTACGAGCTGCGACTGCTTGTGCTTTTAATGCTTCGATATTCCAGGATGCATACATTTCATTGGGGACAACGCCCTTCACATAATCTTCCATCCCGACTGTATTGATTGGCCGTATATAATTTTTTCCGCTGACAGCCTCGACAATGAATTGAAAAGAGCCTTTATATGCCCGATTATCAATAGTCATGTAGCTATCTGAACTGGATGAAGATAAGGTAAAGGAACTTGATGAATAAATAAGCTTGCCATCTAAATATAAATTTAGCTTCGAGTCTTCTAATTTAAGAGTGTAAGCTGTATTGCTGCTTAAAGTTGTCTCTTGATCACCCATTTTATAGATGCCGGTTGGTTTAATGGAAACTTGTGTTTTATTTCCAAGATAGTTCTTTAGCTTTACATGTACTTGTGGCTCTTCTTCGCTTGCATGGACAATATATTCATAAGCTGGCAGAAGTGAAATCAGCAGCATCAATGATAATGATAAGGAAAGTATTTTTTTAAGCATATGAACTCCTTTATAAAAAATCTTAATCTATCAATAATAGGAAAAAAATCTAGTATTTTGATGCTTTTTGTATTGGAAAATTGATATAAAATAAACAATTAAGGAAGCTAAACTTTTAAATTGAGCTTTTTGGCAGTAAGAAAATCTTCTTTGATTCTATCATATTTAGATTCTATTTTTCTGTGGTTAATGTTGGATATATAAAATGGAGAAAAAACAAACGTACTCTATAAAAACTCTTTGTAAAGACATGGGGACAAATGGAAAGTCAGACATTTTTATTGAAATGAAATTAGTTGCAATGGAATGGCTGTGTTAAAAAATTTAGAGATTCTATCATTAATAGTTTTTAAGTTTTAGTAGAAGAAAATTGTATAATTGAAAAAATTTTTACTTTTGGGTTTAGTTGAATCAGAAATTATTGGAGGCAGTAAGAAGATAGTTTAGTTGATGCTCTTATTTTGAGGGTATTTTATGATATATACTAATATTGCTATCATCATTTCATGGGGGGAAGACTGAGACATCCTCCCTTTATACGGTGAAGTCTGGAGATGCTTTGTGGAAAATAGGGCAACAAAATGGAGTTCCATTTGGTGCAATGCAAATAGTAAATAATATAAAAGATAAGAATAAAAAGGTGTCAAGGAAAGAAAAGTTATTGAATCTGGTAGAAAAAATTATGGATATGATATTTTGCAGTTTTTTTTATTAGTAAAAAGTAGTTCAAGGATAACAAAACAAGATAATAATGATGAAAGCAAGTGTTTGAAAGGCAGCCTGAAACGGAATTTTATCATAAGCCCGTTTTTCTTTGCTAACCTATAGTATATAATTTTTTCTCGCTAATATGATGTTAGAAAAGGGGGGAGAGGATGGCTGTTCATGTCGTAGGTGCTGGTGAAAATCTATGGTCAATTGCCAATCAGTATAATGTTTCAATGAATACCATTATTAGTGTAAACGGGTTATCATCTTCTACAGCAATTGTTCCTGGTCTTGCTCTATATATTCCAGATAATACCCTGCCTGCACGAGCTTATCAAATAAAGACAGGTGATTCTCTTTGGGAATTAGTTCAACAATTCAACTCGAATAGTTCATGGATAAGTTCTGCTAATCCAGGTATTGATATAAATAAGCTTCAAATCGGTCAAGTTATTAACATTCCCTCACCCAACAAATTAGCAATAAGTACTATAGGATTTTTTGTTCCTGCGGGAGCAACAGCTAATCTTTCTGTATTAAATTCCTTGGCTAATCAATTGACCTATGTAGCAATAGTAAACTACTCCTTTACAGCGGAGGGATTTGCTTTTTATCAAATAGACGATTCTGCCATTATTAGCAGATGCAAGCAATTAAATATTACCCCCTTATTGATGATTCGGAACTATACAGCCGGTGATTTTAGTGCTGAGTTAGCAGGAGGGGTCCTTGAAAATGCAGCTTATCGGCAGAATTTAGTAGCAAGCATTGTTAATCTCACAACAAATAGAGGGTTTGGAGGGGTAAGTCTTGACCTTGAATTTATTCCTCCGGCAAGGCGAAATGATTTTAATTTGTTCTTACAAGCATTAAAGCAACAATTAGGAGATTTAATTTTAAATGTTAATGTTCACGCCAAAACAGCTGATTTACCAACGAATCGAATTGTAGGGGCTTATGATTATGCGGCAATTGGAAATGCTGCTGATCTTATGGCGGTAATGACAATTGATTATGGCTATCCGGGAGGTCCACCCGATCCAATTTCACCAATCGAATGGGTCGAGCAAGTGGTCAAGTACGCGCTGGCTTTAGTGAATCCACAAAAACTGTTAATTGCTATGCCGCTATATGGTTATGATAAAGTGGCGACGACAAATTCAACTCGGGGATTATCCGTCCTTGCTGCACAAAATAAGGCAATTTCAGCGGGAGAGCCTATTCAATATGACAATACGGCCAAATCGCCATGGTATCGCTATTGGAACGGAAATGTAGAGCATATTGTTTGGTTTGAGGATATTCGAAGCTATATGGAAAAATATCAACTTATTGATATTTACAAATTGACTGGAGCAACTTTTTGGCATATTAGTTTGCCTGCACCTCAGAATTGGGCTTTTTTATATAAGGAGATAACTGTTGCAAAAAAATGAATTTGGCATATTGAGCTAAACTTAGGAAATCCAAACCCTAAGTTTAGCTCAATAATTGGGCGAATTCTGATAGTTTAAATAGCCTATTTTCTTTTTGTATGTTACTGTCTATGATTGATGGAGACTTTTTATAAAAAAACTTCAACCATTATCTGACCTTCATGCTAAATTCCATTTTTATTCTATATGAACTTCTATTATTCCATCCGTTTAAATTCACCATCTTTTAAGAAAAACATAGCTCACCTTGTCATAATTCATTTTCTCTTCATAAAAACGGTGTGCATCCACGCGCTGCAGCCCTGATGATAGGGAAACAATATTATAGCCGTGCTTCTGGGACCAGTCTTCTACATAATGCAAAAGCTTAGCGCCATACCCTTTAGAACGGCTATTTGCATCTACAATAAGGTCACACACCCAAATAAAGCTTCCATTATATAGAGTGACCATTGGCATAAATCCTATTGCTGCGGCAATTTGTTCATTTTCATATAAAGCAGCCATTTTATAGTGGTTCTTTGCTTTCGCTTCTTGAACTAAGCGAAGATAACTTGCCTCATCCAAATGTGTTCTTAATTGTTTCATTATCAAAAAAGCTTCTTTCCATTCAAGCTGGTTTTTTAATTCCTTTATGTTAATGATTTTCATCATCTCCTTTATGAGTTGAACTATCTATTATTTAATCACAAACTGGTATAATAAAAAGTATCAGATTATGTGATTTTAAAGGTGCCAGTTAAAGGGAGAGAAAAATTTTATGATGGAAATAATGCCAATGTTGGACCAGAAAAGCAATATACCACTATATTTGCAGCTGGCTGATTATATAAAGCAAGAAATCGCGGCAGGAAAAATTAACCCACAAGAAAAATTGCCTTCCAAAAGAAAATTATCCAATTATCTTGGTTTAAGTCTTAATACAATTCAATCAGCCTATGATCAATTAAAGGCAGAAGGCTATATAGAAAGTAAGCCGCGTAAAGGATTATATGTAACCAACTTTGAAGATGACATAATCATTAACCAAGAATATCCTCCGAACTTGGAGGTAAAGAGTGAAGAGGTTCAAGCAAATAATAAGATTGATTTTAATTCAGGAAAGATTGATTTAAACCATTTTCCGTATTCTATATGGCGTAAATTAGCTGTTCAATCTTTATATGAAGATCAAGGGGAGTTGTTTTATAGCGGAAATCCTCAAGGAGAGCTGGAACTTCGCCAGCAAATTGCATCACATTTATTTGCATCAAGGGGGGTTAGATGCTCTTCTGACCAAATTATTATTGGCGCAGGAACCCAGGTGCTGATGGGCATGCTGTGTTTGCTAATTGGGAAAGATCATACTTTTGCACTGGAGAATCCAGGTTTTCACCGAATAAGAGCAGTACTGCAAGATCTAGGAATACCTTTTGTCAGCATTCCCCTTGATGAAGAGGGAATAGATGTAAAGCTATTAATAAATAGTGAAGCAAATGCAGCATATGTTACCCCGTCCCATCAATTTCCTTATGGGATGGTCATGCCAATTTCCCGTAGATTGGCATTATTAAAATGGGCAGAAGAAAGAAATGGTTATATTATAGAGGATGATTATGATGGGGAATATCGTTATAAAGGACAGCCTATTCCATCCTTGCAGGGGCTGGATGCAAAAGGAAGAGTTGTTTATTTAGGGACTTTCTCCAAGTCCTTGATTCCATCCATTCGAATAAGCTATCTGATATTGCCTGAATCGCTGCTGAAAAAATACAAGGAGAGTTTTACCATTTATAAGCAGACAGTTTCTCGTCTTCATCAAGATACATTGGCTCGTTTTATGAAAAATGGCCATTGGCAAACACATTTGAATAAAATGAGGACGCTTTACCGAAAAAAACATCAAATTTTAATAATCTCTATAAAAAGATATTTAAGAGATAATGTAAAAATAATTGGTGAACATTCAGGTCTGCATATTGTTTTAGAAGTAAACAACAGAATGGAAGAAGAGGTACTGATAAGAAGGGCGTTAGATGCTGGTGTAAAAGTATATCCATTATCTGTCTATCATGATACGGATATAAAAAAAGATCATGCACATATTTTAATGGGATTTGGCGGGTTATCTGAATCAGAAATTGATACAGGAATTCAACGGTTAAAAAAAGCTTGGAATTGTTAGAAGCATCGTTTAGCTTTTGATTTGCTTGAAGCAAGATTAACAGCTGGAAATAAAAATAGAATTCAACATGCAAAAGCTGTATTAAAAAATCCACAAAGCACTTTAGAAAAAGTTGCTGCTGCAAAGAGCTCCTTAGAGGAAACGATTGAGGGATTAGCTGAATTGACAAGGGGCTGTCCGATAAGTTCTTAAAATAAAGAAAGTGAAGAAAGCCGAATTGGTTTT
>Ga0182742_1003972_pt1 | contig 13849 bp, 12 predicted proteins | sample eDN5th37CBELigMG_FD_128880 | JGI IMG/M metagenome (GOLD analysis project Ga0182742, IMG submission 128880) | Enriched Miracle-Growth compost microbial communities from Emeryville, California, USA - eDNA 5th pass 37_C BE-Lig MG (version 2)... ... | reverse complement strand
CCGCAGCGCTGGCCGCACTGGACGCGGGCCGGGTCGAGGACTACCGGGCGATCCTACGGCCGACCGTGCCGCTCTCGCGCAAGATCTTCGAGGCGCCCACCCGGTTCTACAAGTCGGGCGTGGTGCTCCTGGCCTGGCTGAACGGCCACCAGGACCATTTCGCCATGCTGGGCGGACAGCAGGCGGCGCGCTCGGCCCTGCATTATGCCGAGCTGTTCCGCCTGGCCGACCAGGCGGGCGTGCTGGACGATCCGGAGCTGGCGGCCCGGCGCATGGCGCGGCTGATGGCGACGTTCGGGATCGAGTGACGCCCTAGATCGCCCGGGCGACCATCTGGATGGGGGCGATGCTGCCGGCCTGCAGGGTGCGCAGGACGTTGGCAAAACGCTCCTCGAAGGCGGGGCCTACCAGGTTGCGCAGGCTCAGGGGCGGCTGGCCCCGGGCCGCCGCCTCGGCGCGCATCTCCTGCCAGCGCGCCAGCACGAAGTCGCGCCGGTTCACCTCCTGCTCGACCACGAAGCCGCTCTCGCCGAGCAGCACCCGGTAGGTGGCGGGTGGCTCCACGAAGCTGGTGGCGGCATCGGCGGCCCAGGGCATCGGGTAGGGCAATGGCGCCTCGTCGAGGTGCATGACGTCGTAGACCCCGAACCGGCCGCCGGGCTTCAGGACCCGGTGCACCTCGCGGAACAGCAGGTCCTTGCGCTCGATGTTCATGCCGACATGGATCAGGGTGGCGGCATCGAAGCTGCCATCGTTGAGCGGCAGGGCCAGGCCGCTCCCCTGCCGGAACGAAACTTGGTCGGCCAGGCCGCAGCGCCGGGTGAGCGCGGTCGCGACCGTCACGAATTCCTCGGTCAGGTCGATGCCGGTCACCTGGCAGCCATGCGCCTCGGCTATGTAGCGGGCCGGCCCGCCAATGCCGCTGCCGATGTCGAGCACCTGCTGGCCCTGTGCCAGCTGCAGATCCTGTGCCAGTGCCACCGTGGACGCGCGCCAGCCCAGGTGGAACTCGTCGACCCCGGCGAGGTCGGCGGCGGTGAGCCGGTCGGGATCCTTGCCGGCCCTTGCCAGCGCGTCGAGGATCGAGCGTTCCAGGGCGCCGTGCGTATAGTGGCGCGCGACCTCCGCTTCCGTGTCCATCATACCTCCCGCCCCCCTTTGCCCGGCCCGATGCCGGACGAGCGGCGGCCATTCTAGCCGGATGGGCAGGGTTCTCCATCGAAAGCCGCAGGGCCAGGCGCGGCGATGGCTGGCGTCAGCCTTCAGGCGGTGCTGCCAGGGCGAGGACGCGGCCCAACAGGCCGGGAAAGCGGTCCTCCAGCTCCGGACGCAGCGCCACGAAGCAGCGGGTACCTTCCACCCGGCTCGTCAGGATGCCGGCCTCGCGCAGCACCTTCATGTGATGGCTGAGCGTGGACTTGGCGACCGGCAGGTCGAACTCGCCGCAGGTCCGGGCACCGCCTTCCGCCAGCGTCGCGACCAGGGACAGGCGGACCGGGTCGGCCAGGGCCGCCAGCACCTCGGTGAGCTGCACTGCATCGATTGCCGGGTGGTCGGGTTGCCTCACTTCCTGCGCCTACCCATGTTCGATGTTCGACGAATATGAAACTTGGCCGGATCGGTCGGGGAGGCAAGGGCCTGCCGGCCGATCCGGGCGACCCCGTCCAGCCACGAGGCTGTACGGCCAACTGGAATGCGACGATGCCCAACCTGTTCGATCCGATCAATGTCGGTTCGCTGCGCCTGAAGAACCGCATCTGGATGGCACCGCTCACCCGCTCCCGCGCCGGCGAGAGCCGGGTGCCCAACGCGCTGATGCGCGACTATTACGTCCAGCGCGCCAGTGCCGGCCTGATCCTGTCCGAGGCGACCTCGGTCACCCCGCAGGGTGTCGGCTATGCGGGGACGCCCGGGATCTGGTCCAGCGAGCAGGTCGAGGGCTGGCGGGCGATCACCCGTGCCGTCCATGACGCGGGTGGCCACATCTTCCTGCAGCTCTGGCATGTCGGCCGGATCTCCGACCCGGTCTTCCTGAATGGCGAGCTGCCGGTGGCCCCCAGTGCGGTCCAGCCCAAGGGCCATGTCAGCCTGCTGCGGCCGCAGCGGCCTTATGCGACGCCGCGCCCGCTGGAGCTGGCCGAGATCCCGGGCGTGATCGAGGCCTATCGCAAGGGGGCGGAGAACGCGCAGGCCGCGGGCTTCGACGGGGTCGAGATCCACGGCGCCAACGGCTACCTGCTCGACCAGTTCCTGCAGGACAGCACCAACCGCCGCACCGACGAATATGGCGGGCCGATCGAGACCCGCGCCCGGCTGATGCTGGAAGTGACGGATGCGGTGGTCTCGGTCTGGGGGGCGGACCGGGTCGGCATGCACCTGGCGCCGCGCGCGGATTCGCACGACATGGGCGACAGCGACCTGGCCGGCACCTTCGGCTATGTCGCGGCCGAGCTGGGCCGGCGCAAGCTGGCCTTCATCTGCGCCCGCGAGCGGCTGGAGGAGCCGCGGCTGGGGCCCGCCATCAAGAAGGCGTTCGGTGGCATCTTCGTCGCCAATGAGAGCTTCGACCAGGCGGCCGGCGACGAGGTGCTGGCCAGGGGCGAGGCGGATGCGGTGGCGTTCGGCAAGGCGTTCATCGCCAACCCGGACCTGCCGCGCCGCTTTGCCGAGAACGCGCCGCTGAACCCCTGGAACACCGACACCTTCTATGCCGGCGGGCCCGAGGGCTACACGGACTATCCTTCGCTCTGAGGAGCAACCGGGCGGACTGCGCCGGGGCCCGCCGGCCATGCCGGCCGGTGACACTCTTCCTGCTTCGTCGCCTGACGCTGGTCGCGGCCAGGCGGCCAAGGCGGCGGGCAGGGCCGGCTCCGGGCATGTCCGCCGCCGTAGCTGTGGACCTGGGGAGAGGGTGAGGGTCACCATGAGCGACCAGACGAGCCGGAACTGGCAGACGGCCATGGCCTTCCACGACTTGATGTTCAACCGGTGCCGCCCGGCGGAGGCGGCGCGCCGACTTCGTGCGGCTGCAGCGCGTCCCGACTGAAGTCGCCAACCCCAACACGATGTTCTAGGCGGCCCGCCCCGCACGAGGGCAGACGCCGGGCCAATGGGCCTTAGTTGATCGTGATCGCGTGCGGCATCGCCAGGGCATTGTTGCCTTCGTGGTTTTCGGTGTGGCGGCGATCATGGTCGAGGATGAAGCCCAGCCAGTAGCGGCCGGGTGCCACCGAGGCGGGAATGGTCACGGTCCGGCTGAAGGTGAGGCTGACGCCGGGATCCGCCCAGGCACCGGTGTTGCTGCCGAGCAGCCGGTCGGCGGTGCTGATGATGTCGTTGCTCGACAGATAGAAGCCGATGTTGAAGGTCAGCTGCGAGGTGCTGAAATTGTGGAAGGTCAGCTCCATCGTGGCCGACGAGCCGCGCGTCGCGATGGTCGGGCTGGAGACCAGGGTCGAGCTGCCGGCGCCGGACTGCTTGAACACCGAGGCGGCGACGTCGATTTCGGTGGTGGCGTCGGGATACAGGAAGCGCACCCCGGCCCGGTCGTCGGCCAGTGGATCCCATTCCTTGGCGTGCCCGCTGGGGCCGCCGTCCGGATAGAAGGAGTTCAGGGTGGCGACCCAGCGGTCCTCGTGATTGAGGCCAAGGGCGTGGCCGAGCTCATGCAGGGCGACGCCCTCGAAGCTGTAGGGCGCGTCCGGACTGTCATAGTTGAACGGGTCGGTCGACCAGCTGTAGTTGAGGTTGAAGCCGATATCGGTCTCGATGATGCTCCGGTCGGAGCAGCGCGACCGGAAGGTGGTGACGGCCAGGGCGGTGCCGATATTGCTGCTGAAATAGATCTCGGTGACGCCATTGTCGTTGCTGATCGTCCCGTCGGTGTCGCGCAGGACAAAGAAGTCGAAGCTCGAGCCCTTCACGTTGTTCCAGTGCCACATCGCGTTCTGGAACCGGGTGTCCCAGACGCTGCCGGGCGGCAGCGAGACCGTGTTGAGCGAGAGATTGGTCCAGCCGCGCAGCCATTTGACCGGCACGCCGCCGCAGGTGTCGTAGGCATAGGCTCCGGCGGATTGCGTCCCGAAGGTCAGGGGCAGAAGCGAGATGAGCGCGGCCATCAGGTACCGGCGCCGCACCGTGGTTCTGGAGATCATGGCAGGTTTCCTTTGGGACGATGCCCGGGATGGCGACCGCCGGCCGCCGTGCTACCGGCGGCTGACCGGCGGGGCAGCCGGCGGGCTGCCCGGTGCCTCTGAGGACAGAGGTGCCCGCGCACGCGCTCCGGCTTCCTGTCCGGGGGCCTTTAGGATCGACAGCGACCTGGGCGGCGGTGCCGGCTGCAGCGCGGCGCCGACCTGCACCGAGTTCAGCGCCCGCATCTGGCGCGGGCCACTCAGTGCCACCCGCCGCGCAGCCCCCTGGATCGACTGGATGAAGGCGTCATACGCCATCGGCTGGGCGGCGGCCGGGGCCGCCAGAGACCGTTGCCGGGTCTCGCTCATGCCCGACCGGCTGCCGCCCTGGCCGCCTGCCGACCACGCCTCGCCCGGACCGTCGGCTGCCGGCTGCGGCTCGACGACCTGCGCCTCGAATGCGTGGCGCTGCTCCTTCTCGATCCTGCCATCCTCCACGTCGAGGATGCGGTTGCCGGCACTGTCGGTCACCAGGTTCCGCCCGTCCTGCGGCACCACGAACAGGCCCTGCTCCCAGCCGACCAGGGGCACGATGTCGGTGCCGTTGCTGGCCACGAACGCCAAGACCCGCTGCCCCTCCTCGAAGGCGGGCGCGCCGACGACTTCCAGCGTCTCTCCCTCGACCGACCCCCCCAGCATCATGAGGGTGAGGCTGCGCTGACCGTAGCTTCCGGCATGGACCTCCACGTCGCGCAAGGTCACGTAGGTGAAGATCTGGCCCTGGGCCCGGGCCGAAACGACCGATTCGACCGTGCCCTCGACGACACCATCCGCGCCCTGGACCAGCGCGTTCATGTCCAGATAGGGCAAGGTGGTCGCCTCCGCCTGCCCGAGCCACATCAACCCGGCCAGGAAAGCCGCCGTTCTCATCATTGGCCATGCTCCGGCAGCCAAGCCCTGTCCTGACGCATCCACCCCCAGGATGAGTTCGCTGCGCAGGAATGAACATCGCAGCAGACCGCGGCGAGAGCCACGGGAGCCGCGTACATGCTCTTCACAGGCCTTGCCGCAACCAGTGATGCGAGATCGTCGAGAAGCATAGCATAAGTATAGTCATGCTGACAACGTGATCAGCGGCGAGATCGTCCTGTGTGGCGATGAAAGGGGAGTTGTTCAGTTCTGAGCGGCAGGGTTATTTTTGTACCATGGCGAGCCTTCACCTGCCTGTGGTTGTGGTTGCTACTGGGCGTTGTGTTTCTTGAATATTCATGGCCCATGATGGCCGCGCCTGCCTTGCCTTTGCCGGCCCTGCGCGGTCGAAGAAGCCGCTCCCGGCCAGCACCTTGGCGATCTCGTCATGGGTGGCGGCGGTGAAGTGGTGGTCGCAGGAGAATGAGACCTTGGCCAGGTCCACGCCGGCCCGGGCCAGTGCCGGCGCCAGGTCCAGCGTCTCGATGCCGAGCGGTGCGATGCGCCGCTGCCATTCGGTGAGGAGCAGCGGATCACGGTTCCAGACCAGGGCCAGGTAGCGGCCGCCATGGGCCTCCACCAGTTTCTGGTTTTGCCGGATCGGCCCGATCAGGTTGGTCCACGCCAGTTCCGAGGGCCCGGTCCGGGCCGGATCGGCCGCTGGCGACGGCGGGCTGGCTTTCAGCGTCTGCCGCACCTCGCGGAGCAGCCCCCGCACCGGCACGAGGGCCGCGCGGGAATAGGAGTAGAGCTGGAAGTCCGAGAAGACCTCGCGGAACTGCTCCATTCGGGTGAAGGGTGCCGGCGGAACCAGGTGGAAGCGGTCGAGATCGGCCGGATCGTCGAACCGGAGCCGGGCGCGCGGGCGCTGGCCCGGCTTGTCGTTGTTCGGGTTGGCCTCGTAGACGTCGCTGTCCAGGTTGACCAGCTGCACGACCCAGCCGACCTGGTCCAGATCGACCAGGTGCTGGAGGACCAGGTGCTGCAGGTCGGCGCCGCTGCCGCCCAGGCCATAGTTCAGCACCTCGATCCGGTCGCCCAGATGGGCCTGGAGGCGCTGGTGCATGACCTGCTCGTCGGCGACCATGACCGCCTCGACCTGGCTGTCGCCCAGCAGGATCGCCTTCCTGCCCGGCACCTGGCCCCTGGACGGGCGCAGCCCCTGCCCGTCCAGGCGGTAGGGCACCGAGTAGCAGGCCGAGAAGGACTGCCCGTCATAGTCGGTCTTGTGCCAGTAGCCGAGCTGCGGGTGGTAGGTGACCGGCGAGACGCCGACCCGGAACGGCGGCATGCGCAGGAAGGCCTCGAACAGCACCAGCGCCAGGCAGACCGCCAGCGGGATCCGCCAGGCCCAGCCCAGGATGGTTCGGACCCGCCACGACCGTGCGGCCGCGCGATCAGAAGTTGAAGTACAGGAAGCTTGCATCGAGATCGAACAGTTCCTGATGGTGCATGACCAGGATCACCCAGACAGCTGCGGCCGAACGCACGAGCGGGAAGGAGAACCAGCGGAGCCTGACGAGATCCTTGGCCTCGGCGCCATGCAGGCAGAGCGCGTAGGCCGCACCCAGCGCCAGGAGCAGGAAGGAATCGACCGCTTCCATGCGGAAGGTCCGGGGATCCACCATGCCGGCCAGCATCACCCAGGCGCCGTCCAGCGTGGTGGCGCGGAAGAACACCCGGACCACGATCACCGCCAGCATGGTGAGCAGATGGCCGCCCACCCGGCCGAGCGGCGCCAGCGGGTGAAATTGGAGCTGCCATCCCTTGGTGAGCGCCCGCCAGCCATGGGCGATCATCAGGAACAGGCCGTTCAGCCCGCCCCAGATCACGAAGTTCCAGGATGCGCCGTGCCACAGCCCGCCCAGCAGCATGGTGATCATCAGGTTGACGTAGCGGCGGACCTTGCCCTGCCGGTTGCCGCCCAGCGGGATGTAGAGATAGTTGCGCAGGAAGCTGGACAGGGACATGTGCCAGCGCTGCCAGAACTCGATGATGCTGGTCGACTGGTAGGGGTTGTTGAAATTGTCCGGGATCCTGATGCCGAACATCAATCCCAGGCCGATCGCCATGTCGGAATAGGCGGAGAAGTCGAAATAGAGCTGGAAGGTGTAGGCGGTGGCGGCCTGCCAGCTCTCGACGAAGCCCACGGCCGCGAGCCCGTCGGCCTGGGCGAAGGTTGGGTCGACATAGAAGGAGAGCGTGTCGGCGATGCCGACCTTCTTGATCAGGCCGATCAGGAAGATGCCGAAGCCGAGCTTCAGGTCGGCAGCGCTCGGGCGCAGGAACGACCAGCTGTCGAACTGCGGGCCGATCTGCCGGTAATGGATGATCGGCCCGGCGATCAGGTGGGGGAAGAAGCTGACCGAAAGGGCGAAGCGCCATGGATCGCGCTCGGCCTGGACATCGCCGCGCCAGATGTCGACCACATAGGCGATCTGCTGGAAGGTGAAGAACGAGATCCCGATCGGCAGGAGGATGTTCTCCAGCCGGATCCAGTCGCCCGTGACCAGCGCCAGGTTCTCGGTGACGAACATGCCGTACTTGAAGAAGCCGATCGAGGCGAGATCGGCGGTCACGGCCAGGATCAGGAGCCATTTCTTGCGGGGATCGCGATCGGCGATCACGAGGCCCATGGCCCAGTTGAACCCGATCGAGACGACCAGCAGCAAGAGCGTGAACGGCTTCCACCAGGCGTAGAAGAACAGGGAGGCCGCCAGGATCAGCCGGACTCGCGCCGCGATCCGCCGCTGCCCGCTGCGGTCGAGCTGTCCGACCAGGAAGAACAGGATCAGGGTGATCGGCAAAAAGCCGAACACGAACGGGAGCGAGTTGAACAGCAATGTCGCACTCCAGGCGCCGCGCGGGCACCGGGACCTGCCCGGAGGGACCGGAGCATGGGATCCTCATGGAGTGCCGGACGGCGAAGTATCTGATGTCGATGCGAATGAGAGGCGGCATCGGCATGAACCATGACGCGGGATCATCCCGCTCTGAGCTGATCAATGAACAAGTCGAGCCTGGAAAAAATTCGCTTAATGCGCGAACCATCATGATGTCGACTACAACCACTTCGTCAGGTTCGCTGCGAAATCAGCAGCTGTTCTCCCTGCAAGCTTGAACATGTACGAACTGTAACGAAGTGCAGGGAGGGGTGCAATCCGCCTCCGTAGCAAAGCGCCCGGATTTGTCGAAAAATTTACGCGAAATTGATCTTCGGATCAGCCGATCAGGCGGCCGGCGGTGCGGCCGAGCGGCCGGGACCGTGCGGGGAGTACGTCACGCCCCTGCCGCCACCATGAGGCACCCGCTGCCGCCAGCCCGGCCAGCAGCACCCACCAAGCCGGGCGGATCGTGTGGGCGAGCTGGAGATTGGCCTCCAGCACGCGCATGACCGGCGCGTTGCGCATCGTTGCGTACCACGCGGTCTCCACCAGGGCGCAGAGCAGGGCCGCGGCGAGCGCCAGCCCGGCCAGACGCAGCGGCCCCGGCACGCCCCGGAGCGCCAGGAGCCGGTAGCCCATCAGCAGCAGGAACAGGCCGGTGAGCAGGACCGGCTCGGTCACGTCGATCTTGGACTGGATGAAGAAGTGAAGCAGCGCCAGGGCGGTGACCGGGTAGGCCAGCCGGTGCAGCCGGCGCCACCACCCGCCCATCCGGCGGATGGCGGCATCGGTCGAGGTGGCACCCAGTGCTGCCAGGCCGAGCAGGGCCACGAAGCCGATGGTGAGATAGAAGCGCAGCAGGATCTCGCTGCCGACCCGCAACAGGTCGAACTGCTGGTCCACCACGTAGAGCAGCAGGTGGCTGAGCGCGTAGGCAAGCGCCGCCACGCCGACCATCCGCCGGACCAGCATCAGCCGCGGCCAGCGCAGCACCCCGCGCAACGGCGTGATGCAGAGCGAGGCCACCAGGAGCCGGACCGCCCAGTTGCCGGTCTGGTGGATCATCTCCTCCAGCGGCCTGGGCATCAGCATGCCGGCCAGCAGCTGGCCGAGGATCCACGCGGCCGGCAGCGCCACCAGCACGAGGGTGGTGAGCTTGAGGAAGGAGAGCTGCCCGGACCGGTCGAGCCAGGGCAGCTTGCGGACGGCTTTGCTGGTCATGCCCCTACTACGCTCCCTCCGCCCGTCCGGATGCAAGCCCTGGGGCAGGGATCGGGGATCGGGCCCGCGGCTCGTCCGCCCAAGCGTCAGCGGCACGTGGCCAGTTCGGCGCCCGACGGCGGCAGGGGCGGCACCCGGTCACTGTCCTTGAGCCGGTTCTGGCCGGACAGGACGACGAGCAGGGCCAGGGCCGCGGCAAACCCGGCCAGGCCGAAGGCCGCTGCGGTGCCATGCACGTCCACCGTCCAGCCGGCCGCTGCCGAGCCGATCGCCACGCCGATGCCGAGCCCGGTCATGGCCCAGGTCATGCCTTCGGTGAGCTCGGCCGGCGGCACGATCCGCTCGACCAGGTTCATCGTCAGGATGATGGTGGGCGAGACCGACATGCCGACCACGAACAGGATCGCCGCCAGGAGGGGGATGCTGCCGGCAACCGGCAAGGGCAGCACGGTGAGCAGCATGAAGGCGATCGCCGCCGCCAGGAGCTGGCGCGGGGGCAGGGAGAGGCGCAGGGCACCGAACGTGATCCCGGCCAGGCCCGAGCCGACCGCGCAGATGGACAGCGCCCAGCTAGCCGCCACCGGCTGGCCCAGCAGCCCGGCGAACGCGATGGTGGTGACGTCGATCGAGCCGAAGATCATGCCGACCGCCGCCATGGTGGTGACCAGGATCAGGACGGCGGGCCGGCCGATCACCGGGCGGCGCGGCCCTGCGGCCACCGGCAGGACCGGCGGCTCGGTCCGGCGCTGGGCGGCTAGCAGCAGGGTGCCGACCAGGAGCAGGAAGGCCGCGGCCAAAGGACCGGCCTCGGGGAAGACCAGCACGCTCAGGCTTACCGACAGGATCGGGCCGATGATGAAGCAGATCTCGTCCAGCACCGATTCCAGGGCGAATGCGGTGTGGAGCATCGGCGTGCCCCGGTAGAGCCAGGACCAGCGCGCCCGGACCATGGCCGGGATGCTCGGCATGCAGCCGGCCAGCACCGCGCAGGGGAACAGGGTCCAGCCCGGCAGGTCCAGGCGGACCGCCAGGAGCAGCAGCAGCATGCCCAGCACGCTCAGGCAGGTGGCCGGCCGCAGCACCCGGGCCTGCCCCAGCCGGTCGACCAGCCGGGAGACCTGCGGCGCGATCAGCGCACTGGACAAGGCAAAGGTCGCCGCCACCGCACCGGCCAGCCAGTAAGCACCCCGCAGTTGGCCCAGCATGGTGACGATGCCGATCGCCAGCATCGACATCGGCATGCGCGCCACCAGCCCGGCCATGGAGAAGGCAAGGGTGCCGGGAGCGGCGAAGACCGCACGATAGGGATTGGCCACGCTGCACTCCGCGCTCGGCTGGCCGGTCGGGCCGGCCCGTTGGCCCGTAATCCGCAGCCGGCCGACCTAGGGAGCCGGCGCCATCCGTGTCAATCCCGGGGGCAAGCACCGGCGCCGGCGCCTGACATGCGGTCAGCCCTCAAGCGTGTTCTTATGGATCACGCCGCCCTTCATGATCACCATGAGGCCGGTTTCCGGCCGGGCCAGCGGAGCCAGGTCGGCGAGCGGGTCGCCGTCGACCAGCAGCAGGTCGGCCCAGGCGCCAGGCTCCACCGCTCCGAGCTTGCCCGGGTAGGGGTTGCGCGGGCCGGACAGGGCCAGGAGCTCGCCATTGGCGCTGGTGGCCATCCGCAGGATGTCGGCGTTGCCATACCAGCGCGTCAGGTGGGTGAGCATGACGCCCTGTCGGGTCGCCATCTCGGCGGAGAACAGGAGGTCCGAACCGAACGCGGTCTTCAGCCCGTGCTCGATCGCGAGCTCATAGGCGCGCTCGGTGCCGCTCAGGACCTGGCGCATCGCGACCAGGCTCGGGCCCTGCAGCGGCACCGTATCCTCGGCGCTGAGAAAGGGCTGGATGCTCAGCCACACGCCGTTGTCGGCCATGAGCTTGGCGGTCACCGCGTCCATGAGGTGGCCGTGCTCGATGCAGTGCGCCCCGGCCGCGATCGCGCGCCGCATCGTGTGCGGGGTGTAGGCGTGCACGGTGGCGTAGGTGTTCCAGTCGGTCGCGACCTCCGTCCCGCCGCGCAGCTCGGCCAGGGTCATGGTCGACAGGTCGATCGGGCTCCTGGGCGAGGACACGCCGCCACTGGCGACCAGCTTGATCTGGGAAGCGCCCTGGAGGAGCTGCTCACGGGCGCGCATGCGCACGTCGGCGGGGCTGTCGACGATGGCCGCACCGCCCATCTGCTCGATGGTGCTGAGGCCCCTATCCGGGCTGCGCGGGATGTCGGTGAGCTGGCGCAGATCGCCATGGCCACCGGTGGCGGTGATCATGGCACCCGACGGATAGATGCGCGGGCCCTTGACCAGACCCTCGTCGATCGCCTGCTTCAGGGCAAAGGACGGGCCGCCCAGGTCGCGGATCGTGGTGAAGCCGCGCATCAGCGTGCGCTCGGCTTCGGCCGCTGCCGCCAGATGCAGGTAGGCGGGACTGGCGGTCATCAGCGTCGCCATCGAGGCCGCTGCGAGCACGGCGTGCCAGTGGGCGTCGATCAGGCCGGGCATCAGCGTCCGGCCCTGGCAGTCCAGAAGCTGCGCGCCCTCGGGTGCCGTGGCTTCCCCGGTGGCGAGGCCGGCGATCCGCTCGCCCTCGACCAGCAGGTGCAGCCCGTCGCGGAGCTGCGGCGAGCTCCCGTCGAACAGCCGGAAGTTGGTGAGCAGGATCGGTCGGGTGCCGGCCGCCGGCGGTTCCTGGGCCAGGGTCCGGCCTGGCAAAGCCAATGCCGCCGCGGACGTGCCGAGTGCCGCGACGAAGCCGCGCCGCGACAGGGTCCGGCCGAGCCGCCGGCTGGCGGCCAGGAGGGCCGGGCTGTGGCAGGGGCAGCCGAAATGACTCACGGGCTGACCGGCCTCGCCGGGCGTACAGGACCACATGCGCTGTCCTCCCCTGGGCCGCGTCCTCGGCATGATGCCTCCGACCGCTTGCCGGTGGGACGAATGGTGAGCATGTCAGGAAGGGGTGCCCTGGGCAATGGTCCGGCCGGCGAGGTTTGGGAGAAGACGATGCGGAACGACACCAACCAGCGGATCGTCCTGGCGGCACGACCCGAAGGACAGCCAGGGCCGGAGCATTTCCGCATCGAGACCACGCCGGTGCCGGAGCCGGCGGACGGACAGGTGCTGCTGGAGGTCCTCTATCTCTCGCTCGATCCATACATGCGCGGCCGGATGGACGCCCGGAAATCCTATGCGCCGCCGGTGGAGCTGGGAGCGGTGATGGAAGGCGGGACGGTGGCGCGCATCCGGCGCTCCCGCCACCCCGACTACCGGGAAGGCGAGATCGTCCTGTCCCATGCCGGCTGGCAGCGCTTCGCGCTTTCGGACGGGACCGGCCTGCGCAAGCTCGACCCCGAGCTGGCGCCGGTCAGCACCGCTTTGGGCGTGCTCGGCATGCCCGGCTTCACCGCCTGGTCCGGCCTGCTCCAGATCGGCCGGCCGCAGCCGGGCGAGACCGTGGTGGTCGCGGCCGCCAGCGGTGCGGTCGGCTCGGTGGTGGGCCAGATCGCCCGGATCAAGGGCGCCCGGGCGGTCGGGATCGCCGGCGGGCCGGAGAAGTGCGGCTTCGTGAAGGACGAGCTCGGCTTCGACGCCGTGGTCGACCACCGCGCCGCCGACTTTCCGGAGCGGCTGGCGGCGGCCTGCCCGGACGGGATCGACGTGTATTTCGAGAATGTCGGCGGCCATGTCTTCGACGCGGTGCTGCCGCTGCTCAACGAGTTCGCACGCATCCCGGTCTGCGGCCTGATCGCCCAGTACAACGACCCGGCCGGGCCGAAGCAGGGGCCCGACCGGCTGCCGCAGGTGATGCGCGAGGTCTTAAGCCGCAGCCTGCTGATCCGTGGCTTCATCCAGCGCGAGTTCGCGGAGCTGCGCCCGCAGTTCTACGGGGAAGCCGCGCAATGGCTGAAGGACGGCCGGCTGCGCTACAAGGAGGATGTGGTGGACGGGCTGGAGAACGCGCCCGACGCGCTGCGGGGCCTGCTCGAGGGCAAGAACTTCGGCAAGCTCCTGGTGCGGGTGGCCGAGTAGCCAGGCTAGCCGGCCGGCTGCTGCTCCTCCATCAGCAGCCGTACGGCCGCCAGCGCCACCGGGTCCAGCCCTTCGCCGCCGGTCTCGACATGGGTGCTGATCGCGGCGCGCATCCGCGGGTCCCAGAAATGGCGGAGGTGGTGGGCGGTGGCCTTGGCGGCGTCGCCCGGCTGGGTGGCGAAGAAAGTGGCGATCTGGTTGGCCATGGTGACGAGGTGCCTGACGTTCATCCGGCGCTGATCCGCTGCTCGTGGGTATAGATGTTGAAGCCGCCGCGCCGGGCAAAGCCGATCAGGGCCTGGCCGGCGGCATCGGCCAGCTCGACCGCCAGCGTGGTCGGCGCCGAGATCGCGACCACCACTGCGAAGCCGGCGAGCACGGCCTTCTGCACCATCTCGGTGCTGCAGCGGCTGGTCAGCAGAAGGAAACCGTCATCTGGCGTCATGCCGGACCGGGCCATGGCCCCGGTCAGCTTGTCGAGCGCGTTGTGCCGGCCGACATCCTCCCGGACCAGGGCCACCCGGCCCTCGCGCGTGGCGAACGCCGCGGCATGGACCGCCCCGCTCTGGCGGTT
>Ga0182742_1003971_pt1 | contig 13851 bp, 7 predicted proteins | sample eDN5th37CBELigMG_FD_128880 | JGI IMG/M metagenome (GOLD analysis project Ga0182742, IMG submission 128880) | Enriched Miracle-Growth compost microbial communities from Emeryville, California, USA - eDNA 5th pass 37_C BE-Lig MG (version 2)... ... | reverse complement strand
GGCGCCTCGCCAGCCAGGTAGTCCTTGGACAGGTTGGGCCGGTCATAGGGCGCGTCGGTGTCGTCGCTGATCATGGTCAGCGCACCCGCATAGCCCTCCCGCCGCAGTCGCTCCGCCGCGGCGAAGCCGGCCGCGCCACCGCCGAGGATCAGGATGCGGTCGGGGACGCCGGCCGGCGCGGTCCGCTTCGGCGCGGGCCCGGCCTTCTCCCGCACCACCACGCGGTCGCCCTGGCGCTCCACCTTCCAGCAGGGGACGGGATCGAAGGCCGGGGCACGCAGCGCCTCGCCGGTGCGCAGGCTGAAGCAGGCATGGTGCCAGGGGCAGCGCACCGTCTCGCCGACCACCAGCCCCTTTGCCAGCGGGCCGCCGTAATGCGTGCAGGTGGCGCCGATGGCGAAGACCTCCTCGCCGCGGCGGGCGAGCAGCACGGCCTCCTCTCCCACCTGGCCGGCCAGCATGCCGCCATCAGGCAGGTCCGCGAGCGGCACGCCCTGGGTCAGGTCCGGGCTGTCAGGCTGCTTCTTGTCGTCACCCATGCGTGCCTCCTCCCCGCAGCGGCGGCAGGGGCCCGTCCCATGCCGCTCCTTTGCTGTTAGAACCGCGGGCGGGGCCCCATGTTCCGCTTGTGCCTGACGGGTGAAATCGCGGCTCCGGGTCATCCGGCCCGCCACGATCAGACCGCTCGGGCAGCCGTCCGCTCCAGCATCCGGCGGCAGACGCCGGCGGTCAGGGAGATGGGACGCTTCGGCATTCCCTTCTCCATGATCTGCCCGCCGCATTTGTGGTGCCCGGCATGTCCTGGCGCCCGATCCACACTGCCCCGGGCGCCCGCGACCCCGGCGATGCCATGCCATCCGGCGTCGCGGTGGAGGTCCCAGCGCCGCTGACCGAGCAGGACGAGCAGGTGCTGCACCAATTGCAGCATATCGGCGACCCGACCGCGGGCGGCGCCCCGACGCATGCCGACTACACAACGGAGGAGCGGCGGAACATCGAGCGTATCCGGGAATCCATGCACATCACCCATGACCCCCGGCTGGCCGGCACCGGGGCCGTGTTGCATCTCTGCGCCCCCGATAACCGGTTCATTGCCCCGACCACCTATCCCCGCGTCCACAGGCTGCAGGACCGTGCCAAGGCGCAGGACAGGTTGATGCGGAGGTGAGCGACCTGCGCCTCCTCCGCTTCGACGTGTTCTTCGCCAAGGGCGACCGGGTCTGCGAGGAGTGGAACAGCTGTCCATGTGGGAGCAGCTGGGCTGGCCCGCCGAGGAATGCCTGACCCCGTGCGCCTCCCCGGCCCAGCCGCCGCTGCAGTCCGGCGGATGACCCGCACGGCACCTCGGTCCCGGAGATGTGAATGCGCCGCCATGCCGTTCCGCCCATGCCGGGAGTGGAGCCGGGTGCGGCATCCTTGAGGCGCGCGGCGTCCGGGCCGAGATCTGGTTGGTGACCACCCCTCCGCAGCAGCACGGCCAGCCGCATCCGGACACCGCCGCCCGCATCGCCGGGGGCATGGCGGGCGAAACCGCAGCCCCGGCGGCTTTGCTGGCGCCGGAGCCGGTCCGGGGAAGGAAGATCTGCCGGCCTGCGGGGGCGACGGGGAGCCGGCCTGGACGTGGCGCAAGGCGTGCGCCGCATGCTATCGCAGGAGCGTGGCGCCTTCGAGATGGAACATGGTAGCCCCGCCGCCGGCGGGCTGCGCTGGTGGCGGGTCTTGGCCGTGCCCCAGATAGGGAGCGAGACAGGGGGAGCCGCCGTCCTGCACACCGACATCACCGAGGCGAAGCAGGCCGAGATCGAGATCGGCGAGCGTGAGGCGCTGCTCCGCTCGGTCCTCGACACCGTGCCGGACGCGATCATCGTGATCGACGAGCACGGCATCATCCGGTCCTTCAGCACGGCGGCCGAACACCAATTCGGCTACACCGCAGCCGAGGTCTGCGGCCGCAACGTCAGCATGCTGATGCCCTCTCCCTACCGCGAGGCGCATGACAGCTACATCCAGCGCTACCTGCGGACCGGCGAGCGGCGGATCATCGGCATCGGCCGTCTCGTTGTCGGCCAGCGGAAGGACGGCAGCACCTTCCCGATGGAGCTGGCGGTGGGCGAGGTGAACAGCGGCGGGCGCCGCCTCTTCACCGGCTTTGTCCGCGACGTGACCGAGCGGCAGGAGACGCAGCAACGGCTGCAGGAGTTGCAATCCGAACTGCTGCACGTCTCGCGGCTGAGCGCGATGGGTGAGATGGCCGCCACCCTGGCGCATGAGCTGAACCAGCCGCTCACGGCGACGACGAATTACCTGCGGGCCTGCCAGCGAATGCTGGATGCCTCCGGCACCCCGGACTTGGCGCGCATCCGGCAGGCGGTGGCGCTGGCCGCCGAGCAGACCCTGCGCAGCGGCCAGATCATCCGCCGGCTGCGGGAGTTCGTCGCCCGCGGGGAGACGGAGAAGCGGCCGGAAAGCGCCGCCAAGCTGGCCGAGGAGGCGAGCGCCCTCGCCCTCGTCGGGGCCAAGGAGCGCGGGGTCAAGGTCCGGCTTCAGATCGATCGGAAAACGTCACGGGCCTTTGTGGACAAGGTCCAGGTGCAGCAGGTTCTACTGAACCTGATTCGCAACGCAATCGAAGCGATGGGCGAGGCCGAGCGGCGCGAACTGACGATATCGGCCGTGCCGGACGGGGAGATGGTGGCTTTCGGCGTGGCCGATACCGGGCCCGGCTTGGCTGCCGATGTCGCCGCCCAGCTGTTCCGCCCCTTCGTCACGACGAAGCGGGAGGGCATGGGCATCGGGCTCTCGATCTGCCGGACGATCGTGGAGGGCCATGGGGGGCGTATCTGGGCCGAGCCCAATCCGGGAGGGGGGACGGTGTTCCGTTTTACCGTCCCCGCGGCCCCCACCGAGGCAGAGGCCCGGACCGACTGACTACCGGGTGTGGCGCCTAGACTCCCGCTTTCTGCCCGCTGACGTTACGCTGCATATAGGTCCGGACCGTTTCCGGCAGGTGCTGGTCGATCCATTCCGCCATACGGATTTCCTCGTCCAGGCTTTCCTGGAGCAGCTTCGGGCCGTTGGTGTCACCCGCCACCTCCGCCATGGTCAGCAGGCCGCGATAGGAGGCGATCTCGTAATGCTCGAAGGCGAAATTGGCGAAGGTGTTCTTTACTACCTCATCCGGTGCCGGCGCATGCGCCAGTGCCAGGAGATTGCCTACGATCCCGAGGCCGACATCCTTCAGCGATGAATGGCTGGTGCCGAGACTGTCCAGGATCCGTTCGATCCGTGTGGCCTGGTTGCGCGATTCCTCGATGTGCTGGCGCATGCGCTCGGACATCGCCGGATAATTCTCCAGGCGCTCTACCTGGCGCCGCAGCAACTCCACCGCCTGGTTTTCGAGCGCATGGGCATTGCGCAGGCCGGTGATGTAGAGGTCCTTGTAGGAACTGGCCATGGGGGCTCTCCGGTGATACGCGGCAGGCCAACACCCCGGCGGCGGAGCGGTTTCTTCTCCGAAGGCAAAGGGCGGATACTTCATTGCTGGCCCCGGCCGTGCTAGGAGGGGCGGCAGAGTCCTCGTAGCTCAGCTGGATAGAGCACCAGATTCCTAATCTGGGGGCCGTGGGTTCGAATCCCGCCGAGGACGCCATTTCCCTCTACAAACTCGCTCTCCGGTTGGAGGGCAGCCACGCTGAACCGCAGGTTTGGCCTGAGGAGGGACGGTGGCCTTGGGAATGCCGGGGCCATGGACGGCCGGAAATCTCTCTCCGGACGGCAGGTTGTCTCCAGACCTGGGGACTCGGCCGATTTACTCCCGAGGTTATATTCCAAATAAATCAAAAGGTTAAAAAGCCGACCAAGGCTGAGCGTCTGGATCCCGTCTAGGGCGGGCCAGTTCGCCTGCGAGATCTGTTCTCTAACGGGCAGCCAAATGCCCGGAGTTGCAGGTATCCCGGGCCTCTCGGCGAAAACCTCAGCACTCCGCGTGTCTCGTGGGAGCGGCAGTTCGGTCTCCCGGAGGCCTTATTCTCCGGACCTGTGGACTACGCGTATACCGGAACGAAACCTCATCTTATTGAATTCGAAGAGCTTCGCCGTGCCCGAACCCGTACTGTTTTTGATCGCGGACCTGACCCGCCCGTAACCGTGAGAGCTTAGCGGCCCCTCGACAAGCCTGATTTTCTCATCAGGGCCAATACGGGGGCGCGACGGACGGACGATCATCCGTTAATCTACATCCCAGCGTTCATGACCAACCTCGGATGTAGCCCTCGGTGCTAAAGCTAGAGGACCTGACAGTCGGCGCCTCGGTCCGCGGCCTCTCGCCCGCGGGCCCGGTCCGCATCCTGCTCGTCGAGTGGTACGGCGATGTCGGGGTGAAGATCAGTTACGAGCTGGCCCCGGGCCGGGTCGAGCAGGAGGTCCTCTATCGGGATGCCGAGGCACGGCTCGAACTCGAGCAGCCCGGGCGGGCCTGGTCCTTCGACGGCGATGGTCAGTCGCTCCGCCTCGCCTCCGAGGCCAAGCGGATCAAGTTGGCCCACCTCTTCGACCCCTACCTCGCGGTCCACACCTCCCGCATCGAGCCGCTGCCGCACCAGATCACCGCCGTCTACGGCGAGATGCTCGACCGGCAGCCGCTGCGCTTCCTGCTCGCCGACGACCCCGGTGCCGGCAAGACCATCATGGCCGGGCTGCTGATCAAGGAGCTGATGATCCGCGGCGACCTGGAGCGCTGCCTGATCGTCGCCCCCGGCAGTCTGGTCGAGCAGTGGCAGGACGAGCTCTCGGAGAAGTTCGGCCTCGGCTTCGACATCCTCACCCGCGACCTCGTGGACGCCTCCCGCACTGGCAATCCCTTCGCCGAGCGCCCGTGCTGGATCGCCCGCATGGACATGCTGAGCCGGGCCGAGGACCTCCAGGCTCTGTTGACCGCCGCGCCCGAGTTCGACTTGGTCGTATGCGACGAGGCGCATCGCATGTCGGCGAGCCGCTTCGGCGATGAGGTGAAGTACACGCAGCGCCACCAGCTCGGGCAGTTGCTCGGTGGCCGCTGCCGCCATTTCCTGCTGATGTCGGCTACGCCGCACAACGGTAAGGACGACGACTTCCAGCTCTTCATGTCCCTGCTGGACGGCGATCGCTTCGAGGGCCGCATCTACGACGTGCTGGGCCGGCTGTTCGACGGCGAGGCGCTGCGAGACCTGCTGGTCCAGGCCGTGCGCTATGGCGACGACCCCGGGGTCCGCGCCCGGCTCAGCCAAGCGGTGGACGGCGCCGTGGACCGCGAGCGCCTGCTCGACCTGCTGGCCGAGCGGGCCCTGGTGCACAACACCCTCTCGCAGGAGCGGGTGGCAGAGATCCGGCAAGAGATGGAGCGCGCCGCCGCCCGGCGGCTGCAGCCGCACTTCATCCGCGACTTTTTTCTCGACGCCTTCCAGCGCCTGGGTGGCCGCATCAGCCGGCGCGAGGCCGGGCGCTGGGAAATCACCCACGTCCCGGCCGCGATCCGCCGCCGCGACCGCCAGATCGGGCGTGGCGAGCCGGTGCTGGACCGCTACGAACGCGTCTGCTTCGACAAGGCCGATATCGCCGGTCCGCCGATAGCGAAATTCATCTGCCCCGGTCACCCGCTGCTGGACGCCGTGATCGACCTCATCGAGGAGCAGTATGGCACGGCGCTCAAGCAGGGCGCGGTGTTGGTGGATGAGCGCGACACAGGCCGCGAGCCGCGGGCGCTCGCCTACCTCCAGCACGCCGTCCGCGATGCGCGGGCTCGTCCCGGCGGGCGGCCGAACATCATCTCCGAGCGATTGCAGTTCGTGGAGCTCGGGCCGGCCGGCGGCGCCCGCGACGCCGGACCGGCGCCCTATCTCGACTACCGGCCGCTGAAGCCCGAGGAGCGCGAGGCCGTTGCCGCCGCGCTGGAGGTGCCCTGGCTCGCCGAGGGCCTGCCCGCGCTTGCCGAGCGCTTCGCCATCACGCGCCTCGTTCCTGAGCATCTGGCCGAGATCCGGCGGCGCCGCCTGCCGGAGATCGAGAAGGAGGAATCTGAGGTCGAGGCCCGGCTGCGCCGTGAGATCCTGCACTGGGACCACCGGGCGCAGGACCTCCGGCTCCGCGAGCGCGCCGGCAAGGAGACGCGGCTCTCGGCCCAGGTCGCGGAGGCGCGAGCCAACGAGCTCCAGGCACGGCTGCGTCGCCGGCAGGAGGAGTTGGCCTTGGCACGCTCGATCTCAGCCCTGCCGCCTACCATCCTCGGGGGCGCACTGATCGTGCCGTCCGGGCTGCTGCGGCCGGCAGAGGAGGCGCGGCCGAACGGTTTCGGAGAGGCCTCGGCCGATGTCGAGCGGCTGGCGATGGAGGCCGTGATGGCAGCGGAGCGGGCGCTCGGCTGCACGCCGCGCGACGTCTCGGCCGCCAAGGTCGGCTATGACATCGAAAGCCTGGACCCACGTACCGGCCGGCTGCGCTTCATCGAAGTGAAGGGCCGCGCGGTCGGCGCCGAGGTTGTTATCGTCACCCGCAATGAGATTCTGACCGCGTTGAACGCGGCGGACGCCTTCATCCTGGCCGTGGTATCGGTGGTGGACGGCTTCGCCCACCAGCCGGTCTACATCCGCCGCCCCTTCATCAAGGAGCCGGATCCGCAGGCGACAGCGGTCGTCTACCACCTACGCGAATTGATGGTACGGGCAGAGGCGCCGGCATGAGCGAGTGTGTCGAACATGAATCCGCACTGTGCGCGAGGATTGCCGAGATCATTGCCGATTTCCGGCAGGACGAAATGGGCATTCCTAAAATGGATGCTGCTCATGTCGGCCGCTGGGTGGGACAGTTCGAACAGGCAGATAGACTTCCGATTCTGGCCGGCATGGCGGCCGTACTGCCCAGGTCATACTTTTCCCGTGCCCGCACGCTCGCCTGCATCCAGGGGATGGTCCGGACCAACAAGATTGCGCGTGGGGTTGAACTGCGTCAGTTCTGGCGCTCTGTCGGCTTTCTGAAGCTTCAGGAAGACGGGAAGAGTCAAGTAGCTATGCTCGAAGCCTTCGACCAAGCGATGAGGGAAGCGCTCGGCTTCGGCATTTCCGACACTCAACCCGATGGGAGGACATATCTTTATCTCGATGATGCACTGTTCTCTGGCAATCAGGCTGGAAAACTCCTTAAGAAATGGATCGAGGAGAACGACGCAGAGGCGTGTAGGATAATCGCTCTCTTCATGGGTATACACACGAATGGCGAATGGTACCTCTGCAAACGGCTCCTGAAGGATTTAGCAGATAAGCGTGGCATTGAAATTGATGTCTGGCACAACACGGCAATCGAGAACAGCCTGACATACAGGTACTCCGCCCACGTGCTGTGGCCGACGGCAGTTCCCACCCATCCAGCCGTCCAGAGGTGGGAGGCAACCCTTCAAAGGGGGCGGGACGATTGGTTCCATGCTCGGCCACCAGGAGGAGGGCCAAGCACCGAGTGGTTCGGCTCAGAGGAGATCCGCCAGGTGATGGAGCGCGCTTTTTTCGAGAAGGGGGCGGAGATCATCGGCTTCTCCCAGGAGCCAAACCCATATCTTCGCCCTCTCGGTTTCTCCAAGCTGGAGTCGCCCGGCTTCGGTACCCTCTTCGCCACTCACTGGAACTGCCCTAACAACGCTCCCCTGGTTCTCCACTGGGGCGATCCGAATGAATCCGGCCCGCTCGGTAGGTGGTATCCTCTCCTCCCGCGCCGAGCTTGGCAGCGGACATCCGCCATCACTGATTTTTCCGCTCTATTTGACGAATGAGCCACAGCCATCCCGGGCAGGAACGCACCTACGTCGCCGCCGAGTGCGCCGTCTTCCTGAAGACGAAGGAACGCTTCGGCGGGCTGTCGAACATGGCCGGTGGCTTCCCGATTCGCCTGCTCGGCCTTCGCATTCCAACAACTGAACACCTCTACCAAGCCTGCCGCTTCCCCCACCTGCCCGACCTCCAGCGCCGCATCCTGGCTGAGGCCAGCCCAATGACGGCGAAGATGCGCGGCAAGCCCTTCCGGGCCGACAGCCGGCCGGACTGGGACGAACGGGCGCGCGTGCCGGTCATGCGCTGGGTGCTGCGGCTTAAGCTCGCCCAGCACTGGCGGACCTTCGGCGACCTTCTGGAGAGCACCGGCACGCTCGACATCGTGGAGCAGTCACGTCGCGACCGCTTCTGGGGCGCGGTGGAAGACGAGCCCGGCGTGCTCTGCGGCCAGAATGTGCTCGGGCGGTTGTTGATGGAACTGCGCCAAATCCTACGAGAGGAGCCCGAGCGCCTCCGCCGCGTGGACCCGCCAAAGCTTGAGCGGTTTCTGCTCCTCGAAAGGCCCATCCCCTCTTACGAAGCCGATTTCCCTCCCACCAGGGCGCCCCTCCTTCCGCTCGCGCCGCCACCAGAACCGAAGGCCACGACTCGTCCCATGCCACCCACGCCTGCTACTCCGCGGAAGAAACTCATCGAGGTATCCCTGCCGCTTGACGCGATCAACGCCGAGGCGTCGCGCCGCAAGCAGAAGAGCCCGAAGGGCTATCCGACCAACATCCACAAGTGGTGGGCGCAGATCCCGGTCGCCGCCGCGCGCGGCGTGCTGTTCGCGCAGTTGGTGGACGATCCGGGTTCCTGGCCCGAGTTCTTCCCCTCGCCCGAGGCGGTGAAGGCCGAACGCGACCGGCTCCATGAGCTGATCGGGCGGCTGGTGCTGTGGGAGGCAAAGGAGGAAATCCTGGCAGAGGCGCGGTGGGAGATCGCCCGCAGCCTCGCCCGTGCCCGCGGGCAGACGCCACCCCCCCAGGACAACCCGAAGGCCGTGCTGGCCTGGCTGGCGGACCACGCGCCGCCGGTGCTCGATCCATTCAGCGGCGGCGGCACCATCCCGCTGGAGGCGCAGCGTCTGGGCCTGAAGGCAATCGCTTCCGACCTCAACCCGGTCGCGGTGCTGACCACCCGCGCGCTGGCCGAGATCCCGCCGCGCTTCGCCCGCCGCCTGCCGGTGCACCCGGAGGCGCGGGAGAAGGCGCGGCGCGGCGGCTGGCAGGGCGGCCCGGCCGCCGGGCTGGCCGAGGATTTGCGCCGCTACGGCGCGTGGATGCGCGAGGAGGCATTCCGGCGAGTCGGACACCTCTACCCCGAGGCGACGCTGCCGGACGGAAGCAAGGCAAAGGTGGTGGCGTGGCTTTGGGCGCGCACGGTGCGGAGCCCGAACCCGGCAGCGAAGGGTGCGATGGTGCCGCTGGCCTCGTCTTTCGTGCTGTCCACCAAAGCTGACAAGCAGGTCTGGCTTGAGCCGAAGGTGGATGCGGCGGCGGGCACCTACACCTTCGTTGTGCGGTCGGGCGGCACGGCACCGGAGCATGCGAAGCGAGGCACGAAGTCCGCGCGTGGCGCCAATTTCGACTGCATCCTGACCAACACCCCGCTGACGGCCGATTACATCAAGGCGGAAGGGCTCGCGGGCCGCATGGACACCGGGCTGCTGGCAGTCATCGCTGAAGGCCGGAAGGGCCGCCTCTACCTTCCCCCCTCCACTGCAATTGAGGACGCGGGGCACGTACCGGCTCCGGCTTGGCAGCCGACCCAGCCGCTTTCTGACGATCCCCGCAACTTCTGGACGGTGCCGTACGGGCTGAAGACATTCGGCGACCTCTTTACCGCGCGGCAGCTCGTCACCCTGACGACCTTTGCAGACTTGGTCGGCGAGACCCGTCAGCGTGTCCTGGACGATGCCGCTCATGCCGGTCTGCCGGACGATCCCCGGCCGCTCGCCGAGGGTGGCATCGGCCCCGTCGCGTACGCCGACGCCGTCGCCACCTACCTCGCCATCACCGTCAGCCGCCTCGTCCACTACAACTGCGCTCAGTGCACATGGCTACCTAAGGACAACGCGGTGGCCAAGGGATTGCCGGAGAAGTCTATCCCGATGGTCTGGGACTTCGCCGAGGGAAATCCCTTCGGCGACAGTTCCTCCGAGTTCTTCCAGTGCCTGAAGAACGTGGCGGATTGCCTCGACGCCGCCGCGGCCACCGTGCCCGCGACGGTGCGGCAAGGGGCGGCGCAGGACTCCGGCCCCTTCGCCGTACCGCCGATCGTCAGCACCGATCCACCTTACTACAACAATGTGAACTACTCGGACCTGTCGGACTTCTTCTACGGATGGCTGCGCCGCATGCTGGCGCCGATCTATCCCGAGGATTTCCGTGCGCCCGCGGTGCCAAAGGCGGCGGAACTGGTGGCGAATCCCTACCGCCATGGGAACGGTGGCGCGGAAGCCTTCTTCCTAGATGGTATGAGGACAGTACTCGGCCGGCTCGCCGATCAGGCTGCGCCCGACCTGCCGATGACGATCTACTACGCCTACAAGCAGAGCGAGAAGCAGGAGGCCGGGGTGGCCTCCACCGGCTGGGCCACCTTCCTCCAGGGCCTGCACGACGCTGGTCTGATCCTCGACGGCACCTGGCCGTTGCGCACCCAGAATGCAGGGCGGCTGGTGGCGCGCGGCACCAATGCGCTCGCCTCCGCCATCATCCTCTCCTGCCGGCGGCGGCCGAAGGATGCGCCCGCCATCTCCCGCGGCGCCTTCCTCTCGATGCTGCGGGCGGAGCTGCCGCCCGCTGCGAAGCAGCTGCGCGACGACCGCATCGCGGCCACCGACTTCGAGCAGGCGATCATCGGCCCCGGCATGGCCGTCTTCACCCGCCACAGCGCAGTGCTGGAGGCCGACGACACGCCAATGCCGGTCAAGACCGCGCTGGCCCTGATCAACCAGGTGCTGGACGAGGACGAGGCCGAGGTGGACGGCGCCACCCACTTCGCGATCCGGTGGTTCGCCGATTTCGGCTTTGATGAGCGCCTTTACGGCGACGCGGACAACCTCGCCCGCGCGCGCAACGTGGGCGTGAATGCGCTGGAGCAGGCGGGCGTGCTCGTCACCGTTCGCGGTCGGGTGCGCCTGAAACGCCGCGACGAGTGGCCCGAGGATTTCGACGTGGCCGCCGATCCGGACGCGCCGGTGTGGATGCTCGCCAATGCGCTCGCCGACGCGCTGGACAAGGGCGGCGAGGATGCTGCGGGCACGCTGCTCGCACGCCTCGGCGCGCGGGCGGAGCCGGTGCGCGATCTCGCCTACCGTCTCTTTCTGCTGGCGAGCCGGAAGAAGCTCAGTGCCGAGGCAGGGGTGTGGAACGCCCTGGCAGTAGCCTGGCCCGACCTGATGGACCGGGCGCGCGAGGCGGCAGACCGCGCCGCACCAGCTCAACCGGCGCTGGCGCTTTGAGGGAAGCAGCGCCGATATTGGGGGGATTTGGGATGAGCATAGAGCATTACGCCGGGCAACGCATCCGCATCAGAGCTGAGGTGAGGGACGCGCGGTGGCGTTCAGGCCGGTTCAGCGGCGAATACGTGCTCGTCCTTGAAGACCTTTATCACGCGGAGACCGGCGACTTCTTGTGCGACGGCCGAACCGTAGTCTTCCCGAAGGCATCCCGTCGGGACGACATTGGCGTTGGTTGCACCATCGAGTTCAACGCAAACGTCAGCAGGCCCCGTGGCTCGGACTACGCGGCGGTGGTCAAGGCCGACAGCTTCGAAGTCATCTGAGGGCTTCACTATGATCGGGTGTGCCTGATGGCTCTCTCCAACCGCGACCGCGTCGCCCGCGGCTTCGACACGCTGCGCGAGGCGCTGATCCCCTTCGTCGAGCGCGAGCTGAGGCGCGCCAACGGCGCTTCCTGGCATAAGGTGCTGGACCAGTCCGACCGCAACGGCCCACTGCCGCGCAAGCCGGACGGCGCCATCGCTTGGGACAGCCAGCGCCTGCTCAAGGCCATGCGCGACAACTGGCGCAGCGTGTTCGAGCGCGAGCTCTCCCGCGCCGCTGAGGCCTTCGTGCGCGAGCTGCTGGATGCACGCAACCGCTACGCCCACGAAGAGGCTTGGACCAGCGACGACGTCTCCCGCGCGCTGGACACTATGCAGCGCCTGGCGCAGGACATCGGCGCCAAGGCGGCGGCCGAGGCGCTGTTCCAGCAGCGCCAGGACCTAACGCGCACGGTGCTGGCCGAGCAGGCCCGCAACCAGACCCGCTACGCCACCCTCAACCTCGACCAGGTCACGCCGGCGGGCCTTAAGCCCTGGCGCGAAGTAGCGACGCCGCACCAGGATGTCGCTACGGGCCGCTTCATCGTTGCGGAGTTTGCCGCCAACCTGGTGCAGGTGGCCGACGGCAGCGCGAGCGACGAATACGCGCGGCCGGAGGAGTTCTTCGCCCGCACCTTCCTCACCGCCGGCCTCAAGCGGCTGCTGGCCGACGCGGCGCGGCGCCTCGCCGGCAAGGCGGGCGAGCCGGTAGTGAATCTGCAGACCGGCTTCGGCGGCGGCAAGACGCACGCGATGATCGCGCTGTGGCACATGGTCACGGCCAAGGACCCCGCGTCGCTTCCCGGCATGTCCGATGTGCTGGCGGAAGCCGGCGTCACGACCCTGCCACGCTGTAGCGCAGCGGCGCTGGTGGGCACCGATCTCTCGCCCGGCCAGCCAAGCCGCAAGCCGGACGGCACCGTGGTGCGGACCATGTGGGGAGAGCTCGCCTGGCGCCTGGGTGAAGCCAGGAGCGGCCGCCTTGTGAGCGGCGCGGAGGCCTTTTCGCTGCTCGCCGAAAGCGACGCTCGGGCCGCGAACCCGGGACAGGATCTGCTGCGGCAGCTGCTGGAGGCGGCCTCGCCCTGCCTCGTCCTCGTGGACGAGTGGGTCGCCTTCGCGCGACAGATGTACTTCCGCAGCGACCTGCCGGCCGGCGACTTCGGCGCGAACATGAGCTTTGCCCAGGCGCTGACCGAGGCGGTCAGCGGCACCCCCGGCGCGCTGCTGGTGGCGAGCCTGCCCGAGAGCGACATCGAGATCGGCGGCGTCGGCGGGCAGCAAGCGTTGAAGGAGCTGGCGAACTTCATCCGCCGGGTGGACAACCCCTGGAGCCCGGCGACGGCGACCGAAGGCTACGAGATCGTCCGCCGCCGGCTGTTCGAGCCGATCACGGAGCGCACCGCGATCGCAGCGCGGGCCGCGACGGTGAAGGCGTTCCAGGAGCTCTACGCGAAGAACGCTGCCGACTTCCCGCAGGGCTGCGGGGAGCGCGCCTACGCGGAGCTGATGACCAGCTGCTATCCGGTGCACCCGGCGCTGTTCAGCACGCTTTACGAGCGATGGTCGAGTCTGCCGACCTTCCAGCTCACCCGTGGCGTGCTGCGGCTGATGGCGAACGTCATCCATGCACTGTGGACGAGCGAGGATCGCGGGCTGATGATCCTACCCGCGCATGTGCCGCTCGACGGCCCGGTGGCGGGCCGGCTGCTCTCCTATCTCGGCGAGGGCTGGGGTGCGGTGCTTGAGAAAGACGTGGACGGGGCAGGCAGCACGGCGCTCAGGCTCGACCGCGCCAATCCGGCGCTTCAACGCTATTCGGCCGCGCGGCGGATGGCGCGCGCGACGTTCCTTGCCAGCGCGCCCACCGCAGCCGCCGACACGAACCGCGGCGTGGACGAGGGCGAGATCCGCCTGGGTGCTGCGCAGCCCGGGGAGGCGGGCGCGACCTTCGGCGACGCGCTGCGCAAGCTCTCGGACCAGGGCGTCTACATCTACAAGGACGGTCCGCGCTACTGGTTCAACACCCAGCCGAACGTGAACCGCTTGGCCGAGGAGCGGGCCGAACGCTACGAGGACGACGACGTCCGCGAGCGGCTCGTCGGGCTGCTGCGCGATCACGTGAAGAAGGGCGGCAAGGGCGGCTTCGCCGAGGTCTACACCTGCCCTGAGGGCACCGGCGGCATCGGCGATG
>Ga0182742_1003967_pt1 | contig 13861 bp, 14 predicted proteins | sample eDN5th37CBELigMG_FD_128880 | JGI IMG/M metagenome (GOLD analysis project Ga0182742, IMG submission 128880) | Enriched Miracle-Growth compost microbial communities from Emeryville, California, USA - eDNA 5th pass 37_C BE-Lig MG (version 2)... ... | reverse complement strand
GCTCACGAATACATGCTCTATCAGACGCTGATCGGAATATGGCCGTTCGTGGCACCGGACGAAGGTTTGGTGAAGCGGATGGAAGGATACGCCATCAAGGCCGCGCGCGAGGGAAAACAGCAGACAAGCTGGACAAATCCCGATGCGGAATATGAAGAAGCACTCATTGCATTTCTGCGCGCGATCCTTTCCAGGAATCGATCCGCCGCGTTCATCTCTGATTTCGAGCAATTTGCCCGGCGAACCGCTCTGCTTGGCGCCTTGAACAGCCTGTCGCAGCTGGCGCTCAAGGTGTTCTCGCCGGGCGTGCCGGACTTCTTCCAGGGAACCGAGTTTTTCGACCTCACTCTGGTCGATCCGGATAATCGCCGTCCAGTGGACTACGACTTGCGCAGGCGAGAAGCCTCGGTCGAACCCGACTGGCCGCGACTGATCGAAGGCTGGACGGACGGCCGCATCAAGTTCGCGGCTACCCTTACATTCCTGAAGATACGAAATGAACACGCTGCGCTGTTCCGGGACGGGACATACGAGCCGCTGATGGTGCATGGCGCTCACGCCGATCACGTCATCGGATTTTCACGCGCCTTGAAAGGACGCCGGATATCGGTTCTGGCTGGACGACATTTCGGAGCGCTGACCGATGGCGGCCGCAGCTGGCCGCAGGACTGGAACGGCCGAGTCGATCTTTCGCAAGACCGGACGTGGCGCGATCTCATCCACGGCAGAACGCTCGAAAACCCGGTCGACTTGCAGCCGTTGCTCGACCGGCTGCCGGTCGCGGTTCTGGCCGGCGACCGCAAGGCATCGCCGGCGAAGTAAGTGCGTGTGCTGTGGTCGCAGCTTTCAGAGCGGCCCCGGCGCAGGTCGATCGCGTGTCAGAAACCGACCGCGAGCAACACGAGCCCGATGCTGCCGACAATCACGCGCCACCACGCGAACAGCGCAAAGCCGTGGCGCGAGACATAGTCGAGGAAGGTCTTGACCACGAAAAACCCGGCGACGAACGAACAGGCAAATCCTACCCCGACCAGCAGGATGTTGCTCGACGTCATCTGGTCGTAGTTCTTGATCAGGTCCAGCGTGAACGCACCCGCCATGGTCGGCATCGCGAGAAAGAAGGAGAACTCCGCCGCCGAGCGCTTGTCGGCGCCGAGCAGCATCGCCGACACGATGGTCGCGCCGGACCGTGACACGCCCGGAATCATGGCGAGGCATTGGCACACACCGATGATCAGACACATCGGCAGCGAGAAGTGCATAACGTCCTTATATTTCGGCTTGAATTCCAGATCGTCAACCCACAGCAGCACGGCGCCGCCGGCGATCAGGGTGAAGCAGACCACCCACACGTTGAACAGATAGGCCTTGATCACCGAATGGAGCGCAGCGCCGATCAACGCGGCCGGAAGAAATGCGATCAGCACTCCGATCACAAAGCGGCGCGCGCCCGGATCGGAAAACATCCCGGTGAAAATGCGCCACAGCTTGCCGAAATAGATCGACAGGATGGCGAGGATCGCCCCGAGCTGTATGAGGACAACGAAGGTCTTTCCGAACTCGTCGTCAGAGAAACCGAGGAAGCGCTGTAGCATTAGCAGGTGGCCGGTCGAGGACACGGGCAGGAATTCCGTCAGTCCCTCGACCAGGCCGAGGATGCCTGCCTTGATCAGATCGCCCATGCTGGTATCCCCGCCTCAGGTCCCTCGCCCCAAGTCCTACGCGCGAACTCCCCGCCCGAAGTCCGCGCATCCTGACGACCGGGTCGCGCTGTTGTGAACCGAACCCGCCGCCCGGGCAATGAAATTTCGGTTAACCCACCACTTCGCCGCTTTTTACCGCATTATCCGCGCCACCCTTCCATGATTCGAAATCCCGGATGCTGACCCTTTTCCATCACCCTTTTTGCCCTCATTCCCGCTTCGCGCGCCTCGCGCTGGCGGAATTCGACCTCGAGACCGACCTCGCGGAGGAGAGGATCTGGGAGCGGCGGGAGGAATTCCTGATTCTCAACCCGGCCGCGCAGACGCCGGTCCTGATTGCCGAAGGCTTTCCGGCGATCCCTGGCCCGTATGTGATTGCCGAGTTCCTCTCGGAACTCCACGGATCACTCGGAGACGGGGTGACGGAACGCAACCTGATCGGGGCGGACCCGCAGCAGCGTGTCGAAGTGCGACGTCTGATTGCCTGGTTTACCGACAAGTTTTCAGCCGAGGTCTCGGGCCCGCTGGTCAACGAGCGCCTGCACAAGCGCTTCATGACACCCGAGCAGGGCGGCGGTCCGCCCGATACCGACGTGATGCGCGCCGCCCGCAAGAATGTCCGCTATCACCTTGCCTATGTCGACTGGCTGGCAGGCCAGCGCGACTGGCTGGCCGGCGACCGCCTCACCTTCGCCGACCTCGCGGCGGCGGCGCATCTTTCTGTGGTGGACTATCTTGGCGATGTCCCGTGGGGTGAGCGCGAGCACGCGAAGAACTGGTATGCCCGCATGAAGTCGCGGCCCTCGTTCCGGCCGATCCTCGCCGACGTGTCGGGCGCGTTACCGCCGGCGCCGCATTACGCCGATCTCGATTTCTGAACCGCCGGCGATCTGTCCTGCCTTGATTTTCGGCTCGGAAGCGATCCGACGATGTCGGCCGCGGCGCTCTGCAGATCGGCGAGATGATCGCGCACCATGTCGTCGACGCTGCGTGCGGCCTTCACCCAGATGATGTTGATGACACCATGAACGCGGCCGCGGTCGAGCAACGGTACCGCGATGCCGGCGAGGCCATCGGGAAACGGCTGTCCGTAATAGCCGCCGGCGAAGGTCGGATCGCGCGTCGCGTATCCTCTCTGCCGGGTGTCGGCGAGAATGCGCTCGAATCGCCTCGTGTCGCGTGCAAGGCGATTCTCGGCTGCTTCCGATTTGCGCAGTCGCGCGAGAATGCGCTCGCGCTCACGATCGGGACAGAAGGCCAGATAGGCGCGACCGACCGCGGTGAGCACCCAGTTCACGGGCGTGCCCATGCGGTGATTCAGGAAATAGATCGAAAACGGGGTCCGCACCCGGCTCGACTCGCGCACCTCCATGTGATCGCCAGCCGGCACCATGAGGTCGGAGGGCCATGACACCTTCTGGCACAGACGGTCGAGCACCGGCGCGGCAGCTTCCGCGACCGCCTCGTGCTGATCGCGCTTGCGCACAAGGTTGGTAAGGTTCGAACTGAGCCGGTAACGGCCGTCGGCGAGCCGGCGCGCGACAAAGCCGGATGTCTCGAGGGTCTGCAGTATCCGAAGCAAGGCCGGCTTCGATATGCCGGTCCTTTCATAAAGTTCGTGCAACGACGAAATCGGGCTCTCCTGCAAGGCCTGCAGCACCGTCAGGCCGCGCTCCAGACTGCGAATTGTACCGGAAGCGCTCACGCCGCAATTCTCCACGACAGTCTGCTGCGGACGACACCTCGCCTTCATGTCGCAGCGCCGGCAAGCCTAGCATTCCGCAGCGCGGAACGCAGTGCTTTTTCCGTTTCGTTGTCCCGGCCGCGCGGGAAAGATGTCGCAAAACAGGGTCAACGATGGCATTCAGGGAGGATGACCATGAGACTGCGATCACCCATGACAGTGCTTGCACGCGCAGGACTGATCGTCGGTGCGCTGGCCGCTGGCTGTGGCGCACAGGCGGCCGCCCAATCCTATCCATCGCAGGTGATCCGCATTGTGGTGCCGACCGCGCCGAGCACACCGCCGGACATCATCAGCCGCGTGATCGCAAACGAATTGCAGAACGCCGAAGGCTGGAAGGTCATTGTCGAGAACAAGCCGGGAGCGGTGATGACGATCGCCGGCGCCGACGTGGTGAAGCAGCCCGCAGACGGCTATTCAATCTTCGCGATGAGCGTACCGATTTCGGCGGCCCCGGCCTTCCTGCCGAACATCTCCTTTGATGTCGTCAAGGACCTGTCGCCGGTCGCGAAAATTTCGACCTCGTACAATGTGCTCGTGGTGTATCCCGGCGTTGCCGCCAAATCCGTCTCGGAACTGGTGACGCTGCTCAAGGCAAATCCCGGCAAGCTGAATTTCTCGTCCGGCGGATTCGGCACGCCGGCGCACCTGATCGGCGAAATGTTCAAGCTCGAAACCGGGGTGAAGGCGACGCACGTCCCCTACAATCAGTTTCCGCAGGCGATCGCCGACCTCCTGAACGGCACGAACCAGTACATGTTCATCACCACCTTGCCGGTGACCGAATTGATCGCATCCGGCAAGTTGCGGGCGCTTGCTGTCACGGGACCGAAGCGGCTTGCTTCGCTGAAAGACGTGCCGACGATTGTCGAAGCCGGCTTTCCCGGCCTGGTGGTGGAAGACTGGGTCGGCTTTGCCGTGAAGTCCGGCACCCCGAAAGCGATCGTTGCCACGCTGAACCAAGCCATCAACAAGGCCCTAAAGAAGCCCGACGTGCGCGCCGCTCTTGCAAAGGTCGGCGCCGAGCCCGCGGGCGGCTCTCCCGAGGATTACGGCGCCCTGCTCAGCGCGCAGGTGGCCCACTGGGACAAGGTCGTGAAGGACTCGGGCCTCAAGCTGCAGCCATGACCGCGGACCATTCCGGACGCGCTGATTTCCGGGTGACGTTGCTCGGCACCGGTAATCCCCAACCGTCGCCCGAGCGCTTTGGGCCGAGCGCACTGATCGAGGCCGGCGCGCAGCGACTGCTGATCGATGCCGGACGCGGCGCGACCACACGGCTGTGGCAACTTGGAATTCCGGTCGGCACAATCGACCGGCTGCTGCTCACGCACTTCCACTCGGATCACACCAGCGGCGTTCCGGACGTCTGGCTCACCGGGTGGCTCGCACCGGTCTGGGCGGGTGCACGCAAGACCCCCTTCCGCGTGATCGGCCCCACCGGAACCGGGCGGCTGATGTCCGGGCTGGAGCAGGCCTATGCGGCCGATATTGAAATCCGCGTCATCGACGAAAGGCTGCCGCGCTCGGGCATTGCAGTGGAGGTCGAGGAATTCGAACGCGACGGCGTCGTTTATGAGAAAGACGGACTGCGCGTCGACGCCTTCGAGGTGGACCACGGCGACGCGATCAAGCCGTGCTTCGGATACCGGTTCGACTATCGCGGCCGCTCGGCCGTCTTCTCCAGCGACACGCGCTACAACGAAAACGTCATTCGCCATGGCAAAGGCGCCGACCTGCTGGTGCACGAGGTGATGGCGGTGCGCCCGGCGCTGCTGGAAGAGCCGGGCATCCCGCATATCATGGCACACCATACGAGCCCGCAAGAGGCCGGCCGGGTGTTCGCACAGGCCCGCCCGAAACTCGCGGCCTATACCCATTTCGTGCTGCTGGGCAGTCCGCGGGTTCCGGCGATGTCCATCGACGAGGTGGTGACGGCGACCCGCGAAACCTATGACGGCCCGCTGGTCGCGGGCGAGGATCTGATGTCGTTCGAGATCGGCGAAACGGTCACGGTCCACCGCTTCGGCGCGGCGTCCGGATCTTAGACGCGCTCAGGAGCGACCGCGCTCAGGAGCGCTCCTGGCCGGCGGTGGCCGCGCGCGCCTTGGGCCCCGGTCCGCGCATATAATGACGCTCCGGACGATAGGCGTTACGGCCTTTCAGGCCCTGCAGTAGCGAATGCAAAGCGGCGGCGAGCTTGAGAACCATCGTCTTGCCGGTATCTCTGGTACGGACTTCGCGCGACATGGTATACGGCCGGTTCACACTACAGGACGCATGCGACAAAGTTAGCTTGCAAATGCCAACGCCGCGTTAAACACTTTCGACATGACCGTATGATGGCGCGTTTCGCGTCCCGCGCCCCGCACCCGCCTCTTTTTCCCCCCGAACCTGCCGCCTCATTGAACGCCAGATGACTGACACAGCCGCGCCCAACTTCGTTCTGTTCATCACCGACCAGCATCGCGCCGATTATCTCGGCTGCTACGGCCATCCGATCCTGCGCACGCCCAACATCGACTCGATTGCAGCACGCGGCACGCGGTTCCAGAAATTCTATGTCGCAAGCCCGGTCTGCATGCCGAACCGCGCTTCGCTGATGACGGGTCGCATGCCGGCTGTCCACGGCGTGCGGTCCAACGGCATTCCCCTGTCGCAGGATTGCGTGACATTCGTCGACCTCCTGCGAGATGCCGGCTACGACACCGCGCTGATCGGAAAAAGCCATCTGCAGAACTTCACAGGAACGCCTGCGCTTTCCCAGCCGGCATCGGCGCCAGAGGGCTATCGACCACCCTCCCCCGGCCTGCAACAGGCCGTGCGCCTCGACCTGACCGGTCCGAGCTATCGCCAGGAAACGCCGGCCTATTGGACGGAGCCGGGCGCGCATATCCGTACACCGTTCTACGGCTACGGCCATGTCGAGGTCGTTACGGGACATGGCGATGCGGTTGGCGGCGACTATCGGGCATGGTTGCAGGCTAAAGACCCAGCGGCAGTCAATCTGCTGGGGCCGGAAAACAGCGCGCCGCATGATTACGCGGTTCCGCAGGCCTATCGGACCCGGATTCCGGAACACCTCTACTCGACCAGCTATCTTGCCGAACGCGCGCAAGCCTATCTTGCGGCGCGCAAGCCGGATGACGCGCCGTTCTTCCTGACGGTCTCGTTCCCCGATCCGCACCACCCATTCAACCCGCCCGGACGATATTGGGATATGTACAAGCCGGAGCAATTCCCGGTGCCGGAAGCCTTCCGCCGCAATGACTGGACGCCGCCCACGCATGTGCAGGAGGCACTCGACGAGCGCGCGGCCGGCAAGGCGAACCTCCACGGCATGCGCTCCATTGCGACGACGGCGCGTGAAGCGCAGGAAGCACAGGCCCTGACCTGCGGCATGATCGCCTGCATCGACGACGCCATCGGCCGTGTGCTGCGCACGCTCGAGGCCTCCGGTGCGCGCGACAACACGGTCCTGATCTTCACCACCGATCATGGCGATCATCTCGGCGACCACCGGCTGCTGCTGAAGGGCTGCGAGCAGTATCAAAGCATCCTGCATGTGCCGTTCATCTGGTCCGACCCCAAGGCGCCCGATGCCGCGGCGACGAATGCGATCGGCTCGACTATCGACATTCCGGCGACAGTGCTCGATCGGGCACGGATCGCCCCCTATGTCGGCATGCAGGGAAAGAGCCTCCTGCCGGCCATGGGCGCGAGCGGAGCGCCCGTGCGCGACTGCGCCTTCGTCCAGTACGAACATCAGATGCCGGACAAAGACGTCGATCACATGCCGCGCTGGCATACGATCGTCGACGAGCGCTATCGCATGACCGTGATGTCCGATTCAGGACTCGGTGAGTTGTACGACCTCGCGACCGATCCCGGTGAATACGACAATCTGTGGGACCGGCCGGAACATGCAGCCATCAAGGCGCGGCTGATGGAGCGGCTCGTGCAACTCGAAATCGAGCATACCGACACGGTGCCGTATCCGACCGGACGGGCGTGAACTCTTCTTTCGCCGCTTTCTTTTCCCTCTCCCGGTGAACCGGGAGAGGATGGCGTGGTCCGAAGGACCGAGCCCGATGAGAGGCAAGTGCGATACGGCAAAGGGCCCCTCATCCGCTGGCTTCGCTCGCGACCTCTATCCGCAGACCGGGAGAGGTGAAGACGGCGGCTGGGAGTGCGATCAACTTCAATCCGCCCGGAATCCCGTCTCCTCGATGATCTTCCGCCAGCGCTCGATCTGGGTCTTGATGTCGGCCGTGATCTTCTCCGGACCCGTCGTGCCGGTCGCTTCCATGCCCTGCATTTCGAATTTCTGCCTGACACCGGGATCGGCATGCGCCTTTTCCGCGGCGGCGATGTAAGCCTTCACGATCGGCTCGGGCGTATCCTTCTTGGTCAGCAGACCGAACCACACCATCGCAGTGAAATCGTCGTAGCCGAGTTCGGCGAAGGTCGGCACATCGGGCAGAAAGCGCGAGCGTTTCGCACTCGTGACCGCGATCGGAACGATGGTGCCGGCCTTGATATGCGGCATGGCGTTGCCGAGCTGCATGAACCCCATCAACGCATGACCCGCGACCATGTCCCTCGTCTGCGGCCCGGAGCCCTTGTAGACGATATGCGCGAGGTCAAGCCCGAAGCGCTTGTTGAGCTGATGTCCGAGAAAGGCTGACGGCGTGCCCGGACTGAACGAGGCATAGCCGAGCTTACCGGGATTGGCTTTCACCCAGGCGACCCATTCGCCGAGCGTCTTGGCCGGCACGCTTGAATGAAGGGCAAAGAGCAGCGGCGCTTCCACGCCCTTCACAATCGGAATGAAATCGTCGATCCCCCAGCGCAGGTTCTTGTACGCACTCGGATTGATCTCGGTCATCGCCTGAGTGCCGACCCACAGCCATGTGCCGTCCGCCGGCTGATCGACGACATATTGCGCAGCGATGGTTCCGTTCGCGCCCGGCTTGTTCTCGATGATGATCGTACGCCCCAGCGTCTTGCTCATATGTTCGCCGACAATGCGCGCATAGGGATCGAGAGCGCCGCCCGACGCCGAGCCCACCATGATCTTGATGACCGGCGGCGGCTCCTGCGCGGGGGCCGGGCCGGACATCAGAATCACGATCGCGAAAGCGGTAGAGATGCGGCCGAGACTGCGCGCATTCAGCATGAGCTTCGTCCTCCGGAAACTAACTGTTTTTCTTCGCGCATGCGCCTGGCAGCGCAACGTCCAGTGTCCGGGAAGGATATCTCAAAGGCAAGCGCAGGCGCGATCTGTCGCGCGTGGTGCGTTAGAGATGAGGATCGGTGTGCGGATCAGGCCTGCGCGACGTCGCCGTCGATGGTCTTGTGATTGGGGCAGTGCGCGGCCTGCCAGACCGGACCGAGATCAACCACTTCGGCTTCCAGGCATTCCACTTCGAGCCGCAATGCACCACCACCGGAGAAGGACAGCGTTATGACGCCGCCCGGCGCATCGGTCTCGTTGAACTCGACGGCGAGGAGATTGAGCACCTGCTCTTTGGCGGAGCAATCGAGGCTTCTGCACTTGCAGGACAGAACGCGCTCGAACCGCAGGGCTGCCCGCCGCCGACGCCATGACGGGACCTCGCCGACCGCGGCCTCCCAATCGAAGCGATTGAGCGCGATCACCACCCGATTCTCCGCCGGCCGCCAGAGCACCTCGCCGATCTTCACAATCGCATCCTGAAGATGCGCGGATACGATTTCCAGATCCTCGCGATCGAGCGCGATGAGCTTCAGCATGTCCATGACGCGGCCTTTTCGGTCGGTCGTTAACGATTTCGAACTTCGCCCTGCAGGCTAGTTAGGCAAACAGACATTATGTCGCAAGGGGCTGCAGGACAGGATTGTGGCTGGCCGATGGCCCGCGTCAGGCTTCAGGCTTCAGGCGCTGATCCGCTCGACCTCAGCCCCGCAGGCGTTCAGCTTTTCCTCCAGCCGCTCGAAGCCGCGGTCCAGGTGATAGACCCGGTTGACGATGGTTTCGCCCTCGGCCGCGAGCGCCGCGATCACAAGCGAAACCGAGGCGCGCAGGTCGGTCGCCATGACGGGCGCGCCCCGCAGGCGTTCGACGCCCTCGATCGTAGCCTCCTGTCCGTCGAGCGAGATGCGCGCGCCGAGCCGCGCCAGTTCCTGCACATGCATGAAGCGGTTCTCGAAAATAGTCTCGGTGATGCGCGAGGTGCCTCTTGCCTTGGTCATCAGCGCCATCAATTGCGCCTGCAGGTCGGTCGGAAAACCGGGAAATGGCTCGGTCGTGACATCGACCGGTTCAAGGCCCGCCCCGTTACGGGCCACCCGCACGCCGGTATTGGTCGCAGTCACATTCGCCCCGACCTGCCCGAGGATGTCGAGCGCGGATTGCAGCAATTCCGGCCGCGCGCCTTCGAGCGTAACCTCGCCGCCGGTCATGGCGACCGCCATTGCATAGGTGCCGGTCTCGATGCGATCGGGAAGCACGCTGTGGCGCGCCGGGCCGAGCCGCGAAACCCCCTCGATCTCGATCCGAGACGTGCCCGCGCCGGAAATCTTCGCGCCCATCTTCACCAGACAATCCGCGACGTCCTTGACCTCCGGCTCCTGCGCCGCGTTTTCGATCACCGTCGCGCCGTTCGCGAGCGACGCCGCCATCAGCGCGACATGGGTGCCGCCGACGGTGACTTTCGGGAACACGATCTCGCCGCCGCGCAGGCCGCCCGCCGGCGCACGCGCGACCGCGTAGCCGGCCTCGATCTCGACCGTCGCTCCGAGCCGTTCGAGCGCCATCAGCAGCAGATCGACCGGTCGCGTGCCGATCGCACATCCGCCAGGCAGCGATACGGTCGCCTGGCCCATGCGCGCCAGCAGCGGCGCGATCACCCAGAAGCTCGCCCGCATTTTCGACACGAGTTCATAAGGCGCAGTGGTATCGACGATATTGGCGGCGGAAATCTTGACGGTCTGGCCGGCATGGTCGCTGTCGCCGGCGCGCTTGCCAGACAACATCACGTCGACGCCGTGATTGTTGAGGATGCGCTGCAGCTGCACGACGTCCGCCAGATGCGGGACGTTTTCCAGGATCAGCATGTCCTCGGTGAGGAGGCTCGCAATCATCAGCGGCAGGGCGGCGTTTTTGGCCCCGGAAATCTGGATAGTGCCTTGAAGCGGCTTCCCGCCGGTGATGCGAATGCGATCCATTGAACCCCCGCAAACAGAACGCGACCCCTTAGTCTAGCGCAATAAACTTGCGGTTGGGCGGAATCTGGCCCGCACCTTAGCGCTTGCGCCCGGAAACCTGGTCGCTCCGGTCTTCCGCCGCGCTGCCCGCCTCGCGGGCCCGCGCCTGCGCCTTGCGGCGCCTCAGGTTGTCCCGCAGCGCCTTTGCAAGGCGTTCCTTGCGCGGGTCTTTTTGAGCGGGTCCGGTGTTCTCCTCCATGAGGTCGAGAAAGCCGAAAACCCGATTGGTGGCAAGGGGCGCGGGGTTCCGGCCCGCGGTTCCCCGGATATCCGTCCGGGACGCCTTTGGTCAGGAGATATCGATGCGGACTGCCCTGAGACTGATTCTTGCCGGACTGCTGGTCGCGTTGGCCGTGGCCGACGCCCTGGCGCAGACACGAGGTCAGGGACGGTCTCGGACCCAGGCCCCGGCTGTCTCAGGCGGAAATACTTACGGGCTCCCGGATTGCAGCCAGCGTCCATTTGCCCGCGACTGCGACCGTCGGGGGACCTGGTAAGGACGGGGCTGGCCAGCGCGCAGCGCGCGCCATCGGGCGACCGACCGCCAGCGGAGCCGCCTGTCCGCATTTCCGCGCAAAAACCGCCGGTGATGCTTGCCGCCTCACCCGGTGGCGGCTATTAAGCCGCCGGAGTCGGCCCGGAACGATATGTGTCGCGGCAGGCTGCGAGAATAGTCGCAATCTCCTCGGCGCGCCGGGGGCCGTCAGCAACGCTGCCGTAGCTCAGTGGTAGAGCACTCCCTTGGTAAGGGAGAGGTCGACAGTTCAATCCTGTCCGGCAGCACCATCGAAACGTCAAAAATTTCAAAGAGATGCTGATAAATCGACGCCTTCGGGGTCGCCTTTGATACACGAGGCTGCTCCACGATGGTTCTAGAATGCCCTGCCCGGCCCCAAACGCAAAGGTTCGGACAGTACTACCGCCGAACGATCCCCGCCGATGTTCAGCGCATCCTTGCGAAGCTCCCACGCGAAAGGCGGCCCCACGGTTGGTTCAAGACCCACATCAGCATGTCGCAATGGCGTCGACGCGCTAATGACAACGGCGATCGATTTCAATTCACCGCGAGGTGAGGTTAGGTGCCCGGGTGGAACGAGCGGCATGACGCGTTCATGGCGACATCAATTGAGTGCCATGACGTATGCGAAGCGTATCCCATTGATGAGCAAGTGTAATTCTGTTCACAGATCGCGGCCTCGGATGTGCTAGCCTTAATGCTTGGGAAGGCCTGACTGCACGGAGGATCCGATGAGGCGCCGGCAATTCCTTTCCATCCTCGGCAGCGCTGCGGCATGGCCGCTCACGGCGCACGCACAGCACTTTGGAAAAGTGCCGCTCATAGGTGCTCTTGTGTCGCTGTCTGCACCGCATCCCTTTGCTGACGCCTTCCGCTCGGGGATGCGCGACCTGGGCTACGTTGAAGGCCGCAACCTGGTGATCGAGTGGCGCTATGCCAATGCCCGTTTCAGCCGGGCAGTCGAGCTTGCTGCCGAACTCGTGCAGCTTCAGGTCGACGTGATCGCAGCCTATCACACACCGGCAGTCAAGGCGGCTATGGCCGCAACGAAGACGATACCGATCGTGATGGCACCTGCGGGAGCGCCGCTCGAATCCGGGCTTGTCGAGAGTCTAGCTCGGCCGGGTGTCAACGTGACGGGCCTGTCGAACATGGAGGCGGAGCTTGGCGGTAAGCGCCTCGATTTGTTGCGCGAGTTTGTTCCGGGATTGACCAACGTCGCTGTTCTCGCAGCCAAGAATGACCCCTTTACTACTCCTTTCGTGCAGGACCTCCAGAATGGTGCCCAAGCGCTGGGACTTCAGCTTTATCCGGCGATGATTGGTGGACCGGATGAGCTCGAACAAGCGTTCGCGGCTGTGATTGCGGCGAGAAGCCAGGCGGTGATAGTGCAGCCGAATTTCCTGCCTCAAACGAGCGCTATAGTTGCGCTCGCTGCGGCGTACCGCCTTCCTGTTCTGTCCAGCTACCGTGACACGACGCAAGCAGGAGGTTTGCTCTCCTACTCAGCCGATCACGCGGCACATTTCCGGCGCGCTGCGACTTTTGTCGACAAAATCTTGAAGGGAGCCACACCCGGCGAATTGCCGGTTGAGCAGCCTACAAAATTCGAGTTAGTCATTAATCTGAAGACTGCAAAAACTCTCAGTCTCGAAGTGCCGCCTACGCTGCTCGCCCGCGCCGACGAGGTGATAGAGTGAGATGACGCGACTTCATCGCGCTGCTCGGCGCCACCGGTGCATGGTCGTTTGCGGCGCTCGCTCGCCAGACGATGAGGACATCTCGCGGCGGCATTCCGCACCGGTATTGGCAACTTCGGATATCCCCAAGGGCCGAAAGCGGCGAACCGGTCCTTCCCGAACCGGCTCGCACCAGATAAGGCGCGCCGGCGCCGCCCTGGCGGCGCCCCGCGGAATTACACCACGCGCCTTTTCTTCTTCTTCGCTGCAGCCTTTCGCGCTGCGTAGCGCGCGTCACGGTTGGCCTTCTGCTCGGCCAGCAGGGCGGCCATCTTCTCGGCCTCTTCCTGCGCCTTGCGAGCCGCCTCTTCTTCTGCCAGACGCCGCGCCTCGGCTTCCGCAGCCGCACGAACTGCCGCCTCGGCGGCAAGACGCTCTTCTTCCCGCTTGCGGGCCGCCTCACGTTCCGCCTGGCGCACGCGCCGGGCCTCCTCGATCGCTAGACGCTCCTGACGGCGCTGCTCGAGGATCGGGTCATCGGCTTTTGCAAGGAATTTCTGCAACATCGCCTTCCGTGCTTCGGAGGCATTTTTTTGACGGTCCTGAAGGTCCGTGTCACGAAAGCTAGCCATTCCAACTCCAGTTTGATCCAGCGCGGGGCATATATGCTATTCGTGCCGCCTGCATCAACCTCGGAGCGTCGAAAAATGCCGAGAATGCCATCTGTTTTCGGCCTATGACGCAGGCGTGACCGATCGAGGACCGATTCAATGCATCCCGTCTCCATCCGGCCCGAAATTGTGGCACGTGCGCTAGCGCGCCGCGGCCGCATCGACTGGTTCGACCGGCTCGACCCGGCGCGGACTGCGCTCGCAGTCATCGACATGCAAACTGCATTCTGTGCGCCGGGCGCGCCGGCGGAGGTGCCGCTCGCGCGCGCGATTGTCCCTTCGATCAACGCGCTGACGCG
>Ga0182742_1003965_pt1 | contig 13863 bp, 12 predicted proteins | sample eDN5th37CBELigMG_FD_128880 | JGI IMG/M metagenome (GOLD analysis project Ga0182742, IMG submission 128880) | Enriched Miracle-Growth compost microbial communities from Emeryville, California, USA - eDNA 5th pass 37_C BE-Lig MG (version 2)... ... | reverse complement strand
GGCGGCATGAGCCACCAGCTGCAGGGAGAGCGCGCCGGCCTGATCAATGCCGAGTTCGACAATTCCTTCATCGATCGGCTGACGAGCGATGTGGACTCGCTTCGCAAGATCACCCGCCTCGAATATGTGCGGGAGGCCGGCACCGAGGGCATCGAGCTGATCATGTGGCTGATCATGCGGGGCGCGCTCGGGGAAAGTGTGGAAGAGCTGCATCGCTTCTACCACGTGCCCGCCTCCAATACCGCCGTGGGCCACGTGGTGCTGCGCCCGACCGACTGACCCGGGAGGGGGGGCGGACCGGAGCAAGGTGGACAGGCGGCGCATCACGATCTAAGGGCCGCGCCGCTTACCCCCTTAAAATAGAGATCCGCGCCCATGTCCCTTCGCAACGTGGCGATCATCGCCCACGTCGATCACGGCAAGACCACGCTTGTCGACCAGTTGTTCCGCCAATCCGGCACCTTCCGCGACAATCAGCGCGTGGAAGAGCGCGCGATGGACTCCAACGACATCGAGAAGGAACGCGGGATCACCATCCTCGCGAAGCCGACCTCGATCGAATGGCGCGGCCATCGCATCAACATCGTCGACACGCCCGGCCACGCCGACTTCGGCGCGGAGGTGGAGCGCATCCTCTCCATGGTGGATGGCGTCATCCTGCTGGTGGACGCGGCCGAAGGGCCGATGCCGCAGACCAAGTTCGTCACCGGCAAGGCGCTGGGCCTCGGCCTGAAGCCGATCGTCGTCGTCAACAAGATCGACCGTTCGGACGCCCGCGCCTCCGAAGTGCTGGACGAGGTGTTCGACCTCTTCGTCAACCTCGACGCCAACGATGAGCAGCTCGACTTCCCTGTGCTCTACGCCTCGGGCCGCAACGGCTATGCCGGCACGAGCGAGGAAGTGCGCGAAGGCGACCTTGTGCCGCTTTTCGAGAAGATCGTCAGCCACGTGCCGGCGCCGGATCTGGACGAAGACGGCGCCTTCGCCATGCTCGCAACCCTGCTGGACCGCGACGCCTTCCTCGGCCGTATCCTGACCGGGCGTGTGGAAAGCGGGCGGCTGGAAGTCGGCATGCCGATCAAGGCTCTCGACGTGACCGGCAAGGTGGTTGAGACCGGCCGCGCGACGAAGATCTTCTCCTATGAGGGGCTGGATCGGGTGCCGGTGCTCCATGCCAAGGCGGGCGACATCATCGCCATTGCCGGCCTGACCACGGCCACCGTGTCCAACACCCTGTGTGACCCCTCGGTGACGGCGCCGGTCCACGCGCAGCCGATCGACCCGCCGACGCTGTCCATGACCTTCGCCGTCAACGACAGCCCCTATGCGGGCCGCGAAGGCGACAAGGTGCAGAGCCGCGTGATCCGTGACCGTCTGGAGCGCGAGGCGGAAAGCAACGTCGCCATCCGCCTGACGGAAAGCGCCGAGAAGGACGCCTTCGAGGTCGCAGGCCGCGGCGAATTGCAGCTCGGCGTATTGATCGAGAACATGCGGCGCGAAGGCTTCGAGCTGTCCATCAGCCGCCCGCGCGTGCTGTTCAAGGGCGAAGGCGCGAACCGCGAGGAGCCCTATGAGACGGTCGTCATCGACGTGGATGATGAGTTCTCCGGCACCGTCGTCGAGAAGATGGCGCTTCGGAAGGCAGAGATGACCGACATGCGCCCGTCTGGCGCGGGCAAGACGCGCATCACCTTCTCCGCACCCAGCCGCGGCCTGATCGGCTATCATGGCGAGTTCCTGTCCGACACCCGCGGCACGGGCATCATGAACCGGCTGTTCGAGAAGTACGGCCCCTACAAGGGCCCGATCAGCGGCCGCCAGAACGGCGTGCTCATCTCGATGGAGCAGGGCGAGGCCGTGGCCTACGCGCTCAACGCACTGGAAGATCGCGGCGTGCTGTTCGTGAGCCCCGGCGAGAAGCTGTACGAAGGCATGATCATCGGCGAGAACGCCAAGCCGCAGGACCTTGAGGTCAACCCCCTCAAGTCCAAGCAGCTCACAAACTTCCGCGCCAGCGGCAAGGATGAAGGCATCCGCCTCACCCCGCCGCGCAAGATGACGCTGGAGCAGGCGATCGCTTACATTCAGGATGACGAACTGGTCGAAGTGACGCCGCAGAGCATCCGCCTGCGCAAGCGCCATCTGGATCCGCACGAGCGGAAGAAGGCTGCGCGGCAGGCGGGGTAAGCCCTCCAACCAAGTCTCCATTGCCGGTTTGCCTTGAATGGCGGATAATCCCGTCATCTGATCAAGGAGATCGGCAATGGGTGCACGCCACCGTTGGCTTTGCCTCGTCGGGCTGCTCGCCGCGACCTTCGCGGGGGTGCCCGCAGCGGCCCAGCGCGACGAGCCGCTACCCCGCTTCCAGGACCCGGTTTGCCCGGGTATCGTAGGTTTGAGGCAGGACGCGGCCGAAATGATGGTCGGGCGCATCCGCGAGAATGCGGAAGAGTTGGGCATCCGCCTCGCCGATGCGGAGGGCTGCGAGCCCAACCTCCTCGTCGTGTTTCTCGAAGATGGGCAGGACTACCTCCGCCGGCTCAGCGCCGAGCGGAGTTACATGTTTGAAGACCTGAACCCGCAGGAGCGGCGCAACCTGCTGGCGCATGAAGGCCCGGTGCATGTCCTCACGCAAGTCCGCACTCGCTCACGCGATGGGATGATCGTCCCTCGGCGGGAGAACCTGGTGGACCCGCCCCAGACGGAAATGTGGATGGCGCATTCTCGGATCTACACGCCCACCCGTAAGGATATCGTCTCATCCCTCGTTCTGATTGATCGCGATGAGGTCGGCGGGATGGGCGTAAGTCAGCTTGCGGATTTCGCCACGATGAGGGTCTTCACGGCCGACCGGCCGGAGCTACGCCCCGCGTCTTCCAGCTCTATCCTCAACCTGTTCGATGCTCCGGAGGCGGAGCGGCCTGCCGGCCTCACCGCATCGGACCGTGCGGTCCTCTCCACCCTTTATCAAGGGCCCGCCAACCTGCGCGCGTCCAGCCGCCTTGCGGAACTCGAGCAGTCACGCACGGCGCCAGACGCCGAATAGCCGCGCAGACGGTGCACGGCAGACCAGGGAGAGCGATGTGAGGGGAATGCGCCCAACGACCTTCGCCGGCCACTTGATCGGCCTCTTCCTGCTGACCTGGCCGGCACAGGCGCAAGATGCACAGCGCTCCTCAGCCGGCGAGCGCGACATCGTAGTGACGGGTCGCGCAGAGGCTGACACCGCCGCGCGGGAGGTAAGCCGCCAAGCGCGCGCCGTCACCCGGCCGCAGAACATGTATGACGGGCCGCTGGCTCGGTTCGAGGACAGGCTGTGCCCGGGCATCCTCGGCCTCAAGGAGGATTTTGCCGCACTGATGATCGACCGCATCCGCTACAATGCGGAGGCGCTCGACATGTGGATGGCGAGCGAGGAGGGCTGCACGCCCAATCTTATCGTCGCCTTCGTCAAGGATGGACAAGGAGAGCTTGCGCGGCTGCAACGCCGGCATGGCTATCTGTTTGAAAGCCTGCCCGTCGCGGAGCGCGAAGATCTGTTGGCTGAGGCCGGCCCGGTGCGCGTGTGGACGACCACAGTCATGCGTTCACGCGACGGGATGGAGATGAGCCAGCGGCAGGGCCTGACTGATCCGCCGGTCGTCAGCATGTGGTCGGCTCATTCCAAGATCTACCTGCCGGTGAGGGAGGACATCACCCAGGTGGTGGTGGTGTTCGATGTGGAGGGCGTCGCAGGCAAGTCGCTCGTCCAGCTGGCTGATTACGCCACCATGCGCGGCCTGGCGCGCACCCGGCCGGTGGAGGACGATCCGGCGATGGATACGATCCTCACCCTGTTTCACTCGGACGCGCCACCCCTGGCGATGACGAGGTTCGACCGCGCCTACCTCGCGGCGCTGTATGACAGCATTCCGAACTTGCCCGGGATCACCAAGCTCTTGGGCGTCAACCGCCAGCTGCGATTGCAGGAGGCGGCTGACGCTCGCGAAGCGGCGGGCGGGGACTAGCGCCCCGCCCTGCCATCTCAAGGGCGAGGGGTGAGCTTCAGCACTGCGCCCTTGGTTTCATCGGTCAGCAGGTAAACAGCACCGTCCGGCCCCACCCTTACGTCGCGAAACCGCTGGCCGAGATCCTGGAGCATCGCCTCCTGCTTGGTGACCTGCCCGTCCGGCCCGAGCTTTGCGCGGATGACGGAACGGTCCATCATGGCCACCAACAGATCCCCCTCCCACTGCGGGAAAGCGGCGCCATGATAGACCGCCACATTGCCGGGATTGTGCGATTCCGGCAGCCAGGCGATCACGGGATCGGTCATGCCGGCAACGCCTTTCACGCCCTTGGCGGGCGTGCTGTCGTAATGCTGGCCCTGCGTCACATCCATCCAGCCGTAATTCGCGCCCTTCTCGATCCGGTTGAGTTCATCCCCGCCGCGCGGGCCGAACTCCGTCTCCCACAAAGTGCCGGTCGCCGGATCCAGCGAAAGGCCGGTCGGGTTGCGATGGCCGGTGGTCCAGATCTCCGGCCGCCAACCCTCTCGACCGACAAAGGGGTTGTCCTGCGGCACGCTGCCATCGTCATTCAGACGGAGGATCTTGCCGAAATGGGTGGAGGGGTCCTGCACCAGTTCGCCGTAATTGCGGTCGCCGCTGGTGATGTAGAGCTTGCCATCGGCGCCGAACGCCATGCGCCCGCCATAGGAGCCGAAGGTCGGGCCTTGGCCGCAACACCGTTCGACCGCCTTGGCGCCGTACCATGGAGCGGCGAGGAAGATTTCCTGCACATCCGTCAGCGTCGGTCCGCCATCCCACTTTGCTCGCAGCACCGCGAGCGCGGAGTCGGCCTGCACCGTCGGCTTAGGCCCCGCGTCCGGATGCGCCTTGCTGTATGCCAGGTACAATATGCGGTTGTTCGCAAAATCCGGGTGCAGCACCACGTCTGTTAGCCCGGAAATTCCGAAGGCGAAGATCGGGGCCAGACCGCCGATCGGCTGGGGATCGAGCACCCCGTCGCGGATCACGCGCAGCCGGCCGGGCCGCTCCGTCACCAGCATATCCCCGTCGGGCAGGAAGGTCAGCGCCCAAGGGTGGTCGAGTTCACCCGTCACCAATTCGACGTGCAGATTGGCTTCCTCGGTCTGAAAACCCCAAGGGCCCTGCCCCAATGGCGGCGTCTGGAAGCGAGGCGGGGCGGCGGCTGGCTCTCCGGCGGGCTGCGCCGGAGCGCTTTGCGCTGCCGGCGCATTTTGCGCGAAAGCCCCGCCGGGCAGTGCTGCAAGCGCGAATACCAGCGCAAGCGCCGATCCGTATTTCATCAGTTCTTCCCCTCCCGACCTTCTTCGGCCTTGCCTGTCCTTATCGGCGCTGTTCCCGCGGCACAATCTCCGCTTTCGCTTGCCCCACCCTCGGTGCGCGCTACGATGCGGGACGACAAAAGGGCGGAGGATTGCAAGCGATGGAATATGTGCTGGTCGCACTGGTCGCAGTACTGCTCATCTTCCTGCTGATGGCCGTGCGCGTGGTGCAGCAGGGCTTCGTCTACACCATAGAGCGGCTGGGCAAGTTCACGCTTGCCGCAGAACCCGGCCTGCACCTGATCATCCCGTTCGTCGACCGGGTCGGGCGCAAAATCAACATGATGGAGCAGGTGCTCGACATCCCCGGGCAGGAGATCATCACGCGCGACAACGCCATGGTAGGCGTGGATGCGGTCGTGTTCTTCCAGGTGCTGGACGCCGGCAAGGCCGCTTACGAGGTCCACAACCTCTATGCCGCCATCATGGCGCTCACCACCACGAACCTGCGCACCGTCATGGGCTCCATGGACCTGGATGAGACCCTGTCCCGGCGGGACGAGATCAACGCCCGGCTGCTGAGCGTGGTGGACCACGCAACCTCTCCATGGGGGGTCAAGATCACTCGCGTGGAGATCAAGGACATCCGCCCGCCGATCGACATCTCCGAGGCGATGGCCCGACAGATGAAGGCAGAGCGCTTGAAGCGCGCCGAGATCCTCGAGGCCGAAGGTGACCGCGCCAGCCGCATTCTGCGGGCGGAAGGTGAGAAGCAATCCGCCATCCTCTCCGCCGAAGGCAAGCGCGAAGCCGCCTTCCGCCAAGCTGAGGCGCGGGAGCGCGCGGCAGAGGCCGAGGCCAAGGCGACTCAGCTGGTGTCTGACGCGATTGCCCAATCGGGCAACCAGGCGATCAACTACTTCATCGCGCAGGAATACACCAAGGCTGTGGCCAAGTTCGCGGATTCGCCGAATGCCAAGACCATCCTTTTCCCGGTGGAGGCGACCCAGCTGATCGGCACGCTGGGCGGCATTGGCGAGATCGCTCGCGAAGTCATCGGCTCTGGTGACGCGAAGGGCGGCAAGGCCGCAGACACAGGCACTCGGCTACCCTCGCAACAGGCGCCCGCATCCGTTCCAGCCACAGCCCCCGGCACCGGCCGCAGCTGATGGACTGGTTCAACAGCCTGGAGGCGCACTGGGTCTGGCTGACGCTGGGCCTGGTGCTCGCCGGGTTGGAGATGCTGGTACCCGGTGTCTATCTCATCTGGCTGGCGCTTGCGGCGATCGCCACGGGCGTGCTGACCGGCCTGCTGGACCTCTCCCTGCCGATGCAGGTCGTCGACTTCGTCTTTCTTGCGCTGATCGCGGTCTTTTCCGCTCGGCGCCTGCTGCGGGATCGGCCCATCACGAGCTCCGATCCCCTGATGAACCGCCGCGGAGCGCGACTGGTGGGGGAGACTGCTCTCGTCGTCCAAGCAATCGAGCATGGCAGCGGGCGCGTGCGGCTGGGAGACAGCGAGTGGATTGCCCGCGGCCTCGACGTTGCCGCGGGGGAATACGTTCGCATTGTCGGCACGGACGGCGCGGTCCTGCTGGTCGAGCCGCTTGCCCGCCTCATCGAAGGCGGCCCGCAGGGCGCCAGCTAGCTCAGGCGAGTTCCCCCTTGGTGCTGAACCGGCCGTATTTGCGGTACCGCATCATCCATCGATCGAGGAACAGGTCCAGCGGCTTGGGGACGACATCCAGCTCGCCAATCCCCGGCAGTTCGCCTGAGGCAACGTTGCCCTGTTTCAGCAGAGCCCATTGATCGGAGTTCATCGGCGAGCCCGGCAGGGCCGCGAAGAGGCTGCAAAAGCCATCGGGCACAGCGACGAAGCGCCGCTCACGCCCCTGAGCGGCCGCGATCCGCCGGTTCAGCTCGCCCATCGTGACCACCTCCGGCCCGGCAAGCTCATACGTCTTGCCTCCATGGGCGTTGGGGTCGGACAGCGCGGCGACAACTGCCGCGGCAGCATCGTCAACCCACAGAGGCTGCAGCCGCGCCTTCTCGCCGAAGACGGGGAGGATCGGCATGCCTGCAATCAGGCCGGCGAACATGTTGAGGAAATTGTCATCCTCGCCGAACAGCACCGACGGCCGCAGGATCGTCGCGCGCGGAAAGGCGGCGAAGACGTTCCGCTCCCCCTCGCCCTTCGTCCGCGCGTAGTCGCTCTCTGACGACGCATCCGCCCCGATAGCGGAGATGGAGACGAAAGCTTGCGCCCCCTCGGCTGCGGCGAGGCGCGCCGCAATTCCCGGCCCATCCGCCTGCAGCGCCTGCGCGTCGCGTCCAAACGTGCCCACGAGGTAGACCACAGCATCGGCGCCCTGCACCGCGGCTGCGACGCTGTCCGTCCTTTTTACATCGCAACGCGAGAATTGCAGCTGCCCGAGATTCGCCAGCGGCTTCAGCTTCCAGGCATTCTCCGGGTTGCGTTCCGCGATTCGCAGGCGCGCGCCATGGCGCAGCAGATCCTGCGCGATGTGGGTGCCAAGGAATCCGCCTCCGCCGATCAGCACCACCAGCTTGCCTTCAAGCGGCCCGAAATGCGCCATCTTCTGTCCCATTCCACCTCGGGGACGTACGGAGGACCCGGCGCCCCACCCGATCGCCTGGCGCCATGCCGCAACCGGGCCGAAGCCGCAAGCATCGCTGCCCGTTGACAGACCTTCCAGCTCTGGCTATCGGCCCGCCCCTACCCTGCAGCCAGGCCAAGATGACCCGGCTGCCCGTGCCCAGATGGCGGAATTGGTAGACGCACCGTCTTCAGGTGGCGGCGATCGCAAGGTCGTGGAGGTTCGAGTCCTCTTCTGGGCACCACTTTTGACCAAGGATGGCATGAGGCGCTGTCCTCGAAGCACCGTCAGCGGCCAGGCCAATGTGCTTTCGCTGCCGTATGCGGGCGATCGGTCGCGCGGCCACTTGCCATTTCAACCGCTTCAAATCCCCAATTGCTTTCTTTAAGCAACGATCGAGGCGGCTTGGTACAATTGGTGGAAGCCGCATCCCCTTTTCGCGCCAGCTATCTGCTGTCGCGGTCACACCGGCACATCAGGTCAACCGCCTCAACCAGCAAAACGGACAAGTGGCAGCGGACCAGATCGCGGCTAAGGAGCGCGAATGGGCAGCGCCGAGGGGCTACATCACAATCGTCGCGTGATCGGAGGCGCGATTGTTACGGCGCTGGCCTTGGGGCTATCGCTGGTGGGCGGTGGAGCCGTGGTGGCTTCGCGCCAGCATGCCGAGCCACTTATCGCAATGGCATCAGCAAAGCCGCAGCGCATCATGTCGACCAATCTGTGCACCGATCTGCTGCTGCTGATGCTGGTGCCGAAAGATCGGATCGCCTCGGTCACCCACCTCGCGCATGATGCCGTGGAGGTGCTGATGCCGGGTTCCGATGATGGCGTTGCTGTCAACCACGGCACTGCGGAAGAGGTCGTGCTGCAACAGCCGGACCTCATTCTCGCAAGCCCCTGGTCGACGCCCGTGATGCGCCGCCTGGCCGCAAAAGTCGGGGCACCGGTGGTGGAGATCGACTCGGCCAACAGCTTCGATGACATCCGCAGGATCACACGCCAGGTCGGCGCATTCGCCGGCGAGCCGCAGCGCGCCGAAACGCTGATCGCCGAGATGGACCGCAAGCTTGCGGAACTCGCACATCAGCATCCGCGTCAGCCGGTCGAGGTCGTTGCCTGGAGCGCCGGTGAGGGAGTGCCCGGCAGGGGCACCTTGACGGACGAAATCATCCGCGCCGCCGGGGCGGTGAACGTGGCTGCTCGGATGCCGGACGACAACTTCTCCAGCTTCGGCATCGAAGAGTTGCTGGCCGCCCGTCCCAAGGGGATCCTGCGCGGCCGCAACGGCTTCGATGGACCGTTGCTGGCCGACACGGCATCGGAGCATCCGGTGATCCGGAAGGCGTTCAAGGACCGGACGATCTCCTTCCCCGTCTTCCTCCATTCCTGCGGACTGCCGCAATCTGCGGATGCCGCGGTCCAACTGCGCGAGGCGCTCGGCAAGCTGCCGGCGGAGGGCGTTGCATGGTAGGCAAAGTGGCCTTGCGGGCGCTCGCATGTGCCTTGCTCCTGACGTGCATCCTCCTTTCGTTGGGCACCGGGCGGATCTGGCTGGAGCCGGCGGTGCTGATCGGATCCATCTTTGAGCCCAAACCCAGTCTCGCCTGGCTGATCCTGAGCGAACTCAGGGTTCCGCGAACGATCCTCGGCCTGCTCGTGGGGGCGAGCCTGGGGCTTTCGGGCGCGGTGCTGCAGGGCCTGCTGCGCAACCCGCTCGCTGAGCCAGGCCTGCTCGGCGTGTCGGCGGGTGCAGCGCTTGGGGCTGTCATCGCCATCTATTTCGGCCTTTCCGCAGCCTTCGCACTGGCGACGCCGATATTGGGGATCGGAGGCGCGCTCGTCGCGGCGGCGCTGACCCTGTCGATCGGACGCGGCGGCACGCTGACGATGATCCTTGCGGGCGCAGCGGTGTCGGGGCTGATGGGCGCGGGCGTCAGCCTCGCGCTCAACTTCGCCCCGAATCCCTCCGCCGCCTACGAGATCACCATCTGGCTGCTCGGCACGCTGGAAAATCGTGACTGGCACCAGCTGGTGCTGGCCGCACCGTTCATCCTTGCGGGATGGGTCTGCCTGGTGCTGACCATGCGCGACGTCGACGCATTGACCCTTGGCGAGACGCAGGCGGAAAGCCTCGGGGTCAATCTCGCGCGGACCCGACTGCTCGCGCTTGCCGGAACGGCGCTCTCGGTCGGCGCCGCAACTGCGGTGACCGGGTCGATCGGCTTCATCGGCCTCATGGCGCCGCACCTCGTCCGCCCCTTCGCGGGCCACCAGCCCGGCCGTATGCTGCTGCCCTCTGCCCTGTTCGGCGCGATCCTGCTGCTCCTCGCGGATGTCGCCACGCGCATCATCCCCACAGCCGGACAAGAGGTCAGGCTCGGCGTGCTCACGAGCATCGTAGGAACACCCTTCTTCTTATGGCTGGTCACCAGGCTGCGCAGGATGTCACCGTGAGCCGGATTGAAGCGAATGGCGTCACGGTGCTGCGCGGTGGGCGAGCGATCGTCGATGACGTCACGATCGAACTTCACAGCCGACAGTTCGTCGGGCTGATCGGTCCCAACGGCGCTGGAAAATCCACGCTCATGTCAGTCCTCGCCGGTTTGCTGGCGCCTGAGCGCGGCTCCGTCATGATCGACGGCCAGTCACTCGCAACGCTCGATCGCCGCGCATTGGCGCAGATCCGCGCGTTCCTGCCGCAAAATCCCCGCGCCGAATGGCCGATATCGGTGGAGCGGCTTGTCGCATTGGGTTTGACGCCGCAGCTGCCGGTGTTCGGCGGATTGCCTGAGACGATGCGCGCATCGGTCGCAGCGGCGCTGGAAATGGTCGATATGGCCGAACATCGACACCAGCCCGCAACCACCTTGTCGGGCGGCGAGTTGGGACGTGCGATGCTTGCCCGCGCGCTGGTGGGCGACCCTGCCATGCTGCTGGCGGACGAGCCGCTGACGGGCCTTGACCCACGCCACGCACTCGACAGCGTGGACCGCCTCCGCAAGCTCGCCGATGCCGGCAAGCTGGTCATCGCCTCGATGCACGAGCTCACGCTGGCAGCGCGCTACACCACCCATATCGCAGTCCTGCGCGAGGGGTGCCTGGTCGCCTTTGGGCCAACCGCCCAGACGCTCACCTCCGCGCTGCTGCACCAAGTGTTCGACGTCGATGCCTGCGTCACCGGCGCAGGGACCCGCACCGCAATCGTCGACTTCGTTCCGGACCCGACGCTTCAGCCGTGACGCGCTGCCGCATCGTTCGGTGGACGCGCTTCAGAAGCGCGCGGTAATGCCGCCGAAGGCTGATAGGCCGGGCGCTACGAAGCTGAACACCTCCTCATATTTCTCATCGAGCAGGTTCTCGACCCGCCCGGTCAGGGACACCGACGCGGAGAGCCTGTATTCGGCGCTGAAGTTGATCAGCCAGAAATCGTCCAGCATCTCACGCACCGGCACATAGCTGGGGTCGATGTAGGCGAGATCGATCGCGTCCCCGTTGTAGCGGACGGTCAACGTGCCGGAAATCCGCTCATCCGCGCTGAAGGCGGTGGCGTTGAAGCTGGCGACATGCTCGGGCCGGCGTACTTCCTCCACCCCATCCTCCTCGGCGCTCAGCCATGTATAGGCGGCCTCGAGGCGGATCTGCCGCGTCGGCCGGGCGCTGAGGAAGAACTCGAAACCTTGCTGCTTCGAATCCGTCGTGCGGTTTGACGGCGTAGCGACGTAGGTGGGGGGCGGAAAAGACGTGTAGATCTCGTCCTTGAGCGTGGCGTTGAACCAGGTCGCGCCGATCGTCGCCACCTCCCCGAAATTCTGGTCGAGCCCGACCTCCCATCCCTCGGACTTCTCGGGCCGCAGGTTCGGGTTGCCGATGTAAGTGCCGTCCGTATAGCCGTAGAGCTCGAAATAGCCCGGGTTCTTGACCCCGGTGCCCCACGCCCCGCGAATGCGCGTGCCGAACGGGAGGCTGTAGCTGCCCTGCACACGATAGGTCGTTACGTCGTCAAAGCGGTCGTTGTCGTCGTGCCGGATGGAGGCGCCGAGCGCCAGCGCCTCGTTCCACAGCAGCTCGTATTGGCCAACGAAGCCGATATTGTCAGTGTCGCGCTGGCCGGTGAAGGCAAACCCATCGGGCGCGGTGTTCCGAAAGCTCTCGCGCTCCACATCCACCGCTCCGGTGATCCGGTGCAGCACCGTGTCGCTGCTGCCGAGGCTGAGGCTGGAGACGAAGGAGCCCTTCAAGCGCTGGCCCTCGCTGCCTCCCGTGCGGCCGATGGGCTCATGATTTTCGCGGCTGGCATCGACGATCTGGCCGGTCAGGCTGTTGGTCCAGCGCCCGTCCAGCGCCAGCAGCTCCGCCCCGACAAGGGCGTAGATTGCCTCGTTCTCGTAATAGACGCCGGGGCTGTCGACCGCATAACCGAAGAGCGGGCTCGACGGATCGAACTCGGTCTGGTTCGTCTCCGCCTGTGTGTAGCTGTAGCGGCCGACGCCGGTGAGCCGGAAGCTCTCGCTCGGGCTCCAGATCAACTTGCCGGTAAGGCTGGCGATATCAGCACCAACATCGCGCGTGCCGTTCCGAGCAGTCGGCGTGCCCTCGGTGTGGAAATACGCGCCGGAGACGGAGTAGTCGAGATCACCGTTCGCCCCGGCGGCGCGGGCGCTGGTGGTCAGCGTGCCGAAGGAGCCAGCCTCCAGTTGGATGCTGCCGCCCGGCGCCTCCGCACCCGTGAGCGTCATGTAATGGGCGACGCCGCCGATCGCGTCCGAGCCGTAGAGCGAGCTCTGCTGCCCCCGCAGCACCTCCACTCGCGCGGCCGGATCGGCGATGAGGGTCGCGAAGTCGAACTCACCGTAATACGGGTCCGCCGCCTCTATCCCGTCGACCAGCACCAGCACATGGTTGCTTTCCGTGCCGCGCACGCGGATCTGCGTGAGCCCGCCTGCCCCATCGGTGCGGCTGACCGCCACGCCGGGCACGTCACGCAGGATATCGGAGACGAGGCGCGTCTGCCGCTGCTGAAGCGCCTCCGCATCGAGGATGGTGACCGAAGCTCCAAGCTGATTCGCCGGTACGCCTTCGCCAGAACGCGTGGCGGTCACGACGATGTTCGGCTTTTGCTGATCCTGGTCACTCCCCCTCGTGAGGGGCTGTGCTTGAGCCTCCGCCGAGATCGCTACCAGAGCTGTAGCAATCACGCTTGCGAGAAGCGTCCCCTTAGCCAGTCCTTTGCGGCTGTGATTCCTCATGGTGTTCTGCCTGCCCCGGTCCAAGATCGTTAGTATCAGAAGGGCGCGGCGCGGCGCAGCACTGCCTAGCTACACGGTCGCGCGCATCGCGGGCTGCCATGCGCATATTCGCGCGAGCAGCAACCCCCGCCGCCCTCAGTCCAGCACCACATCCTTGAGGCGGTGGAGGAAGAACACCACGCCGATGAGGAACAGGATATGGTCGATCCCCGTCACCATGTGCTTGGCGCCAAGGTAGAAATAGGGGATCGGCTGCGGTCCGCTCATCGCCTCCAGCGCTTCCCGGTTCGCGGCCGAGATGTCGTGCGCGAGGGCGCTGGCCGTGGGTAGCAGCACCAGCGCCACCGCAAGGGCTGCGACAGCGAGCAGGGATGAGGGGGCGCGTGTCATGCGAGAATCAGGAGGCGGCGCGCGCTCACTGCGGCGGCGCTTGCTCAATGTCCTCCTGCCCGAGGTCCTCCGGCTGCGAGGCGGGGTAGACCTGGTGGCAGGCGGTGCACACGCGGTAGATGACGCCGCCCACCTCGAAGATCGCCTCGCTGTCCCGGTCGAGCGCGGTCTGCTCGGCGCGCTTGGAGATCTCCACCAGCGATTTCGAGAAGGCGATCCAGTCCTCGCCGCGTCCCTCGGCATATTCGGGCGTCTGCAGCAACTCGCCCAGCCGCTGCAGCTTGCGGGTGGATTCCAGCGTCGCCGCCCAGCCTTC
>Ga0182742_1003964_pt1 | contig 13865 bp, 9 predicted proteins | sample eDN5th37CBELigMG_FD_128880 | JGI IMG/M metagenome (GOLD analysis project Ga0182742, IMG submission 128880) | Enriched Miracle-Growth compost microbial communities from Emeryville, California, USA - eDNA 5th pass 37_C BE-Lig MG (version 2)... ... | reverse complement strand
CAGCTGCTGCAGGATGCCCGGGGCGGCCCACATCGACCGCGAGACGCTCGCATCGACGTCGATGCCGGGGAAGCGCTCGAGCAGTCCGGGCGCCGAAGCGAGCATCACGGAGTCGCCGACCGCGGTGATCTCGGCGCCTGTCACGGGGGTCGGCGACGGCGACGGCATCGAGCCGGGGCGGGGCCGGTCGGATGCGGAGCCTGCCGCCTCGCCCTCGACGGCGGTGCTCGTGGGTGAGGGCGTGGGCGACGGCGTGCGGGCCTTCTCGCGGTGCAGCGCCTCGAGCCCCGCCTCGACGGCCGCCTGCCCCGACGTGACCTCGGGCGCCGCCGCGACGGCGGCCGACGCGCCGAATGTGACGACGACGGCCGCGGCCACCGACCCGATCGCACGCCAGCGCATGGCGGGCGATGCGGTGAGGCGGCGGCCGAGCGCCGCGAGGGACCCGCGGAACCCGAGCCGGCGGATCGGCTGTTCCACCCAGCGGTACGACGCCTCGGCCGCGACGAGGGTGAGCACGAGCGCGAAGACCCCCATCCAGACGGGAACTCCCGCCCCCGCACCGCCGCCCGACGTCGCCGCCAGGAGGAGCACGAGGATCGGCCAGTGCCACAGGTAGAGCCCGTACGAGCGGTCGCCGACCCACCGCAGAGGCTGCGTGTCGAGCCGAGGACCGAACACCGAGCCCGGCCACACCGCCGCGGTGATCGCGATCGCCGACAGCACGCTCGCCGCGGCGAGGGCGCCGGGGAACGTCGCCGTCGAGTCGCTCGCGGGGATGGCCGCCACGACGACGAGGCCGGCGATGGCCGCGACTCCCACGACGGCTCCCGACACGCGCCACCCCCGCCGCTGCGACCAGACCGGCGGTGCGGCGAGCAGGCGTTCGAGCGCGAACGCGAGGGCGATGCCGAGCAGGATGCCGAACGCGTGCGTGTCGAGCCCGAAGTAGGCCCGTGTGAGGTCGCCGCCGCTCGCGACGACAACGGCCATCCATCCGGCCGACGCGGCCGCCAGCAGCACCGCCGCGGCGGAGCGCGCCCAGGCCCACGGGATGAGCAGCGCGAGAGGCAGCACGAGCGGCCAGAGCACGTAGAACTGCTCCTCGATCGCGAGCGACCACACGTTGCGGAAGAGCTCGGGGTTGGCCGCCGAGAAGTAGCTCGCGTCGGCGGCGATCGAGACCCAGTTGTAGCTGAACGTCGCCGCGCCGACGAGCTGTGCGCCGAGGCGCGCGAGCACGTCGCCGCCGATCAGCCACGCGACCGAGGAGCACACGAGCAGCACGAGGGCGAGTGCGGGCAGGAGTCGTCGTGCGCGCCGTCGCCAGAACTCGGCGAGCCGGATGCGTCCCGCCCTCGCCCGCTCGCGCAGCAGAAGGCTCGTGATGAGGAATCCGCTGATGACGAAGAAGACGTCGACGCCGATGAAGCCGCCCTGGAGCCACCAGCCGGGGAACAGGTGATACGCGAGGACGAGGCCCACCGCGACGGCGCGCAAACCATCGAGCCCGGCGTACCGGGCTCGTGAATTGATGCGCGCACTCGTGTTCATGACTCAGACCCGGGGGATCACTCAAGTGTAAACGGGGTGCGTGCGCGAGCCGGTCTTTCCGGACGGGCGAGGCGCGCGGTATCACGCTCGGTCGAACATGCCTCTACCTCGGAGGGGAGCGCGCGCCGTAACATGGGCGCACCTCGGAATCTGCCGGGGTACTGGGGGTTTTCTCGCGGTGACCCGGAGCGGCCACGCGGTGAGGAAGAGCGGACTATGGCGGAGCCGGGTCGAAGCGCCGCGGGTGCTGAATGGGTGGGCACGCCGCGCGCGAGGAGGCGTGCCGGCCTGTCCATCTACTCCCTGCTGCTGATCATGCTCCTGTCGGTGAGCGTGCTCTCGAGCATCGTCGTGGGCGTCATCGGCTACGTCAACGGCACCGAGGCGCTTCGCGCGATCGCGTACGAGAAGCTCGTCGAGATCCGCGAGAACCGCAGCCGCGAGGTCGCCCAGCTCTTCCGTTCGATCGAGAACACCGTGCGGCTCGGCGCGCTGAATGAGACGAGCCGCCAGGCGACGCGCGCGTTCACCGAGGCGTTCGCCGCGCTCGAGCAGCAGCGGCTCGAGTCCGAGGCATCCGCAGAGCTCGATTCGTACTACCGCGACACGTTCGCGACCGCCCTCGCCGACGCGACCGGCGAGGACGTCGACGGGTCGGCCTTCGCGCCGCGCAGCGAGGCGCAGCGCTACCTGCAGTACCACTACGTCATCCCGTACGACAGCTGGGAGGAGGCTGTCCGCACGGATGACGCGGGCGACGGGAGCGCATGGTCCGCGGCGCACGCGCGGTACCACGACTACTACCGCGAGATGACGGACCTGCAGGACTTCGAGGACGTCCTGATGCTCGACACCGAGGGCAACGTCATCTACACCGCGTTCAAGGGCGTCGATCTCGGCACGAACCTGCTCACCGGGCCCTACCGGCTCTCGAACCTCGCCGACGCGTATCGCGAGGCGATGGCGCGCAACATCGTGGGCGACGTCGTCATCGCCGACTTCGCGGCATACAGCCCGAGCCTCGGCAACCCGGCCGGGTGGGCCGTCACCCCGATCGCCGACGGCGGCGAGGTGATCGGCGCGCTCGCGATCGAGCTGCCGATCGAGCGCGTCAACAGCGTCATGACGGTCGACGGAGAGTTCGCCGTCAACGGCCTCGGCGCGACCGGCGAGACGTACCTCGTCGGTCGCGACGGGCTCATGCGCTCGATCTCGCGCCAGCTGCAGGACGACCCCGCCGAGTACGAGTCGCTCGCCGTCGCTGCGGGGCTCTCGCCGGCCGCGGCCGAGCTCAGCGTCCGCAATGAGAACACGCTCCTGCAGCAGCAGATCACCGGCGACGCCGTCACCCGCGCGTTCGCCGGCGACCGCGGGACGCTGCTCGAACGCGACTACCTCGGCCGCGAGAGTCTCACCGCGTACGCGCCGCTGGGCGTCGACGGGCTCAACTGGGCGATCGTCGCACAGCAGTCGGCGCAGGAGGCGATGGTCCCGGTCGAGGACTTCACACGCAACCTCATCCTCTCGACGGCCGGCATGATCATCTTCGTCTGCCTGCTCTCACTCGTGCTCGCACAGGTGTTCGTGCGGCCGCTGCGGCGCCTCAAGGTCGCCGCGCAGCGCATCGCCGCGGGCGACGAGGGCGTGCAGGTCGACGCGGGCTCCAGCGACGAGCTCGCCGACGTCGCCGACGCCTTCAACAACATGAGCCGCAGCCTGCAGGTCAAGTCGCACCTCATCGAGGAGCAGGAGCGCGCGAACGAGGAGCTCATCCTGTCGTTCATGCCCGAGGGCATGGCCAACCGCTACAGACTGGGCGACGAGGCGATCACGCAGGACAGCGACGACGTCACCGTCGTGTTCGCCGACATCGTCGGGTTCGACGAGCTGTCGCTGTCGATGACGTCCGAGGAGGCGGTCGCGCGTCTCAACGACCTCATCCGCTCGTTCGACGACGCCGCCGAGCGGCACGGCATCGAGCGCGTGCGCACGACGCGGCAGAGCTACCTCGCGAGCTGCGGCCTCGTGAACCCGCGCGTCGACAACGCGCGCCGGGCGGTGGAGTTCGCGCTCGAGCTCGACGCGATCCTCGAGCGCTACTCGGCGCAGCAGGGTGTCGACCTGCATCTGCGCGCCGGACTCGACTCCGGCAAGGTCACGAGCGGCCTCATCGGGCGGGCACGCGTCGCGTACGACATGTGGGGCGATGCGGTGAACCTCGCGTTCCGTGTGCAGGGCGACTCGTCCGAGCCCGGCATCTACGTCACGCAGCGCGTCGCGGACCGGCTGCCCGACGCGATCGCGCTGGAACCCGCGGGTGAGATCGAGACGCAGACCGGCACACAGCGCGTGTGGCGCATCGAGACCGCCTCGTCGGCAGCGGTGAGGTGACGCATCCGTGGCCGGCATCGCATCGCAGCCCTGGTTCTGGCCCGCCGTCATCGTGTCGGTGGGGCTTCCGCTCGCGCTCATCCTGCTGACCGAGATCCACAACGCGCTCGCGCGGCGGAACAGCCGTGCCGCGCCCATCGTGCTCATGGTGCGCAACTACCTTGTGCCGGTCGCGGGAGTGCTCGTGCTCATCAGCCAGCCCGGTGCGTGGGAGGGCGAGGGCACATGGCCGCGCGTCATCTGGACGATCTTCGGGCTGCTGGTGATCGTCGTGACGATCAACGCGATCAACCACCTCGTCTTCCACCGCGCGGAGAAGGGATCGTGGCGCGACCGCTTCCCGAAGATCTTCAGCGACCTCATCCGCTTCGTGCTCATCGTGCTCGGCATCGCCGCGGTGTTCTGGTGGGTGTGGAACGCGGATGTCGCGGGCGTGTTCGCCGCGCTCGGCGTGACGTCGATCGTGGTGGGCCTCGCCCTCCAGCACGCGGTCGGCTCCGTGGTGTCGGGCCTCTTCCTCATCTTCGAGTCGCCGTTCGAACTCGGCGACTGGATCGAGGTCGGCGACGAGCGCGGTCAGATCATCGAGGTGAACTGGCGCGCCGTGCACCTCGACACCGCGAACGGGATTCTCGTGATCCCGACGTCCGAGCTCGCGGGCACGTCGTTCGTCAACCTCTCGCGGAGCCCGTCGCCGTATGAGGCGAGCACCGAGCTGCTGTTCGCGACGGACGACCCGCCCGGGCGCGTGCGGGAGCTCCTCGTGCAGGTGGCGCGCGACATCCCGTTGATCTCGGAGGACGGCGAGCCGTACGCGGCGGCGCTGCCCGGTGCGCGCTACGAGGTCGGCATCCCGCTGCGCAGCCCCGGCGACCGGTTCGCGGTGCTCAACACGTTCAACACGCGCGTCTGGTACGCCGCTCGCCGGGCCGGCCTGCACCTCGACGGCGACATCACCGATGTGTGGCACACGCCCGGCCGCCTGCAGGACGCGCTGCGCCGGATCGCGCCGGCCCTGAGTCTCAAACCGGGCGAGACGGATGCGCTGGCCGGCCGCGCGCGGCTCGAGCGGTACTGCTCGGGCGAGTCGATCCTCCGCCCCGGCATGATCCCGACCGAGACGCGCTTCATCCTCGAGGGCACCGTCACGCTCGGCATCCCGACCGAGGAGCACGGCTTCGTGCAGGTCGCGCAGCTCGGGCCGGGCGACCCCATCGGCATCACCGCGCTCTCGCGCACGCAGACGATCTCGCGCGCGGTCGCTGCGAGTGAGGTCGACGTCGTCGTGCTGCCGGTTCAGGTGCTCGACGACATCGTGCGCACGCATCCGGTGGTCGCGCGCGAGTTCGTGCGCGAGAGCGAGAACCGCGTGCAGCAGGCGCGGACGGCGATGCAGGCCGTCGGCGAGAGGCTGCCGCTCGCGCGTCGTGTTCTGGGGTGACCCGGGCGTGTGCGCCTAGGCTGGTGCGGTGCGCATCCGGCTCGATCTCGCCTACGACGGCACGCACTTCCGGGGGTGGGCGCGCCAGCCCGGCCTGCGGACGGTGCAGGGCACGCTCGAGGACGCGATCGCGCGCGTGCTGGGCGGTCAGCCCCGGCTCGTCGTCGCGGGGCGGACGGATGCCGGGGTGCACGCGACAGGTCAGGTGACGCACCTCGACCTCGACGAGGAGCAGGAGCACCGGCTCCTGTCACGTTCGGGCCGCCGCGGCGCAGGTGATCCGGTGGCGGTCCTCGCGGGGCGCATCCGCGGTGTGCTCGGCGCGTACTCCGACGTGACCGTCCACCGCACGACGATCGCGCCCGAGGGGTTCGACGCGCGCTTCTCGGCGGTGTGGCGGCGGTACTCGTACCGCATCGCGGATCAGACGACCGGCTACGACCCCCTCGAACGGCACCGCACGACGACGGTGCGCTCGGAACTCGACGTCGAGGCGATGGACGCCGCCGCCCGTTCGCTCATCGGACTCCACGACTTCGCCGCGTACTGCAAGCCGCGCGAGGAGGCGACGACGATCCGCACGCTGCTGGAATTCGACTGGCATCGAGACGCGGCCGGCGTGCTCGTCGCGAACGTGAAGGCGGACGCGTTCTGCCACAGCATGGTGCGGGCGCTGGTCGGCGGATGCGTCGCCGTCGGTCAGGGGAGGCTCGACGTCGAAGACCTCGCGTCGATCCGCGACGAGGGGGAGCGGACGAGCGACTTCACCGTGCTCGCCGCCCGGGGGCTCACTCTGACCGAGGTCGGGTACCCGGCCGACGACCAGCTCGCGGCCCGGGCGGAGCGGACGCGCGCACGGCGCGATCAGGAGTAAGGGGCGACCGAGGCGCTCAGCGCCGCCCCAGCTCGCTCAGGAGCCGCTCCACGGTGTCCGCTCCGACGCGCTCCCACCGGTCCCCGCCCTTTTCGCTCGCGAGCGACGCGGCCGCACCCGCCGTGAGCAGCAGCGCGTCGAGGTCGTATCCGACCACCGAGACCGGAGCCCAGCCCGCGCTCGCGGTGGGGCGGATCGGAAGAGCGCCGTGCACGTCGATGTGCGACACACGGTCGAGGGTGGTGCGCAGGTGGTCGCGCACGACCGCGTCGGCGCGCGGGACGAGCACGACGACCGTCCCCGGCTCGGGCGAGCCGATGTCGGACTCGGCGGGGAAGACCTCGTGCACCTCCTCCATGAACCGCGCCGAAAGCTCGGCGAGGGCGGTCGCTCCCGCCGTCTCGGCGATGTCGGCGGCGTCGTCGATGCGCAGCTGCACGAGCGACCACGGCGCGTGCGTGCGACGTGCGCGCCCGAGTCGCTCGGACGCCGTCTGGATGAAGCGCTGCCAGCCGCTGGACGCGACGGCGGACCGTGTGAGCGCGCTGTTGCGCAGCGTCACCCCGAGCACCGCGACGAGAGCGCACGCGACGTACACGAGCATCCCGAGCGACGAGAACAGGCGCAGCAGCGCGAAGTCGTCGCCGCCCGACGGTGCGAAGAGCAGCCCCGCCGCGAACGCCGTCGCACCGGTGACGACGAACGCGATCGACACGATGACGAGGGGGAGCAGGAGCCGATCGCGGCGGCGCTGCGCCGAGCGGCCCCAGTCGAGCACGAGCGCGCCCGCGAAGAGGGCTGCGGCGAGGAAGACCGCGCGATAGGCGAGACCGTACCAGCCGGAGTCGCCGACGGCGACGAGGGTCGCGGCGGAGCCGACCGCGACGACCGCGCCCGCCCACGCGTGCGGACGCAGCCCCCACAGAGCACGGAATCCCGACCACAGGAACGCCGGCGCGCCCATGAGCGCCCCCAGCGATGCCCGCCGCAGCAGTTCGGCATCGTTCAGCTCGCCGGCGATGACGCCGTACGTCGCGAGCATTCCGAGGACGAACGCGACGGTCCAGTAGAACGTGTCGCGCCCGGGCCGTGTGAGGAAGGCGATGCCGATCGCCAGCGCCGTCGCGAGCGTGGTGATCGCGGCTTGGGCGATGCCGAGCTCGAAGCCCGCTCCGCTGAGCATGTCGTTCACGATCGTGCCTCCTCGTCGACTCTCGGCGTCGCGCCGACGGAGCGCGGCAGCCGGAGGGCGACGGTCGTCCCGACACCCTTCTCGCTCTGGATGTCGAGCGTGCCGCCGTGCGCGGAGACGATCGCCGACGTGATGCCGAGGCCGAGACCGGTGCCGCTCGCGGTCTGCTTGGCTTCTTCGGCGCGGAAGTACGGTGTCGCGATCTTCGGCAGGTCCTCGGCCGAGATGCCGATCCCGTTGTCGGAGACGGTCACCGTGACATCCGACCCGTCGGCGACGCCCACGATGCGAACCCGGCCCTGTTCGGGCGTGTACTTGATGGCGTTGCTCACGAGGTTGTCGATGACCTGGCGCATGCGGAACCCGTCGGCGGTGACGGGCAGCGGCACGTCGAGCCGCAGGTCGATCTCGACGTCGTGCGCGGCGGCGGTCGGGCGGAACGAGCCGACGGACTCGATCACGATCTGCCTCAGGTCGATGTCGTCCAAGGACTCCTCGTCGGCGAAGCCGGGGCTCGTCGTGGTGAGCAGGCTGTTCGTCATCTCGAACATGCGCTCGCTCGCGGCCAGGATCGACTCGAACCTCTCGCGGGTGCGGGGCGTGAGCTCGTCCATCTCGAGGGCGAGCTCGGCGTTGCCGATCATGACGGTGAGCGGATGCTTCAGCTCATGCGACGCCATCGCGGCGAGCTGCTCGCGCTCGAGCTGCGCCTGGGTGAGGGCGGTCACGTCGTGGACGAGCAGGAGGATGCCCTCCTCCTCGTCGTCGGTGCCGCTCAGGCGCTTCGCGCTGATCGACAGTGCGCGCCACTCGCCCTCGCGTGTGAACAGCCAGACCGAGGCACCCGTGAAGGTCTCGCCTCGCGCGGCGCGGTTGAAGGGCCGCTCCGAGAGCGGCACGGGCATTCCCCGCAGACTCGTGTACTCGACCGAGCGCGCCGGGAGACTGGGATCGAGGGGATCGAGGCCGTACAGGCGCGCGTAGGCGTCGTTCACCGTGAGGACGCGGCCGCCGGCGGACAGACGCACGATGCCCGTGTCGATGCCGTTGAGGATCTCGACGGTGCGCCTCTCCTGCCCGGAATGGCGCTCCAGGCTGTTCGTGAGCCTGCGCGCCTGACGCCGCAGGAGGCGCCGCAGCGCTCTGGTGCGGCGCAGAGCGAGGTGCGCCGTGATTCCGATGAAGGTGAGCGAGAGCATCACGACGAAGATGCGCAGCGCCGCGTTGACGCTCGGGTTCAGCGCCGCCTCGAGGAGCACCAGCATGCCGATCATCGCCAGCAGGCCCGCGAGCCACACCGCCGCGAAATGCATGGCGACCCACATGACCGGGAAGAGCCACAGGAACGCGAAGCGCTGCTCGGTCTTGTTCGCCATGAGGGCGATCGCGACGGCGTCGATGAACGGCACGGCCAGGACGGCGAGGTGGGGGAGGCGCGTCCACGGGACGGCGAGCGTCGCCACCGTCACGACGACGATCGTGAAGGCCCCCGTCGTGAAGCTCCACCGCGTGAACACGTCGGGCTGCAAGGCGAGCACGAGCACGCAGATGACCACCACGCTGGCCGCCAGCACGAGCTGGGTCAGCCAGATGGAGCGCGTTCTCGCGTCGGGCGCGCCCACGGTCCACCGCGGTCCGGCCCTCCCCCCGGTAGCCATGCGGTCGATTCTACGGGCACGTCTCGCGCAGCCGTTGAGGGTCTCTTGCGAGAACCTTGCGGCGACGTTGGCGGAAGACGAACCGACCCGTGAGGTGTCGGGAGCATGCTTGTGTGCAGAGGCTCTGACGTGTCACCCGAGCACGTCGGAACCCCGTGAGCGGGTATGGGAGCCCGCGACCGGGGGAGGGAAACCGGGACCTGGGGGTCCTGGAGCGGGGAAAGAAGAGAAAACCAGGAGCTGGGGTCCTGGATCTGGGGAAAGGCGGAGGCATCCGGTGGGGAAGCGGATGCCTCCGCCCCACAGCCCCCGCGCGGGTCGCGCCGCCTACGATTCCGACGTGAGTCGGTAGCCGACGCCGCGCACCGTCTCGATGTAGCGCGGGCTGGAGGCGCTGTCGCCGAGCTTGCGACGCAGATTCGTCATGTGCGCCTCCACCGCGCGCCTGTCGGCCTCGCCCACGTAGTACCCGCTCGCGAAGGACTCGCCGCGCAGGACGAGCGTGAGGTCGGCCTTGCTGCGCACGCGGCGCTTGGACTCGAGCAGCGTCGCGAGAAGGTCGAACTCGGTGCGTGTGAGATCGAGCTCCTCACCATCGCGCTTCACGACGCGCTGTTCGGGGTGGAGCCGGATGTCGCGGTGCACGAGCCACTCGTCGTCGGCATCTCCTGGTCGCGTGGGGGAGGGGCCGGATGCCGCGCCCGCCGGCGCGACCGGAGCCCTCGCGGCCCCGGGTCGGCCGGCCGCGGATGAAGGTCCCGTGCCACTGGTGGGCGCCGGAGACACCGCTCCGCCCTGCAGCGGCCTCACGCCCGTCCGGCGCAGGGCCGCGTCGATGCGCGCGCGCAGCTCGCGCGGGCGGAAGGGCTTGAGCAGATAGTCGTCGGCTCCGGCTCCGAGTCCGGCCACGACGTCGGCCTCATCGGAGAGTGCGGTGAGCATGATGATGTACGTGTCGGACTGGGCACGGATCCGCCGCGCGGCCTCGAAACCGTCGATGCCGGGCATCGACACGTCGAGCGTCGTCAGGAGCGGCTGGTGCGCGGCGACGGCGCGAACGCCGTCGAGCCCGTTCTCCGCGGACACGGTCGCGAAGCCGGCGGCCTCGAGCACCTGGGAGAGGATGCGGCGGATCTCCGGGTCGTCCTCGATGATGACGGCAGTACGGAGTTCGTCGGCCGGGGCGTTCATGCAGTCCTTCCTCAAGGCCCGCCATGCGTCGAGATCCGACCCCAGCTGCGGTTCTCGATGTGATGGTGAGGCACTCCGATGCTACACGCGGCCGGCACACCGGCTCCGCGGGCCGAATCGCCTCGCGATCAGGATCGGTTCAGCCCCACGGCATAGGCTGTGAACGGCATGAGGGTCATCTCCTACAACCTGCGCAAGCACCGCGCCGCCCGTGAGCTCGCGGGGCTCGTGGATCGGCACGGCGCCGACGTGCTGTGCCTTCAGGAGGTCGACACGCGCGACATGCCCGACATGATCGAGGGGCTGCGGCTCGCGCAGGCGACGCAGCGCAACCGCCTCGGCCTCGCCGTCTATTACCGCGAGAACACCTTCCGTGCGATCGAGGTCCGCTCCCTCGCGCTCAAGAAGTCTCTGCACGACCGCGTGCTCAAGCCGGCGGAGGAGCGGATGCTCGGCGTGCGGCTGCACGACATCGACGACGGCCGCGAGTTCATCGTCGCCTCGTTCCACGCCGCGCCGCTGACGGCGCTCAACTCGTTGCGGCGGCACCAGATCCGCACGGCGCTGACGGCGCTCGAGCAGCTCGGTGAAGGTCTTCCGGCCCTCATGGTCGGCGACTTCAACTACCCCGTGTTCAAGGAGAACCTCGGGCAGAAGGTGCGTGAGCAGGGCTACGAGCTGTCGTTGAGCGACGCGCGCACGTACACGCGGTACCGCTTCTTCCGCGGGCACTACGACTTCGCGACCTCGGTCGGCTTCACGATCGAGCGCGTCCGCACGCTTCCCCAGGGCCTGAGCGACCACCTGCCGATCCTCGTGACGGCCGAGCTGTCGGCCGACGCGGCGCGCGGCGCGGCGTGACCTCCCATCGGTAGGCTGGAGTCACAGCCCGGCGAAGGGATGCCTCATGAGCAGCACCATCATCGTTGGAGTCACCGCGGCACCCGCCGCCCGACGAGCCGTCGACTGGGCGATGGCGCGTGCCGCCGAGCGCGGCCAGACTGTCGAGCTCGTCGCGGTCGTGGGCGGAGCGATCGGCGCGGTGGGCGAGGAGTCCGTGCTCAACGATGCCGTCGAGCAGACCCGCACGCTCCTCGCCGAGGAGGCGGCCCGCGTCGCGGAGCGCGGCGTGCAGGTCACCACGCGGGTCGGCCGGGGCAATCCGGTCGCGTGGCTCATCGAGGCATCCGCCGATGCGAATCTCCTCGTGATCGGCAGCGACTACAAAGGGCCGGGCACGGGTCCCGCACGCGGCGCGCACGGACTGCGGATCGCCGCCGGTGCCAAGTGTCCCGTGGTCGTCGTGCCCGACCTCGACTTCGAGGGGCGCTCGGGCGTCGTCGTGGGCGTCGACGGCTCCGAGGCATCCGAGGCCGCGGTCCGGTTCGCAGCCGCCGAGGCCGATCGCCTGCGCGAGCCGCTCATCGCGGTCACGGTGTGGACCCCGCTCGAGGCACCTCGCAACCTCGGCTGGTACCCCGAGGAGTACCTCGAGAACATGCGGCTGCTCGCGGAGGAATCGCTCGCGCTGTCGCTCGCGGGAACGCGCCAGGACTACCCCGATCTGGAGATCGTGACGCGCGTCGAACGCGGGTATCCGTCGCTCATCATCAACGAGATCGCGGCCACCGCGCGGCTCGCCGTGATCGGCACGCACGGCCGGGGTGCGCTCGCTCGGTTCCTGCTCGGATCGATCAGCCAGGAGGTGCTCGCGCGCCTCGCGACGGTCACCGCCGTCGTGCGCTGAAGACGGGCTGAACGCACCCTCAGAAGCACCCTCATCACGGCGCGTCGTACGTCTTATGCGCTCGAATGGGTGATCATCAGCGTTTGTCTCGTAGCATGGTGCCCAATCATTGACGGCTCCGCTGGGTATTGGGGGTGACCAACCGGCGTCCGTTCGTCGAGTTCGCCGGCGCCATCGCCGGGGGGAGGGGGCGAACGACTCAAGCACGCCTGCAGCTCGATGAATCTGCATCCGACGATCCTCAACGCTGTACGTTTTCCGGTGTCTCGTGCGCGCGGGATCAGCGAGTACACGGGCCTGCCCGTTCCGCCGATCGTGGTCGCCGCGGCGATGCTTCTGCTCGGCATCGGGCTCGCGGCGTCCACGACGACCGACCCGCTGTGGTGGCATCTGCACTTCAGCAGGCTCGGAATGTTCGACGACTTCTCCGGCCACACCTTCAACGCGACGCTCACCGTCGTCGGCGGCGTGATCGCGATGGGCGCCCAGCCGCTGCGCGCTCAGCTGCGGTTCGCGGTCGAGATCGGCGTGGTCCGTCGGGCGAATGCGGCGACGATCCTGCCGGCCGCGGTCGCGGGTTTCGGCGTCAGCATGTCGGCCGCCGGCATGATCCCGCTGTCGGTGAGCGAGTTCCTGCACGAACGCGGCGCGAACGGCATGCTCATCTTCTTCGTGGTGGTGCTGGGGGCCTCCCGCTGGTTTCTGCGAGGCGTCGCCCGCAACATCCGGCTGATCGCGGATGCCTCGGTCGTCATGCTCGCGGTCGGCATCGCCGCCATGATCATCGGGGTCATCAACCTCGCCGCCCTCGAGGCGGTCATGTTCACCCTCGTGCTCGTCTCGATCTACAACATCTCGCGGAGCCTCGACGGATGCCTCCTCCAGCATGCTGCCGACTCGAGGGCCGAGGTGGCGGACGCCGCCCCTCAGCCGGAGTTCACGGAGCGGCGCCAGGACCGCAGCGGCGACGCCGGCCGCGTCGCGGCCTCGTGCGTCGCGCCGCGGGCGACGCTCGCCCTGTCCGAGATGCCGGTGTGGACACCTCGCCGACCGCGGAGGGCTCGCATGCTCACGGTGTGTGCGCGCGCCCCGTCGACGCCGGTGCGAGCCTTGGATCCGGATCACGCCATTTCTCGATCCCCTGCACGACCCAGAACGCGAAGAACAGCACCAGCGCGGCGGCTTCGGTGATCAGCACGACCGGCACCCCGGTCGTATCGGACTGCGGCAGCAGCACGACGTAGAGGACGAGCAGCAGCGCCAGCCCGACGGCGATCGCGATGTAGATCGCGCGGAAGACCGGGGGCGGCGGTGCCTCGCGGCGTGGGAACGCATTGCGGATCGCGACGGCGGCGAACAATCCGAAGAAGGCGACCGTCACGACGAAGTGCCCCTGCGCGAGGAACAGATCGCGCGCGAGCGACCACGTCAGCGCGACCGCGACGAGCACCGCGACGGTGAAGACGAGCGATGCCGCGATGCTCGCGAGCGAGGTCTGCCTCACAGCGACGAGCAGCAGCGCGACGAGGACCGTCAGCGCGCCGACGATGAGGTACGTCGTGACGCCGGTCGCGGCATCCGCCTCGTACGCGCGGGGAAGGCAGCGCCCCTCGCACGAGACCTCGACCCCCGGTATCGACCCCGGCGCCACCGTCGTCGGCACCACCGCGATGAGCGGCGCGAACACCGCTGCCGCGTCGAGCAGGAAGCGCTCCGCTCCGCGCCCTGACAGCGCGACGAGCGCGAGCGCCACCGCGACGAGCGCCCCCACGACCGCGTCGCGCGCGGACGTGTAGTAATAGTCGCTCACCGACGTG
>Ga0182742_1003963_pt1 | contig 13870 bp, 14 predicted proteins | sample eDN5th37CBELigMG_FD_128880 | JGI IMG/M metagenome (GOLD analysis project Ga0182742, IMG submission 128880) | Enriched Miracle-Growth compost microbial communities from Emeryville, California, USA - eDNA 5th pass 37_C BE-Lig MG (version 2)... ... | reverse complement strand
GGGCTTGCCCCAGCCGATCTTCTCGGCCACGGCATTCAGTACAGCCAGGTTCTTCGGATGGTTGCCCATGAGCTTGCGCCGGAATTCCAGCGCATCGACGCCCGCCGCGTGGGCGAGCTCGTCCATGAAGCATTCCATGAAGATGCAGTTCTGGTTGATGTTGACTCCGCGCCACACGCCAGGCGGCACATGCGGATTGTGCATGGCGTGATCGATCAGCAGATTCGGGATCGTGTAGCCGAGTGCGTATTCGCCGCCGAGCAGGCCGGGTTCGGTGACGCCCTGGAACACCAGGGCGTCGCGTCCCTTGTCCTTCTCGACCACCTGCGGGAGCACGGCGCTGAAGATCGACTGGCCGGACAGCCGCATGTGCATTCCGGTCAGGTTGTTGTCCTTGTCGAAGGCGCCGACCAGCTTGCATTGCATGACCGGGTGATAGCGTCCCTGAGCCATGTCCTCTTCGCGCGACCAAAGCAGCTTCACCGGCGTGCCGGGGATCTGCTTGGCGAGCTTGACCACCTGATGGACAAAGTCCTGGTGCAGGCCGCTGCGCCGTCCGAAGCCGCCGCCAATGACATTATGCCTGTACACCTCGCATTTTTCGGCGGGCAGGCCGGACGATGCCAGCACCGCCGCGAAGGACGATTCTCCGTCCTGCGTCGGCACCCACACTTCACACTTTTCCGGCGTGTAAAGTGCCGTGGCATTCATTGGCTCCATCGGAGCGTGATTGAGGTAGGGATACGAATAGACCGCTTCCACCTTCTTGGCGGCGGCAGCGATCGCGGCTTTGGCATCGCCGCTCTTGTTGCCGACGAAGGCTTGCTCGGCATCGAATCCCTTCGTTAGCGTCGCGGCGATGTCCTCGCTTGAAATCTTCGCGTTCGGACCCTCATCCCACACGATCGGGAGTGCATCGAGTGCCGTCTTGGCGTGCCACCAGGTATCGGCCACAACCGCGACCGCGGTATCGCCGACCTGCAGGACATGCTTGACGCCCGGCATATTCTTGACCTTCGCCGCATCAAAGCTTTTCACCTTGCCGCCGAAGACCGGGCATTCCTTGATCGTAGCATTCAGCATGCCCGGGAGCTTGAAATCGGCGCCATAAACCTGCTTGCCGGTCACTTTGTCCGCGGTGTCGAGCCGCTTCATCCCCTTGCCGATCACCTTCCACTCGCTCGGATCCTTGAGCTTGGGCTTCTCGGGCACCGGCAGCTTCGACGCAGCTTCCGCGACCTTCCCGAACGTCGTCTTGCGGCCGTCGGGGCCTGTGATCACACTGTTCTCGGCCTTCAATTGCTCGACCGGAACCTTCCACTCATTGGCGGCGGCCTGCAGCAACATCATCCGCGCGGCGGCGCCGCCTTCACGCACGTATTGATGCGAGGTGCGAATGCCGCGGCTTCCGCCTGTTGAGAACGGACCCCAAGGCCGCTTGCGGGCGACGCTCTGGCCGGGCGTCGGATATTCGGGGACGATCTTGGACCAATCGCATTCAAGTTCTTCGGCCACAAGCTGAGCCAGACCGGTGATGGTCCCCTGCCCCATTTCGTGCCGGACGATACGGATGACGACAGTGTCGTCCGGCTTGATCACCACCCACACTCCAAGTTCGGGCCCCGAGGCCGCCGAAGCGGACGCCGAAGCGAGACCTTGCGGAAGGTCGAATCCGATAGCCAGGCCGCTGCCGAGCGCGGCGCTGCCGATGATGAACTTGCGGCGATTGATATTTGGAACGAGATTCATGATCGCCTCCCTCACGCCTTGGCTGCCTGGTGGATGGCTTCACGCACCTGCTGAAAGGTACCGCACCGGCATATATTGGTGATCTCGCGGTCGATGTCGGCATCGGTCGGCTTCGGATTGTCCTTGAGAAGCTGGGCGACCGCCATGATCATGCCGGATTGGCAATAACCACATTGCGGCACCTCGTTGTCGATCCAGGCCTTCTGCACCTTGTGCAGGACACCGTTCTGCGCGAGGCCCTCGATGGTGGTGATCGACTTGCCAACCGCTTCACTAACCGGCAGGGCGCAGGCACGCACCGCACCCATTCCATCGATATGGACCGTGCAAGCACCGCATTGTGCAATGCCGCAACCGTATTTGGTCCCGGTTAGACCTACGTTTTCGCGGATGGCCCAGAGAAGCGGCGTATCCGGCTCCACGTCAATGTTATGGGCCTGGCCGTTTATGGTTAGTTGAGGCATCAACTCCTCCCGATGTTCGTTCTTCGCGCGGCTTACGGACGCGCGACTGAGGAATTATAGCCACTTTTGAATTGGTCGAAACAGCGATTAAATCCTGCTGCCCGTGGAATAAAGTCGCGACCGCAGAAATTCGTGGCCTTCAGGTTGGGCGATAGCCCCGAGACACGATCCGAGTGGTTCGGAGCGCAGCGCGCGTGCGATCGCCCTACGGACGCGGCGGGCCAGGTCCAAGTCGCTGCTTACAATTGCAACAATGAGATTGGAAATGGGAAACGGCGGGTCAAAGCCCGCCGCTCCTGCCATTCAAATCCTCGGAGTCAGGGCCGGATCATTTCTCCGGCGTGATCTTGGCGTCTACCAGCACCTTCTCCCAAAGCTGGACTTCCTTCGACAGGAAATCCGCGAATTGCTCGGGGGTGCCTCCAACGACCGCTAATCCCTGTTTCGCCAGCGCATCTTTGACTTTCGGCATGGCCAAAATCTTGTTGGTGAGTTCATTGTACCGGGCGATCACGTCCTTTGGCGTGCCGGCCGGAGCAAGCAGCCCATACCACAATCCGACATCGGCGCCCTGAAGACCGGCCTCGCTGTTGGTCGGAATATCGGGCGCGAGAGCCGAACGCTTCGGGCTCGCAATCGCTAGGGCCTTGATCTGTTTGTTGCTGATCAGAGGCAGCGCGGTATGCAGCGGCATGAACATCGTGTGCACATGCCCGGCGACGACATCGCGGATCGCCCCTGCCGAACCGGGATACGGGACGTGGACGATGTCCGACTTGGAAGCGGACTTGAACAGTTCCATGGCCAAGTGCTGGGCCGAGAGCGGGCCGGTCGAAGCGTAATTCAGCTTGCCGGGTGCTGCATGGGCCAGTTTCAGGAAGTCCTGAAGGGTATCGGCCTTCACCGACGAATGCACGACAAGCGTCAGGTCACCGGTCGCCACCTCAACGATCGGCGCGAAGCTCTTGATCGGATCGAACGGAAATTTCCGGAAGCCGCTCAGATTGGAAAGGATATGCGAGGGCGCGGTCAGCAGGAGCGTGTTGCCATCGGGCGCAGCGCGCGCCACCTCGTTGGTACCGATATTGCCGCTGGCGCCCGGCTTGTTCTCGATCACCACCGGCTGCCCCAGCATCGGCTGCAATTCCTCGCCGATCACGCGCGCCAGGATGTCGACACCTGTGCCCGCACTGAACGGCACAACGATCGTGATATTGCGTCCCTTCTCCTGCGCATGGCCAGACGTCAGACTACCGGCCACGGCCAGCGCGCAACACCCCATCAGGAACGAACGAACAGTCAACATGCCGACAAGCCTCTTTGTCTCATTGCATCGGAACGACTGGCAAAAGTGCCGTCATGCAAGCTTCTCACGGAAAAAAGCGAAGGTGCGGGCATCGGCGCGCTGTGTCGTTGCTTCATCATAGGTGTCGGCGCGATGATGATTGGCGAAGGCGTGCCCGACATCCGGATGCACGTGCACTTCCACATGTGCGTTGCCTTCGACCGCAGCCAGAATATTGCGAAGCAGTTCAGGTGGCGTTGTGTGATCGCGCTCGCCGAAATGCAGGATGAGCGGCTTGCCGATCTTCGGACCGTCCTCGAGGAACAGCTGGATACGCGTTCCATAGTAACCGACGGCCGCGTCGGCGTCGGTGCGTGCGGCCGCGAGATAAGCCATGGTCCCGCCGAGACAGAAGCCGACGACACCGATCCGGCCGTTGCATGACGCCTGTCCACGCAACCAGGTCACCGCAGACTGAACATCCTTCACGGCCGTCGGATAATCGAAGGCCGCATGCAGCGCAAATGCGTCCTTATAACTCTCCTGATCATAGCCAAGCTCGACGCCCCGCCGCAGCCGCCAGAATATGTCGAGCACGAGAACCACGAAGCCTTGTTCGGCATAGCGCGCGGCGATTTCCCGCAGCGGCGCGTTCACGCCGAAAATCTCCGGAATCATCACCAGGCCAGGTGCCGAGGTCTGGTTCGGAGCGTAAACGAATCCGTCGAAGTGGTTGTCGTCGTGCGATGGAATTGAAACGCGCTCAGCCATGATTCAGAGTGACCTCAGCTTTAGTCCTGGCGTTCCTCGTGGAACGCATTGAGCTGTGGTGGGGCCGTGTCGAAGCCGAACTCGTCCCAGCGCGCCAGCAGGCTCTCGTAGGTCGACCGTCGCAGCCGCGTGGCCGCTGGAAACTTGCTCATGAACCGGTGCGGCTTACAGGCGTTGATCAGCACTTTCGAACCGTAGGGACGGTTTTCCGGCGGAAACTGGCTCGGATCGAGCCCGGTCGACCACGTCGTCCTCAGGAAGTCGAGATCGTCCGCCGGGTTGCATCGGGTACTCAGCGCCCAAAGCACCTGATTGAGGTCGTAAGGCTCAACATCATCGTCGACAGCAATGATCCACTTGGTGAAATAGGCCGCCGCCGGACATTGCGCCGCAAGCGCGAGCGCCTGTGCGACATGTCCCGCATATTGCTGCTTGAGCGAGATGACGAGCATGCCAAAGCCGGAGGCCGCTGCCGGATGCAGAAAAACGCCGCGCACACCCGGCAAACCGATACGGTCGAGGTCGTCCAGCACGCGCGCCGATCGCGCAACTGCGTAGTAGGTGCCCTGCTCACACGACGGATAGCTCGCCATCAACGCCGCCGTGATGATCGGATTGCGGCGCAGATGCAAAGCCGTGACCTCGATAACCGGCTGCGGCGAACGCGGATTGCCGTAATAGCCGGTGAATTCGCCGAGCGGGCCCTCTTCCTCGAGGTCTCCGGGACGAAGCAATCCTTCGATCACGATTTCAGCATGAGCGGGAATTGGCAGACCGACCGTACTGGCCTTGGTCAGTTCCACCGGCCGCTGCATCAAGGCGCCGGCCGCATCGAACTCGGACTCCTGCTGGCCAAACACCAGCGAACCGGCAATGAAGGTCGCCGGATCGACGCCATAGGCCGCCACGACTTCGCAGGGTTCGCCCTTGGCCCACCATGCTTCGCGATCGAGCCGGCCATGTTTTCCAGGCGAACAATAGAGTCCGACCCTGTTCCTCGAATGAAGCATCTGCCGGTAGACGCCGACATTGATACGCCGCGTTTCCGGATCCTGGGTGAGCGTGATGTCGCCGGTGCCAATATATCGGCCACCGTCGCCGGGCCAGAATTTCGGCACCGGAAGCTTCGTCAGGTCGATGTCATCGCCGAACAGGACCGTCTCGTTGATCGGCGCATTGTCGGGTGAGATCATGACCGGGGCGATGCGCTTGCGCATGATCCGCCGGGTCTCATCGATCAGCTCGCGAACCGACAGCTTCGGATCGAGGCCGAGCGCGAGGGCGTAGCGCTCATTGCTGTTGCCGAGCATGTTGGTCAGAACGCGACCGCCATAGCCGGCGCCTTCGATATTCTCGAACAACAGGGCCGGCGCGCGCTCATTGCGGGTCAGCATATAGGTGATGCCGGACAGCTCTTCTTCCGGATTGACTCGCGCGGTCACGCGCTTGAGCTGGCCGTTGGCCTCCACCAGCGCCAGCCATTCGCGCAGATCGCGCCACTGGACGTTGCGATTGTCGGCGTCAACCGCCCCGGAATGGGCTGCAGGGTTATAAAGCTGATCCATGGACCTGGAGAAAGTGGGCTCCATTTCCGCTTAGAGAATAAGCAATCTCGCGGCAAGGCGTGCCGTCTTATGCATTGATAATCTGATCTTATATGTTTGAAATCAAAAGATATCTTGCCCCGCGGATATCGCGGACGAGCGACACCGCTTCCGCTGCCTGCAGCGGGGGCGCAGCCGCCAGACTTCAGCTCCCGGACTGCAGGCCGCGCCACCGCGATTCAAAGCTGCCATCGTCGGCGACGGGGGCCGGCCATGCGGCAGGTTGCGCTGTCTGCGGGACCGGCGCAGCAGCCGGCGGCGTAGCACCTATCGCGCCGATATTGCGGCCGTCCGTCGAGGCCCCCGGACTATCCGCTTCCGCCACGGACTTCGGCGCTGGCGCTTGGGCGGCGGGCGCCTTCGGCCAGTAGAGCGCGGATTTCGACATCATCGGCTTGCCCTCGTACCAGCATTTGCGCCCATCGATGATGCGATAATACCAGCGGCCTTTGATAGGTGACGGCGCCTGTTTCGCGCATGCGATCATTTCCGCGCCGAACGCCGACGGAGCGTGGCTGGCGGGCATTACCAGGATCGCACTCAAGATCAGCAACCGCTTCATGTGACACTCCTCTTTCTGAGGACCCCCTATGGTCTGTAGAAACGCGCCAGACCGGACCATCGAAGTGTGGTCACGCCGTGAATGACTGTGGTCAAAACTGGGGTCAGGTGATGTCGCCGGATGAGCGTCTGCGGTGCCTGAGCACCGTGCGCGCCTTATTGCCGTTCGCGGACCGATCCCGGTTCAGCCCCGTGGACATACGATTGACCTGGGTCAACGCGCCCTGCCTGCCGCCTGGAAGAATGCGTACGGACTAAGAAGAATGCGCACGGACTAGGGAGAGCGCCATGAAAGTCGAGCAGATCCACCACGTCGCGTATCGCTGCAAGAATGCGAAGCAGACCGTCGCCTTCTACCAAAAGGTTCTCGGCATGGATTTCCTGATGGCGATGGCGGAGGACCGCGCGCCGTCGACAAAGGCGCCGGATCCTTACATGCACGTCTTCCTCGACGCCGGTAACGGCAACATCCTCGCCTTCTTCGAATTGCCGAAATCCCCGCCGATGGGCCGCGATCCGAACACGCCGGACTGGGTTCAGCACATCGCATTTCGGGTGAAGGATCGGGAGGCCATGCTGGAGGCCAAGGCCAATGCCGAGGCGATCGGCTGCACCGTCGTCGGTCCGACCGATCACGCGGTGTTTCAGTCGATCTATTTCTTCGACCCGAGCGGCAACCGCTGCGAGGTCACCTACATGACGGCGAAGCCCGGCCAGATGGAAGAGCTGAAGAAGATCGCGCCGGCGATGCTGGATGAGTGGGATCGCACCAAGCAGCCGCCGCGTCAGGCGGCCTGGGTGCATCAGCAGGAATTTGCCTGAGTAGTAGCGCCTGGTTCTCAGTCGAGACCGGCGAGCGCGGCGCGACCGCGTTCGGTGAGCGTTACGGTCGAATGAAGATGGTTGGCGCAGATGCGGACAAGCCCGCTCCAGCAGAGCTTCTCACCTTCGATCGTGTCGCAGAAGGCCGACAGCCGGATATCGCCGGCCAGGAGCTTCCTGAGTTGCGAAATCTGAAAAGCTGTGAGCGACATCGCGGCAAGTCCCTTCCAAGAACCCGAACGAGCATTGGTCGCGCCCGGGCTACGGACGGTTCAATTGCCACCGCGCGGGGCAAATTTGAGGAAAAGGCGAGGAATTTCAGCCGCAATTAGCGTTAGCCAATCGTAAGTGACATTTCTGCCGGGATCGCGTTTTCACGATCGCGGCGCGAATTCGTTAACCGTCTCCCGCCAAAGGCATGCGTGTCGGCCGCGCATAAAGCCGCCGGTCATGCTTGCGGCCTATCTTGACGGCCAGTGACTTCCATCATGGCGTCAGGTTATCGCATGAGTGCGCCGATCCCGGCGGATCAGGTCCACGCCCAGACAGCGGAACCGTGCGCGCGCGCTCACGCAATCGACAGAGCGGATCGGGGCGCCGGGCTGTTCCCGCTCACAACACTTTCCGTCCCGGCCTGGGACATGCTGGCAGCGCGCGCGATCGAGCCCAATGCCTGCCTGCTCCCGCTCTGGGCCCTGCCCGTCGCAGCGCTTGCCCGCGGCTGCGGCGATGCGCTTGCGCTCGCGGCCTTCGACCAAACAGCGAACCGCCTATCCGGCATGATGCCGGTGCGCTGGGCAAGGCGCGCCCTGGGGCTGCCGATTCCGCTGCTCGTATCGTGGAGCGCCTACGCCCCGTATGCGGTGCCGTTGCTCGATCGCGAGCGCGCGGTCGAAACCGCCGGCGCCCTGATCGACGGCGCGCGGGCTACCGGCGCGCGCGGGCTGCTCCTGCAAAGCATCGCGACCGGCGGTCCCGCCTATGCCGCGATCCTCGCCGCGATACAGCGGCGGGGCCTGACGCCTCGAATCTTGCGCAGCTTCCGGCGCGCCGGTCTCGACGCTCGCACGCCACCGGATGCGGTCTTGCGCGATGCGCTCTCGGCCAAGAAATTGAAGGAATTGCGCCGCCAGCGTCACCGTCTGGAGGATTCAGGTCCGGTCAGCTTCGAGGTGGCGTCGGCCCCTGAACGCGTCGGCCCCGCGCTCGAAGCATTTCTCGCGCTCGAAGCCAAGGGCTGGAAGGGCGCGCGCGGCACCGCGCTGATTCAGCATCCCGGCGACGCCGCATTCATCCGCGAAGCCGCGCCTGCGCTTGCCGCACGCGGCCAGTTCGAAGTCGCCCGTCTCACCCGAAACGGAGACACCCTCGCCGCGGGACTGATCCTACGCGACCGGGGCCGCGCGTTCTTTTTCAAGATCGCGATGGACGAAACGGAGGCCCGCGCCTCGCCAGGCGTCCAACTCACGCTCGAACTGACCCGGCATCTGTGCGCCGATCCGGCCATCGCATTCGCTGACTCAACCGCCGATGGCGAGCACCCGATGATCGATCATGTCTGGCGTGAACGGATCACGATCGCCGACGTGTTCGTGCCGCTGTCGCCCCGCGATCCCTTTGCCCGATCGCTGCATGCGCTGCTTGCCGCGCGCAATCGAGCCATCGATTTCGCCAAGAGCCTCCGCCGCATCAAGGAGAAACTGCCATGAAAGTCTTCGAGCCGACCGACACGGCCGCACTGACGCACGCGTTTCCGCACCTGCCGTTCGGACTCAAACATCATTTCGTCGGCAACCCGCTGCTGACACTACCGAAGCTTGCCGAGTTGGTGCGCGAATGGCCGCGCGACCGGCTGGAATATAATTCTGGCCAGGCCGCGATCAGCCAGCGCCCCGAAACGACACCAACGGTCGATCTCGAACCGGAAGAGATCGTTCGCAATATCGAGAGCGCCGGGGCCTGGATGGTGCTCAAATCGGTCGAGCAGGATCCGGCCTATCGCAGGCTGATCGAGAACGCGCTCATGGAGGTCGCGCGCACCCGCGGCTTCGACAGCCTGAAGGCGGCCGGGTTCGAGGACATCCGCGCTTTTGTCTTCGTCTCATCCGCCCGTTCGACGACGCCGTTCCACGCCGACGCCGACGAAAATTTCTTCTTCCAGATTCACGGCGACAAGTTCTTCCATGTCTACGACAATCGCGATCGATCGATCGCATCGGAAGAGGCGCTGGAAGCGAGTGCGATCAAGCACCGAAACTTGCCATACCGGGCGGAATTCGACGCCAAATGCACGACCTGGAAGCTCAAGCCCGGCGAGGGCGTATTCGTACCCTATCAATGGCCGCACTGGGTGCGCACCGCCGACCACTATTCGATCTCGCTGTCGCTGACCTGGAAATCCGACGCGGTGCGCCGCCGGAACGACATTTTCGCCGTCAACGCGATGCTGCGCGGAATCGGCATGCCGCAGAACCCGCCCGGCGTGAATCCGATATTCGACAGCGCGAAGGTTGCGGCTTTCCGCGCCGCCTCGGCCGCGGTCGAGCCGTTGCGCAGGAACGAAGCCATGCGGCGGGCCATTCGCCGGCTCGTCAAGGGCAGCGACGCCAACTACTACTATCGGGACGCTAAGAAGCCTCAGGATGCCAGGGCATCGTGAACCGATGCGGCGTCATCGGGCCGCCCGCCTGAACAAAGAGCGAAGGCGGGCAAGTCCGAAATGCGCAGCGACCCGAAGAAAGTCCGCCTGGCTTCCCAGAGGCGCGGGTCCGACGCACATCCCGATATGACGTGACGCTCACCAGTCCGTGAACCGCGGGCCGTTTCACCGCGACAGAGCGTCAGGTGCGGCCAAGCTCCGGGCCCGTCAGCCGTAGGGCATTCCGACCGACAGCGCCATCCGGACTGGCTGCGCCCTGTTGCCCTCGCCAGAATTATTCGGCTGCCTTCTGCATTGCATTGTCCAGCAGGCGACGGCATTCGCTCAGTTCGAACAAAGTGGACTGCAACCGCCGCACGTCCTCGCGCGACATTTGCACACGGATCGCGGCGGGCGTCGCCTGCGGGCGCTGTGGCGGGGCGGCAGCTGACGGCTCCTCCTCGGGTGCCACGTCCTGCGATGGATCGGAGTCATCGTCCACCGGACCGTGCATCGGCTGCTCGGCGCCCGGCAGCCAAACGCTCTGGACGAATTTCGGCCCCTGGTCGCGCAGGATGCGCTGCACGCCTCGGATGGTATAGCCCTCGCCATACAGCAGATGATGAATGCCGCGCAGAAGGTCGACGTCGTCCGGGCGGTAGTAGCGTCGGCCACCGGCGCGCTTCATCGGCTTGATCTGGCTGAAGCGCGTTTCCCAGAAGCGCAGCACGTGCTGCGGAACTTTGATGTCGTCGGCGACTTCGCTGATGGTCCGAAATGCGTCGGGCGCCTTGTCCATCTACCGTCTCACTTGCCGTAGCGCGGATTGGAGATGCGAAATCGGGGGCCATTCCACCCGCATTTCGCCTCGCTCGAACTGGCCCTGCAGGGAGACCCGTATGGGCCGATTAAACCGAATTTGCCGCATTCCATGCGACCAAAACCGCCTAATGCGTTTCGGTATCGTCGGCGACGGCCGGACCGCTGTCGCCATTGATCTTTTGCTTGAGGATGGCCGAGGGCTTGAACACCATGACGCGGCGGGGCGATATCGGCACTTCCTTTCCGGTTTTCGGGTTGCGGCCGACCCGCTGGCCCTTTTTGCGCACCACGAAGGAACCGAACGACGAAAGTTTCACGGTCTCGCCGCGCTCAAGGCAATCAGTGATTTCCTTGAGCACCTGCTCGACCAGCGTAGCGGACTCGGTGCGCGACAGGCCGACCTTCTGGTAGACCGCCTCACACAGATCCGCGCGTGTAACCGTTTTGGCCGTCATCGCCCGCAGCCCCTACCCGGCGATCCTTGTTGTTTTACAAGACGATACGGACTTACTTTTGCACGGTCAACCGAAGAAAGGCCAGCAAGCGATCATTCGTTGACTGGCCAGTAATGCAACGCGCCGCGCGGAGGACGCCGCTGCATTGCAAACTGGTACTTTTTTACATTCGCACCAGCGATGCGCCCCAGGTGAAGCCGCCGCCCATCGCCTCGAACATCACCAGATCGCCCTTTTTGATCCGGCCGTCGGCAATTCCGGCGCAAAGCGCCAGCGGAATTGACGCCGCCGAGGTGTTGCCGTGCCTGTCGACCGTTATGATCACCTTGGCTGGATCGAGCCCGAGCTTGATCACCGATCCGTCGATGATGCGACGATTGGCCTGATGCGGCACGAACCAGTCGAGGTCGTGCGCGGTATAGCCGGTCGCCCGGAACGCATCCTTGATCACGTCCGTGATCATGGACACGGCATGCTTGAAAACCTCCTTACCCTCCATCCTGAGGTGACCCACCGTCTGGGTCGAGGAGGGTCCACCATCGACATAGAGCTTCAGCTTGTGGCGGCCATCGGAGCGCAGATGGGTGGTCAGGATTCCGCGATCGGTGATCGCGCCGGGCTGTTCCTGCGCCTCGATAACAACCGCACCTGCGCCGTCGCCGAACAGCACGCAGGTGGTGCGATCGGTCCAGTCGAGAATGCGTGAGAAGGTTTCGGAGCCGATCAGGAGCGCGCGGCGCGCAAGACCCCCGCGCAGCATCCCATCGACCGTACCAAGGCCATAGACAAAGCCCGAGCAGACCGCCTGCAGATCGAAGGCAAAACCACCGGTGATCCCGAGCCCGGACTGGATCGACACCGCCGTCGCCGGAAAGGTGTTGTCCGGGGTCGAGGTCGCGCACACGATCAGGTCGATGTCCTGCGGCGCAACGCCGGCATCGGCAAGCGCGGCCTGCGCCGCCTTGATGCCGAGGTCGGACGTCAGTTCTCCGTCAGCCGCGATGCGACGCTCGCGGATGCCGGTGCGCTGCACGATCCAGTCATCCGAGGTATCGACCATGCTGGCGAGTTCGGCATTGGTGAGGATGCGTTCCGGCAGATAGCAGCCGGCCCCCAGGATCACGGAGCGTAATGTCACGATGCTGCTCCGGCCACCGGCGCTTCTTCAGCCGTTACGCGCGCTTCCGGAATCAGCGCCTGCCCGATCTTGGCCTGCAGACCGTTGCGCACCATCTGATAGCCGATATCGACCGCCGCCGAGAAGCCGCTGGCGTCTGCACCGCCATGGCTCTTGATGACGATCCCGTTCAGGCCGAGGAAGACGCCGCCATTGGATCGGCCCGGATCGATCTTGGCGGCCAGCTTGCGGAACGCGCCGCGCGCGAACAGATAGCCCAGCCGCGTCCAGACAGTTTCCTTCATCGCCGCCTTGAGGTAGCCCGCGATCTGGCGCGCCGTGCCTTCCGCAGCCTTCAGGGCGATGTTGCCGGCAAATCCCTCGGTCACGACCACATCGACGGTGCCCTTGCCAATATCGTCGCCTTCGACAAATCCCGCATAGCGCAGATAGGGCAGCTCGCGCTCTCGCAAGATCTGTCCGGCTTCCCGAACCTCGTCCAGTCCTTTGACTTCCTCAACCCCGATATTGAGAAGCCCGACACTGGGTCGGTCGATATTGAGCACGATGCGCGCCATCGCGCTGCCCATCACCGCCATGTCGATCAGGTGCTGCGTATCGGCGCCGATGCTGGCGCCTAGATCGAGCACCACCGACTCGCCCCGCAATGTCGGCCAGATCGCAGCGATGGCGGGCCGCTCGATTCCAGCCATGGTCCGCAGATGGACCTTCGCCATCGCCATCAGCGCGCCGGTATTGCCGGCGGAGACCGCGACATCGGCCTCGCCCTTCTTCACCGCGTCGATCGCCAGCCACATCGACGACTTCCAGCGGCCCTGCCGGAGCGCCTGACTCGGCTTGTCATCCATCTTCACGGCGACGTCGGTATGGACCACGCGCGAGGACGTCTTGAGCTGCGGATAGGCCGCGAGCGCAGCCTCGATTGCGCTCTGCATGCCGAAAAAAATGAACTCGACGTCCGGATGGCGCGCCTGCGCAAGCGCAGCGCCGGGAATGACCACGGCCGGCCCATGGTCGCCTCCCATGGCATCGAGCGCAATGCGAACCTTGTCTGGCATATGCCGGCCCTAGTCTCCCGAATCCGAGGTTCTATTCGATCGGCGGCTAGCGCGTGAGCGGACTTCGGATTTGAAGGACACTAGCAAACCTGGAATTCCAGTGGAGCGTGGATTTGACATCCGCCTTGCAAGTTCGCCACCGCGTGCCTGACGCATGTCACATCCGCGCTGCCCTCGAAAGCCGCAGACCACAAGAAGGCGGCGGAAGCGGATGCGGATGCGGGCGCGGACCATAGCCATTGGCGCAGCGGAGACAACACCCCCGCCTATTTCCTCCCCTGCGGCGGCTTATTGAGCGCGGCCAGCCCGGCAAACGGGCTCTCACCAGGTTCGGGGGCAGCTCCGCCCTCGAAGACAACACCTTCCTTGCGCGGATAAGGGTCGATCCCAAGCAGGAAATACTCGGTGGCAATCGCACCAAGATCGACAACGCCGCCCACCAGCGGTTCTGGCGGCTCGGCGTCGGCCAGGCCGAACGACGTCTCGCCAGCACCGCCGCCCAT
>Ga0182742_1003962_pt1 | contig 13872 bp, 12 predicted proteins | sample eDN5th37CBELigMG_FD_128880 | JGI IMG/M metagenome (GOLD analysis project Ga0182742, IMG submission 128880) | Enriched Miracle-Growth compost microbial communities from Emeryville, California, USA - eDNA 5th pass 37_C BE-Lig MG (version 2)... ... | reverse complement strand
GTGACGAGGAGGCTCGCAAAACGCCCCCCGGAAAGCGAAGCGCCTCTCACTGCAATCAACGGCTAAATTTAGCAATGTCTTTTACTTGAAAATGAGAACGGCTCCGTTAATACCAATTAATTTCTATTCAAGATTGTTCGCCCTTCATGTAAAATGAAGAGAGGGGGGGAGTACGATGAGGTTACAGGCTGGTTTATGGCAGCAGCAAACATTAAAGCTGACGATGACACAAGAATTGACCCAGGCGATTACTTTGTTGCAGTATAATGCCCAGGAGCTTTCAGCATTCCTGGAAAGTAAAGCCCTTGAAAACCCATTGCTCCAGGTTGAAGCAGAAAATGTGCAGGTAATGGATCCCCGCTATGATAAGGCTAAACCAAAGAAGACAAAGGTTGAGAAAGATAAACAAAATTGGATTGAACAGATCGGAAAAGTAGAGCTGAATCTTGGGGAATTTTTAAAATCGCAGCTTAATCCAAAAAATATTCAGCCAGATGAAGAAAAAATATTAGACTACTTAATTAAAAGCATTGATGAAAACGGTTACCTTCGGATCAATTTGGACGAGGTTGCTGCCAGGTTTGGCTTTGCAGAAGAAAAGGTACATAGAACCTTGGAGCTTCTTCAGGGATTAGAACCTGCTGGAATTGGAGCGCGCAATCTGCAGGAGTGTCTGCTGCTGCAGTTAAAAAGAGAGATTAAGAGAAATCTTCTTGCGGAACAAATTATTGAACAACACTTTGAAGCTTTTGCTGAAAAAAAGTGGAAGGAAGTCTCGAAGCTGCTTGGTGTTAAGCTGACTGACATCCAGGAGGTATTTGACTTTATTCAAAAGCTGAATCCGCGTCCAGCATCATCTTTTCAGCATGATCATCCCGCCTATATCGTTCCTGATGTAGTCATCAAATGGGATGGAGAGTCCTTTTCGGTAAGCATTTTCGATGAGGTTCTGCCAAAAATTAGTTTTAACAGCGGTTATTATAAAAAGTTTTCTGCTTCTAAAGACAAGCAGGTCAGCAAATTCTTACAGGAAAATTATCAGGACTATCATTGGCTTGTTAGAAGTATTGAGCAAAGAAAAGAAACTATGACCAATGTTTCTCTTAAAATAGTAGAAAAGCAGCAGGAATTTTTCAAAAAGGGGCCTTCCTTTTTGAAGCCAATGACCATGAAAGAAGTGGCGGATGAATTAGGGATTCATGAATCCACTGTTAGCCGTGCTGTCAGGGAAAAATATGCACAAACTCCTTTTGGGCTGTTTGAACTGCGCTCATTTTTTTCAAGTACGATTAAAACGACGTCCGATGAAAATACGTCTTCTAAGCAGGTTAAAGCCATAATAGAAAAGCTGATAAAAGAAGAAAATAAGCAAAGACCGCTTTCTGATCAAGAAATTGTAACCCTTTTAAAAGATGAGGAAGGGATGGTTGTTTCAAGAAGAACGATAGCCAAATACAGGGATCAGCTTGGCATCCCATCTTCCTCTAAACGCAAAAGGTATGAATAAAGGAGAAGGACTGTGGAAAAAAGTACGCTTGTTCTCTATATGCGAAATAAATGCCATTTATGTGAGCTTGCAAGGGAGTCGATCCAGCTTTTAAAAAACGAATTTGATTTTTCCTATATGGAAGTGGATATTGACCAAAGCGATGAGCTCACCGAGAAATACGGGATTATGATCCCAGTAGTTGAAATTGATGGTGAAGAGGTTCAGTTCGGGCATATCGATTCGTTTACTATTAGCGAAGCATTGATGACAAAAGGTAAAACCAAATAGTTGAAATTACTGATCACTCCTGCTAGAATTGATTTTGAAATCGGAGTGATTTTTTTTATCTCAAGTGGGACACAATAAGTCTATGCGGGACATATAATGTCCCAAGGGGATAAAGGAGCTTGATGCATGCACTCACTATTAGATATTCAAAAAAGATTGTTGCCAGATATTTTACCCATAATGCAGAAGCGTTATCAAATCCTTCACTATATTGGTATGATGGAGCCTGTTGGCCGCCGAAGCCTTTCGGTTAGCCTGGGTATTACCGAACGCGTTCTAAGAGCTGAGGTTGAGTTTCTGAAAGGACAGAATCTCATTGTTACGGCAACATCTGGCATGAGCTTGACAGCAGACGGCAAAGAGCTGCTTGAGGGCTTAAGCGGGATGATGCGGGAGATATCAGGCGTGGATGAGATGGAGAAAAGCTTAAAGCGCCGGCTGGGCATTCATAAGGTGGTTGTTGTTTCTGGCGACAGCGAAGAATCGCCATGGGTAAAGAGCGAGTTAGGCAGAGCCGCAGCTGTTTGCATGAAATCAAACCTTAAAGGGGAAAATATTATTGCAGTTACAGGCGGTTCCACGATTGCGGCCATCGCAGAGGTCCTAACGCCAGAGTTGATCAGCGGGGATGTCCTCTTTGTTCCGGCCCGCGGGGGAATCGGTGAAGACGTGAAAAATCAGGCGAATACGATTTGCTCAAAGATGGCTGAACAGACATCATCAAGGCACAGAGTCTTGTATGTACCAGATCAGGTTAGCCGGGAAATGTATAAATCAATTATAAATATGCCTGAAATTAATGAAGTTTTAAATCTCATTAAATCAGCAACGATGGTTATCCATGGAATTGGCGATGCCATAAAAATGGCAAAACGCAGGAATAGCAGTGACCAAGATATCGCTACCCTGCAAAATGGGAATGCCATTGGGGAAGCCTTTGGCTATTATTTTAACGAGGCTGGTGAAGTTGTCCATAAGGTCCAGACAATCGGGCTGCAGCTTGAAGATCTAGCAAATGCTTCTAGCGTGATTGCTGTTGCTGGCGGGGCTTCAAAGGCAAAGGCGATTGCAGCTTATATGAATCGGGCACCTTCATCGACAATCCTTGTTACGGATGAGGGAGCGGCTAAACAGCTGCTTCAATCATAAGACATAGAATATTAGATTTTTTTTATAAAAAACCTTTAGGAGGCAATAATCATGGGAGTAAAAGTTGGTATTAACGGGTTTGGAAGAATTGGCCGTAATGTTTTCAGAGCAGCATTTAATAATCCGAATATTGAGGTTGTAGCAGTTAACGACTTAACAGATGCAAATATGCTTGCACATCTTTTAAAATACGATTCCGTTCATGGAACATTGAATGAAGATGTCAAGGTAGACGGAGAATACCTTGTTGTTGGGTCACATAAAGTAAAGGTTCTTGCTGAGCGCGACCCAGCGCAGCTTGGCTGGGGAGATCTTGGCGTTGAGGCAGTTGTTGAATCAACTGGACGTTTCACAAAACGTGAAGATGCAGCTAAACACTTAGAAGCTGGAGCAAAAAAGGTGATTATTTCGGCGCCTGCCAAGGATGAGGACATTACTATTGTGATGGGCGTTAACCATGATAAGTATGATCCTGCCAGCCATCATGTCATCTCCAATGCGTCTTGTACAACAAACTGCTTAGCGCCATTTGCAAAGGTGCTTAATGATACATTTGGCATCAAACGCGGTATGATGACAACTATTCATTCATACACTAATGACCAGCAAATTCTTGATTTGCCTCATAAAGATTATCGCCGTGCCCGTGCAGCAGCGGAAAATATTATTCCGACAACAACAGGGGCAGCAAAAGCAGTATCACTTGTATTGCCAGAGCTTAAAGGAAAATTAAATGGCGGGGCTGTTCGTGTCCCAACACCAAACGTATCACTGGTAGACTTAGTGGCAGAATTAGAAAAGGAAGTCACTGTTGAAGAAGTGAACGCAGCCCTTAAAACAGCTGCAGAAGGAGAGCTAAAGGGAATCCTTAGCTACAGTGAAGAACCGCTTGTATCAAGTGACTACAACGGAAACCCAAGCTCATCTACCATCGACGCCCTTTCAACAATGGTTATGGAAGGCAACATGGTCAAAGTCATCTCCTGGTATGACAACGAAAGCGGCTACTCAAACCGCGTCGTCGACCTCATTAACTACATCGCACAAAAAGGAATTTAACACACTAAAGCACCGGGGGCCTGACCCCCGCTGCGGGGAAACCCCACCGCGGGGAAACCCCACCGCGTTAATGCTTTACCACGCTGGGGGTCAGGCCCCCAGCGGTGTAAAGCGGTGAAGCGTCAGGTCAGCGGAATTTTTTAAACTGGAAAGTTCTATTCCTATTGGAAATTGTATGTAGGAACGTCTATAATGATAGAGGATAAAAAAGGGAGCGGGGATAGATTCTCACTCCCTTTTGTGTGAATTAGAATGGGGGCGTGTTCCCCTTTGGTGATAATGACAGGAATTTTTCAGGAGGGCCATTTATTCTATGAATAAGAAGAGTATCAAAGATGTTGATTTAAAGGGCAAGCGCGTGTTCTGCCGTGTAGATTTTAATGTGCCGATGCAGGATGGTCAGGTAGCTGATGACACTCGCATTCGTGCGGCAATTCCAACGATCAAATACTTAACAGATCATGGGGCAAAGGTCATTCTAGCTAGCCATCTTGGCCGCCCGAAAGGACAAGTTGTTGAGGATCTTCGTCTGACACCTGTTGCAGCTCGCTTAGGTGAATTGATTGGAAAAGATGTAAAAAAGGCTGATGAGGCTTTTGGGGCAAACGTAATGGAGATGATTGGCGCCATGAATGAAGGCGATATCATCCTTCTTGAGAACGTCCGCTTCTATCCGGGCGAAGAAAAGAATGATCCTGAGCTTGCTAAATCTTTTGCACAATTAGCTGATCTTTATGTGAACGACGCCTTTGGTGCTGCACACCGTGCGCATGCATCAACAGAAGGCATTGCACATCATCTTCCAGCGGTATCTGGTCTCTTAATGGAGAAAGAACTCGATGTGCTCGGAAAAGCTCTATCTAACCCTGACCGTCCATTTACGGCAATCATCGGCGGCGCGAAGGTTAAGGACAAAATCGGTGTCATTGATAACCTTCTTGAAAAAGTTGATAACCTAATTATTGGGGGCGGCTTAGCCTATACTTTTATTAAGGCCAAAGGCTATGAAATTGGCCAGTCTCTGTTAGAAGAAGATAAAATTGAACTTGCTCAATCATTTATAAAAAAAGCAGAAGAAAAAGGCGTGAAATTCTATATGCCTGTCGATGCTATTATTGCTGACAGATTCTCTGAAGATGCTGAAGTGAAAACAGTCGACATCAGTGAGATCCCAGCTGATTGGCAAGCATTGGATATTGGCCCTGAAACAGCTGAATTGTACAGCGATGTTATCTACAATTCCAAGCTTGTTATCTGGAACGGACCAATGGGTGTATTTGAATGGCAGAAATTCGCCAGCGGAACAAGAGCTGTAGCAGAGACATTAGCCGAATCAAATGATACATATTCAGTCATTGGCGGCGGTGACTCAGCAGCTGCGGTTGAAAAATTCCATCTAGCGGACAGAATGAGCCATATTTCAACAGGCGGAGGAGCTTCCCTTGAGTTTATGGAAGGAAAAGCGCTTCCGGGAGTTGTAGCTTTAAACGATAAATAAAATTTCATGCATAAAAGGATGTGCCATCATGCGTAAACCAATTATTGCAGGAAACTGGAAAATGCATAAAACCCTTTCAGAGGCAAAAGCATTTATGGACGAAATTAAAGATTCCATTCCTGATGAAAATAAAGTAGAAACGGTTGTTTGTTCTCCAGCTTTATTTTTAGAGCAGCTTGCGGGCTATGGTATTGGAATCGGCGCGCAAAATATGCACTTTGAAGAAAGCGGTGCTTTTACAGGGGAAATCAGCCCAGCGGCACTTGAGGATATCGGTGTAAAATACGTGATTCTCGGCCATTCTGAACGCCGCGAAATGTTTAATGAAACAGATGAAGCGGTTAATAAGAAGACACATGCCGCGTTCAAGCATGGGCTAACGCCAATTGTATGTGTAGGAGAAACGCTGGAGCAGCGGGAAAATGGCGAAACTAGCGCATTTGTCGGCTCGCAGGTGGAAAAAGGACTGGCAGGCTTATCTGAAGATCAAGTCAAGCAGACAGTTATCGCCTATGAACCAATTTGGGCCATTGGAACAGGAAAATCTTCTTCAGCAGAAGATGCCAATGAAGTTTGCGCCCATATCCGCGCGGTTGTCAGCAAGCAATTTTCACCAGCTGCTGCTGATGCGATTCGGATTCAATATGGCGGCAGTGTAAAGCCGGGTAATATTAAAGAATATATGGCCCAGCCTGATATTGATGGAGCATTGGTTGGCGGTGCTAGCTTAGAGCCGCAATCCTTCCTTCAATTATTGGAGGCTGGGAAAAATGAGTAAGTCACCCGTTGCCTTAATTATTCTTGATGGGTTTGGCCTAAGAGGCGAAACAAAAGGAAATGCTGTTTCACAGGCAAACAAGCCTAATTACGAACGATTCTGGAATACCTATCCCCATGCAACCTTAACTGCCAGCGGGGAAGCAGTTGGTCTTCCAGAAGGTCAAATGGGCAACTCTGAGGTTGGCCACTTAAATATCGGTGCAGGCAGAATTGTCTATCAAAGTCTGACAAGAGTGAACTTAGCCATTCGTGAAGGGCAATTTGAAAAAAATGAAACCTTTTTAAAAGCGATGGACCATGTGAAAAAGAACGGAACGAATCTTCATATTATGGGATTGCTTTCCGATGGCGGGGTTCACAGCCATATTGAGCATCTCTACGCGCTTTTGCATTTAGCTGCGGAAGAAGGCGTGGAAAATGTATATGTTCATGGATTCCTTGACGGACGGGATGTTGGTCCGCAAACAGCTGAAGGATATATTAAAGCTGCAGAGGAAAAAATGAAAGAATACGGCGTTGGCCAATTTGCAACCATTTCTGGCCGGTACTATTCCATGGACAGAGATAAACGCTGGGAGCGCGTTGAAAAGTCCTATCGTTCCATGGTCTATGGCGAGGGCCCAGCCTATAAAAATGCTATTGACCTTGTTGAAGACAACTACAGCCATGGCATTTATGATGAGTTTGTTATTCCTTCTGTGATTACAAAGGAAAACGGAGAACCCGTTGCCACGGTTCAGGAAAATGATGCAGTCATTTTCTATAATTTCAGGCCTGACCGGGCGATTCAAATCTCGAATACCTTCACAAATAAAGACTTCCGCTCGTTTGACCGCGGTCCAAAACACCCGTCACAGCTGTTCTTTGTTTGTCTGACTCTTTTTAGCGAGTCGGTTGATGGATTTGTTGCTTTTGAACCAACGAATTTGGACAATACTCTTGGCGAGGTTTTGTCGCAAAACAATTTAAAACAGCTGCGCATTGCCGAAACAGAAAAATACCCTCATGTCACCTTTTTTATGAGCGGCGGCCGTGAAGCAGAATTTCCGGGTGAAGAGCGGATTCTCATCAATTCGCCGAAGGTTGCTACATACGACTTGAAGCCAGAAATGAGTGCCTATGAAGTCACAGATGCTTTATTAAAGGAAATTGCAGCAGATAAGTTTGATGCGATTATCTTAAACTTTGCCAACCCGGATATGGTTGGACATTCAGGCATGCTTGAGCCAACGATTAAGGCCGTTGAGACAGTTGATGAGTGCCTTGGCAAAATCGTTGATGCCTTATTGGAAAAAGGCGGACAGGCTATTATTACGGCTGACCACGGAAATGCAGATGAAGTAGTAACGCTTGAGGGCAGCCCAATGACAGCCCATACTACAAATCCTGTGCCGGTGATTGTTACCAAACAGGGAGCTGCGCTGAGAGAGGATGGAATCCTTGGTGATTTAGCGCCAACGATGCTTGATTTATTAGGATTGCAAAAGCCTGAGGAAATGACAGGGAAAAGCTTGATAAAGTAAACGTTTTATAAAAAATTTATTTTTTTGAGGAGAGAATAAGTATGCCATTTATCCAACATGTTTACGCACGTGAAGTACTAGATTCCCGCGGTAACCCTACAGTTGAAGTTGAAGTTTTAACAGAGTCCGGCTTCTTTGGCCGCGGCATTGTTCCTTCTGGCGCATCTACTGGTGAATACGAAGCAGTGGAGCTTCGTGACGGAGACAAATCCCGTTACTTAGGCAAGGGTGTTCAAAAAGCAGTAGATAATGTAAATAACATTATTGCTGATGCGATCATCGGCATGGATGTAACGGATCAGGTTGGCATCGACCGCACAATGATCGAGCTTGATGGAACTGAAAACAAAGGCAAGCTTGGTGCTAATGCCATTCTTGGTGTTTCTATCGCAGCAGCACACGCGGCAGCCGATTCTGTGGGTCTTCCTTTATACCGCTATCTTGGCGGATTTAACGCAAAGCAGCTTCCAACACCAATGATGAACATCATCAATGGCGGATCTCATGCAGACAACAATGTGGACTTCCAGGAGTTCATGATTATGCCTGTGGGCGCACCAACATTTAAAGAAGCCATCCGCATGGGTGCGGAAGTATTCCATTCATTGAAAAAAGTTCTTCATGACAAGGGTCTAAATACCGCTGTTGGTGATGAGGGCGGTTTTGCGCCAAACCTTGGATCTAATCGTGAAGCTTTAGAAGTGATTATGGAAGCAATCCGCAATGCTGGATATGAGCCTGGCAAAGATGTTTACCTTGCAATGGACGTTGCTTCTTCTGAGTTCTTTAATAAAGAAACAGGCAAGTATGACCTTGCAGGCGAAGGCCGCACAGGCTTATCTTCTGAAGATATGGTGAATTTCTACGAAGAACTAGTAAACCAATTCCCAATTATCTCAATCGAAGACGGTTTAGATGAGAATGACTGGGAAGGACATAAGCAGCTGACTGAAAGACTTGGCAGCAAGCTTCAGCTAGTGGGCGATGACCTTTTCGTAACGAATACGAAAAAGCTGGCACAAGGCATTGAGCAGGGTGTTGGAAACTCGATCCTTATCAAGGTTAACCAAATCGGCACGCTGACTGAAACATTTGAAGCCATTGAAATGGCTAAGCGTGCAGGCTACACAGCTGTTGTTTCCCACCGTTCTGGTGAAACAGAAGACGCAACGATTGCAGATATCGCTGTTGCAACAAATGCTGGCCAGATCAAAACAGGTTCTATGTCAAGAACTGACCGTATCGCTAAATACAACCAGCTTCTTCGCATCGAAGACGAGCTTGATGATTTAGCTGTATATGGCGGATTAAAGTCTTTCTATAACTTGAAAAAATAATCTATTAGCGGGGACTGCTTATTTGGCAGTCCTTGTTTTTTTATTGGATGGCGAATATATGGGTAAAATCAATAGTCCTCTTTTTCTGTAAAATTCCAACATCTATTGTTTATTGACGAAAAATATGGTACAGTTAATTTACGTATATGTGCGTTTTTTCAGGAGGTGGCATCTTGCATACATTATTTGTAATCTTATTGGCAATTGTTTCTGTCGGACTAATTCTTGTTGTTATTCTTCAATCCGGTAAAAGCGCAGGGCTTTCTGGAGCCATTTCCGGTGGAGCGGAGCAGCTTTTTGGCAAGCAAAAAGCACGCGGTTTGGATCTTATCTTGCACCGTGTAACCGTTGTGTTGTCCGTACTCTTCTTTGTCTTAACTGTGTTAGTTTCTTACTTTGCAATATAAAAAATTGCCTGGCCTGTGGAAGGTCAGGCTTTTCTTTTGCTAAAAAAGCACTAAAGCAATCCGTAAAAGTCTTTTCAGTGGATTGTATGCACACTGTCTGCTAAAAATAGTAATAATAGGGGTTTAATCAAACGTTTGATTAGCAATTCATTCTATTAATCAAACGTTTAATTAATAGAATTTTTTACATAAAAGGGGTTCTTATAGATGAAATTTGTACCGCCGAAGCCATTTACTTTTGGTGATGGGAAACGAGCTGTCCTCTTGCTGCACGGGTTTACAGGAAATACGGCCGATGTCAGGATGCTTGGAAGGTTTCTTGAAGGCAAAGGCTATACCTGCCATGCTCCGCTTTATGAAGGCCACGGAGTTCCGCCGGAGAATCTTGTGCACACGGGTCCTGAGGATTGGTGGAAAAGTGTCACCGATGGGTATGAACTTTTAAAAAGCAGCGGCCATGAAGAGATAGCAGTTGCCGGCCTGTCGCTTGGCGGCGTATTTTCACTGAAATTAGGTTACACTGTACCTATTAAGGGAATAATTACAATGTGTGCACCTATGCATATTAAAAGTGAAGAAGTAATGTATGAAGGAATTCTGCAATACGCCAGGGAATATAAAAAGCTGGAAGGAAAAAGTGAAGAGCAAATCCAGCAAGAAATGGACGAGTTCCAAAAAACACCGATGAGAACACTAAAGGCTCTTCAGGACTTGATTGCCGATGTCCGCGACCATGTCGATATGATTTATTCGCCGACGTTTGTTGTTCAGGCACGCCATGATCATATGATTAATACCGAAAGTGCTAATATCATTTACAATGAGGTAGAAAATGATCTGAAAAAAATTAAATGGTATGAGGAATCTGGTCATGTCATTACGCTTGATAAAGAACGGGATCAGCTGCATCAGGATGTATACGAGTTTTTAGAAGAACTTGATTGGGAAAATTAAAAATGATTAATAAAAGGGAGGGATTAGTACATGGAAAATAGCATTCAGCCAATTATTGACCGGCTTCTGGGCTATATGAAGGAAGAAGCCTATAAACCGCTGACGGTGCAAGAACTAGAGAAGGCATTTGGCATAGAAGATTCATCCGAGTTTAAGGATTTCGTTAAGGCGCTTGTTCAAATGGAAGAAAAGGGACTAGTTGTCCGGACTAGAAGCAATCGCTACGGTCTTCCTGAAAAAATGAATCTAATCAGAGGGAAACTGACTGGACATGCAAAGGGATTTGCCTTTGTTATCCCAGAAGAGCCGGGAATGGATGATATTTTTATCCCGCCAAATGAAACGAATAATGCGATGCATGGAGATATTGTTCTTGCTCGCGTTAGTTCAGAGAGCTCTGGACAAAGAAGAGAAGGAACGATTGTCCGCATTCTTGAACGCGGTATTCAGCAGATTGTTGGAACTTACACAGAAAGCAAAAATTTTGGATTCGTAATTCCGGATGATAAAAAGTTTGCCAGTGATATTTTTATCCCGAAGAATGCTTCCTTAGGAGCAGTGGAAGGGCATAAGGTTGTTGTAAAACTTACAACTTATCCTGAGGGCAGAAAAAGTGCAGAAGGGGAAGTAGTGCAAATTCTTGGGCATAAGAATGACCCGGGAGTTGATATTCTTTCCATCATACATAAGCACAGTCTGCCAATGGCATTTCCGGATGAAGTGCTGGAACAGGCCAACCAAACACCGGAAACGATTGATGAGAGTGAACTGAAAAACCGCCGTGATTTAAGAAATGAAACGATTGTCACGATTGACGGTGCAGATGCAAAGGATCTAGATGACGCGGTGACTGTAACGAAATTGGAAAATGGCAATTACAAGCTTGGCGTACATATTGCGGATGTTTCCTATTATGTTACGGAAGATTCACCGATTGACCGCGAGGCAGAGGACCGCGGGACGAGCGTCTATTTAGTAGACCGGGTCATCCCGATGATTCCGCATCGTCTTTCAAACGGCATTTGCTCGCTGAATCCAAAGGTTGACCGGCTGACTTTATCCTGTGAAATGGAAATCAACCAAGATGGAGAGGCTGTCTCTCATGAGATTTTCCAGAGTGTAATTAAAACAACGGAACGGATGACGTATTCGGACGTCAACAAAATCCTTGAGGAAAAAGATGAAGAACTAATCAAAAGATATGAGCCAATCGTTCCGATGTTTGAGCTTATGGGCGAGCTAGCACAAATTTTGCGGAACAAGCGGATGAAACGCGGTGCAATTGACTTTGATTTTAAAGAGGCAAAAGTACTCGTGGATGAGAATGGCAAGCCGAAAGATGTGGTGCTTCGCGAGCGCTCGACGGCAGAAAGGCTGATTGAGGAATTCATGCTGGCGGCAAACGAAACCGTGGCTGAACATTTCCATTGGCTCGATGTACCGTTTATCTATCGAATACATGAGGACCCGAAAGAAGATAAGCTAAGGAGATTTTTCGAGTTTATCACGAATTTTGGCTATCTTGTCAGAGGTACGGCTAATTCCGTTCATCCGCGTGCCCTGCAGGAAATCATTGAGGCAGTACAGGGCAAGCCGGAGGAAATGGTGATATCAACAGTCATGCTTCGGTCTATGCAGCAGGCAAAATATTATCCTGAAAGCCTAGGGCACTTTGGATTATCAACCCAGTTTTATACTCATTTTACTTCGCCGATCCGCCGATACCCTGACTTAATTGTTCACCGGCTGATCCGTACCTATTTAATCGAAGGGAAACTGGATCAGGCAACAAGAGAGAAATGGAATGCCGAATTGCCGGATCTCGCCCAGCACACATCTAGTATGGAACGTAGAGCGGTCGATGCGGAACGTGAAACGGATGAGCTAAAAAAAGCTGAGTATATGGAAGATAAAATCGGTCAGGAATATGATGGTATCATTAGCTCCGTTACGAATTTTGGCATGTTCGTCGAGCTGCCAAACACGATTGAGGGTCTGATTCATGTCAGCTATATGACCGATGATTACTATCGCTACGATGAACGTCAATTAGCTATGATTGGCGAACGTACCGGCAATGTCTTTCGGATTGGAGACGAAATAACGGTTCGTGTCATTAATGTTAATAAAGATGAACGTTCAATAGACTTCGAAATCGTCGGCATGAAGGGCACCCGCAGACGGGAAACAAATGAAATGCCGAAGATTATCCGCACACGAAGCAGTGAAAAGAAACCGCGCAAAGGCAAGTCAGATGACCGAGGCCAAGGCCAAGGCAAAAACAACAGCAGTGACCGCAAGCCAAGAAAGAAGAAAAAGTTCTTCGAAAACGCCCCAAAGGCAAAGCGGAAAAATAAGAAGAGATAGGAAACACGCGGGGAACCTTCCTCCCTGGGACACAGGGACGGTTCCTCTGTCCTTTTCGCTGGGCCATCCCTTTAGATTGAGAGTACCGGCAAATTTTGCTACAATATAATGAAGTTAAAGTGCTCTTGAAAAATTCGATCTGCACCTTTCGCAGAAAGATAGTTAGGGGAAGTTAAGATGCCAAAAGGTACTGGGAAATTAATTGCTCAAAATAAAAAGGCTTATCATGATTTTTTTATAGAAGAAACGTATGAAGCAGGGATTGTCCTTCAAGGAACGGAAATTAAAGCGATCCGCGGCGGCAGAGTGAACTTAAAAGAATCATATGTTAGAATTGATAAAGGCGAAGCTTATGTCATCGGCATGCATGTCAGCCCGTATGAACAGGGCAACCGCTATAATCACGATCCACTGCGGGAACGAAAGCTGCTTCTGCACCGCAAAGAACTTAATGAGCTGACAGGTTCCTCTAGGGAAATCGGCTACTCTGTGGTTCCGCTCAAGCTTTATCTGAAGAATGGCTATGCTAAGCTTCTCATTGGCCTTGCCCGCGGGAAAAAGAAATATGATAAGCGTGAGGACTTGAAAAAGAAAGAGGCCAAGCGTGATATTGAACGCGCCTTCCGTGAAAGACAGAAAATGTAACGCGGGGACAGTTCTTGTATCCGTTTTACAAAAACTTACAATTGATATTGCAGGCAGGTATGTTATAATAATAAGTGTCACGAGGGTGACAAACACAACTTAGCTCAAGCTTTCAATGAGCATCCGTTAGTAGTCAGCATGTCTGAATAAGATTCGATGCAGACCTTTTATAATGGGGACGCTACGGATTCGACAGGGATAGTTCGAGCTTAGGTTGCGAGTCGAGGGGATCGGCCTCGTTAAAACGTCAAAGCCTATAACTGGCAAACAACAAAACAACTTCGCTTTAGCTGCCTAATAGCACTTTAGCGGTTCGCCCCTCCATCGTCCATGTGGTAGGGTAGCGGACTCACTCTTAGTGGACTACGCCGGATCT
>Ga0182742_1003961_pt1 | contig 13872 bp, 12 predicted proteins | sample eDN5th37CBELigMG_FD_128880 | JGI IMG/M metagenome (GOLD analysis project Ga0182742, IMG submission 128880) | Enriched Miracle-Growth compost microbial communities from Emeryville, California, USA - eDNA 5th pass 37_C BE-Lig MG (version 2)... ... | reverse complement strand
GCAATCCGTCCACCCGGCTTTCGCCAGATGATAGAGCGCCGACGCCCCGACGGCGCCTCCGCCGATGATGACGACACGGGCATGACTTGGCAGTGCGGACATTCTCGTTCCCCTTCTTCGCTCTGGATTTGTGGCAATCAAAGCGCTGCGCAGCAAGCGGACGGATGTTGTTTTATTAATCGAGAATTTCGATTAAGCTTCGCCTGAACACTGGGAAAAATCGGCGCATTTATGCAAATTGTCCTGATTGAGACATTCCTCGACCTGATGGAAACGCGCAATTTCAACCGCACGGCGGAGCGGCTGAACATCACGCAATCGACGGTCACCCACCGCATCAATGCGCTTGAGGCGATGTTCGCGCGAAAACTCTTCGCGCGGAACAAGGGTGGCACGCAGCCGACGGCGGCGGGCCTGCGCTTTCTCGACCATGCGAAAGCGCTGCAGCACCAATGGCATGAGGCAACGCGCGCCGTGGAAACGGCCGGCGCCTACGAGCGCTCCATGCGCATCGGCCTGCAGCACGACCTTGCAGCCAACTATGCCGGCGACTGGCTGGCGGCGGTGCGCAGGGAACTGCCGGCGACCTCCATCTATCTGGAGGTCGACTATTCCAACCAGATGAACCGCGATCTCGGCGCCGGCGAGATCGACCTTGCGATCCTCTTCACCCCGCATTACCTGCCGGACCTCTCCTATGAGCGCATCGGCGAGGTGCGTTACGAGATGGTCAGCAACAAGGTAACGCAAATCGCGGACGTGAAGCCGGAGGACTATATCCAGGCCGTCTATTCCCCGGCCTTCGACCGCCTCCACAGGCAGGCTCATCCCGACCTTTCCACCGCCCCGATCGCCAGCGGAGAGACGACCGCCATCCTCGCTTTGATGCAGAAGCTCGGCGGCTCGGCCTTCGTGATGGAGCCGGATGCAAGGCGCCTCTTGCGCACCGGCGCGGCGAGCCGGGTGGCAGGCGCCGAACCGATCGCGCAATCCGTCTATGCCGCCACGAACGTGCGCACGCGTCATGCCCACCAGCACCGGCGCATCATCGCGATCCTGCACGCGCTTCTGGCCGCATGAGCCATTGAATCCGGGCGATGCCATCCCTATTAACGGCAGATCACATCTGACGAAGGAGTTCCCCATGGCCGCCCGCGACCGCTATTCGCGCAAACTCGAATGCGCCATGTGCGGCCATTCCGGCTATGCCGAGGTCTCCGAGGACGACATGCCCAACCGGCCGCATCCGGATTTCGCCGTCGATAGCCTGCCGCACGGCTTCCTCACCGAGCGCGCCGCGAAATATCCCGACAAGCACATGATCCGCTGCCGCTGCGGTCATGTCTTCAAGTTCCGGCAGAAGACGGTCTATGCCGAGGGTGGAGAGCCGCGTCGGCGCTAGGGCTCCTTCGAGCCGGCAAACGCCTATCCCCGCCCCACGAAAGGCATGGCGGTCGCCATCACCGTCATCGTCAGCACATTGGCGTCGAGCGGCAGGCCGGCCATGTAGATCACGGCATCGGCGACGTGCTTGACCGGCATTGTCGGCTCGCTGGCGATCTCGCCATTCGCCTGGAGGATGCCGTCGCTCATGCGCACCGTCATGTCGGTGGCGGCATTGCCGATATCGATCTGGCCGCAGGCGATGTCGTATTTGCGCCCGTCGAGCGCGGTGGATTTGGTGAGGCCGGTAATGGCGTGTTTCGTCGCCGTATAGGGCGCGGAATTGGGCCGCGGCGTGGTTGCCGAGACCGAGCCGTTGTTGATGATCCGGCCGCCGCGCGGCACCTGATCCTTCATGATGCGGAAGGCGTGCTGCGTGCAGAGGAAGGCGCCCGTCAGGTTCGCGGCAAGGATGCCGCTCCATTCCGCGAAGGGGATGTCCTCGAGAAGCGCCGGCGACACGTTGGAGCCGGCATTGTTGACGAGAAGGTCGAGCCGGCCGAACGCGCGCTTCACGGTTTCGAATGCGGCGGCCACCTGCGCCGGATCACCGACATCGCAGGCGATCGCCCTGACCGGATTTCCCGTTTCAGCGGCAATCTCCGACGCCGCCTTTTCCAGCACCCCGGCGCGGCGGCCGGTGATGGCGACCGCATAGCCCTCCGCGCTGAGACCGCGCGCGATCGCAAGGCCGATGCCCGTTCCGCCCCCCGTCACCAGCGCGATCTTGCCCTTGCCGCTCCTGCCCCGCTCGGTCATGCCGGATCATCCTTCCCGTTTTGCTCGACAGGATGGTTTCACCCGAAAAACCGCCGCGCCGCAAGCCTCGACAATCGGCGTTACACCTTCTCCCGAACCTTGGCGCTATCAGGCTGCGTGATAAGGCGGGCACTGCGCTGGCCGGTTAAATAGATCCACAGCCAGCTCAGCGCAACGGCAAGGCGGTTGCGCAGGCCGATCAGGAAATAGACATGGGCGATGCCCCAGGTCCACCAGGCAAGCCTACCCTTCAGCTTGATCCAGCCGAGATCGACGATGGCGGCGCGCTTGCCGATGGTCGCAAGATTGCCGTCGCTGCGATAGACGAAAGACTTCGGCGCCGGCCGGCCGGCAAGTCGGGCGGCGATGGTCTCGGCGACATAGCGGCCCTCCTGCTTGGCGGCGGGCGCGATGCCGGGCACGATGCGCCCCTCGCCGTTCGGCACATGGGCCGTATCGCCGATCACGAAGATGTCCGGCCTGCCCGGAACGGTGAGATCGGGCGCCACCTGGACGCGGCCTGCCCTGTCGGCCGGCGCGCCCAGCCATTCCGCCGCCGGCGACGCCGCGACCCCTGCCGCCCAGAGGATCGTTCCCGCCGGCAGGACCTCGCCGCCGAGCGTGATGCCTTCCGCATCGCATTGCGAAACCGCCGTGCCGGTACGGACCTCGACCCTAAGCCGCGCCAGCGCCCGCTCGGCATAGGCCGAAAGATCCTCGGTGAAGCCGGCAAGGATACGCGGCCCCGCCTCGACCAGCACGACGCGGGCCTCGCGCGTATCGATATTGCGAAAGTCGCGGCGCAGCGTCTCATGCGCAAGCTCGGCAATGGTGCCGGCAAGCTCCACACCGGTCGGCCCCGCGCCGATGATGGCGAAGGTGAGCAGACGCCGGCGCGCCGCCGCATCCTTTTCCCATTCCGCCTGCTCGAAGGCCGAAAGGATGCGCCGGCGGATCGTCGTGGCATCCTCCAGCGTCTTGAGGCCGGGGGCGAAGGGCTCCCAGGCGTCGTTGCCGAAATAGGCATGGCGCGCACCGGTGGCGATGATCAGCGTGTCATAGGCGATCGACCGGCCGTCCTCCAGCAGCACGGCTTTTTCCGCCGCATCCACGCCGATGACGGTGCCGAGAAGGGTCGCCACATTCTCGAAGCGCCGCAGGAGCGAGCGGATCGGCCAGGCGATTTCCGACGTCGCCAGCGAGGCCGTCGCGACCTGATAGAGCAAAGGCTGGAAGAGATGATGGTTGCGCCGGTCGATCACGGTGATGCGTACCCGGCTCTCGGCGAGATGGCGGGCCGCCTCCAGGCCGCCGAACCCGGCGCCGACAATGACGATGTGAGGAATGTCGCCTGCATGCATGCCGGGGCTCCTTCGCACTCACGGATCGGCGCTGACAGCCGAGGCCGCCCTCTGAAGGTAGTGCGCGCGGTGCTGCATCGCCACCGGACCGCGGGTGTTTTTTCGCATTTGCAAAAAGCCCGCGGTCAGGGGCTGGAGATGTCAGGAATGCAGGTGAATGCACTCACGGCGTTCACGCACTGCCGCAAGCGCCTGTTGGATGTGGACCTTGCGGGCATCTTCCACCGCCGCGGCGATGGTCTGGCTGATCAGGCGAACGCTGTCTTCCGACAGGAGCGGCGAAGCGCCCCGGCATTCGGCTGCATGAAGCTTGCAAAGCGCGCTGGCGAGCAGGCGCGCATAGTCTTCCGGTTTGCGACCCATGTTCCCACCTTTTCAGTAGCGCCACAGAAAACCACAAAACAGGTCACGAAGCCACAGGTTTATCACATGTCAATAATAAACGGTGGAAATCGATGTTGCACGGCTGAAAATGCCGGACGCGATGGTTGGTCACGCAGGCACGGGAAAGACGATATCCGCCTGGAAACCGTCTATGCGCCCGGGGATAGGCGAGGTCAGCACCAGGCTCGCCTGCATCTGCGCGAGAAGGCGCTCGGCGATGGCAAGGCCGAGGCCGGAGCCGGCGGCCATGGTCCTGCCGCGCGAAAACCGCTTGCGCACCGCCGCCAGCTCGGCCTCGGCAAGGGCCGGCGCACCGTTGCGGATGCGCACATTGCCCGCCTCGGTCAGGTGGATTTCGACCGGCTCCCGCACCCGCCCGTGCAGCAACGCGTTCTCGATGAGGTTGCGCAGCACGATGGCGAAGGCGTCCGCAGTGCCCTCGCGCAGCACCGGCCCGGCAAGATCGCTGGTCAGGCGGATGCGGCCCGCATCGTCAGAAGCGCGCTGGAAATCCGTAACCACGAGGCTGACGACATCGGCGATGTCGAAGGTGGTTTCGGCAACCCCGATACCCGCCTCCGCGCGGGCGAGCTGGAGCATCTTTTCCGTGAGCTTCGTCAGCTTCTGCAGGGACGCTTCGATCTGCTGGGCGCGGATACGGTTCGGCGCCGCCTTCAGTTCTTCGAGCAGGAGCTGCGTTTGCGCCAGCGCGCCGGCAAGCGGCGTGCGCAGTTCATGCGCGCTGTTGGAGGTGAATTCCCGCTCGGCCGCAAGCACCGCCCGCAGGCGCGACAGAAGGAGATTGACCGAACGCAGGATCGGCTGCAGCTCCTGCGGAAGGCGCACCTCACCGATGGCCGCGAGATTGCCGCCGTCCTTCTCCCCGATCGCCGCCCGGAGCGTTTCGACCGGCAGGAGCACGCGGCGCACGACGAACCAGACGGCGAGGATGGTGACCGGTACGATGAGCAGCACGGGCAGGAGAAGGGCGAGCGAGCCTTCGACCATCGCCTCGCGCCGCTCCTCGGCCGAATCCTGCACCTGCACGAAATAGGTCCCGTCCGGCGTCGCGGCGGTATAGATGCGGCCGGCCTCGCCGTCGCGGAAACCGACCTTGAGCGGCGCGTCGAACGGTTCGGGTGAAGCGCTGTGCGAATGGAGGAGCACGCGGCCTTCGCTGTCGCGCACCTGATAGGTCAGATATTCCTCCTCGAGCCGCACCGAGGGCGGCGGGATGCGTTGCGAAGCCTGCCGGTCGTCGCGAAAGGCGAGTTCGTCGACGACGAGCGGCACCAGGCGTTCGGCGGTCTCCTGCAGCGAGGCATCGAAGATCTCGCCGAATTCATCCTGCATGACGAGCGCGCCGAAGCCGACGGCGACGAGCCAGAGCGCGGTGATGATCGCCGTGATCCACAGCATGAGCTGACCGGCGAGGCTTTTCGGCCGCAGGGCGCCGTTGCGCGTGGCGCCGCTCATCGGCCCAGCCTGTAGCCGATGCCGCGCAGCGTCTCCACGCAATCCTTGCCGAGCTTCTTGCGCAACCGGCTGACATAGACCTCGACCGTGTTGCTCTCGATCTCCGAGCCGAAGGCATAGAGCGCCTCCTCGATCTGCGCCTTGGAGACGATGGCGTCGGGCCGCGCGGCAAGACGCGCCAGCACCGCCCATTCGCGCCCCGAAAGGTCGACGGGCGCGCCTTCGCGCAGGACGCGGCGATCGGCGAGCTGGATCGTCAGCGGGCCGGCTTCCAGCACCGGCAGCGAGGAGGCCGCGTAGCGACGCGCCACGGCCAGCATGCGCGCACCGAGCTCGCCGAGATTGAACGGCTTGACGAGATAGTCGTCCGCCCCGCTGTTGAGCCCCTCGATGCGGTCGGAGATCTGGTCATGCGCGGTGAGGATGATCACGGGCGCGCCGCCGCCGCCGTTCCGCAGATCCCGGAGGAGATCGAGCCCGCTGCCGTCCGGCAGGCGCAGATCGAGCAGGATCAGGTCGTAGGCGACCGTGCCCGCCACCGCCCGGGCATCTTCGAGCGTCTGCACCCAGTCGACGGCATGGCCGAGCCCTGCCACATAGTCCCGCACCGCCTCGCCCAGAACGGCATCATCCTCGATCAGCAGAATTCTCAAATGCGCTTTCTCCGCAAAGCGGGACAAGCAACGGAATTTCCAACCGCCGTCGCGCCCGACCCGATCCCGGAGAATATACCGGGCAAATCCCGCTTTCCATCACCTTCCCGTTCAGGATACCGCGCCGAGCCGGCAGGCGGAGAGAAGGTCGAGCGCCGGATCACGCACCCTGGTCGTCACCCGCATCATGCCGAGGACCGAATGGAACAGATTGTCGTGCGACTGCGGCCTCTTCACTTCCCCATCAAGGCAATCGGCGGAATAGGCGGCCTTGGCGTCCTTGCCGAGCCAGAGCACGAAGGGCACATGGGTCTGCGCGCCCGGCGCGATCATATAGGGCGCGCCGTGCAGGTAAAGGCCGAGTTCGCCGAGCGATTCCCCGTGGTCGGACATGTAGAGCATGGAGACGTCGAGGCGGTCCTCCGCCTTTTGCAACCGGTCGATCACGCCGGCAAGAATATGGTCCGTATAGACGATCGTGTTGTCATAGGCATTGACGATCTCCTCGCGCGTGCAGTCGGAGAACTCCGCGCTGCGGCAATCGGGCTTGAAGCGGCGGAACGTCTCCGGATAGCGCAGATAATAGGCGGGGCCATGACTGCCGATCTGGTGCAGGACGAGAACAGTGTCCCTGTTCACCGAGCCGATCCAGGCATCGAGATTGTCGAGCAGCACCTCGTCGCGGCACTCGCCGCCGGAGCAATAGGCCGGATCGCCCCCCTCGATCAGAGAGCGCTCCTTCACCCGCATGGCGATCTTCTTGCTGCCGGTATTGTTGTCCCACCACTCGACGTCGATACCCGCATGGGCGAGCACGTCGAGCAGGTTCTCGGTCTCCAGCCCCTTGCGGTGCGAATAGTCCGCCCGGCGATAGACGGAGAACATGCAGGGCAGCGAGACGGCGGTCGCCGTGCCGCAACTGCTCGTATCGGGGAAATAGCGGATGTCCTTCGTCTTGAGCTGCGGATTGGTGTCGCGCGCATAGCCGCCGAGCGAGAAATTGTCCGCCCGCGCCGTCTCGCCGGCGACGACGATCATCAGGCGCGGCTTGCGCACGCCGATCGGCGCATCCTCGATGCGGGCGTCCGTGCCGAGCGCGGCGGCGACCGCATCCTTGTCCGCCGACTGGCCGGCGGCGAACTGCACCGCCGTGACGAGCGGCACGAAGGGGTTCAGCGTCTCGAACCAGTCGTGGTGCGCCCGAACGGCGGCGGCATAGACCCGCGCATGGGAAAGCCCGGCCACCAGCGCCACGACGAGAAGCGGCACGATGAGGGCGAGATTGGCGCGCAGCTTCCAGAAGAAGGTCTGGTGGCGCACCCGCACCCAGACGAGCAACGCGGAAGGCAGCACTGCATAAAGCAGCATATGCGAAAGGAATGTCGGGGTGATCAGGTGCCCGGCCTCGGCGCTGTTGGTCTCGGCGGCATTGCGGATCATCTCCATGTCGATGATCACGCCGTATCTGTCCATGAACCAGGCGCCGGCCGCACCGGCGAAGATGAGCAGGATGAAGACGGGCTTCATCACATATTTCATCGATACGGCAACGCAGAGCGCGACATAGAGGCACACGATGCCGATGGCGATGGAGGCGAAGGTCGTCGGGCGTCCGTCGAGATAGAGCCAGCCCTTCGACCAGAAGCTGCGGTTCGACAAAGCGAGCAGATAGAATGCCGTCAGGATGCTGACGGTGATGCTGCTCAATTGCGGCCGCCACAAAGCGGCGCCGCCGGTCCGGCCCGTTGCTTCGCGCATTCAATGTCCTTTCGTATCACGCCGGCGATCCGCATGCGCGGGACCGCCATCGCGGCCTCTCCTGCAGGATCAAGCTGACAGCCGGCTGAACGTCGCCCGGTGCGCGTTCAGCGCGGCGTCAGCTTCATGACGGATAGATCGGCCGATCGAGGGCGAGGTGACGCGTGAAACCAAGACTGCCGCATCCGGGATTGTTGTTTGTCACAGCCCTGGTCTTCATGGTGCTGGCGATCCCCTTCGCCCAGCTGCAATTTTCCAGACAGCACAATGACGATCTGCGAAAGGTGCTTCTGCTGCACGCCGGCTGACGGAATCCGATTGCATTTTGCAATCGGATTTGCGATAACGTTCCCGCGGACGCGGAGGTTGTCATGAAGCCGGTTCTCTATGCGCATCCCTTTTCCAGCTACTGCCAGAAGGCGCTGACCGCGCTTTACGAAAACGGCACCGATTTCGAATACTGCATGCTCGACCACACCAGGCCGGAAACGCTGCGGGATTTCGAGGCGCGCTGGCCGATCAAGCGCTTCCCGATCCTCGTCGACGGCGACCGGACGATCGTCGAGGCAACCATCGTCATCGAATATCTCGGGCTTTATCATCCAGGGCCGGTGAAGCTCGTCCCGGACGATCCGAATGCGGCCCTTGAGGTGCGCATGCTCGACCGTTTCTTCGACAACTACATTTCGACGCCGCAGCAGAAGATCGTTCTCGACGCCATCCGGCAGGAAGCGGACCGGGACGCGTACGGCGTCGCCGAGGCGCGCGCCATGCTGGAGCGCGCCTATGCCTGGCTCGACCGGCATATGGAGGGGCGGCTCTGGGCGGCCTGCGATGCATTCACGCTGGCCGATTGCGGCGCCGGCCCGTTCCTCTTCTATGCGGACTGGACGCATGCCATAGACCCGGCATTTTCCAATGAGCACGCCTACCGTCGGCGGCTGCTCTCCCGCCCCGCCTTCGCGCGCGCGGTGGACGAGGCCCGGCCCTACCGAAAATTCTTCCCGCTCGGGGCGCCCGACCGCGACTGAGGCCCTAGCTGCCCCGGCAGTGCTCGCGATCGCCCGCGGAGGCCCTGCCCACAATCCCGGTGATGACGAGGGTCGGACGGCGCGCTTCCTTGCCGGCAACGCTCTCCTGCCGCGGCTCGACATGGCCGTTCAACACCAGCCGGCCGTAATAGAGCGCGTCCTCGTCGCGGATACGCTGCCGATCCGCTTCGGAAAGCCCGCTTATATCCGGAGATACGCTTTTGAACGTCTCGCCGGTGTCGAGGTTGCGGATCGCCGAGGACGGGCATGGCGCCTTCACGCAACGAAGGCCGTTGTCGCAGACGACGTAGCGGCCCTCCGCCGCGGCCAGCGGCGTGGCGACCAGCGCCAGAGCGGCGAGGATGGCGAGGTTCTCAAGACGCATGCGCTATCCTTTCCGCCGATTGCGGCCAAATCGCGTTGCGGCGCCGTTACCGGCGCCCGTCCCGCTCCCTGCGCATTTCGGCAAGCGCGCGGATCGCATCCTGCCGGCCGGTCTCTGCAAGCGCCTCGAACAGGCGAAAGGCATCCGGGCGCATGCCGAGATTCTTGTAGGAATAGGCGCGCAGGACCATCAGGTCCGACGGTTCGGCGCGGTACTGGCTGCGCTGGTCGAGAAAGGCCAGGGTCTCGCGATAGCGCGACGCGCGGAAGCTGCCGACGGCACGGTCGCCGAGGATCGCCGCCTGCAATTCGGCGACGCGCCCCTGATCGAGCCGGGCTCTGGTAGCGGCGACCGCCGCATCGCCCGTCAGGCCCGCACGCAGATAGGCAAGGCTCTGGCCGTAGGCGGCATCGCTGCGCGTGCGGCCCGGGCCGGCAAGCGCCGCCTCGAAGGCCTGCGCGGCCTCCAGCGGCCGATTGATCTCCATCAGGCACCAGCCGAGCGCAAGCGCGCTTGCCGGAGAAAGACCGCGCGGATCCCGCGTGCTGCGGCAATCGACGCCGCGCGTCTCCACCCGCCGCACCGTGCGTGCGGTGCGCTGCGACACCGCCGCCTCCTCGATCGCCTCATATGTCGGCGTGCGCCGCTCCGTTCGGGCCACCGCCTGCCGGTTCCGCCGGCCCGGCGTCACATCCTCGCCCGCCACGCGCTCCCCAAGCCGGGCGATGCGCTCGGAGCGCCCGGCCCAGGCCTGTTTGACCGCCGCAAGACCGCCGCGATCTTCGAGCCGCAACCGCGCGACACCGAGACCATAGGCGGCGGGCTCGTAATCCGCCTTCCACGTCAGCACCAGGGAGAACCATTCCTCGGCCGTCCTTGGCTGATCCATGGCAAGCGCATACCAGCCGAACTGCTCGCCGGTTTCCGGATGCTTTTCCTCAAGCGTCACCGCAGCGATGCGATTCAGCACGGCCGTGTCGAGCTTCGGCGGCGGATCGAGCGCCAGAAGGTTGGCCGTTGCGGCGAGATAAGTCTCCATCGCCTGATCCGAACTGGTGCGCCAGGCATACATCACGTCCTCTGCCTCCGCCGGCATCTTGCGGTCGAGCAGGATGAGCGCAAGGCCCTGCGAGGCCGAGGCGGAATCCTCGATGGCGCGCGCCTTGCGGAAGAACGGCTCGGCGACGGCATTCTCGTCGCGCCGCAGATGATACCAGCCGAGCAGCAGCGCGTCGGAGGCAAGTCCCTCGTCCGCCACCAGCTTCTCGACGAGCTTCAGATAGGCCGGCGCGACGGTGATGGTCGCGTCCTCGTCGCCCTCACCGACGAAGCGGCGGGCAAGATCGGGACGGATCGCGTCGAATTCCTTGACGCCGTCCGCGCCGGTGCGCTCGCGGGCAAGAAGATCTTGCATGTCCGTATAACCGATGAGGGTCGAAGCCTTCTGCACGGTCGCAACGCGGATCGGCGCATCCGCGCAATTGTCGAGCATATAGCCATAGGCATCCTTGGCGCGCTGTATGCGGCCCGTCTTCACGAAGGCCTCGGCGACGCGCCAGAGCACATCCGCATCCGAACAGGTTAGGAGGCTCGGCGTCTCCGCGCCGATACGCACCACATCCTCGCTGCGGCCGGCATTGGACGCGGCGACGAGTTCGGCGCGCTTTTCCGCCACGTCGAGACGCTCGACGAGATCGGCCGGCGGCGTCCATTGCGGATCGTCCTTCTGGCGTCTGGCGATCGCCGCGCGCACATCCGCATAGCGCGACTGGCTGTAGAGCGCCCACATCTCCTCAAGCTGCCGGTCTTCGTTCACCGGCACGGCGAGCGGGTTTTCCGGCGGCGTCCAGGTGGGATAGAGCGCGCGCAGCCGGGCGATCTCGGCATTGAGGCGGGCCGTGTCGCCGCGGGCGGCGAAGTAGCGAAGCGCGCTCTCGTCGACGACCGGCCGCTTGTCTGCGCCCTCGGTGACGGCCGGCGTCTCGCCGACCTGCCCTGCCTGGGCGATCTCCACCCGCGGCTGCTTGGCGGTGCGGGTCGAATCGGTTCCGGTGCTGCCGGTGGCGAAGTTGTCGGTGTGTCCGCCGAAATGGCGCAGACCCGTCGTCAGCGCCTCGGGCACCACGGAAACGCTCATCGCGCCAGCGGAGACGAGGACCAACGCCATCAGGATCGATTTCATCCCGAATTTCCTTCGGTACATCACTGACACCCGCTCCGGCTTGAACCGCGACGACACCATGCGCCGAATCCCGGAGAACCATGATCTCCGGGAAGAGCCAACCATTGGCGATAAAACCCCGATAGGGTTAACGGAGGATTAAGATCCCTCCGCGCCGCTCCCTCGACCGAACCGGCGTAGGAGCCGCGCGGTCGCGATGCCCAGCAGGATCGACAGCACGCAGAACAGCACCGCATAGGCCAGGATGTTGGACGACAGCCAGTTGGCCGCGACCAGCCGCATGTTGGCGAAGGTCCAGGGCTGCGTCACGACAAATCGGGTGCGGCTGACGGAGCGCGTGTCGAGCGCCTTCTCGTCCTTGTCCTCAAGGCTGAGATAGCCGGCAAGCTCCCGCCAGCGCGCCTCCTGCGCCACCGCGACCATGCCGGCCTTCAGATCGGCGCCGGTCGGCGCGGCAAGCACGGTCCAGGTCGCGCTGCGCTCCGGACTGTCCCCCTGGGCGACGAGGAAGCGCGCCCGGTCCTCCGGCACGACGGGCGCCTCTTCGCCGGGCAGCAGCCGAAGCGAAGAGAGCGGGATGTCGAAGGTTTCCTGCAACCAGACCTGGAACGCGGAGAACTGCCTGCGCCACGCGCCGCCGCGCACGCGCGATTGCCACTCGTCGAACACCTCCTGCGTCACACCCTGCTGCGCCCTGCCATCGGCCGGGGCGCCCCAGGAGGACGCGCTTTCGGCGGCGATATGCGTCTGGGCGAGCACCTGCGGGGGAAGCTGCGAGATGGTTCCGACGAGAATGGCGTTGCGCTCGCCGATGGAAAGCGCCGAGGATTCCGGACGCACCGGCAGGGCCCGGCCGCTGGCGAGCGCCATCTTGCCGAGGAAGGTCGCGCTGGTCGACAGCGTGTCCCCGTCGAGCCGGTCGAGGTAGAGCGCCACCGGATCGGCCTGGCCATTGTAGGGAAAGCCGGTTCCCGAAAGGGCCGCGAGATTGGGAAGCTGCGCCATGCGGGCAAAGCGCGGCATCTGGAATTCGGAGGTATCGAACAGCGCGAAGCGCGGTTCCTCGGATGCGCTGGCGCCCGGCGCGCAAATCTCGTCCGCCTTGGTGTGCAGCACCACCTCGATATCGATGCGGTTCGGCCCGGGCCGGAAATGGCGCATCGTCACGCGGATCGGCAGATGGCGGAAAATGCCGCCGTTGCGATTGGTGATCGGCACGGTCGAGGCGATGTTGCCGTTGATATAGACGTCGATCTGGCTGCCGGGCAGCACCGCGGGCGAATAGGCCGCATCGAGCAGGACCGTCGCCTCGCCATAGGCATCCGCATAGAAATCCGAGGGAATGCCGATGTCGAAGCCGGTGCGGTAACGCCGCCCGCTGAACTCGCCCGTAGGCACGCCGAGCGAGGAGAAGCTCAGCGCCATCTCGCCCGTCAGGAGCGGCATGTCCGCGCCGTTGCGCTGGCGCACGCTGAGCGCACCGCGCGAAACGCTGAGCGGCCGGTCGATGGGCGAGACCATGCCCTCGATCGCCCCTTCGATCGACGGCCAGTCCGGCCCGCTGACGACGAAGACCTTTCCGTCGCCGGACGGCGCGTCGACGAAGGTCGCCACCGCCGAAGAGCGTGCCGCAGCCGGAAGGCCCGGCAGCAGAGGCGCAAGGTTCGCGGCCGTGCCCACGAGCACCGCAAGCTCCCCCGCCTCCACTTTTGCCGGGACCGTATCGGCCACCTCGAATGTCTGGTTCGGCATCTTCGCCATCAGCGCCAGCCCCTGGGCGAGGCGCATCAGCGCGTTGGTGGCGACGGGCTGGCCCATATCCGGAACGACCATGACGAATTTCGTCTGCCCGAGCGGCCCGAGGCCGACGGCGGCGATATCGTCGATCGTCAGCGGTCGGCCGCTCGTATCGCGCGGCACCGACAGGAAGGTGCGCGCCGGATCGATCGCCGTCCACAGGTCGTAGGTCGAGCGCACCGTGCAATCCGTGCGGTGGCGGTGCACCGCACGGAAGGTGACGCGATTGACGCCGGGTCTCAGCAGCGCCGGCGGCAGATCGAAGCGCACATCCTTCGTGCCTTCCGCCGACTGGACCGGCAGTTCGCCGACCATCACGTCGTTGACGCTGACGATCAGCCGCGAGGCTTCCGGCGCCACCACGACCGCATTGGAATAGCCGAAATTGATCGACGTCGCGCTGCCCGCCTGCTGGGAGGTCAGGAAGACGGGGAAGGACTGGCTGGCCTCCTCCCCTTCCAGAAGCAGCGATCGGGCCGGAATGATGTACCGCCGTGTCGCGATGTCCGGCGTCGCCGGCTGCTTTTCGGGCTGCGTCTTCTCGCCCGTGGTCGGGGTGGCGCTCCCGGCCGCCGGCGTCTTGTCGCTCGTCGGGCCGCGCTCGCCGGACATGTCGAAGGGCACGGCGGCATCCTGCGCGAAG
>Ga0182742_1003960_pt1 | contig 13874 bp, 23 predicted proteins | sample eDN5th37CBELigMG_FD_128880 | JGI IMG/M metagenome (GOLD analysis project Ga0182742, IMG submission 128880) | Enriched Miracle-Growth compost microbial communities from Emeryville, California, USA - eDNA 5th pass 37_C BE-Lig MG (version 2)... ... | reverse complement strand
GGGTGCTCCAATCGTACATCTTAAAGCGATGATCCGACGGCTCGCCGCTCGTTCCGACCTCTCGAACGTAGACGTAGCGAAAGCTCCCCGAGTTGGGCCCGTATGCCCGGCCATCGCTTCGTGTGTCGCCGACTGCGAGAAGCTCGACTCCGATTTCGGCAATGTGGACGCGGTCGGAAGCACCGCCAGTCTTGCGGGGGGATCTTGAGCTCTTGGGGTCCATAGGAATTCCTGGGATTTGTCTCTTGATTGAGTCTCCTGAGTTGCTCGTCCAAGCCTCTCGATCAGCCGATCCGGACTTGGGATCGGCGTTCGCTATCAAAGAAAAGGCCGCCCGAGGGCGGCCTAGACAGAAAACGTTATCCGCTTTCACTGCTTGCGCGTTGACTGCTCTAAAAGGTGAGCGAATTGCGCCATCAACACGATCGGTCCATTTGGATCCGTTGCGGTGCCACGGATGTTGCAGTCGCGGCGAGTACATTCCGTAATGGATGTTCGCCCATCGGGCGCCGTTGCAACCCGTTCCATCGGCACTCCGTGGACAGGGCAGCGGCATTGAGCAAGTCGCTGCAGCCGGTGTCGAGGTGCTTGACGAGCTCGGGGCATTCGCACTCGTGATGTAGGTTAGATCCTTGAGATCCGTATCATATGCATTCGGCGCCGAGGATTGAAGCCGTACCCGGTGACTTTGACCCGATCCTTCTTCAGGAACGCGTTGATTTCATTCTGCTGGTACTTGAGCACCTGGCCCATTCCTTGGGTGCTCATGTCGGGATTATAGCGACGCGCGAGTTCACGCGTGCTCACCGCATCGTCGAAGACATTATCGCGAGCAAATTGCGCAATGGCATCACTGACGAGACCTGCGTAGGTGCCCATATCGTTTCCCTGTTTATATCTTGTGGACAAGACGGCTTTTGAATCAGCCCGGAGTCTGCGTCTAGCCCTTGGAGATAGTTTCTCGATCGATCGGGCTTCGCCGTGACCAGACTGCAACAGCCAGCGTCTGACATAACGAGACCCTGGGTTAGACGTGCCGGGTTCTGCGCAAGAAGACTTCCGCGTCCGGGGAGAGGCGGTAGTCCTTGGCTTTCTCGACTTCGACGCTCTTTGCATTGGCGCGAACCACGCGATAGGCGACCCACCCGCTTGCAGAGAATACGATTTGCCCAGGCCAGAGTTCCTCAAGAGGAACCAGCTGATTTGGCCGCTCGTCCGGTGGTTCTGTCAAACCGATCATACGGAGTATTCATAATTGCACGGGTTGATCGTGCCTTCGACGATCGCGCGGGTGGTGTCGATGCCCCTGCCCTTTGGGAACCCGAGTGCGTCAGTCTCGGTATGGTTCCAGGTGATCCTGCGCTGGAGCTCGTTCGGCTTCGTCCTTCCTTCGACGATATCCATGACGTCCCAATCGAGGTCCGGAAACTTGTAGTTCGGATCGGCGCTGGTGAGGCGCTCGACTGTCCGGCGAGGGCTGAGAAAGGCCTGTTCCATAGGTTGTCCTCTAGGGATTTTGAGCTTGCTGGAAATGCCGGATTTGGAGGAATAGCCATGAAAAAAGCCGCCGTTGCGCGGCGGCTTTCGAGGAGCGGTGAAACTGGGCTTTACAGGCTATTTTGAGTCGTCGAGCTTTCCCTGGCTTCGAAGATAGTCCACGGTCGTCTGCGGTCGGTTGCGGTAATGCTCGCGGGACAGTCCGCTCCTGTTGGAAGGGGTGTCCTCAGTGACCACCTCTATCCCGACGTCAGATGCAAATTGACGGATCAGAGCACCGATGGCCTCATCGGCCGATCCTGCGGTCGCTGCCTTGCTTGGATCGTCACCGAGCTGAGCCCGGAATCCCTTCGCGAGCCGCCTTACAGTAATTTTCATCCGCCTCTCCTGGGATTTGGAGCATTCCGGTTGTCGCAGACCGTGAAAGCTCGGGCAAGCGTAACTGGGCCGCCATCCTGGGCGAGAACAGGGCCCGGTCAGGCGCAGGCCTGCTCCCAGTCTCTGAGGGCATCGGCGATCCCAGCGAGGATCTCGGGCATCCGGCCGGGAGCTCCGCCCTTGGCGGCATAGTCCCGCATCATGTAGCGGGCCTGCTCCAGGGCGATGGGCGCTCCCTCGATGACGACCTTGAGGCCCTCCAACTCCGCGATGCGTGTTTTGGCAGCAGCAAGGTCAAGGGCGAGTTCATGCGCCCGCTCGACCGCGGCCTGGGCCTTCTGGTGCGGCGTGAGCCCGGATCTGCGCTGCAGGGTCAGCGTCAGGGCTCCGAACTCGGTATGGCTCACCTCGATTTCCGCATAGTTCGAGGGCTCCCCGTCCCGGTAGCCAAGCATCTGTGCGAGGTACTCGGCGATATAGGAGATCGGGCCTCCGGTATAATCGAAGCCGAAGCCACTGCCGTCACGAGGACCGGCCTCAAGGAGGCGGATGTCCTTGAAACGGCCCTCGGCAAGGGCTGCCAGACGCTGGCACTCGGCCTCAAGCTGACGGGTCTTATCACGCTCAGCGGCGAGCTGCTCCTCAACGGTCAGATCGGGACAATGCGCTCCGGCCTTGAATGCATTCTCATCCTGCGGAGATGTGGTCATGTCGCGTCTGCTTTCTGGCTCTCGGGTGTGTGGGAGGGCATCGCAGGGACACCAATCGTGCTGGCCGCAAATTCGATCATGATCCCGAAGTCCGTGGCGTGGCTGCTGATCAGGTTGCCGATCGCCTCATAGGGCGTCTTCCCGGCAGCCCACCGGCCACGGTCGCCGTCGATGTGGGCGCGAAAGTCGTCGCTGCACTGTTCGATGGTGATCTTCATTCTAAATCACTCCCGTGGTCCAGGTGCGCTCGGCGATGGCGCGTCCGTCTTCGGTCAGGTGGAGGCTCCCCTGAGCACCGATGCGAATGAGCCTTGCGTCGACGAGACTGAGAAATCCCCGCTCCCATAAGGCGACCTTTTGGCCAGACAGGATGGTATGGAGTATCGCAAGCGCATGGGGCTGCAAGGCTTCATCGAAGGCTTCGACGGCTTCGTCTCCCTTGCGGGTCCGCCGATAGCCTTCCTCTGTGAGATCGATGTGGCCGGTCTTGACGAGCTTGTTGAACATCGCCTTGTCTGGCCCGCTGGCGGGCCGCGGACGAGAGTCCGCCGATGGAGCCTGGCGAAGATAGCCGACTTTCTTAGTATCGAGCTTCATCGAGCGTCTCAAAAAATGGACTTGGCCTGCGCCGGATGGACAGCAACCCAGTTGCTGAAGATCGCGTTGAATTCCGCGACGGGAGTGTGCATGCCGTTGTCGAGATCTTTAGCTGCGTCGAAGTAGACAGTCGAGCAATTTCCATCCCGGAGCGCAAGGCCACCTCCGAGTCTGCCGTCGAAGCCCCGGAACTCGATCGTACCAGTGATCTTCTCCCCGTTCTCGTCGAAGATATGGAATCCCTCACGCTGCAGGCGCTTGAGCTTGTTGCCGATGCGTCGAGCATTGAGCAGGCGCGCGACGTAAATCGAGCCTGAGCGCTTCATCATAAGTCATCTCCCCGGTTTTTGAGGTTTCTATCGTTCGGGATCCGAGCCAAGGAGCTCACAGATCTTCCTCAACTAGGACGGCCTCTTCGTCGTCATGGTCTTCCGCGATAAAGACCGCACTGTCCGATACGGTTGCTCGGGTGTAACCCAGTTCCTGGAGGGCGTCATAGACCGAATTTACGCATCCCTCCTCTCCATGGGATGCCCAGGCGCCGGTGACCTCGAACAGGGTATCCTTCGGAAGGTCCAGGCCCACGACGATTTCCTTGATCAAGTCAATCTGGTCCGGATCTTCTCCAAGCCTGCGGATGGAGATCAGGCCAGCGTCCCTGGCCCGCGCAAGTGCGCCGGTGATCGCCTGCCCGAGATGCGGATAGAACTCGAGTTCGTCGCATAACGAGCCGTCAATCACGATGACGTGCCCGTTCCAGCCTTGGATAAAGCTGGCCAGGAAATCCCGCGCGCCGCGGCCATCCGATTTGCCGAGGTTGAAATTGGCGGAGCCGCAGGCCGACCCGGCATGGACAACCACGAGAACGTTTGGGGCCGGAGGGAAGGAGTTGTCCATCTAGTCGGCCTCGGCAGCCTCGATGAAGTCGCGTAGGGTTTCCTCGCTTTCATCGACTAGGTCGAAAAGCTGGGAGCGTAGGTCGTAAAGGCCGGCGCTCTCGTCAATCTCTTCCCCGCGAGAAGCAAGCTCATCGGTAACGTGGGAGCGAGACCAACCTGAAATCAGGCTCCATGCCTTTGCAGACAGGTCTTCCTCGCTGTTTTCGTCTGTGTTGGTGGAGCGAACGTCAAGGTGCATTGAGATTACCAATTTGGGGCGCCCCTTCAGAGGCGGCGAACGATGCTTTTTCAGAAGGCTGGCTGGTTCTCTAACGTCCGCCTACTCTTATGAGGCGCGGCGCGACCAGTATATCCGTGAGTTGTTTTGTTCCGGGTTTTGAGATGCGTTTGCCAGCCCTTACTCGACAGCCCGGCGACGAGAGTGGTCCTGCTCTTTCTCTGAGATCCCTGCGTTTGCAGGGGGCGTACTCGGCTCGTCACGGATCCGGAATTGTAGGGATCATTCCCGCGTGTGCGGGAGAGGTGGTGAGGAGGGAAGCAATCTGTGTTCGATCATCCCCGCGTCTGCGGGGAACCGCCATGCAGGCTTGTAACCTGTCGTGTTCTGGGAATCATCCCCGCGTGTGCAGGAGAGTTTGTGCGGATCAAAGACAGACGTTTCGGATTATCCCCGCATTTGCAGGTATTCCCCAGCCTTGACGCCGTGGGTACGCATGAGAAAGAGCAGGACTGGATTTGGCTTTTGCGATGTTTGGCGCGGCCGGTCAAGGGCGCCCTGCTGCCACCTGCTGGATGAGCTTTATACCGGCCGGATCCGCGAAAAGCGCTTTGAGGTCGGAGTGAAGCGGGTCGGGCCAATATCCGAATTCACACCAGCGATAGTCGTGACCCTCCCAAGCCTCCTCCTGAATCTCGCGGAGAGCGCCTTCTACGGGGGCTTCGCTCTCTTCCAAGGCGGCACTCCAACATCCCCAGGCGCCGTCGAGTGCTGCCCAATAGCGGGGCTCGTCGTTCGGGAACTTGAGCGGAACTTTGGATCTCGCGCAAAACGAAAGCCCTGTCGGTTTGGGGCCGAACAGGGCTTTTTTGAGCAGAGCCAGATACGCAACGCAATTCCTGGATGGCAGATTTGCTCATCGACCGTAAATGGTCGACTTCACCGGCCAAAATGCTCCGTTGTTCTGCTGCCGCGGAATTCGAAACTCAAAAGCCCCGAACTTGTGGGTAGCGCTTCGCCATTTCGCGCTGCAGGGCACGCGCTTCAATAAAAACGGCGCGGAAGAAACGAAAAGCGTGAAGAATAATCATGGTTCAGCCCCCTCATGTCGATGAAATTAATATAGGTTTCTTTGTTATCCGGCGTTAGGTGCGCTGCAACATCAGAGCCATGCGCCTAAGGCATAGACTAAAGTCGAATGCTATGAACCCGCGATTTTCGCCGCGGGTGGAACAGGGCCATGCAGCCGTGCCGGCTTCGGGCCCATCCGCTAGTGTTCGCCCTTGGCCAGGACCTCATCACGGTTGAAGGCTGCCTCGATGGAGGCAATGACCGCAGGAGTGAGATCAGCCAGTCGGCCGATGATATGGGCATCCAGGTGCTTCAGGGGGGGACGCCCATCGGCAATTGAGGCGGAGTACTGGACAGAATAAGCCAGACTGTCCGTGGTGAGCGTGATTTTGACGACATCATCGCTGCTGAGCCACTTTTCGTAGTCGTGGTATTCTTCGAAGGTGTTAAATTTCGCATAGCCGGACTGCTGCAGCAGGGCTTCAGCGGTTTCGAACGGATCCATCGATGGTCCTTTGAAAACTAATACATGTGTGGGGATGGTAAGGACGAAGCCGGGAAGGGCCCGGCTCCGCCACTTGAAGGCAAATCCCCGCGTCTGCGGGGTTTCATCACTGCCTGCTCTAGGCTCACAGACGGGTCATTCCCGCGTGTGCGGGATGAGAATGGTCGATCCGTCCACCAAATGGTGGAGAGCCTGAACTTGATTTAATCGGCGCTGGTTTGGCCGGCGTCAAGACAGCCGGGCAGATGTAGGTCAGGCCACGACCTCGGGCAGCGGCCGGCCAATAAAGGGAAGATCCTGCAGCTGGTGCGCCGCCCGGGCAATCGCGAGGCAGCCATGACCGCGCAGGTTCACCAGGAGTGGGCGGCCGGCAGCCCATTCACCAACAGCTCCAACAATCTGGCTCACTTCCTCGAGCGCGCCGCACGGTACCCGGTGGGACGTGAAGGGCGCTCCGTCGATATAGGTATGGCTGTGGAGCATAAATCGGGCCTGAGGATAGATCCGGAACAGCTCCCGTTGGATCGGAGCATCGACGGAGGGCTTGGCCTCTCCGAAATATTCAATGAGTGGGGTGTTCTCGGCCCGGATCGCCACGAAGCCGTCGGCGGCGATCTGGCGTTTGTCGATGTTGCGGCGCGACATAAAGAGGAGGTCATCTGTCCGGAAGGCCGGGAACCCACCCCTGGTGCAGCGGTAGGAGGCGTTTCCGAGGAAACGGGACGGATTGGCCGCGTGAACCAGGTTGTGAAACGTCTCGGCATAGCCGCGGACGATTCCGACGAAGACATCGACCTCTGGGTCGGTTGGAATGGGCACATTGGGCCCGACCTGGGTCGAACCGACCCGGGTGAAGCGCCCGAGCTCCTCCGTTCGAGCAACGAGCGCTTGCGCGACTTTGGCGATGTCCTGCTCATCGTCCACGAAGGCATTGCCAAGGGGGTCGAGGATGGTCGCGCCAAAGGGTGGGCCGCTCTGGATTGCTAGCATCAGATGGGCGTGGGCCTTGAGCATGCGGCCGACCAGATCGATCGGGGCGTACTTGCCATCCCGGTTGTTCTTGGAAATAACAAGAACGCTCGTCGGTGCTTTTTCTTTGAGGGATCCGGCAAATTTCGGGACGGAATTGTCTATGTCTGGCATCCACCAAATGGCGCGATAACGGCCGACGGTATCGATGAGCCTCTGGAGGTCCTCGAGGGATCCGCCATTGTGGACTTCGATCGGCGCCCGGATTTCGGCTGCGAGACGGGCCATGTAGCCGGACGGGCGGCCCCCGTATTCGTCAAAGTGTCCACAAACGAAGAGGATTAAGTGGTTTTTCACGCAATGTCCTAGTGTTGGGCGACTCGGGATTTCAGGTTTCGATTTCGGCACATTCAGCCGTCGGCCGGGTAGATTCGCCCTCAACCGGTTCACCGAGCGGAAGGAAGCAGAGCGAAGGGTGATCGGTGACCCCGGTCCACCTGTATCAGCGGCTCATCACACAGCGTTGCGGGAAGCCAGCACGACACCCGGCTCCAGGTCATCGAACCCATCCCCGATCTTGACCCACTCAAGATCACGAGGATGTCCGGGCCAGGTCATGTTGATATAGCGCCGGAAGGTTCCATCCTTAAAGTGCATCAGCCAGTGCTGGTGCCCCTCATCCCACATGATCGGAACTCCTGATGTGCTTGCAGGATGAGTGTGGAGAGCATCTTGAAGATTGTTCGCGGCGATGACCGCAGCTTCGAAAAAGCGCACCTTGCTACGAGCAGGTGCCGTCGGCACGATGCGGAAAAGCGAGAGTTTCATTGGGACCTCGAAAGCGCGGAGGCATCCGTTGGGGATGCCCTTGAGCCGTGGTTGGGATGAATGTGCAGGGGGGAGTGTCCGCCCGGCGCCAGTACCAGTCAGCCTGTTCGTCGGCCGCAGCCTTGGCTGCTTCAGCGGCGATGAACCGCCTTTCTCCCGCCTGGTGCTCTGCAACGGATGAAGGCCCAGTCAGAGCAGGTTGTGTACGACGTGCAGCCTCTGGCGGATGACCTGATCGCTTTCGGTCAATCTCCTGCATCGCAGCGACGAAACTCGTGCCGGTGAGATAGAGAATTCCGATAATGACTATGAGCAGGAGCGCGGCGATGGCAAAGGCGACAAGGGCCAAGAGGAAGCGCAAGGGGTCGCTTGCAGCGATCATCTGAGGGAGCCCGTCCATGCCAGTGTCGCTCAAAGATAACCGATCTCGCGGAGATTGGCCTCGAGGTACTTTCCGATGACGCGTTCCGATGACTGGACATAGGTATTCCCAGCTGTGTCGGTTTTGACCTCAGCATGGGACCAGTAGGCACCGTCCCGCATGGCTTGATCGATTTTTGGAACTAGTGCGGCATCGTGTACCGGTACACTGATGCCATAGACGATCGGTCGATCAACGTTCTTCCAGACAGGCGAAATTGTGAACCCGCCGTGGTCCTTGTCCTCTTCGATTTGAACGGTGTCGAGCATAGCGGCAATGACCGGATTCTTCATAATACAGTTCCTGAATGAAATGCGATGGGTTACGCCGCGGCGCACTGCAACTGGATCTGATTGCGGGAGAACTCTCTGTCCTCGAAGAGGATCTCACGGTCGAAATTGCCGCGGAGCAGCCGGGCGCCGGCTGGGTCATCGTTCTGGCCCAAGTCAGGTGTCGACCACCAATACGGGCCCTCAAACATCATCGGTTCGGAAGTGATCAGCCAAACCTTCCGGGTTTCTCCGCCATTGGCGGGGTTCACGCCTGGCGTGTGGTGCAGCCTCACGGTCGCCTCTTTCAGGCGTTCCACCTCGAAAGCGGGCACGATATGAGTGCTGTTGGCGCCCCCATTCTGCCAATAGAGCGTCACGAGCCGCAAATCGCTCACCTTCAGGTCTTCGGCGATGGGGATGATCTGCTTCTCGGTCATGGTTTGATGTCCTTACGGGGTTTGCAGCAACGCTGGCCTACCCTTCTAAGCCCCGATTTTTCTCTTCTCCGGCCGATAGAGCGGAACTGCCTGGTGGCCGGGTTCTCCGACGGCTTTCAAAGCGCGGGCGATGTCATCCGCCGTAATGTAGAGAGCGGCGTCCGGCCAGGCGATCTGGCCTCCTCTTTCGACTGAAGGCCGCACCGCCTCGAAGAACGCTTTGCGTTTGCTGATCGGGAGGCTCTGCACCTCCTTGCGTAGACGTCGCATGGTCAGCATCCAGCTGATATCGTTGAACCAGGACAGCAATTTCATAGGCTTCCCCTCAGGTGGCGGCTTCTGGGTGTTTGTTTGGCCATTCGGCAAGCGATCTAAGCCATCCTTACCATTTGTGTGCTGAACCATCAGTAAAGTAGGAATAAATATGGGCTTGTGCGTTGCACAAATCAGGAGTCTAAATACAGGAATGGTTCAACTGTAAACCGTTGTTGGAGTTTTGATTATGATCCCCGATATTTTTGCAGACTATAACAGGATTTACCTGGAAGCCTCGTCTCATGCTGAGGGCATGAAAGCGGTCATTTCCGAGATCGAAAAAGATTATCCCGAGACGGACAAGCGGCGCGCTTTCATCAAGAACCTGGGATATTTCCACTCCGATTTCGGCGTCAGCGACATTATCGGCCTGGTTCGCGTTGGCGTGGCTGAAGATATTCGAGACGCCGATTATGAGCGCCTATGGAAAGAAGCGGGCGGCCGTGGCCTGACCGATCTCATCCTGGTCCATTCGAAAAAGGATCCGAAGGCCTACGAGGACGAGATTCATCGCCTCGCGACCAAGCCGCAGTGGTCGCTGTTCAGCCTTCCGGATCGCTCACTGACGGTGGTTCGCAGCGTCGGCTATCAGGACAACGCTGTCGCGTAAGCCTTCTAGAGCCCTAAAAAACTCTCATCCGCGCGTGCCGTCGATGGGAGTTTTTATTTGGCCGCGCCGCCTAGGCGCGGGTGCCCGATTTCTCGATCTGGTCCTAAACGGCATTGGTCACTGAGCGATCCTCGCTTTCAGAAAGCACAGCCTGGATATCTTGCCATACCGCTTCAGGGTCCTTCATCCCATCGATCGCTTTGAGCAGACCCTGTTCGGCGTAGAAATCCGAAACCGGTGCTGTGAGTTCGGAATACTCACGCATTCGGGTTTCGAAGGCGACCGGATTGTCGTCGCTTCGTGGTGTCTCTCCGCGCGCGATAGCGTCAGCAGAGCGCTTCATGACTCGGTCCATTAGGACCTCGTGATCCACTTTGATCTCGAGGACCGCGTCCAATGGCAGCCCATGGCGGACGAGGAAGGCATTGAAGATCCGTGCCTGCACGAGGGTCCGAGGAAATCCATCCAGGATGAAACATCCGCGGGTATCCGGACGCTTGATCCGTTCAATGACGATATCGCAAACCAGGGCATCCGGAGCGAGGTTTCCGGATGCAGGATCGTAGTTCCCGGTTTCCTTGGCTGCACGGAGCATTGCTCCAGTTGAGAGATGCGGAGCACTCCATCGCTGGGCAATCCGCTCTGCCTGGGTTCCCTTGCCAGCGCCAGGCGGGCCAAGGAGGACAATTCTCATATCGATAGGATTCCGGATTAATACGAGCTTAGCTTAAAGCTCAACATCGAGTCTTATTTTTGGCTTCACCGGGACCCTGAGCGGTGCGGGGTTAGGCGATCTCGGTATGAAACAAGGCCGAAGGTGACCCTCGGCCTGGGAACTGCTTTGGACGCCGTCAGGCAGCCTGCTGGCGGGCCTTGCGGGCGTAGTATCCGCGGATCGCGGCGAGCTGCTGGGGCGAGCGTGCCGGCTTCTGGCCGGCTGTAGAAGGCGTCTTCTCACGGGGCTTCAGCAGGCCCTGCTCACGCATCATCTTGAACCACTGGCCACGTGGAACATAAGGGGTGTCGTGCACCTTCTTCGCAGGTGCCGGCTCCAATGCCGTCTCGGCGACAGGCTCGCTGAGATCGATCGTGAACGTCTGGATGTCGTCCCAGTCGTTCGTGAGAGTATTGAAATACTCGAATTCGACCGCCGGGATGGTGAACGCATTGAGCGCAATTGCGAACTGGTCGGCGCCGTGCACGGAACTGTCAAGGTCGACGAAATCGAAGATCTCGGCGACGGAGTCGACGTTGAAGCGGAGCAGGACCGGCCGCTCGGCGGTCACGGCCTCCATCGCATCGTCGAGATGCTTGCCGATGTAGAGGCCGTCATAGGCCACTTCTTCGCCGTTGATATTCAATTCGACACAGACACTGCCGAACCCGTTGAGGGAGATGTTCTGGGCCTCTTCGCTCGAGGCGGTGAAATAGACGTGGCCGATGGCGTCCATGCTGGTGATCCTTATGGGGTTTGTCGCGATGCGGGTTCACTTTTCCGATCCCTTCAACCGGAGCGCATCGGGCGCGGACAGAGGCGGGCCTGCTCTTTGCAGGCCCGTTTGGGAACAATGCCGTTAGGCGGCCCGTCTGGGCTGTAGCTGACCGAGCCGGCGCTTCATGGCGAACCACGCCGCACGGGACATCTTGGGCTTCCAGGGCGCCTTGGTTTCCGAACCAGGAGGCGAGAGCTCACCGGGAGCGAGGCGATACAGGGAAACCGCCATCCAGACCGGCTCATGAGTCTGGGGATGAGCAATCTGGACCTCGGCATGATGGAGGTCGATGACGAAGGGTTGGCCGGAGACTACTGTGGCCGCACCGGCTTCGTCGCAGGACACGTGCTGCAGTCCAGGGATGCCCGCCGGGCGGATCCTTGTCAGGAAGAGTGGCTCGCCCTCGACAGGGCTCACGGCAGCTGCCCAGGCGGCTTCGGGCGTCGTCCATGCGGACAGGATGTATTCCTGACCGCTGGATCCTTTGCGTGGCATCGATTTGAACCCGATGCTGCGGCTGAGATCGATGAGATCAGCCTGGGATAGTACCTGGTAAAGATATGAGGGGCTCTTGACCTCTGCTTGGGACATCTTTCGTCCTTCCGGGATTCTGGAGCGATAAAGGATCGCTTTTTTCGAATTCATCCCGTTTCAGGCGCAGCCGCGAGGTTTCGAGGTTCTCAAATTGGATAGCAGAACGGGATGCGGCCGTTCTGAATCTCCCAAATGTCCTGATATCCCAGGACTGCCTTGGTCAGCCGATCTTGGCAGAACCTGGACGCAGGTAGAGGTAGGACGGATTGAATAGCGCAGCACGCTTCAATCGTTCAAGATCGGGAATGGTAAGGGTCTTCCCCTCGAGGTCCAGCAACCCGGCAGTCCTGAGGTCCTTCACTGTCCGGTTCACATGGACTGTCGTCATGCCGATGGCGTCAGCAATATCGACCCGTGTCATGGCGATCTTGCAAGAGGTCTCGTCGGTGAGGCAAATGAGTTTCATTCTGACGAAGAGCTCGCACAGAAAATGGGCCGTACGTTCGACTGCGGAACGCTGTCCGAGATTTAAGATTGTCTCGTGCAAACTCGCTATCGAGGCCGCTTTGCTGAGTTGGATCGCTTTGACAATGTTTGGATTGGTTTCAGCAAGTCCTGCTATGGTCTCGCGTGAAATCTCAACCACGATCGCCTTGGTCAATGCAGCGATCGAATGGTCCATGACCGGAGACACGTCGATATTGGTGTCCGCGATATCACCTGGCAGAAAATATCCGAGGATTTGCCGCCGACCGTCCTGGAGACTCGTGTAGCGGATGCCCCAGCCGCTGAGGAAAATCGTCGGTTCCCTGGGAGGGCCGCCTTCGTGGACGAGATCGTCCTCCGGCGAGAGTTGCCGCTGATTGACCTGAGAAAGAGAGTTCAACACCTCCATATCCTGAGCCGACAGCTCAACGAAATGTTGTAGTCTTTGAACAAGCGCGCTGATCATCAAGGAATAAAGTTAGAGGCCACAAGGACCTCCCAAGGAGACCTTCAAGCTGCAACCGTCAAGGTAACTAATCCTTTTTAGGTAGCCTCTCGGCATAGGGTTTCCGTTAGTAATATTAAAACGAACTTAACGGCGAATGGTCACCTTTTCTTGTTCAGCAAACCAGTTCTCTTAGAAGGCGAGTGGGGAGGCTCATGCCGCCGATCAATCGATTCATGATAATCTATGTTAATTGGCCGCTTGATCAATAATGTGACAAAGCGCCCCGATCCGCAGGGGCTCAGCCCGTTATCAGAACTGCGGGATCGGGAGGACGTCGCGGGCTTCCGCATCGATCCAGACCTTCCAGAGCCCGCCTTGGGCCGCGGCCTGGATCTTGTCACGAAACGGCGGGTGGTTCTCAGCGGTGGGGTGGATTGACGCCAGGAGGCTGGTCGCCTTCTCAACGATCTGGATCAGTTCGTCGGTCGAAACCTCGGTTTCGTTCTCGATGTAGTCGGCCGATCGGCGCCAGCGGATGCCGAGTCCTCCAAGGCTGAAATTATCGAACTCAAGTGCGTCCGCCTCGTCCGAATCGTCGTCGTAGGAATCTGCCCCGCGAAGGGTTAGGGTCAGGGCATCATCGCTGAGGACGATGATGTTGGTCGAATCCTTGCTCAGCGGCGAGGTATGAGCGTGGTGCAGATCCTTGCCGGCGATATCGCCCAAAATGTCGAGCCGCAGACACTCGATGTAGCGCAGGGCAGCACTGATGCTCTGAAGAGATGCTTTGGTCACGGGGAGTCTCCACGATATGAGGGGGAAAGGACGAGAAAGGGAATGCCTTCGTCCATCACGGTTTTGATTTGATGGGGGTCGCCAATTGGCCGTAATCTACGGCCCGCGTCTGTTGTTAAGTTGCATGTTGGGAGCCGCCGAGCATTCATCCGAATTCAGAGTCACGAAGCGAGGATACCAAAACCATGAGCCGGAAGAAGCCCCTGGCTCTGTTCGAGCGATACCAAGCCGGCAAGGATTCACTGCGGGATTCGGCGCGACAGGCCCTCAGGGAGGCAAAGGCCTCAGGGACTCCGGCCTACTATACGGATCGGACTTGGCCCGAAGGCATCGTTCGGGAGATGCCGGATGGATCCCGCCAGCTTGTCAAACTCGAGAATGGCCACGAAACG
>Ga0182742_1003959_pt1 | contig 13874 bp, 15 predicted proteins | sample eDN5th37CBELigMG_FD_128880 | JGI IMG/M metagenome (GOLD analysis project Ga0182742, IMG submission 128880) | Enriched Miracle-Growth compost microbial communities from Emeryville, California, USA - eDNA 5th pass 37_C BE-Lig MG (version 2)... ... | reverse complement strand
TAGTTGAACCAAGAATATGAGGATTTGAAACTTAAATATGACAGACTCAACAGAGATTATGAGAATCTTGCTAATGATAAAAATGTTCAAAAAGTAACCACCTCAGGACAAGAGAAAAAGGTTAGAAAATTTCAAGCTATTTTAACTTTTGAACAGATAGAATTTGAATTAAAAGTTTATAAAGATAAAGTTGCACAGCTAGAAGCTGAAATCGAAGACTTAAAAAGAGAAAAAGATGAAGCTAATGAAAGAGCAGACGAACTTCAACAAGCAACTCAAGACTTACTGGTCAAACTTGAATCCTATAAATTAAAAGATAAGAATAATGTAATTATTATCAATTTCTTTATAATAAAATCAAAAAGAAAAAAGATGATTCAAATAAGTTGGAAGACTATATCAATAAAAATAACGAGCTCAATCAAAAATTAAAAGAAGCGGAGAAAAAGATTAAAGAATTAAATGAAAATAAAAAAGACTTGATTGATAAAAGTAGCTTGGAATCTCCTGAACTAGAAGCTGAGAATAAGAGTTTAAAACAAAAGATTAACGAATATGAATCGAAAATTGAAGAGTTAGAAAGACAAATTGGAATTCAACAAAATGAAGTGCAGCTAATGAAAAGGATGGCTAACTCTAATCTAACAAAAAACAAAGAGGAAACTAGCCAACAGATGATGGCTCAGATTGAACAAATGGAAAAGAAACAAAAAGGGCTTGAAGACACTTACAAAAAGAGGATTGAAGAGCTTTCAAAGCAAAACCTTGAGCTTAAAAAGGAACTTGATAAATATAAAAGTCAAATGAGCTCAAGCCAATTTGATACTGAGAATGAACTTGCTAAACTCAGTATTGAGAATGAGAGTCTGAAGAGGCAAATAAAAGATATGAACGGGAAATTATTGAATGTAAAATACGACAATAAAGAAGTAGAAGAAATGAGAAGAAAATTAATACATTTGGAGGCTGATAAAGATAAGTTAGATTCAGAGCTAGTAAAAGCCAAAGTAAATTTATTTAGGTTATTATTATTTATAATTTTAGATGGGGTGGGCTTCAGCTGATATTGAAAAGGATGAATTAAAATCAAAACTAAAAGCGAGAGAAAATAGTACAATAGAACAAAGAGAAATAACTGAAGCTCTTGAAAAAGAAATCTTCAGACTTCGATCAAGAATAGCAGAATTAATGAATGCTGTTATGGAGTTTGGAGACGAAGAATTGCTAGATGAAATAGAAACAATTATTACTGATGGGGATCAAGGTAATCAGACAGTTAGGTAACTGCTTAGAGACGGGGATGATGAGTTCAAAACAAAATAAATTTTCCTTCAGTTAGGAGAAAAATACTTTAGCAATTTTTATCTTATTATCCTCAAATACCTGTCGTTGAAACTATGCTGGTTTTTGGGGATCGAATGTGGAACATCGTCTATTGAGATTTATAAAAGAGGTTAAAAATTAAATGAATGTAATATCAGTAAAATTCCATTTTATTCCATTCAATTTTGTTTGCATTTTGAGAAAAGTAAAAAAGTTTTTTGTCTTTTTGTAAATATCAAATTAAATATTCTAAAAAGTCAATGTTTCCTCTGATTTTGATTGTAAATCTATTGAAGCTTTTTTTATATAATGGAAGGCAATTTAAATAACATTTATTTTTTCTTTTATTTATCCTCGCATTAAAAAGATTTTATTGCAAAATTTTTCCATATTAAAATAAGGCCTAAACAAAAATTTTATAAGAATAAAATTTATTTTATTGTGAAAAATAAAGAAACTTTATTCATCATACCTATTTTTTTTAAGAACCACTGAATGCAAAAGATCCTTTTGAGCATTTTCTTGTTGGCCATTTTTTTGCAGTCTTCTGTTGCAGATGACCAGCCAAGTTTAGTCATTGAACTGTTGAGGCATGGAGCTCGGGCCCCTTCTCAAGAAATAGACCCAACATGGAAAGAACATGACGAACTTACTGAAGTTGGAATCAGACAACATTTTATTTTGGGTAAAATCGTTGCAGAACGTTATTCTCATCTTTTAAATGAGTATGATACTCACAGTTTTTATGTAAGATCTACAAACTATAACAGGACTTTGATGAGTGTATTATCTCAGTTAAGTGGAATATTTTACGAAAAAGGCAAAGATCTCCCAGAAGAAGCATCGACTGATCAAATGATGCCTCCATTTGCTGATGAAGATTTATTGCAGAGGATAGCAGACGAATTGAAAGAAACCAAAACAGCTCTTCCTAATAAGCATCAACCGATTCCAGTTCATTCTGTTGACCTACCAACTGATGATTTATTATATAGTGGTCCTGGAAATTGTGCTAACTCTTCCTTATGGTTCAAACAAAACACCAACAATGAAGATACTCAAAAGATTTATGAAACTTTAGAAACAACAACCAAATATCTAAAAGAACAAGGATATGATCTTCCTCAATTATCTGATTATTTTGTTCTTGCAGATACAGTTATAGCAAATCGCTTCGCAAATAAACCTTTAGCTAAAGGTGTTACATACGATGACCAATACTACAAAGACATAGTTTTTTCTTACAATTGGTTTACGAACTATGTTTATGGAGGAACTGGTTTACAACTTAGAGCTTTCTCTTATACTCTCACCAAACAAATCCTTCAATGGTTGAATGACAAGGCAAATGATAACACTCCTCTTAATTTTATTTTGTTATCAGCACATGACACTACCTTACTTCGTTTGCTTGGATTATATGATATTGTTACTCCTGATTGTTTGGCTAAAAATCAAGAAAGTAGAAAAAAGGAAGAACCAGAACCTTTCCCTGAATGCATTTATCCTAGTTACGCAAGTCAAATATTCCTAGAGTTTTATAATCCAGAGGGTGTCGAGCCTTATGTGAAATTTATTTACAACTCTAATGAAATAGACATATGTAAAAATAAGCAAGGAAAATGTACTTTGAAGGAATTTGAAACTTTGACAAAATCACTGGTTAATTTGACAGAGGAAGAATATTATCAAATTTGTTTATTACCTGAAAGGAGCGGAGAAGTTATCAAAATTATTTTAATCACGATTGTAATAACATTGTTGATCCTTTTAGGTCTTTATGCTGCATATGTTCTCTTGAAGAAAAGACAATTAAGAGAACAAAATGAGTATATAAGAGTAAACAAGGAAGCAAGTGCTGAAACCAATCAAATATAATTTGGACAAATTAATTGAATATCAAATCTAGAAATAGTTTATTATGATTTGATGTAATTTGATAAATTTTAGTATTGCTGAAATTTATTTGAAACAATATGAAACAATAATATGAAAATAAACATTTATTTTTTTGAAGAGAAATAAATATATGTCAAATACTAAAAAAATCCCCCAATGTTTAAGTTTAATTAACTTCATGAATAGTTAGATCTTATTTTTCCTTTGACTTTTAGAAAAGCTTCCTTTAAAAAAAAAAAATCATAACAAATTGAAGGAAAATTAAATTTTATGGGTCAAAAATAACACATGAATTCAGAAGCTTTGTATTATTATTTTCCATATTCTATAAAAATTTCTTTACTAGCAGTTGTTATTTTGTTTATTGTTTTTACAGAAGAAGTAATTTTCTCATATGCGACTCAAGCCATAAATCTCTGGAATACAATTAGAAAATTACAATAAGAGAAAGGGAGTTTTTGTTGTAAAACATTCTTTAAAACTTCCTGTTCTTCTTTTATAGATATTCATGGGCATATTTTATAGATTAAAATCCTAACAACATATTGATTGTTCGAAAAAATAATGATTATTATTATCAAGACTCACATTACTTTGATTCATCTTTGGAAATTTCATACGCTTCCAGGACATCTCCTTCCATTAAACTATCAAATCCAAAAAGACTCAATCCCCCTTCTTTTCCCTTTTTCAATTCGTTTACTTCGTCTTTAAGATGTTTTAAACTTGAAACTTCAAGGTTCTCTTTGAGAATTTTTCCATTTCTAACCACTCTATATTTATATTTTCTAGCAAGTTGTCCAGTTGAGACTGAAATTCCAGCAACTTTCTTGACTTCCTCTAAAGGTAGTTAGTATTTGAATAATAATTCCTTTTTACTTGATCCTTTTCCCATTTTAATTTCGAAAATTTGCTTGATGACAGCTTTGCCTTGGACTACCAATTCAGGTTTAAACATACCTCCTCTCTTGAAAACACTTTTAAGCTCATCAAGGACATCATAAATAATTTTATATATTTTAATTGGAATTTTGTCTAAATGTGCTTGTTTTGCAATTTCAGGAGAACATGTTATATCCATACCCAAAATAAAAGCATTAAAGTTTCTAGCATCATTCAAGTCATTTTCTGTAATGTTTCCAACGCTAGAATCAAGAATGTCAACCTTTCCTATGAATGCGTGAATTATGTAAAATAATAGCTCATACCATCATGTTTTTGAGCAATTTTATTAATTTGGTCCAAAAGAGTTTCCAAGGTTCCTTTATCTTGAGCTTTCACGATAATGTTCAAGACACCTTCATTATCGACACCATCAACCATTTCTTTAACATAAAGCTGATGAGCTTCAAGCTCTTCTTCAAGTTTTAAAAGATCGTCTGTAACATCTTCATCTTCTTCTTCTTTTTCTTTCAACTTTTCAATTTTCTAAACAGTTTTATTGGAGTAATCAATAAACTCACCTCAAGAATTCCACTTTCGCATTCAGCTAACTTTTCTTTAATAAAATCTTTGGATCCTGAGTGGAACTTTCTTCTCTCTCTCCAGCCACTAATCAATTGAATAACTTTTCTATTACTCGAAATACCTGAACTTTATCTTTTGACCTATGATTTTATTTTCTGTACTATTCCTTTTTTCATGAGCTTCTTGATTTGCTTGTCTTCTTGCTGCTATTATTCTGGCTTTTTCCAAATCAGACACAACAACCACCATGTCTCCATTGTCTGGTAATTCTTTCAATCCGATTACTTCTACGGCTGTTGAAGGAGGTGCTTCTGTTAAATGATTTCCTTTATCATCTTTCATGGATCTGACTCTGCCATATTGATTACCAGCAATAAAATAATCTCCAACCTAGTTTTATTAGTTTGTATTAAGAAATTTTTTTACCTTGAGAGTTCCTTTTTGAACAATAATTGTACATGCTTTAGATTCATTTTCAGTTGTTCTCTTTGTTTCTAATACTATACCTTCAGCTGGGCAATTTCTTTCCTATTTCCTTGAAGGTTTTTCAATTAAATAAATTTACTGCTCTAAGGTCTAGTAATTCAGCTTCGAATAGAATCAACTCTTCTAATAAATCAATATTTTTCTTATACTTTGCACTGATATGAATAACCTTGATAATAGTTTAATATTTTCTCAATAAGTTTTCCTTACAGGAACATTGCCTCCAAGTGGTTCAATGTTTAATCCATAATCGAAGAGTTCTTTTTCAACTTCTTCAGGACTAATTCCCTTATCGATTTTGTTAATAGCTACTATAATTGGGACTCCTGCATTTTTTGCATGTTGAATAGCCTCGTAGGTCTAAAATAATTAAAAAAAAAAAAATAACTGGGTTACTTGAGGTTGACAACCATCGATAGCAGATACCACAAGAATAACTATATCAGTACATAAAGACCCTCGTTTCCTCATATTCGAAAAGGCTTCATGCCCAGGAGTATCAATAAAAGTTATACTATTTCCATCTTTTGTCTTTACCATAAAAGCTCCTATTTTTTGTGTAATTCTACCATATTCTCCTTCAACGAGATTAGAATTTCGTAAGGAATCTAACAGGGTAGTTTTTCCGTGATCGACATGACCCATAATTGTCATTATAGGTGACCTTAAAGGAATTTCCTCACGAGAAGGTCTTTTCGTGACTATTATATGGTCATACTCAAGAGCTAAGGCCTCCATCTCATCAGCTTTAAGTATATACTCAGGATCATCTGGAATTCCCATAGATCTAAGACTGAAATTGAAATCTTCTTCAGGGACTGCCAAAACATTCATGAATTCTTCAAGAGTCATCCTTGGTTTCACATGGATATCAATCAACGCTTTTTTCGTTTTTACTTCGCTTGGATTGTTGATCATAATTTTTTCTCCAGTCTCTGTAATATTATTCATATAACTATTTGCCATTGATGGAAATGAGGTCGAAAAGGCTTGATGATTGGAGATAGACAGTTTTTTACAAGATCCCTTTCCAATTTCTCGCCACAGATAGGGTGATCTCGAGCATCCTTTGAAGAAAGTGTTAAAATGATAGAATTTTGACCTAATGCAACTTAAAGATTTTAGATGCAACATGATCCCTAGAATTTAGAAATAAATTTTAAAATATAAAAGAAGATTTTGTCATGAAAATATAGATCGGGATAAATATTTGATTTGACTTGTAGCTCTTTGAATAACCATTTCAATTCAAAGTTTAAGTTTGCATTAATAAATTACTTAATAAACCTCATTTTAAAACTTTCAGTCATATTTTTGCTTTGTTGTTTTTTTTTATCATGTATATCTGCTCTACGAGATATTTTAGAGTTGGAGATTCATCCCTTATAAAATTTGCCTCTTGATGTTGCAAATTATTTTAGCGAGTTTTAGTGTCCAAAATTCGCTAGAGAAATATTTTAGAGATGTCTCTATTTATTTTAAAACTTACCAAGAGGACATTACAGTGTATATTTTATTTTCTCTCATTTTTAGACGTTCTTCTTTCGCTTAGATTAGAGATTCATATAGGGGACGTTCATTTTATGAACACAATTAATAGAAAAAAATAAGATTTATAGATAAATAAGAAGCTTGTTATGAGTAAATGCTAGAGCCAGAGTTGGTGTATGTTTTTACTTCAAAAATATCATAATTACGATTGTTTACCTAATCAGACTAAGAGTTCAAAAAGATATTTTTCTTTTATTTAGACCTCAATTAAACGCCTTCATTAAAATAACAAAAAGCTTCGCTTGGTTAGACATTATGAAGTTCGAATCCATTTTATATTATTTCCGAGATTATTTTTTCTCAAAAAAGCTTGTCATTATCATCGCCATTTTCTATCCTTGTTAATCATATTACCAGTATAAAGCTTTTTAACTTAATCTTATTCATTTGAAACACTCCTTTTGATAACTATTTGGGAAAGAATTCCCTTCTAAATAATTGTTGTAAGTGGAATCTCGGGCATTGGAAATTTTCTGCCACTTCAGTATTTTTTGTTTCGTGCTTCCTCATAATTGTACTCATAAGCCTCTTATTTATTTTAATGATCTTTTGTTTAATATGAAAAGAAATAAAGTAATCTTCTTTTAGAGTTAGTTCAAATTAGTTTGCATTACAATATAAACAGTTAGTTTATATAGAGAAATATTTATTTAGAAAAATATATAGTTACACATTAAACCAACCAATATAGAGCTTATTTTTAAGCCTTCAGATCTAAACAAATTGGTTTATTTATTCTCTCGTAACTAAATAGATGAAATGTACCCCAGTTACGTGTTTTTTAAAACAAAAAGAAAAGAAAGAAAAATAATGATTCTTTTCGGAAGTTGAATAATTTTGGATTCTCCAACCCTTGAGTTATCTAATTGAAGCAATAGAGCTGTTGTCCCAATTTTTAGTCACCTTTAAAAACTTAAAAACCTGACCATTTCCAACAAAAATCTCTTCAACTTTATCCAAAGAACTCAGAATTTTGGAGCGGAGATTTTGATATGTTTCTTCGAGCTTCTACTTTCTTTCTCAGTTCCTAAAAGAGAATGATTTATAGCTTTTTCTTAACGATTTACTTCTTTCCATTTATTCATTGACTTTGATTTAGCTTTCTCGAAAATAGCTTCGTTTAAGATAGTCTGACAAGTTTTTAAGAATAAATATAAGAAGAATTCCTCACCATGTTTGGTCTATCACTATCAGCCGTTGGCATGCTGCTATTATCGAAGTAATAAGGATATTTTATATTGGCAACCAATTTTGAAGTATGTTGTAAAGAATTCCTAGAAACATGTTCAATCCTTACTCTTTGAATAATTATTATACTTGAAATGATTGTATGCTTTGATATCTTCAAAGATACTTTGATGCAAATTTTTCATTTGTATAGTCTTATCTTTTGCACTTAAATGTGGTTTATGTGCTGAAAATAAAGGTCTGCTTGAGTTAGACACAGAACCAACCTTTTTACGTTATTCACTGTATCAGATTATTTATACCTTGTTAGTCTTATTAGTTGGAAGGTCTGTCGGTAAATTACTGTTACTGAAAGAAGGACTTCTTTTTGATACAGAATCTCCTATATGTGCTCTTGTTGGATGCTTAAATTGAAAGCCTTTGAGAGAATTATTCAAGAAAAATTTGCTAGATTTAGAAGTGCTAGTTCTAGCACCTAAAGTGCTATTTTTGTCAAACGAATCAACTTTCTTGTGATGACTGAGCAGTTTATGTAATTCGTGATTATAGTTGACTTTGTCTGTTGACATATTCTTTCTAGGGAATTCTACACTATTACCAGGTTTTGCATGTTCTGTTCTGGCTAGAGTTAAGGGCTTAGAGATGTAAGAAATTTTTTGTTGGATTCCATCTTTTGAATCATGGATGGCATCCCCGTAAACTATGCTATTAGCTTTTTGTTTTTTAAACGGTTTTCGACTCTTATTGAGGCTAGATTCGTTCATCGAGGTGTCTTCCTCGCGTATTCGCCCAAGAGTATCCATAACAAATTCAAAGTTATTTACTCTTAAACCCCTTCTTAATGTTATATTTTTAAACTGGTTAAAAATGAATGAGAAAATTGAAAATTGCTCGATTACTTTAACTTCTACGCAACAAAAAGTTATGAATTTTTTTACATCTAGCTTGGTTTGTTTGAGAGACTAATTTAAGATTGTCTTTAGTTTAGCATTTTCTCTTTGAATATATTTCGATTTGGCAATCTCAAAGGTTTATCGAAAATAGAATTAACGCTTTGAAAATTTTAATTAAAAAAATTTCCAAATTTAAACGGGCGAAACAATTTACATAAATGTCAATGACATGGAGAAAAATTTTATGAAAAGAAAGGAAAGCAAAAAATTTCTTCACTTGGACAGCTTAATTCTTAAAATGTTTTTAACCTGTTATTTACTCACAATTTTTTTTTTTTAATTCTTTCTGTTTATTTTTCTTTTACGTATTTTATGTGCAGCGTCTAAGGAATAAGTCGAACCTTTGAACATAAGATTACACTAGAAAAAAAACTCAAGTTTTTGTTTCAGAGTATAATATATTTTTCTTTATTTATATGTGCTTAAGGGAAAAAAACACACAAAATCTTCTTCAAATAGTATGAAACTGTTAAATAAATTATTTATTAGGATTAAATGTCAAAGGCAGAAATAAAAGGAAGTGATGCAAAGAAATCAGGAAAACCTGGAACCTCTTCAGGGAAAAGTAAACCTGAACCAAAAATTGAAGAACCAGTCAAAATAGAACCTGAAGTTAATCCAGAACAAAATGTCGTACACATTGAAACTGAGGGATTCGGAAAGTTTGAGTTTATTGATGGTACAATTTATGAAGGTCAATGGAAACTAATTGATGGAGTAAAAATGAGACATGGAGAAGGAACTCTAAGACATACAAGTCACTAAAATTTGGTTGAATAGAATTTTATTTATTTAGGTTCAAGTAATGAATCAGGCGAAGAATATAGAGGAACCTGGGCTGAGGATCTTCAGCATGGATATGGAGTTTATAGATATATAAATGGTGCAATCTATTCAGGAGAATGGGTTAAAGGAAAACAAGAAGGAAAAGTAATAATATATTGAGAGGGTTTTTCTTAGGAATTATAGGGTTTATATGAATTCCCAGATGGATCGAAATATGAAGGTGAATGGATGGACCATAAAATGCATGGAGATGGTGCTTTTACTGATTTAAATGGAAATAAATGGGAAGGTAAAAAAAATATATACAAGTAAACAAATCCTTTTAGGTATATTTGTTGAAGGAATATATCAATCAAAGATCCAAAAACAACTTAAATATGAAAAGCAATTGAGAATAATGGAAAATGAAATTCTTGAAAGTGCTAGAGAGTTCTTTAATAAATTCGAAAAAGCTTTTTCAGAAAGTGATAAAAAAACATTCAAAGAAAATCTAACTCCTTTCTTTGCAGTTCAAGATGACATGAAAACATATTTCAAAGAGCCTTATCCCAAATATGAGGAAAGACCACCTGAGAAATGGTTTGATTCTTGTTTAATATATCCTTAATTATATTAATAGGAACAGCGCATTTGTCTTTATTTCACAAAATCATAACGCAAATGCTCTACACGCATCTGAACAAGCTAGAATTGTTAACCCTGAAAATGTGTTACTACCTCAATTTGATGGCCTTGGCCAAATAGTTGAGTTTGAAAGGGCAACTGAAGAAAGAACAGTCAAGGTTGCATTATGTAATATTGCACAAGATACTTGGGCACCTGTATTTTTCTTTGATACTGTTCCTCCAAAAGATAAATAATTTGCTCATATAGATTTTATTCATAAAGTCCAGTTTTTCTGCTTACTATTCCATCATTTGCTAAAATATCATTTTTTTTTAGTCTTTCAATGAGGGAAATTGAGTCATGAAATTGCTCATAATTAAAAAAAAAAATATATATATCAGGGAAGTTTTTTTGAGGAACAAATTTTTTTAATCAAGAGGGATTAATCCCACTTAAAACTGTTTTTATATAGGGATATAGCATTACTGCTTTAAAAAAACAAAATCATACTATCCAATGTTATAAACTAAGACAGTATAAAGACAGTTTTAGGGTCAATGTAAAGCACTAAATAAAAGTAATTATTTTTATATATCATTTTTTAAAAAGTCCTCTGGTTGGACAACAGCTGAAAATAAAGGAATGTCTACTTGAGCGTGCACAATACCTAAAAAGAAATTTAGTTTTACAAAAAATAATTTATTTTACCAAAGAGGAAGGGCTTTTCAATGATCTTGCTATTGGCGTCTGGTCTCACTTTGAGATTTCCAACTACTTTTGAACCGTTTAAGCCAATTAGACAACTATTTGTGGCCTTATTTTGATTTAGAAGAATAAAACATGAATTTGTACATAATTGATTTTATATTCGTCTTTGAATAAATGCTTGACTGCATCAAGGTCCATGTTATTGTCTTTAAGGGAAAAGATTGGAAGCCATAAATCTTGTTCGAAGGGAGTTGGAGTCTTTTCCAATTTCTAAACAAGTTTAACGAACATTTATTGAAATTTTTATTTACTGAAAATATTTTTGAGACAATTTCTTCAATAATTTCTTCTTCATTAACAATGGCTTTAATCAGTGCTTCTAAAAAATAATGAATAATTAGCGCTATGATAAGTAATACCATTGTCAGTAACAAAGACATTAACTTGTTCATCATCGGTTGGAATCAAATATACAGAAGAATTCTTAAATTTAGATTGATGTAAAAGAAGTTCTCCAGTCTAAATTGGTTTATTCAAAGCACGAGAAAACACTCTTACTTTTGTGTTGTTAATTTTGACGTACTTTCTGTCCTTTCCACCAACTGCATGATGTGTTATATTAAATGATTTCCATCTGTAAATCAAGTTCAAGAGAGAAGTTGTATACTGTCCAGGGTAATTAAATCAATTTAAAGTAAAAATTACAGTATTATTAGAATGTTGTGAATCAATAACAGGGAGGAACTCTTGTTTATCATTGAATTTTTCAGTGATAAATCCTTTCATTTCTTCAAGACTCTTGAATTTTCCTGTTAAATCTCCTATCTTTCCTTGCTCTCCTTCCTTAATCAAGGAACTAATCACTTTTAGGTAATTTCCATGTATCTTTAAGTCGCTTTCGCCAAATTTATCAATCTTCTCATCACAATGCTTTAAAGCTGCAGTTAAGACCGGATATCTGTTGTCAAAGAAATCTAAAAGGAATTTAAATTTTAGAAACTAACAACAAATTACGTTTGGAGGCTTTATTAGCAACTGTTTCACCTTGTAAATCAGAAAGAACAACAATACTCTTGATATGAATTGGCTCATCATTATTTTTCTGAACTTTAGCAACAATGTTTTCAGGTCTTTTTATTATGTAATCGATATATCTCTTATTTGTATATTTATCATTTGTGAGTTGTTTCCATCTAAAGCCAAGTTTCTTTATGCAATCTTGCAATTGTTTATCAGCTCCCAAATTATTATTTTCATCTTCCAAATAATACAAACTGATCTTGATTTCATTGCATTCGTCGTTTGTAAAGAGATATTCAACAAACTTGTCCAATAATTCTTGATAATTTTCCCTCTTTTCTGTTGTAAAATGAAGAATAACCATCCTTCGAGCTGTGAATATTGTATTGTCAATATGCGCAACTGCGAATCCTGCTCTTCTATCATGTTGAGAAGGGTCAATAACCTTGAACCAAATAGGATCCTGACCAAGGTTTGCTCTTTCAAGCAACGTTTTAGGATCACTAATGAAAGATTCTTTCATATTGTTATCAACCTTTTCAAGATATTCCTTCACATATTCTTCAATTTCATCTTCGTAGAGGTCAAGTGCTTCAACATAATTTGATGAATTATATTGGTTATTTTTTTTTGGAGAGTTATCTTCTTCTAGTTTAATTTTCGCAGGTTTTTCAACTTCTTTCTGTGGAGAAGAGATTTTGGGGCTCTTATCTTTTTCTTGTTGGTCTGCTTGAGATTCCGATTTACCTTTTTCTACTCTAAGGTTGTAATTTTGTTGAACAGGTTCCTGTTTAGGGTCCATTGGATTACCCTTCTTCTTGTCATAATCGGCTTCACTCAGCTGATTATGAGAACCGGGATGGCTGCTATTTGTGTATTTTGATGTGCTTTGGTTATTTGATTGATAAGTTCCTGCAGTATTTCTCTTTCCTTTTTTTGATGAGGCAGCTAAAGTTGTATTTCTAATTTTAACGTTTGTAGTCTTCTTTTGGGAAGGATTGTCATCACTAAAAATAAGAGAACTTTCACTCAAGAACTTACTGTCCCCGCAAAGAACGGTCAGATGGACTTTCTATCGATTTCCCTCCATGTAGAGAATTTTGTGCATTATTTTTTTCATTCATATGCTCATGAACACTTTCTTCAAGAATAACCAACTCACTAATAAATTAGAAAACAAACAAAAGGAGACAATTTTACCATGCTCTAATTCTGTTTATAAGGTTCTTAGAGATATATAAAACAAGCTTTTCAGTTGGTTGTTCGATTTCTTTTGATGGATATACCAAAAATGGATCGCTTTTGGCTGAGAAATTAAAGAATTTTGCCAAGGGAGAGTCGCAAAGGTCTCTTGTATCATTTTTCATCTAAATATATGAATTATTGCTCGACATTTTCTTTACTTTTAATAAATAATTAACATCATTGTAAAGGAAAGGGATAATAATTGTTTGGTTTGCTTTAACGACTCCTCTTGTGATATAATAAGCTTGTTGAATATATTCTCTCCATTTTAGAATCGTTTCTACAGCATTTAAAGAAAGTATTCTGACATGTGTTAGCAATTCAGATGCTTTTTCTTTCAATTCTTCTTCAGTTTTAACATCCTTTTCATTATTATTGTCTGCGTGATTTTGTAATTTAGAGGCCAAAGATTTTAATTGTCTTAAGCAGTTTTCTCTTGCCGTGATAGCTCTTGTGGCTAACTATACAAAAAATTAAACATAAACTAGGCTCTTTATCACCTGAATAGGCGAACAGTTACTTTCGAGATCATCTATTTCTCTTTTTAATATTTCAATTGTTTGCTTCATGTTCTGAGGATTTTCACACTTCAAAAATATATCCCTGTTAAACTTAATATTACAAATGTAAATGTTATTTGCC
>Ga0182742_1003957_pt1 | contig 13884 bp, 13 predicted proteins | sample eDN5th37CBELigMG_FD_128880 | JGI IMG/M metagenome (GOLD analysis project Ga0182742, IMG submission 128880) | Enriched Miracle-Growth compost microbial communities from Emeryville, California, USA - eDNA 5th pass 37_C BE-Lig MG (version 2)... ... | reverse complement strand
GCGCTGGCCCGACCCGAGCTGGCCACGCTGGCCGGGCGCCACGCCGCGCACGACGAGATCGACGAGGCCATCGCGGCGTGGACCGCCACCCGCTCGCCCATGGAGGCGGCCACCGCGCTGCAGGAGGCCGGCATCCCCGCCGGCCCGGTGCTCACCGAGGCCGACGCCCTCGCCGATCCGCAGCTGCACGAGCGGGGCTTCTTCCACCTGCTCGAGCACCCGTCCTGCGGCTTCCACTTCCACCCCGGCGCCAACTTCCAGCTGAGCCGCACCCCGGCCCAGCTGTGGCGGGCCGCCCCGACGCTCGGGCAGGACAACGAGTACGTCTACAAGGACATCCTCGGCGTCGACGACGACGAGTACGAGCGCCTGCAGGCCGACGGCCACGTGGGCACGACGTACGTGTGAGCGACCTGTGAGCGGCCGGGTCATCCGCATCGGCGCCGGCGCGGCGTGGTGGGGCGATCGCATCGAGCCGGCGCGGTGGAACGCCGAGCGCGGCGACCTCGACTACCTGTGCTTCGAGACCATGGCCGAGGCCACCGTGTCCGCGGCCCAGGTGCGGGCCCGGCGCGACCCCACCTTCCCCGGCTACGACAGCTACCTCGACGACCGGTTCGCGGCGGTCCTGCCGGGGTGCCTGGCCCGCGGGACGAAGATCGTGACGAACCAGGGGTGGATCAACCCGGAGGGTGCGGCCGACCGGGTGGCCTACTGGTTGCGCGAGCTGGGGGCCCGGGGGCGGCGCATCGCGGCCGTCGGGGGCAGCCTGCTGACCGATCGCGTGCTGGAGCTCACCGACACCGTGCTCGAGGACGGCCGGCCCACGAGCACGTTGCGCGACGGGCTGGTGTCGGCGGAGGTGTACCTGGGCGCGGAGCCGATCGTCGCCGCGCTGCACGACGGCGCCGACGTGGTGATCACGGGCCGGGTCGCCGACCCCTCGCTGTTCCTCGCGCCGATGATGTACGAGTTCGGCTGGGACCCGCTCGACGCGACGCTGCTCGGGCAGGGGAGCGGCATCGGCCACCTGATGGAGTGCGGGGCGCAGGTCACCGGCGGCTACTTCGCCGATCCCGGCGTGAAGGACGTCCCCGAGCCGTGGAACCTGTCGTTCCCGATCGCCGAGGTGGAGCCCGACGGCACCGCCGTGCTCACCAAGCTCGACGGCACCGGCGGCGTCGTCGACCTGCGCACCGTCAAGGAGCAGCTCCTCTACGAGGTGCACGACCCCGGGAACTACCTGACGCCCGACGTGACCGTCGACTTCACCACCGCCCGCCTGGAGCAGGTCGGTCCCGACCGCGTGCGGGTGACCGGCATCGGCGGCAAGCCGCGACCGGCGACCCTGAAGGTGTCGATCGCCTGCGCCGAGGGGTTCATCGGCGAGGACATGTTCTTCTACGCCGGTCCCGGTGCGGTGCAACGGGCGCAGCTGGCCAAGCGCGTGCTCGAGGAGCGCTTCCGCATCGTCGGCCTCCGCGCCGAGGAGGTGCGCATCGACCTCCTCGGCGTCGACGCCATCCACGGGCCGGTGTCGAAGCCGCGCTGCGAGCCCTACGAGGTGGCGGTGCGGGTGGCGGCCCGCACCTCGAGCCGCGAGGAGGCGCTGAAGGTGGGCCGGGAGGTCGACGGGATGGCGGTGTCGGGCATCGGGATGACCGGCAAGCGGGTGCCGCACCAGGACCGGGCGCGTGAGGTCATCGGCGTGTGGTCGTCGCTGGTCGCCCGCGACGCAGTGACCCCGACGATCACGTTCGTGGAGTCCTGACGGTGCGGGTCATCCTCCGTCACGTCGCCCACGTGCGCTCCGGCGACAAGGGCAACACCTCCAACATCGCGGTGATCGCCTACAGCCCCGCGCTGTACCCGGTGCTCAAGGAGCAGCTCACCGCGGCACGCGTGAAGGACTTCTACGCCGGCGTGGTGCACGGTCCCGTCGACCGGTACGAGGTCGACGGCCTCCATGCCCTGAACTTCGTGGCCCAGGGCGCGTTGGGCGGTGGCGTGTCGCGCAGCCTCTGCCTCGACAACTACGGCAAGTCGCTGTCGTCGGCCCTGCTCGCCTTCGAGCTGGACGTGCCCGACGAGCTCGTCGGCGAGCTGCGCGGGCTGGACGACGCCGACCGTGGCGCGGCGGTGTCACGTCCTGAGGGGTCGTAGCGGCTCGGTACGGTCGGCTCACGAACGCCGGCCACTTCGAGCCGGCCGTGATCTCCGTGCAGGGGGGGAATGGTGAGTCGACGACCCAAGTCCTGGACGCTCCTGGGCGCGCTCGTGCTGGTGGCGCTGCTCGCGGTGGCCTGCGGTGACGACGGCGGCGGCGGCAGCAGCTCCGGCGCGACGACCGGCGGTGGCGCCGCCCCGACGTCGGCGGGCGAGACCGACGGCGGCGAGGCTGACCCGAGCGGCGTGCTCCGGGTGGTGCAGACCGTGGGCAGCCGCCTCACCTTCGACCCGACCACGGCGGCCGCCGGCGTCCACCCCGTGCTGTCAGCCCTCTACGGCAACCTGCTGATCAAGACGAGCCTCACCGAGTACGAGCCGGACCTGGCCACCCGGGTCGAGATCATCGACCCGCACACCATCGAGGTCGACCTGCGCGAGGGCATGACGTTCAGCGACGGCACGCCGGTGGACGCCGAGGCGCTCAAGTTCAACCTGGAGCGCTTCGCCACCAGCGGCAACATCAAGGGCCTCCGCTCGGAGATCACGAAGGACCTGCGCGAGGTGGAGGTGACGGGAACCCACAGCGCGACCGTGCACCTCTCGACGCCGACGTCGGGCATCTTCTACGACCTCTTCGCCGGCCCGGAGACGGCGCTGGTCTCCCCGAGCGCGATCCGCGACGGCGTCGACCTGTCGAAGCAGGCCGTCGGGGCGGGGCCGTTCCTGCTCGAGTCGTGGCAGCCGGACGTCAAGGCGACGCTGGTGAAGAACCCCGACTACTGGAACGCCGACAACGTGCGCCTCGCCGGCGTGGAGTTCATCCAGCTCACGCCCGGGCCGACGGTGGTCAACGCGCTCCGCACGTCGGAGGTCGACGTCGCGACGATCACCTTCGACGTTGCCCCGTCGCTGACCGACCCGATCACCACCGAGACGTTCCAGCACCCCGGCACGTTCATCCTCAACGTCTGCAAGAAGGACGGGCCCCTGAGCGACGTGCGGGTCCGCCGGGCGATGGCCCACGCCGTCAACCGGGAGATGCTCGGCCAGCGGCTCTACGGCGGCGAGACGGAGCCGGTGTGGTCCCTGCAGCGCGAGGGCAACCCCTACTTCGACCCCGAGCTCGACGGGATCTACGACTACGACCCCGACAAGGCCAAGGACCTGCTGGCCGAGGCCGGCTACCCCGACGGGTTCTCCACCTCGATGATCGTGTCGGCCGGCATCTCCACCACCGCCGGCGAGGTGCTGCAGGGCCTGTTCGGCGAGGTGGGCATCGACGTGGAGCTCCGCCCGAGCGCGGAGGTGGTCACCGACTACTACATCGAGGGCCGCGCGCCGCTGTTCCCGATCACGCAGACCCGCTCGGGCCTCGACGCCTTCACGGTGCTGCTCCTGCCCGGCGCCTTCGCCAACGTCTGCCAGTACTCCAACCCCGAGATCGAGGGGGTCATGGCCGAGGCCATGGCGGCGCCGCCGAACAGCGACGAGGCGATCGCAGCGTGGCACGAGCTGGCAGCGCTGGTGCAGGAGGAGCTGCCGTTCATCCCGTTGGTGTTCCACAGCCAGGTGGCGGCGGTGAACAGCGACCGGGTCGGGGGCCTCTCCTGGTACCTGGACGAGTTCGGCAACGCGCTGCCCCGCCTCGACCAGGTCTTCGTCGGAGCCACCTGACCCGGACGGTCCCGCGGAACCGGCCGTGGTGCCGCGGGACCGCCCCGCCAGCCCTCGCCGGCCGCAGGTCACGACCGCGCCATGGCGCGTTTGGTGTCGCTGGGCGCCCCCTGGCGCGCCATGGCGCGTGCAGTGCGGGGCGTCGCGCCGGTCGGCGGGAGTACCGTCCCGGGCATGGTGCACGGGAGCAGGTGGGGGCGATGAGCACGGCCGAGATGTCGTACGAACCGCTGACGCCCGTGTCGTTCCTCCGCCGCGCCGCGGTCGTGTACGGCGACCGCCTGGCCGTGGTGGACGGCGACCAGCGGTTCACCTACGCCGAGCTGCAGGAGCGGGCCCACCGACTGGCCGGCGCGCTGGTGCCGCTGGCGGAGGGGCGTCCCGTGGCGGTGCTGGCGCCGAACACCCACGTGATGCTCGAGGCCCACTACGGCGTGCCGCTGGCCGGGGTGCCGCTGCTGGCGCTCAACTTGCGCCTGAGCGCCGGGGAGCTGGCCTACATCGTCGACCACGCCGAGGCCGGCGTGCTCGTGCACGACGCCGAGCTGGGCGACCTGGCCCGGGCGGTGGCGAACGAGCTGGCCGCCCGGGGGCGGCCGCTGCACCTGGTGGCGGCCGGTGGTCCCGACGACGCCTACGAGGCGCTGCTGGCCGGTGCGCCACCGACGGCGGTGCCGGTGACCGACGAGCGCGGCCTGCTCTCGCTGAACTACACGAGCGGCACCACCGGCAAGCCCAAGGGCGTGATGTACCACCACCGCGGCGCCTACCTGCAGGCGCTGGCCATGGTGATGCACACCCGCATGGACGTGTCGAGCGCCTTCCTGTGGACCCTGCCCATGTTCCACTGCAACGGCTGGTGCTTCACCTGGGCGGTCACCGCCGCGGGCGCCACGCACGTGTGCCTGCGGCGGGTCGAGCCCGCGGAGATCTGGCGCCTGGCCCGCGAGGCCGGGGTCACGCACTTCAACGCCGCGCCGACGGTGCTGATCTCGTTGGCCAACCACCCCGACGCCGCGCCCTTCGACCACCCCGTGCGGGTGGCCACCGGCGGCGCGCCCCCGTCGCCCGCGCTGCTGTCCCGCCTCGACGCGCTGGGCGTGGAGGTCACCCACCTCTACGGCCTCACCGAGACCTTCGGCCCGGCGGTGGTGTGCGACTGGCGACCGGAGTGGGACGCGCTCGACGCCCCGGCCCGGGCCCGGCTGAAGGCCCGCCAGGGCGTGGGCAACGTGGTGAGCGGGGAGCTGCGGGTCATCGGTCGCGACGGCGCCGACGTGCCGGCCGACGCCACGACCATCGGCGAGGTCGCCCTGCGCGGCAACAACGTGATGGCCGGCTACCTCAAGGACCCCGAGGCGACGCGAGCGGCCGCGCCCGACGGCTGGTTCCGCACGGGCGACCTGGCCGTGCTGCACCCGGACGGCTACGTCGAGCTGCGCGACCGCGCCAAGGACGTGATCATCTCCGGCGGCGAGAACATCGCCTCGGTGGAGGTGGAGCAGGTCATCGCCGAGCACCCGGCGGTGCTCGAGGTGGCCGTCGTCGGCGTGCCCGACGACCACTGGGGCGAGGTCCCGGCGGCCTACGTCACGCTGCGGCCGGGCCACGAGGTGGCCCCCGAGGAGATCACCGAGTGGGTGCGCGGCCGCCTGGCCCGCTTCAAGGCGCCCAAGCGGGTGGTGTTCGGCGAGCTCCCGAAGACCTCGACCGGCAAGATCCAGAAGTTCGTCCTGCGCGACCAGGCCCGCGAGCAGGCACGCGAACAGGCACCGTCGTAGCTCAGTGGCGGGCGGCCTCCCGCACGGCGGCCCGGAACTCGTGGATGGGCCACACGTCCTGGTCCTCGCCCACCAGCTCGACCCCGTCGACCGTCCAGGTCAGCAGGGTGTTGATGCAGATCGACGTGGACCCGGGCAGGATCATCCGGCTCGACGTCGTGGCCGTGGCCTCGAGGCGTCGCCCGAACTCGTCGGTCGCGGTGATCTCCATGCCGGTCACCCAGCCGTGCTGGGGATGGCGGTCGAGGCGTCGCCGACCTTCGACGATCCGGGCCACCTGGCCGTCGCGGCGGAGGTAGCCCGTGTACACGTCGTCGGCGGCCGCGGTCGGCGCCGTGTAGGTGAGGAAGCTGGTGTCGGCGCTGGCGCCCCACGTGTAGCCGACGCGCCGGTAGCCCCGTTCGGCTCGCGGGCCCCACGAGCGGTCGCGCATGGCGTAGCAGTCGACCTCCGTGCGCTCGCCGTCGAGCACGAAGCTCCCGGTGACGCGCCCGGTCTGGTCGAAGTGGTGGCCCTGGGGGTACGGCGGTGCGCCGGTGAGCAGCGGCACGGGCGGCTCGACGGCGTCGAACTGCAGGTCGACGCGGATGCGCTGGCGATCCTCGAAGGTCAGGTCGTAGGCCATGAGGGGGGTGCGCCGGACGATCGAGGTCCCGTTGGCGAACGACAGCCGTTCGGGGCCGCGCTCGGTGGGCAGCTTCAGCCAGGCGAACTGCTGGAAGAACGGGATGGCCCACGGCTCCACCGCTTCGGCGTCCCAGAGCCACAACCCGCCCGCCGTCACGCCGGCCCGCTGGCGCACCGACGTGTAGAGCCAGGCGCCGATCGAGCGCTCGGGGACGAAGAACGAGAACCAGAACGTCTCGGTCTCGTAGAAGTCCTCGGACGGCTCGTGGAGCGCGTCGTCCTCGGGGCCGAACATCGGGGTGTCGTCGTCCATCGGACCTGCCCTTCCTCCGCCCGCGTGGCGGCATGGTAACGGCGGCGACGGGGCAGCTCGTCGTAGTGTCGGCCGCCGATCGCACGACCGCACCACCGGGAGGTCCGGGTGCCCGACCCGAACGAGCCGCCGTCGCCGCTGGACGGCCTGGTGCACGTCCCGGCCTTCGACCTGCCCGCGTCGCCGGCCATGAGCGAGCGGGCCCGCGTGCTGCTCGCCCGCCGGACCAGCGGCCCTGCCGTCTCGGTGCACGCCGCGGCCCGGGCGGGCGCGGGAGGCGAGGAGGCCTGGCTGGCGTCGATGCGGGACTTCCGCGCCGGGATGGCCGACCTGCACGAGCGCCTGCTGGCTCGCCTGCGCCGCACGTACGCGGCCGACGTGGAGGAGACCGAGCTGGGCGGCGTCCGGGTGGAGCTGGTCACCCCGCAGGGGGGCGTGGCGCCCGGCAACGACGGCCGCATCCTCGTCAACCTCCACGGCGGCGCCTTCGTCGGTGGCGCCGAGCGTTGCGGCCTGGTCGAAGCCATCCCGGTGGCATGCACCGCCGGCGTGCGCGTCGCGGTCGTCGACTACCGCCAGGGCTGGGAGCACCGCTTCCCCGCGGCCAGTGAGGACGTGGCGGCGGTCGTCGAGGCGCTCTCGGCCGACTACGACCCCGCCGCCATCGGCGTGTTCGGCTACTCCGCCGGCGGCAGCCTCACCGCCCAGGCCGTCGCCTGGCTGCTGCGGCACGGCGGCCCGGTGCCCGGCGCCGTGGCGCTGTGCAGCGCCGGGGCCGGTGGTGTCGCCGGCTCGCGGGGCGACTCCTCGTACCTCGCCCTCGCCGCGCTCGGCGACCCGCCGCCCCCGCCGCGCCCGCCCGACGAGGTGCCGGCGCCCGAGCCCTACGGGTACTTCGCCGGCGTCGACCCGGCCGACCCCCTGATGGCGCCGCTCGAGGACCCCGCCCTCCTGGCGTCCTTCCCGCCCGCGCTGCTCCTGACGGGCACCCGCTCGTTCGACATGAGCGCCGCCGTCACCACCCACCGGGCGCTCCTGGCCGCGGGCGTCGACGCCGAGCTGCACGTGTGGGAGGGGATGTGGCACTGCTTCCCCTACAACGTCGAGATGCCCGAGGCGCAGGACGCGATCGCCACCCTGGCCCGCTTCTTCGACCGGCGGCTCGGCGGCCGTCCATCCCGGCGAGGTGGCGACCCCTCCTGACGTAAGGGAAGATCAGCAGTCGGCCGGGAGAGGCTTCCCGGCTCGTCGGCCACCCGAGGAGGACGAGTGACGCTGGACCGAGATCGACTGCCCGACCTGTTGCGCCTGCCGGTGCTCGGCGAGCACCGCTACGAGGGGCCGCCGGAGCACGAGGCGGGCCACCGGCGCGACGTGGTGTTCGGCGGCCAGATCCTCGCCCAGATGATCATCGCCGCCGGCCTCGACGGCGCGGGCGACAAGGAGGTGAAGTCGATCCACGCCATCTTCGCCCGGGCCGCCACCTACGCCGAGCCGCTGGAGTACGAGGTCGACTGGATGCACCAGGGCCGCAGCTTCGCCAGCGCCACGGTCACCGCGTGGCAGGGCGGCAAGGCGATGTCGCGGGGGATGATCCTCCTGAACGCCGACGAGCCCGACCTGATCCGCCACACCACCGTCACCATGCCGGACGTCGCCGGTCCGGAGGACCCGGCGGGGCGCCCGGACGGGCGGGTGATGCCCGGCGCCGAGGCCCGCATCGTGGGCGGCGTGAACACCTGGGTCGACGACGAGCCGGTGGGTCCGGCCGAGCAGCACATCTGGACCCGCTACGCCGCCGGCGCCAGTAGCCCGCTGGAGCACCAGGCGATCCTCTCGTGGGCCACCGACGGCTACCTGATCGGCACGGCCATGCGCCCCTACGCCGACTACCACGAGGGCAAGGCCCACAAGACGATCTCCACGGGCGTGGTGAGCCACACCATCAACTTCCACGACCGCTTCGACGTGGCCGACTGGTTGCTGCTGGCCAACGAGAGCATCTGGGCCGGGCGGGGCCGCACCCACGGCCGGTGCAACATCTGGACCCAGGACGGCCGGCTCGTGGCCACCTACACCCAGGACAACATCGTGCGGGCGTTCGCGGACAAGAAGGACCACACCGCCGACTACCAGCGCATCATGTGACGCCGCGGCGGGCACCGGTACGGCCGAGCCCGTCCGACGAGGGAGGAAGGTAGGGGATGGCCGGAGGCCTGGTCGGCCTGCTCGACGACGTGGCGGCCCTGGCGAAGCTGGCCGCCGCGTCGATCGACGACGTCGGCGCGGCCGCCGGACGGGCGAGCATGAAGGCCGCGGGCGTCGTCGTGGACGACACGGCGGTCACCCCGGCCTACGTGCACGGCATCACCGCCGATCGCGAGCTGCCCATCATCCGGCGGATCGCCATCGGTTCGATCCGCAACAAGCTCCTGTTCATCCTCCCGATCGCGCTGCTGCTGAGCGAGATCGCCCCCAAGGTGGTCGAGGTCATCCTCATGGCCGGCGGCGTCTTCCTCTGCTACGAGGGCGCGCACAAGATCCTCCACGCGCTCAAGGGCGACGACCACGAGCACGACGTGCCGGCCGCCGTGCTGGGACCGGACGCCGAGCGGACCACCATCGCGGGCGCCGTCCGCACCGACCTCATCCTCTCGGCCGAGATCATGGTGATCTCCCTGAAGGAGGTGCTCGACGAGCCCGTGGTGGCCCGGGCCCTCATCCTCGTGGTGGTCGCCGTGGGCATCACCGCCGCGGTGTACGGGGTGGTGGCCGCCATCGTGAAGATGGACGACATCGGCCTCAGGTTGGTGCAGCGCCCGACGCAGGGCGCCCAGCGGGTCGGGCGCGCCCTGGTGGCCGGCATGCCCATCGTGCTGCGGTGGCTGTCGCGCATCGGCACCCTGGCCATGCTCTGGGTCGGCGGCCACATCCTGATCGTCGGCGCGGAGGAGCTGGGCTGGCACGGTCCCCACGACGTGGTGCACGACCTCGAAGGGGGTGTGCACGACGCCCCCGCGGCGGGCGTCCTCGAGTGGTTGGTCAACACCGCCGCCTCGGCTGTCGTCGGCCTGATGGTCGGGCTGCTGGCGGTCGCCGTGGTGGCCAAGCTGCCCCTCCCACGGCGGCGCGCCCACGACGCCCACGCCTAGCCCGGCCGTCAGTAGATGGACGAGGAGCCGCCGCCGTCGAGGTGGAGGTTGACGCCGTTCACGAAGTCGCTCCGGGGGCTGGCCAGGTAGAGCACGGCCCAGGCCACGTCCTCGGGCTGCCCAATGCGGTGCACGGTCTGGCCCGTCCCCTTGAGGATGTAGTCGGCCGCCTTGTCCGTGTCGTCCCCCCAGCCGCGCTTGGCGGCGAAGAGCCGGAGGAAGTCCATGAGGCCCTCGGTCATGATCATCCCGGGCGACACCGTGTTGACCGTGACGCCGCTGCCGGCCAGGGCCTTCGACAGCCCGAGCGACATGTTGAGCATGGCGGCCTTGGCCGGGCCGTAGTCGGGTTGGGCCGACGTCGGGATCGTGCCGGCCGCGCTCGAGATCTGGATGACCCGACCCCAGCCGCGCTCCTTCATCGGGGGCACCAGCCGGTGGATGAGCCGGCCCGCGGCGACGACGTTCTTCTGGTAGGTGGCCACCCACTCGCCGAGCGGCACGTCGAACCACGACTTCTTCTCCTCCTCGGAGGAGCCGCCGGCGTTGTTCACCAGGATGTCGATGCCGCCGAAGGCGTCGGTGGCGGCGCGCGCCACGGCCAGGGCGCCGTCGTCGGTGGCCAGGTCGCCCAGCGCGGTGGCGACCGTCGCGCCGCCGGCGGCCAGCTCGGCGGCGACCCGCTCGGTCCGCTCGACGTTGCGGCCGTGCACCACCACCGCCACGCCCTCGGACGCCAGCATCCCGGCGATGCCCGTGCCGATCCCCGAGCTGCTGCCCGTCACCAGGGCGCGCTTGCCGGCCAGTTGCAGATCCATCGTGCCTCCCAGTCCTTCGGGCCTGACGTCAGGGGTTGAGGGTCCACTCCCCGGTCGGGCGACGCAACCACCCACTGGCGGCCCAGGTGCCGCCGTCGACGTTGACGGTGACGCCGGTGACGTACTCCGACATCGACGAGCACAGCCAGATGGCCGTGCTGGCGCACTCCGACACGACCCCCTCCCGGCCGAGCGGCACGAGCCGCGCCCACTCGTCGCTGTCGGAATCGGCCCACGACGCCGGGTCGACGGGCCCCGTCCGGTTGCCCCGGCCGCCGGGGGTGATGGTGTGGTCGGGCGCGATGCAGTTCACCCGGATCCGGTGCTCGGAGAGCTCGAGCGCCATGGTCTTCGTGAAGGAGATCATGGCGGCCTTGCACGCGCCGTACACGGCGTAGTTCGGCGCCCCGCGCATCCCTTCGATGCTCGTGACGTTGATGATCGAGCCGCCCCGCCCTCCGGCGATCAGGTGCCGGCCCGCCGCCTGGGTGGCGTAGAGCATGCTCATCAGGTTGATGTCGACGTGGCGGCGGATGCTCGCCGCCGGTTGGGTCATGAAGGCCCCCGCCCGGATGCCGCCGGCGTTGTTCACCAGGATGTCGAGCCGGCCGAACCGCTCGGCGACGGCGTCGATGGCGGCGGTCAGCGCATCGGGGTCCATGGCGTCGCAGGGGATCCCGACGCCGGTGCGTCCGTAGCCGGCGATGGCCTTCTCCGTGTCGCGGCAGCGCTCCGGCGCGATGTCCAGCACGGCGACGTCGCAGCCGAACTTCGCGAAGCCCAACGCGATCCCCTGGCCGATGCCGCCTCCGCCGCCGGTGATGACGGCCACCTTGTCGGTCAGCAGGATGTCGGACGGCTCGAGGATCGTGGTGTTGACGTCCCGAGCGACGCGCATGAGGTTGTTGCGGTCGACCAGCATGGCTCCCCTTCGGCGATCGTTGGCCCGCTCGGCAGGAGCTTGTCACCGCTGCGTGCGACGCGCGTCAGTGTTCGCCCTTGATCACGAAGTACGAACCGCGGATGGTGCCGGCCAGCTTCGACTTCTGGCGGGCGAACTTGAAGCCGGCGAGCTCCTCCGGGACCTCCATCCCGTCGGACAGCTTGAACCCCACGGCGCGCTTCCCGCCAGGCTCGAGGGTGTAGAGCACGTTGATGGAGAGGCCGCTCTCGTAGAAGACGTACGCCCAGCGGATGCCCTCCACCTCGAACTCGGTGGCCTCCAAGGGGCGGGAGCTGATGTGGAGGTCGCGCTCGGCGGCCAGGATGCCGTGCACCCAGTCGATCGTCGCCTGCGCCTCGCTGGCGGGCACGGTGGTGAAGTCGTGGCGGTACTTGTTCTTGAAGTAGCGGGCCTCGTTGGCCCGCAGGCCCGCGAGCGCATCGGCCACCGGTGACGACTCGAGGCCGGCCGTGCTGACGTTCACGAAGTCCACGGGCTCCGACATGGCCCACACCCTGCCACGCCCCCACGTCGGCGCGTCGCGCCGCACCCTCGCGGGGCTAGCCCTGGGATCCCTCGATGAACTCGCCCAGGAACAGCACCGTGCGCCCTTCGGGGTCGGGTGGCAGGAGCGACCAGATCTCCTGCGCCACGCCGTCCGGCGTCTGGCCGCGGCCGGATGCGATGGCCTCGCGGATGGCGGCTGCGCCGGGCATCTCGTCTCGCGTCTGGCCGTCGGGCGGTGCTGCGTAGGTGGCGCGCATCTCGTCGGTCACGACGAAGCCGGGGCGGATGGCGACCACCCAGGGGCCGGTGCCCCGGCGCTTCCTCTCGGCCCGCACCGCTCTCACCCACTGCTCCATCGCGGCCTTGGCCGCGCCGTACACCGCCATGCCCTGCATGGCGAACTTGGCCGACGCCGACGAGATCATCACCAGCCCGGCGTCCAGCCCTTCGGGGCAATGGCGGATGAAGGCGTCGCCCAGCACCAGCGATGCGGCGGCGTTGGCGAGGACCTGCTGGCGGTACAGCTGCTCGTCGATCTCGCCGACGAACCCGCTGCCGGAGAGGTTGGCGTTGTGGATGAAGAGGGCGCGCTCGCCGCGGAAGGAGGCCAGCTCCTCCTGGAGGTGCGCGTTCACCACGTCCCAGGACGAGGGGTCGGCGAGGTCGGCGACGACGGTCTCGAGCTCCGGGTGGACCCGTCGCCTTCAGGCGGCCCGCGGTGCCGTCGCGCCCGACGGGCTGCTCGGCGTGGCCGGCCCCTGCGTGCGATCGCAGCGCTCGAGGCTCTCGAGCTTGTGCACCCGCTCGTCGTGACCGATCTGGCGCAGCAGGTCGGCAACCGAGTGCGCTCGCGTGCACGCGCGTGCGATCGGTCCCAGCACGGCGCGGTGGTCGAGCTCCGGGTGCTCGGCGACGTAGGCCATGTACTCGTGCTCGGCGTGGTCCTCGAAGTTGGCGTTGAGCCGGTAGCTCCAGCTCGGCCGGACCAGGTGCAGCAACCAGCTGAACAGATGCCACGGCCCGGCCAGCATCGCCGGGAGGAGCCGGTAGCGGAACCGGCCGAGGGGCGCCGCGCGCTCCTCGACGAGGAGCTCTTCGAGCACGAGCAGGTGGAGCTGCTCGTTGTCCTGCTGGGCGCGGGCTTCGGCGACCCGCTCCATGACGAGCCAGGCGAGGCTGGAGCGCCCCCGGCTGCGGGCGAGGGCGCGTTGCGCGAGCCGTTCCCACGCCTGGTACGGGACCCGCGCCAGCTGCTCGAGCACGAGGAACTTCTCGAGCGAACGGCGCCGCCCGTAGAGCAGGTCGACGGTCAGGAACAGCACGCGGGAGAACAGGTCGTAGCGGAACCTCGGCGCGGCGAGCGTCGCGGCCTGGGCCGCCCGTAGCTCGTGAGGGACGAGCACCGGTGGCTCACTCGCGCGACGTGCGGGGCGAAGGGATCGGACGGCGGGTGTGGACGTGTGTGCCTGCATGCCGACGAGGGTCCGCCTCGGCCGTGCAGAGGCCGTGAAGGCGCGGTGCGGATGCCGTGCAGCTCAGGGGCCGGAGACGTGGAGCGCCGACGGCGCGCCGGTCACGCCAGAGCCGGAGCCGGAGCCGGAGCCGACGACGGGCAGCGTGAAGGTGACCGATGCGCCGCCCGTCACCGGGTCGTTGCCGGCCTCCATCACCCCGCCGTGCGCCCGCACCAGGTCGCGTGCGATCGACAGGCCGAGCCCGCTGCCCCGGGAGTCGCCCGCTCTTGTGAACCGATCGAACAGCTGCTCCAGCTCGTCGTCGCGGAACCCGGGGCCGTCGTCGGTCACGCGGCACCGCAGCATCGGGCCGTCGTCCGAGCCGTGAGGAGGCTCGGTGTCCACGGTGACCGTCACCTCGCCGCCCGGCGGCGTGTGGCGGATCG
>Ga0182742_1003955_pt1 | contig 13893 bp, 11 predicted proteins | sample eDN5th37CBELigMG_FD_128880 | JGI IMG/M metagenome (GOLD analysis project Ga0182742, IMG submission 128880) | Enriched Miracle-Growth compost microbial communities from Emeryville, California, USA - eDNA 5th pass 37_C BE-Lig MG (version 2)... ... | reverse complement strand
CCCGCCACTTCGACGCTGCCGGAGAACAGCAGGCGGCCGCTCTGCTCGCGCAGCTGCTGCAGGTCCCAGCCACTCTGCTGCCAGCCAATCGAATTCTCGGCCAGACGCTGGATCAGGGCGCGGTCGGTGACCTGGAACAGGTCGAGCCGGACCGTGTCGACATTGACGCTGACCACTGGCAGCACCGGATCGCTGCCCAGCGGCAGCACGTCGCCATTGCCACGAAAGCTGACCGCTGGTGCGCGGTCCGGCACCACCGCCTCGAAGGCCGCACCGGCCTTCAGGCGGCTGCCGGCTGCCGCGGGCAGGCCGGCACGCACCTGCAGCCGGTAGGACTGGCCGTGCTGCAGCCCGCCGATGCACAGCCGGTCGTTCCGGGCAGACAGCGCCCGGTCGCCTGCCGGCTCCACCTGGACATAGGAGCGCAGTTCCAGGTCGGAGAGCTGCGCCAGCCGTTCGTCGAAGGTGATGCAGGCTTCGGGCAGGGCCCGCTCCGACGAGACATCGATCCCGGTTGCCTCCAGTGCCAGGGCCCGGCCCGGCAGTCCGGCGGCAAAGCCGCCTGCGATGGACGCGAGCAGGGCCAGGGTCGCCGCGATGCGCATGACGAGTCTCGCCGGATGGTCTTGAGTGACTTGCCCGGAAGTGGAACTCAATAGCGGCAACAGCGCAATCCAGGGCGGAATGCTGCGACAGCTGTTGCGCGCGGTCAGTCGGGATGCGACGTCGCCGTGGCGGTCGCCTGAAGGCCCGCGGCAGCAGAATGGACGGGGAGGTTCGAGCATGCAGGCGGATGCACTGGAGCCCTTGCACCGCACGGTCATCCGGCCCGAGTGGCTCGACTATAACGGCCACCTGAACGAAGCCTACTACCTGCTGGTCTTCAGCCACGCCACGGATGCGCTGCTCGACCTGATCGGTATGGACGACGCGTGGCGCCGGGCCAACGGCATGACCGTGTACACGCTGGAGACCCACATCCGCTATCTGCATGAAGTCGGTGCCGGGGTGGAGGTGCAGGTGGACAGCCGGGTGCTCGAGCTGGATGCCAAGCGGCTGCGCCTGTTCCACCGGATGAAGCGCAGCGATGACGCGGCCACGCTCGCGACAGCCGAGATGCTGCTGGTGAACATCGACATGTCGGGGCCGCACTCGACACCATGGGCAGCGCCGGTCCGCGTGTGCCTGGACCGGCTGCGAGAACTGCATGCCCACCAAGCTCTGCCCGATGGTGCCGGCCGCTCGATCTCGCTCGACCGGCCCAAGAAATCGCATACCGGCAGCTAGTCGGTCCGCACCAGCATCATAGTACAGTTATGGCGCCCAGGCCGGATCGACACGATGGCCCTGAGGGCTTTCCGGGTCGATCCGGCCTGGGCTCGCAATCAACACGCGAGCACAACCATTCCGTGTGTCCGCGAGGGACGAGTATCAACGAGCCGATGCACCATATAATCAACGGCTCGTACATCCGACAAATACCTGCCGTCCCCCGGACTGTCTGTGGCAAAGCGCACATGAAAGCCGTTTTCCTGACCGGAAGAACAAGGTCAGCCGGATCGGCATGGCGTATTGCCGCGTGACCTGTGGCGCGTGCGGATGGCACCAGGGGGGGACGGCACGCACAGGAGGCGCAGCGGATGACCATCACCGCGAGGGACGCGGGCACGATCACCATCGGCGGGGAGCTCGAAGTCGCCCGGCTCGGCTATGGCGCCATGCGCCTGACCGGCCAGCCGGGCAACTGGGGGCCCTATCCCGATCCGGACCATGGCGTGGCGGTACTGCGCCGGGCGGTCGAGCTGGGCGTCAACCTGATCGACACCGCGCATGCCTACGGGCCGGGCTTCAACGAGGCGCTGATCGCAAAGGCGCTGCATCCCTATCCCGACGATCTGGTGATCACCACCAAATGCGGCATCGCCAAGGTCGGACCCGGGCTCAACTATCGCGACGGCCGGCCCAAGGCGATCCGGGCCATCCTCGAGGCCAGCCTCCTGCAGCTCCGGCGCGACCATGTCGACCTCCTGCAGCTCCACTGGGTCGACCAGGACACGCCGATCGAGGAATCGGTCGGCGCCATGCACGACCTGGTCCGCGAGGGCAAGGTGCGCCATGTCGGCATCTCGAACGTGACCCTGGATGAGCTGCACCGCGCCCGCAGCGCCGGCCCGATCGCCTCGGTGCAGAACCGCTACAGCCTGGCAGCCCTCGACCACGACCCGATCGTCGACGCCTGTACCGAGGCGGGGACCGTGTTCTTTCCCTATGGCCCGCTGGGCGCCGATGCGGCTCGGCCGGGCGCACCGCTGGCGGCATCGACCGGCCGGCTCGCGGGTGCGGCCAGCCTCCGGCATTGCACCCCTGCGCAGCTGGCGCTCGCTTGGCTGCTGGCGCGCAGCCCGATGATCCTGCCGATCCCGGGCACGACCTCGCGCCATCACCTGGAGGAGAATGTCGCCGCGGCCGCGATCCGGCTTACCCCGGAAGACGTGGTTGCACTGGCCCAGCCTTAGGCGGGCGCAAGAACGGCATCCAGCTGCGTCTCCCAGGGCATCGCCGCCGCTGCCGGCAGCGCTATATGACAGATACGAGAATGCCGCCCGGCCATGGCGGCCGAAGGCATGGCGGGAATGGAGCCGCCGGCATGGACGTGCCCGTCGACCGGACGAGGCGTTGCCCCGTCCGGTCGACGGCCGGCATGCCTTCACCCGGGAACGGGTTGCCGGCCGTCGGGCGACGCCGGGATTTTGGAGAGCAAGTTGCACAACCCGAATACTGCAGACCGTGGTGACGAGACTCAGGTCACGGTGCTCGTGGTCGACGACGATCCCCTGATCGCGATGAGCACTGCCGACATGCTGGAGGACCTGGGCCATCGCGTGCTGGACGCACATTCCGGTGCCCAGGCGATGGAGATTCTGCAGAGCGGGGCGTGGGTCGACGTCATCGTGACCGACCACGCCATGCCCGGCATGAACGGCGCCGAATTTGCGGCCAAGGCCCGTGCACTGCGCCCGGGCATCCCGATCCTGCTGACCACGGGCTATGCCCATCTGCCGCTGGGCGATGATCAGGCCCTGCCCCGGCTGACCAAGCCGTACCAGCAGCGCGACCTGGCGAAGAAGCTCGCCGAGCTGCTCGGCAAGCCATCCGGTGATCCCGCGCGGTAGCCGGCTGGAGACGGGTTTCCCCTGCTTCATGTTCCCGGCATGCTCGCTGCCAGCGGCAGGCGACCCCAGCCAAGCCATGGCCTCCCGCAGGGAAACCAGAACATGAGCACTTACCTCGTCACCGGTGCAGCCGGCCTGATTGGCCGCTCGGTCACCGCCCAGCTTCGATCGCGCGGTGATAAGGTCATCGGCATCGACCGCACGGCGTCCGGCGAAGGCGGGGCCGCAGTGATCGCCTGCGACCTGCGCGACATCCACCGCCTGCACGGGCTCGCGGCCGGCTCGGCGCTGGACGGCATCATCCATTGCGGCGCCCATTCCGGCCCGATGGTGTCGCAGGACAATCCGTACGACCTCGTCCAGGTGAATGTGCTGGGCACTGCCAACATGCTGGAGATCGCCCGGATCTGGCGAGTGCGCCGGCTGGTGAACTGCTCCTCGGTGAGTGCCTATGGCCATGCAGGGCCGGGTCCGGTGACCGAGGATGCCCCGCTGAACCCCACCACCGTATATGGCGCCACCAAGCTCGCCGCGGAAAAGCTCGTCACGGCCTATGCCGACGAGCATGGCGTCTCCGCCGTTTCCCTGCGCCTGAGCTGGGTCTATGGCCCGAACCGGACGACCGCCTGCCTGCTGCGTACCATGGTGGACGACGCGCTGGCCGGTCGCTCCACCCGGACCACGGCCGGCGGTGCGGCTCTGCGCCAGTACATCCACGCCGATGACGCCGCCGCCGGCCTGATCAATGCGCTCGACGCCGCTGAGATCCGCCAGCCAGCCTACAACCTGACCGGCGACGACTTCCGCACGGTGGAGGAGACGGCCGAGCTGGTCCGCCGGATCCTGCCGTCGGCCGACATCACGCTGGGGCCGGGCCCCCTGCCCGACGACGACGTACAGCAGCAGTTCTGCATCGATGCCGCCAAGCGCGACCTCGGCTACCGGCCGGCCGTCACGCTGGAGCAGGGCATCCGCGCCATGGCCGATGCACTGCGCGCGTCCAGCTCCCGCCCCGCCGCCGGATAGGTCTGGCTGCGGGCCTCAGCGGCCGGCGAGGAACTGGTCGATGGCGGCGCGATCCGGCAGGCTTTCCATCCCGCCGGTCCGCGTCGCGGTCAGGGCGCCCGCAGCGCAGGCACGCCTTGCGACCGCGGCCAGCTCGTCCCGACCGGACAGGCGGAAGTCGCGCCCGACCAGTTCCGCCAGCATCGTCGCCATGAAGGCGTCGCCACAGCCGATCGTGTCGACCGTCTCCACCTTGAAGCCTTCGGCGCGGACATGATCGCCCGCCGTGAAGATCTCGGCGCCCTCTGGGCCGCGGGTGACCGCCACCACCTGCATGGTGTCATGCCAGAGCGAGCGGACCGCCGCCTCCGTGTCCTCGATCCCGGTCAGCATGACGAGTTCCTCGTCGCTGATCTTCACGATCCCGGCCTGGCCGATGACCTCGCGGCCGGCGGCCAGCATCGCGTCGCGGTCGTTCCACAGATGCACGCGCAGGTTCGGGTCGGCCGAGACCATGATGCCGGCCGCCTGTGCTGCCGTGACGGCGTGGCGCTGGGCGCTGGCCGAGGTGGGCTGCGCCAGGTACAGGCTGCCGACATGGAAGACCCGGCTGCCGCGCAGGAGGTCGAGCGCCAGCTCATCCGGCGACAGGTCCGAATCGGCGCAGCCGTCGCGGTAGAAGAAGAAGTCGCGGTCGCCCTGGTCCGTGAGGGTGACCACGGCAAGGCCGGTGCGGCGCTCGGTGGTCGACGCGATGCCATCCACCGACACCCCGTTCGCGCGCAGCGTGTCGACCAGCATCCGGCCGAACGCCTCCTCGCCGACCTTGGTCAGCATGGCGGAGCGGCCACCCAGCCGGGCGACCCCCACCGCGACGTTGCCCGGCGCCCCGCCCGGCTTGGCCACGAAGCGCATGCTGCCGTCGGCCGACGGGAGCGGCACCAGGTCGATCAGCAATTCGCCGATCGTGACGACGTCGAAGCGGCTCATTGCAGCCGCTCGCCGCTGGCCTTGTCGAACAGATGCACGGCACGCTCCTCGAATCCGATGCCAATGGGCTGCCCGATCGAGCCGGCGAAATCCTTGTCGGCCTTCACGGTCACCGTGGCATCGCCGCAGCGGCAGGTGACCAGCGTGTGGTCGCCGATCAGCTCGCTGGCATAGATCTCCCCGGTGAGCTTGCCCTGGCCGGGCGCGGCGAGCCGCCCGTCCTCCGGGCGCAGGCCGGCCACCACCGCACGGCCGCTGGCACGGCTGGCCGTGCCGAAGCTGCCGGCACTGCAGTCGAACCGGCCATCGGTCAGCGAGCCCTCCAGCACGTTCATGGGCGGCGAGCCGATGAAGCCCGCCACGAACAGGTTGGCCGGACGGTTGTAGATGTTGGCCGGCGTATCGAGCTGCTGGAGCACGCCCCGCTCCAGGATGGCGACCCGGTGGGCCAGCGTCATTGCCTCGATCTGGTCATGGGTCACGTAGATCGTGGTGATGCCGAGCTCGTGCTGCATGTGCTTGAGCTCGGCGCGCATGTGCCCGCGCAGCTTGGCATCGAGGTTGGAGAGCGGCTCGTCCATCAGGAAGGCGCTGGGCCGGCGCACGATGGCGCGGGCGAGCGCCACGCGCTGGCGCTGTCCGCCCGAGAGCTGGCGCGGGTAACGCTCGAGCAGGTGATCGAGCTGCACCTGCTGCGCCACGTCGCGCACGCTCTTCTCAATCTCGGCCTTGGGCCGTTTGCGCACGGTGAGCGGGTAGGCGATGTTCTCGAACACCGTCTTGTGCGGGTAGAGCGCGTAGGACTGGAAGACCATTGCCACGTCGCGGTTCTTCGGCAGGACGTTGGTGACGTCGCGGCTGCCGATCAGGATCCGGCCCGACGTCACCGATTCTAGCCCGGCGATCATGCGCAGCGCCGTGGTCTTGCCCGAGCCCGAGGCACCCAGCAGCACCAGAAACTCCCCGGGCTTCACCTCCAGGGACAGCGCTCTCAGCACCTCGACGCTGCCGAACGACTTGGAGGCTTGGTCCAGAATGATCGTCATCGGCAGTGCTCGTTCGTCAGCATCAGCCCTTCACCGCGCCGAGCAGCATGCCCTTGGCGATGAAACGCTGCAGGAGAAGGGTCAGGAAGATCACCGGCAGGATCATGAGCAGGATCAGCACGCTCATGTACCACCATTGCGGCCCACGGGTGGCGTTCTGGGCGGCCACCAGCACCGGCATGGTCTGGGCGTTGGCGCTGGAAAGGAACAGGGCCAGCAGATACTCGTTCCAGGCCAGGATCAGGACGAGCAGGCCGGTCGCGACCAGGCCCGGCCGGGCCAGCGGCAGGACGATGCCGAAGAAGATCGCAAAGCGCGAGGCGCCGTCCAGGGACGCGCTCTCCTCCAGGTCCTTCGGGATGGTCACGAAGAAGTCGTACATCAGCCAGACCACGATCGGCAGGTTGACCGTGGTGTAGGTGGCGATCAGCGCGGTGCGGGTGTCCAGCATGCCGAGCGTCTGGAACATCACGTAGATCGGCAAGGCCGCCACCACCGGCGGCAGGATGCGCTGCGAGATGATCCAGAACAGGATGTCGCCATTGCCGAGCGAGGCACGCATGGTCCGCCCGGCCGCGCGCGCGAGCAACAGGAACAGGGCCAGCGCTACGACCGCCGCGATCCACCAGGGCACCCCGAACCCGGCGACCGCCACGATCATCACCGCGCCCAGCAGGATGAACAGCAGGATCGAGGCCAGCCGCGGCGCGAACTCCAGCCGCGAGAGCGCATAGGCGGCCATGGAGCCGATCAGCATGGCGAGCATCGTGGAGACCAGCGCCACCACGATCGAGTTCAGGTAGGGCCGGAGCGTGTCGTTGCCGAGATCGACGAAGATGTAGCGCCAGGCATGCAGGTCCGGCAGGAAGTCGACGAACGGCAGGTAGACCGGGCCGGCCGAGACATGGATCGGCAGCTTCAGCGAGGTGATCGCGATCCAGTAGAGCGGGAACAGGACCACCAGGCTCCAGAGGATCAGCCCGCCATAGACCAGCACCGCGCCCAGCGGCGACATGGTGTCCAGCGACTTGGGCTCGGTCAGGCGCTTGAGGACGCTCATGCCCGGGCCTCCCGCATCGGCTTCACCACGAAGTTGAAGAATGACACGCAGGCGATCGTCGAGAGGAAGAGCAGGATGTAGGCGACCGCCGCGGAGCCGCCGAGATTGAGCGCCCGCCATTCGATGAAGGCGTGCAGGGTGAGCGATTCGGTGGCGATGCCGGGCCCGCCATTGGTCAGCACGTTGGGCAGGTCGATGATCTTGAACGCCTCGATGGCGCGGATCAGCACGACGGTGGCGGCCACCGGGGCGATCGACGGCCAGGTGATGTCGCGGAAGATCTGCCAGCCACTGGCTCCGTCCAGCTGCGCCGCCTCGACCTCGTCCCGCGGCTGGCTCTCGATGGCTGCCAGCAGCACGATGAAGATGAACGGGATCCACTGCCAGCTGTCGCCGATCAGCACGACGAACCGGGCGGTCCAGGCGTCCGCGGACCAGGAGGTCTGGGCATAGCCCAGCCAGTGCCACAAGGGCGCGAAGGGCCCGACCGCGGTGTCGGCCAGCATGCGGAACGTGTAGGCGATGCCGACTGGGGTCACCATCAGCGGCACGAAGAACAGGACTCGGAAGAAGCTGCGGCCGCGGATCGGCTTGGCGCAGAGCAGTGCGAGCCCCAGGCCCAGCGCGAACTGCACGGCCACGCCGCCGGCCACGTAGAACATGGTGGTGGCGATGGTGCCGAGCTGGCCGCCCTCGCCGAGGTTGACCGCGAACAAGACCGAAAGTGCCAGCGCGGTGGCGATCGTGATCAGCCGGCCGATCGAGCCCACTACCGTGACCCGGCCCGAGCGCACGTAGCGGACCACGCCCCAGACGACCAGAGCCACCGTCGCCAGCATGATCACCCAGCCCAGCAGCGTGATGGCGCCGAACGTGCCCAGCAGGTGGAACTGCTGCGATCCGGTCAGCATCTTCTTGAAGTTGAACCAGCCGATGAAGGTCAGCGTGTAGCCGCCCGGCGCCAGCTTGAAACGCGAGAGCGCCAGGTAGGCGGACGCGATCAGCGGGAAGATCGAGAAACCCAGAATCAGGATCACGGCCGGCAGGATGAACAGCCGGCCGGCCTGGCGGTCGAGCCAGTCGCTCAGGCTTTCCCTTTCCGGCGGTGCGGCGGTCACGTGCGCTGCGGACGTCACGGCCATGCTGGTCCTGTCCCTTCAAGAAACGGACGAGGCGCCTGCCTAGGGCAGGCGCCTCGTCATTCAAGCAATCACTCCGCGCCGATGGTCGCCTTGTAGGCTTCCAGCTGCTCGTCGACCCCGAGTTCCTCGTTGATCTCGTTCCAGCCCTCGACCACCGCCTCGACCGTGGCGTCGACATCGAGTTCGCCGGCCAGATAGCGGGCGACCGCGGTGTCGAGCACCACCTGCTGGTAGCGCTGGTTCTGCGGGATGCGCAGGTCCAGAATCATGTTCGGGCTGTTCAGGCTGGTCTTGATCGCGCCCAGATAGCTCTCGGCGTTCTCCTTGCCCATGCCCATCTTCTCCCAGGTCGCCACGTCCTCGAGCTGGGACATGCGGTAGGGATTGAAGCCGGTCTCGCCCTTGGTGACGTCCTGGTTCGACTGGGCCGGCTGCGACAGATAGGAGAAGAAGGCGTAGGCCGCGTCCTTCACCTTGGGATCGGCATTGGCGTTGATGCCGCCGCCCCAGCCGCCGAACGCGGCGAACGGCGCATGGTTCGGCCCGTCGATCGCATGGGGGCAGGTATCGGCGTCACAGGCCACGAACTCGCCGGTGGCGCGGTCGATCACCTCCTTGGAGCCCGGCAGGATGGTGGCGCCGACCTTGCCGGTCACCTTGCTCATGGACGGGTCGACCGACATCGAGCCGATGTCACCCCAGTCCATCGAGAGCGCGCAGCGCCCGGCCACGAACATCACGCGCGTGTCGGCGACGTCCAGGTTCAGCTCGTCCGGCGGGCCGTACTCGGAGGTCTTCTTGTAGACCTCCAGCGCCTTCCTGAACCCGGCATTGTCGATGAGCGGGGTCATGTCCTCGGTATTGAAGAACGCGCCCTCGCTCGTACCCTTGGCCTGGATGTAGCCGCCGGCCACCGAGGTCAGGAACCAGTAGCCCTGGGCGTTGCGCTTCTTGCCGATGCAGGAGCCGAAGTCCGGCTGGCCGTCGCCGTTCATGTCCTTGCCATGCGCGGCCGCGGCGATGTCCAGATAGTCTTCCCAGGTCTTGGGCGGCTGCTTGCCGAGCTCCTCCAGGATGTCGGTCCGGTAGAAGATCATGTGAAAGTCGCCGTCGAACGTCATCATGTACGTCTTGCCGGCATATTTTTGCGAGAACTCGCGGAAGAACGGCGCAATGTCGTCCTGCTCCAGCGCCTGGTCGCCTTCCATGCGCGGCGTCAGGTCCTCGAGGAAGCCGGACCCGGCATAGTCGACCATCCACTGCGGCGCGAACACCGCGGCGTCGATCGAGTTGGTGCCGGTCGACCAGTCGGTCAGCAGCTTCTGGTAGATGTCCGAGAACGGCACGGTGATGACGTTGATCTTGGCCCCGGACAGCTTCTCGAACTCAGGCGCCCGCGCCTGCATCGGGCCGGAGATCGCGGGGCCCGTCTGCGTCAGGATGTTGACGGTCACCCCGTCGAACTCGGCGGCCACCGCCGGCATGGCACCCGCCGCCACGCCCGCCATCGCCAGGCCAGCCAACCAACTGCGAATCTTCATTTCTCGACCCTCCCCGGTCTGTCTATTGCTTGCGATCGATCCTCGAACGGCCCGTCGTCGGCCGCGCTCAGTCCATGAAATTCGGGTTGTCGATCACCTCCGGCCGGCCGTCCCGCTCGACCACAAGCTTGCGCATGCCCTTTTCCAGGATCTCGCCATACTCGTGGCCGGCATCCGTGGCGCAGTGCCAGACGAACACGAGCTTGTCCTTGCCGGTGTTGACCGAGCGGTGCGCCCAGTCCGGCGGGATGAACGCGCAGATCCCGGGCTTCATCTCTACGGTGCGGGTCTCACCGTCGCGCGACTGCAGCAGGAGGAGCCCCTCGCCCGACTGGGTGTAGTAGGTCTCGCCGCATTCGCGCCGCTCATGGAAATGGCCGCGCGTCATGAAATACTCGTCGCCGACCTTGCCGGGCGCCATGATCGTGGTACCGAACGCCAAGTCGCTGTCCTGCCAGCGATAGTCGATCACCTCGTAGGCCAATGGATCACCATTCGCCACCAACGCCTCGAAGGCCGCCTTGTCCTGGTACAGGCCGACGAGATCGCCGAGCTTCTTGGCATAGCTGCCGGTGGATGGCGTGACCGCTCCGGAATCCCCGTCGATCCGCACGCCGGCTGGCAACAGCATCCTGGCCTCCCTGCAGGCTGCACGCTCATGGCGCATGCCCGTTCCCCCTGCCCCGGGTTCTCCGGCCAAACGTCTGACTTTTCAAGGTTCATTCTGGCGCCGGCACCCTTCCCGGCCGATCCCAGCGCAGCGGCACTCGCCGGCATGATCGTTCCGGTCGGGAGCGAGGTCACAATGGCCGGAACACTGCCGCCGGCATTACCAGTTTCCACACTCAGCTGGACTTGGCATACACCATAAGTACAGGGAGACTGGTGGGCATGCCGCCTGCCGATCCAGAGGGTGCGATCATGCTCGTCCGACGCTGGCTGACCGCAGCAGCCATCATGCTCATGCCGATCGGCCTGCCCGCGCACGCTCAGGAGGACGATGCGGCGCTGATCGCTCGGGGCGAGTATCTGGCGCGCGCCGCCGACTGCATGCCCTGCCACACCAGCCCCGGCGGCAAGCCCTATGCCGGCGGCCTGGGCCTGAGTACGCCGTTCGGCACACTGTACTCGGTCAACATCACCTCCGACCGAAAGACCGGGATCGGCGGCTGGACCTTCGAGCAGTTCACGGGCGCCCTGCACGACGGCATCCGCGCGGACGGCGCCTTCCTCTACCCGGCCATGCCGTTCGACGCCTATACCGGGATCACCGAGGACGACCTGCGGGCACTCTGGGCCTATGTCCGGCGGATTCCGGCCGTAGAGGCAGCGAACCCCGACAACCAGCTGTCCTTTCCCTTCAGCATCCGCTTAGGCATGCTCGCTTGGCGCGAATTGTACTTCACGCCGCAGAGCTTCCAGCCGACCCCGGGCAAGAGCGATGTCTGGAATCGCGGCGCCTATCTGGTGGAAGCGCTCGGCCATTGTTCGGACTGCCACAGCCCGCGCAACGTCATGGGCGCGATCAAGGGCAAGGAGCAGTTCGTCGGTGCCGAGGTCGACGGCTTCTACGCGCCGGACATCGCCTCGGCGGCACTGGCGAAGACCTGGCGGCCTGCCGATCTGAAGAACTTCCTGAAGACCGGTTCGGCGCCGGACCGGACCAGCGTGTTCGGCCCGATGGCGGACGTCGTCCAGCACAGTCTGGCGCATCTCACCGACGCCGACCTCGACGCCATGGTCACCTATCTGCTGGACAGTCCGCCGCCCGCGGATCTGCCGGCGCCACAGAAACTCTCGCCGCTGCCGGCAGAGACCTATCACCGGGCGGCAAAGCTCTATGTCGACCAGTGCGCCGGCTGCCATCAGCCACATGGCACCGGCCTGGCGAATTCCGTGCCGCCGCTGCAGGACAATCCGGCGGTGACCGCCACGGAGCCGTACAACGTGCTGAAGGCGGTGCTCGACGGCCTGCCGCCCGGCGGCCGATATGGTGCGATGCCGTCCTTCGCCGGCCGGCTCTCCGACCAGCAGATCGCCGAGCTCGCCAACTATGTGCGCACCAGCTGGGGCAATCAGGCACCGGCCAATGCCACTGCCAGCATGGTCGGCCTGTGGCGCAGTGCCGGCGCGGTCCCCGACTATGGCACCAGTGCGGCCGAGGATTTCCAGTGCCCCCAGGTCGGCGGTGCGCCGGGTGCGCCGGGCCCGGATGCCAATGCGGTGGCAGCACTCGCCGCGATGATCCAGGGCGGCAACCGTCATGTGCCCGAGCTGATCGCCACCTATCAGAAGCAGGCGTCCGACACCGGCACTGCGACCACCATCGACGCGCTGCTCGCTGCCTATTGCCCGACCGTCGCGCAGGCGGACGAGCCTGCCTACATCAAGAAGGCGGAGCTCGAGCGCTTCGCCATGCAGGCGGCCGCCGACCTGTCCCAGCAGACCGCCACCGTCCCCTTCCCCGCCATCGACCTGACCCTGGCCCTGCCCGTTGGTCACAGCCTGGTCGCCCGTGAGCCCGACGGTGCCGCCCGGCCCGTCGCCTGCCCGGCCGACGACGGCAAGCTGGTTGCGGCTTCGCTGGTCGCGGATGCCCGGCAGGTGCTCGGCACGCCGGCGCTGCCGGTGACGGCCGAGGCGCGTGACGGCTTCGTGACCGCGCTCAAGGCAAAGGACCCGAAGACGGTACTGGCCGATATCGCCAACGCCCTGATCGTGGCCTATTGCGAGCAGGTGGTCGCGGATGGCGCGGCCGACGAGGCGGAGCGACGCACCTGGCTGGAGACCTTCAGTCGTGAGGTCATCCAGCACCTGCAGATGATCTCGACCAGGTCGGGCTGACCCTTCGTCGCGGTCTGGCCGTTTCCGCCGTGTTCCCCCTGGGCATCCGGGTCGCCGTGCGTATGTCAGCTGCGGCTGATCCTGCCAGGAGTTCTTGTCCCGTGTGTTCCGACGACGCCGGTCCATGCTAATGAAGGGCCATGATCACTGGCATGAGCATCCGCGCATGATCGGCAAGCGCTTCCGTGGAGGTGCTGGTTCGGCGCTGGGTCTGGCGCTGCTCGTGGCCGGGCCGGCGCATGCGCTTGAAAGCGCACCTTTCACCTCCCCCCAGACCAGCGTCACTCTGGTCAGCGAGGCAGCGGCGGTCGCACCGGGCGAGCCGTTCCGCCTGGGGCTGCGTCAGAAGATCAGCCCTGGCTGGCACACCTACTGGTCCAACCCGGGGGATGCCGGCGAGCCGCCCGCGCTCACCTTCGACCTGCCCGCGGATGCTTCCGCCGGCGAGCTGCAGTTCCCGGCACCTGAGCGGATCGAATACGGGCCGCTGGTCAATTTCGGCTACGAGAACGAGGTCGTCTTTCCGGTCACGGTAACGCCGCCGGCCGATCTCAGGCCAGGCCAGAGCTTCACGGTCAGGACGGATGCGTTCTGGCTGGTCTGCAAGGATATCTGCATCCCCGAGGAGACCAGCTTCACCCTGGCGCTGCCGGTGGAGCCGACCGGCCGGAGCGATGCCGCGACCGCACCGCTGTGCGCCGCGGCCGAAGCGAGCCTGCCGCGCCCCTCGGTCTGGCTGGCCGAAGCCGGATTTGAAGGCGACCGGGGCGTGCTGCGCCTGTCCGGCGAGCTGCTTTCTCCGGATGCGGTGACAAAAGCCTTCTTCTTCCCGGCCGAATGGGGCGTGATCGAGAACGCGGCACCCCAGGAACTCCGCGTGGGCCAGGGCGAACTCAGCCTGGACCTGGTCCGCGCCAAGGGCGAGCTGCCGGAGCGCCTGTCCGGCGTGATCGCGGTCACCGATGCCGCCGGCAGCCGCAGCGCTTATGCGCTGGAGGCCCCGCTGGGGCCCGTGCCGCCCGCCGCCAGCTCCATCGGCAGTACCGGCCTGCCGCTCTGGCAGGCAGTGCTGTTCGCAGCGCTCGGCGGCCT
>Ga0182742_1003953_pt1 | contig 13894 bp, 8 predicted proteins | sample eDN5th37CBELigMG_FD_128880 | JGI IMG/M metagenome (GOLD analysis project Ga0182742, IMG submission 128880) | Enriched Miracle-Growth compost microbial communities from Emeryville, California, USA - eDNA 5th pass 37_C BE-Lig MG (version 2)... ... | reverse complement strand
GCACCTGCTCTTAGATGGTCTGCAATTAACCATTCTTTGTTTTGAAGTGTGGCCTGCCATCTACCAATTTGCTTTTCTACATCCTTCACCGTACCAACAAGATATAGCTTCTCCTTTGCTCTCGTAAGGGCCACATAAAGCACGCGCATTTCTTCTGAAATCAGCTCTAGATGCATTTTCTTCTTAATCGCAAGCATAGGTAGAGTTGGATAGCTAATCCTAAGCGTTGGATTTACATATTTCGTTCCAAATCCAAGCTCTTTATCTAATAAATATTTTTTATTTAAATCCATCATATTAAATTGCTTCGAAAGTCCACCAACAAACACAACAGGGAACTCTAGTCCCTTACTTTTATGAATGGTCATAAGGCGGACAACGTCCTCTTGTTCTCCAAGTGCTCTAGCGGTACCTAAATCATCGCCACGATCCTGCATGCGTTCAATAAAACGCAGGAATCGGAATAAGCCTCTAAAGGATGTTGCTTCATATTGACGGGCACGGTCGTACAGTGCACGAAGGTTTGCTTGACGTTGCTTTCCTCCAGGCATGCCCCCTACAAAATCATAAAAGTACGTTTCTCGGTACAATTGCCAAATCAAATCAGATAACGAACCTGTTCTTGCTCTTGTACGCCAGCTATCTAACTTATGATAAAAATCGGAGACTTTCCCGTGTGTTGCATCATCAGAGGATACTTCCTCTAGAAATACCTTCAACGCCTCATAGTAAGGACTGTTTTTTTCAAACGTTCGAATTTTGGCAAGCTCATCAGCTTCTAGCCCAACAATTGGTGAACGTAAAACGGATGCGAGTGGAATATCCTGGTATGGATTATCAATCACTTTCAATAAGGACATCATAACGCTGACTTCTGTCGCATCAAAATAGCCGGTTGAAAGATCTGCATATATCGGAATGCCTTGTTGTTTGAATTCCTCCATAATTTGAGGAGCCCATGGCATTGAACGCATCAAAATGACAATATCGCGATACGTGATGCTCCTCATACGATTTTCTTTGCGATCATATACTTGGAATCCAGAGTAAATCATATCCTTAATTTTCTTCGCCATCGCGCGAGCTTCAAGCTGTGCTGTTTCAAGCTCTGCTTCGTCAAAGAGGATCAGTGGCTCTTCATCTTCCTCATTTTCTTCTGGCTCATAACTCGCTACTTCTTGGCCATTCTTATCAATTAACAATAGTTCTGCAGCCATCTGATTACTTTCTGGATAATCAGCGCCTAGCTTTAGCTCAGCATCATCGTCATATTCTATTTCACCAACGGCTTCACCCATGATTTGTTTGAACAGATAATTCGTTCCGTCCAAGACCTCAGCACGGCTACGGAAGTTTTTCGATAAATCGATTCTTAATCCAGTATTTTCTCCTAATTGGGTAAACCTTTTATATTTACTTAAGAACAACATGGGTTCTGCAAGTCGAAAGCGATAAATCGACTGCTTCACATCCCCAACCATAAACATATTTCCAGTTGCTTCTCCGTCTTTTGTAACTAGCTTTAAAATGGACTCCTGTACCATATTGGTATCTTGATATTCATCCACAAAAGCCTCTTCAAATTGGAGTCGGTATTCAAGCGCTGCTTCGGAAGGAACTAACTCGTCTGATGAAGTTCCATCTTTTCGTAAAATTTCAAGACAATAATGCTCTAAATCAGAAAAGTCAACTAGTCCCTTTTCTTCTTTTACCTTCTGAAATCTGTCACCGAATTCCATTACAAGTTCAACAAGCATTTCAATAGACGGCAGCATTTCTTTGATATTATCTAAATAGCTTTCAGGAGGTCGGCTGAACAAATCTTCCTTTATTTTTTCAACCTGCTTTTTCGCATCGTCCCTATGCTTTGTTACCTGGTCCTTCAGATTTTCGTCATACTCATCACCCTTAACCGGCTTGGCTCTGCCAAATACAAGAGTTTGCATTTCATGATAAAGTGCCGTCCATGAGTGGTTCTTCGCATGTAAGAGGCGATGAATTTGTTCAAGGTCTGCTTCAATATTTTCTGCCCTTGGAGCAGGTCCTCCAGGCATTCGAATTAAGTCCATTGCATGTTCTAAATTAGCTTTTGCCCCCTCAAGCTGAAGAGTAATATCTGCTAACAAATATGGAATATACGGAGTTTGATCTAAACTTTGATCATCTACTCGGTAATCCTCCACAATTTGCTTAAGCCATTCATTAGGAGTAGGATGTGCTCGTGAAAATTCATATAGTTTTCGAATCATATTTTGCAATTCAACATCAGTACGGTCATTAGTAAAGCGATCAACTAAGTCAAAGAATTTCGTGTTTTCCAGTTTGCTGTAATGCTCTTCAAAAAGTTCCTCCATTACCTCATCTCGCATCAACTCTGCCTCAGTTGAATCTGCTATTCGAAATCCAGGGTCAATGTCAATTAAATAGTAAAACTTCCGAATGACTTCCAAACAGAAAGAGTGAATCGTTGAAATTGAAGCACGATTTAATAAGCTAAGTTGGCGTCTAACATGTAAGGAGGCTGGATCTTCCTTTAATGATTTTTCTAGTGCTTCTCCAATTCGATTTCTCATTTCAGCCGCAGATGCATTTGTAAAAGTCACAACAAGTAAACGGTCAACATCAACCGGATTTTCCTTAGATAATATTTTTCTGATAATCCGCTCAACAAGAACTGCCGTTTTACCAGAACCCGCAGCAGCTGCGACTAAAATATCTTGACCATTTGAGACAATCGCTTTCCATTGATCATCGGTCCATTGACTTCCTTCTGGCTTTGGTATGAGATTAGTCATGAATTTTCACACCTCCATTCCGAATTTTCTCGAGGATAACGTCTTTACTTTCATTTGGGAGTACTCGGTATTTATTTTCCTCTAAACTTTGATCAAACTGACAAACAGATTTAAACGAACAAAAAGTACAAGGCGTTTTATCCTTAAGTTTATATGGTGCAATATCAATTTCACCATCGGTAATCCTGTTTCCAGTGTTTTTAAAGACTCCCCGTACATGGTTGCGAAGATATCCCAATTCTTCTTCACTTGCCACTTGTGAATTAGAATAAAAGCTACCATCCTTCTTAATGGCTGCAGAGACAATTTGTGAGTAGCCTGTCCCGAGAGATTGGTCCATTAAACGAACAGATTCCTCATCCCCTAATAAGAGTCCTTTCATTTTAAATCTCTTAAAAATTTCCTCTTCAATTTTATCCTCAGACAGGACTTTATTTGAATGAATTAATGGATCATGGATATGGAAATATAGAACTCCTGCAGGTTTTGCAGCAGTACCAATCCAATCTTTTGAGTGAGTAATAATTACATCCAAATACGTTAGCATTTGTAGAGCAAGGCCATAATAAACCTCTGAGAGATTAAGTGCCTTTTGACTAGATTTATAGTCGATCACTCGTAAAAGCACACCATTTGAGCTTTCTGCTTTATCAACGCGATCTATTCTACCAATTAGTTCCATTGTACTGCCATTATCCAAATTAAAGCGGATTGGTGGAAGTGGGCCCTTCTTACCAAAGCCCAGCTCAATTCCTACTGGGGCAAAGCCACTTGCCTTCGCATGGTCACTTAAAATCTTTGATGCACGACTAATGATTTTTTGTAATTTATGCATGATATAGTGATAACGATTTGAGCTTAATAAAATTTCCTTCTGTAATCGTGGAGCTAATTCTTCTACTGCTTTTATCGCTAACTTGTCACATTGCTCTTTTGTTAAGTCCCGCCAGTCGATACCATTTTTTCGTAAAAAATCGGCAATATTCTTTAAAGCCGCATGGAATAAATCACCGATATCAGGAGATTCCAAGCGGAATACTTTCCGTTCTTTCAACTGAAGTCCATAGCTTGCAAAATGGGAGAAAGGACAGCCCTGGAACACTTCCATTCGAGAAACGCTCCCTTGAATATGTTCACCATATAGGGCATCCGTTATTTCTTTTGATAGCTTTTTCGGTTTGTTTTTATAAAATAAACTACTTAATACAAGCTGACTTTTATCTTTCATTTCATCGTGGTTTGCAAAATAATTGTATACATCCCACCATAAATCCTGAATTGGATACTGCTTTTTCCAAGCCTGTAATTGTGTTGCCAATGAAGATAAGGCAACATCAGGATTCACAATGTATTCTAACTGCTCTATAGCTGGTAACTCTGAAGGTTCATTCATGTAAAACTTTTCTTCTGCATTTGGGAATAAATCCTTCAGACGTTTTATGATGGGTGATGGAAGAAGTGACTTTCCTTCTTCGTTAGCTAAAGGATAGCTAATATACAAAGCTTCCTGTGGACTAGTTAGTGCACAATAAATAAGGAAATTTTCATCTAAAAGAGTCTCTCGACTTCCTGGCGCTAATTGTAAACCAGCAGCACCTAATGTGTCTCGGTCTGATTCCGAAAATACACCTTCTTCATTTGGACGTGCAGGAAGGACACCATCATTCGCACCGATAATAAAGGTACATTTAATGTTTGAAAATCTTGACCGTTCCAAGCTTGCCACAAGGACTTGGTCAATCGCAGGAGGCACTAGTGCAAATCGCATGCTTTCTAACCCAGTTTCAATCATGTTACTAAACGTAGTTAGGGAAACTTTTTCGTCACCAACGATTTCAACATATTGATCTAGTAGTTCTAAAACCGCATTCCACACCTGATCATTTTCTCTTGCCTCCGAAAGTCGTCCAGCGAGTTCTGCGTTCAACTTTAACTCTTCCATTTTTGCAGGGATTTCAAGATCCTCTAAATACAGAAAAAGTGCCTCGCACATCCCTCTACCGTCCTTCGCTTTTTGGAGACGTTTCCCTAGGGAAAGTAACGGTCGGGCAATCATGTCACGAAGATCATTTAGCTTGTCCTCATATTCACGTTCTTTGTCTGTTTGCGGAAGGTCTGAATCCTCCAATCCCCTTATGCGCTTATATTTCCATCGCTTATCATTTGTCCATTTATAGCCTTGAATCCCGTACTCAAGGACGTAGTTTTCAAGCTTGTCCATGTCCTCTCGAAGTGTTGAAATCTCTTCACCAAAAGGATATAGGAGATCTGTTTTAACACAACGAAATACAGACTCATAGCGCCAATTGCTATTTACGACCTCAAGACTTGAACGAATCAATTCAATTAATGGATGATTTAACATCGATCGTTTTTGGTCAATGAAAAATGGGATGTGATAGTCTTGAAAGATCGTTTCGATAATTTCATGATAATCACTCGCATTTCGAATCATAATCGCAATATCACGATATCGATAATTTTTATCCCTGGCTAATTTTTGAATTTCACGCGCAATCCCTTCAATTTCAGCACGGCGATTCACCGCTTGGTTTATTGTGATTGACGCCATATCTTGAAATGGAATTGTTGGTCTTTCATCAAAATATCTTTCTAGATGTGCTAAAGAAGGTTCAGAGGAGTAGCGATATTGACTTGTTAACAAAATGGGCTCCTCAACCTTTATCCTATTTTCTTGAGCGAATTGAATAATAGATTGATAGGTTTTTCCAGTCATTCGGAAAAGACTTAAATCATGTGGCGGAACTTCATACGCCTTATCAATCGTTAAAGCAATTGATACTTTCTTTGAGACTTTCATGAGCTGTCCTAAGACTTCAAGCTCCTGTGGGGTAAAGCTATGGAAGCCATCAATTAAGATTTCAGCTTCCTTCATATAGGTCGATTGAGGAATTTTTTCCGCTAAAAGTCGTAAATAATCTTCAGAGTCTACATATTTCTCAAATAGATGCTTTTCTAATTCATCATATAAAAGTTGAAGATCATGTAATTTATCTGAAAGTACTTTGTTATCAGGTGCAACTGTTTGTTTTTGTTCTTTAAGAATTTCAGGAGTAACACAATATCGTTTAAACTCCGCGACCATTTCTTCCATTTGAGTAATAAATCCATTTTTATCGGCAGCACGTGAGAAAACCTTAAGGTCCTGTTTTTTGGAATCAATAATCTTACGAAGCAGCATATTCACTCCAACATTATTCACATGATAACGGCTCATCCCCCCTGTTTCTTGCAAAACTCGCCATGCCAAACGAGTAAAACTGAATACTTGAGTTCTCATCATACCGCCAATTCCAGGGGTATTGATTAAATCATATTCTGATTGGAACGTCATTTGGTCTGGAACTAAATACACAATTGGAGAACCAGTAGGATCTTCAATAAGCTTTGATCGAATCTCTTCAAGACATGTGTATGTTTTACCTGTACCAGCACGTCCTAATATAAATTGTAGAGACATATAGTAACCTCCTAAAGAGAGAGAAATAATTCGTTTCATTCTTATCCTCTAATTGTATCAAAAAAAATGTCGAACAGTGAATTGTAACACCATCCAGATTCTAGAAATGTTCTTTTTCATAACAAGAATTCCAGTTTAGGCATATCTTACAAAAGGGTGGTGGTTTATCTTGAAGCATTTATTTCTTGTAGCATTTTTGCTTATTATTACGGGGTTATTTGTTGCGGCTAATATCTACACATTTATTCCCATTTATCAAAGTATTTCAGATTCAATTCATATTTCTATTGAAAAAGCAGTACTTGGAGGAAGCATTTTTTCGTTTTTTTATGCTATTGGGTTACTAACCTTTGGTCCACTTTCTGAAAGGGTAGGCAGAAAAAAAGTGATTGTATATGGCTTATTCTTATCAATTGTTACGACTGGGTTAGTTAGTTTTTCTTTTAACGAGGCAAGTCTATATGTTTTTCGTGGTTTACAGGGGTTTGCACTTGGAAGCTTTGCACCGGTAGCGTTTGCCTACACATTTGAAATATTTCCAGTTCGACATCAGACCCTTGTACTAGCCCTTATTAATAGCGGTTTTTTAATTGCCGGAATACTCGGACAGCTTATGAGCTCAAGTATCACATATTTTTATGGTTGGGAGAATGTTTTTTATTGTTTTGCTGGTATCTATCTTGTTCTTTTTATTGGTAGTTTGTTCATATACCCCAGTTTACCAGTTACGAAAAAAGATGATGCATCCCTTTTACAAGACTTTTATAAAATTGTAAGAAACCCTGCATTAGTCATATGCTATTTCATCACTTTTTCAATTTTGCTATCCTTTGTTGCGTTCTATGATGGAATCGGTCAATATTTAAATGAACAACATGGGGCCGACGAACAGACATTATTCAAAATCAGGGCAATTGGACTGATTGGTGCATCTTTATCCCTATTTACCGGAAAATTTGTACAACGATTTGGAGACCGTAGAACATTATTAATTGGACTAATCCTAGCTACCACAAGTCTTATTTTTCTTTTCATGTCCCAAACACCTGGATTAATCGCAATTCTAAGCGTACCTTTTGTTGCGTCAATATCTTTGCTCTTCCCTTCAATCATTTCCCTTGTAGGAAAGTTGGGGGAACACGCACGTGGTTCCGCTATTTCATTATATTCATTTACATTATTAACCGGCGCTAGCCTTGGTCCAATCATTGCATCAACTTTAGATTTTCCCATATTACTAGTGATGCTCATTGGAGTATTTATTTTTAACATTGCGATGGGTTTACGTTTAAAATTTTCCTATGAAAAAGGGTACCACTAAACAGTGATACCCTTTTGACTATTTACTCGATCTGTTACAACTTGGGCAAAGCGCTCAAATCGATGTTCATCCATTTGCTGTGGCATTAGTTCAATTTTTAATGTAGCTGCTAAATTTGAGTGTACGTAAAGCATATCGCGAAATTTATCAACCGCCCCACAAAAATTTGGATAGCATTGATCCCCAGTACCAAATACACCCGTTACTATACCCTTTGTATGATTGTTCTCAAAAGCACGGTAAAGCTGAATCATTTCTAAAGGAATATCTCCATCCCCCCATGTATAGGTACCGATGATGACGACATCAAAGGATTCTAATTCGTAAAAAGGAAATTGTTCTACCGAATAGATAAAACACTCACTTGTATACCTTCTCATATAATGGTTGATGATTCCTCCTGCTTCCTCTGTGTTTCCTGTGATTGATGTATAAACAATGGCGACTTTCATTCTTATAGCTCATCAAATCCATTGGATTGGGATACTTTTGTATAGGTTCGTGATTTTTGCTCGAAGAAGTCAGATTTGGTGTCATTCATCATCTCATCACTAAATACTTGAATCCATGGCATTGGGTTTTCTTTTTCATCATACATATTTTGAAACCCTAGTTGGCGGAAGCGTTTGTTCGCAAGATACTCGACATACTCTTCAAACTCACGTAAATCGATTCCATCAATGTCTTTTAAGATATAGCGTGCCCACTCTTTTTCAAGCTCTACTGCCTGTCCAATTGACTTATAAACGTAATCTTTATTTTCTTCAGTATTCAATTCTGGGTTCTCAGATAAGAGAATCCGAACAAATTGCGCAATAAAATAGGCATGCTGCATTTCATCTCTTTGAATATAGCTAATCATCGTACTAGTCTTAAGCATTTTTTGTTGCCTTGCCAGATTATAGAAAAAGGCAAAACCTGCATAAAAATAGATGCCTTCTAGATTAATCGAATTAACCGCTAACTTAAATAAGTTTTCCGGAGTTGGCTGTTCCCTAAAACCTTCGTAAGCCTCTAGAATAAGTTGATTTCTTTTTCGAACAATTGGGTCCTCTTTCGCCTGATTAAAACGCTTATTTTGTTCTTGAAATGGTACAAGCGAGCTCAGAATATAAGAATATGATTCATTATGGACCGCTTCCTGTTGCGAAATTACTGCAAATATGGCTTTAAAACTAGAATCCGTCACATAATCCATGACCTGATTCATTGTTGGTGTTTGCAAACTATCTAATGATGCAAGTTGCGTGTTGATTCGTAAAAACACATCCTTTTCAATAGAACTTAGTTGGTCCCATTGTTTGATGTCATCCTGCATATTGATTTCTTGTGCTTTCCAAAAATTCGAAAGCAAGGTTTGATAGAGTGTATACATTTGTGGATACGCGATATCGTTCCAATTCAATATTCCCGAAGTTTCCCCATTAATGATTCCTGTTGATTTATTCGGAAACTCTGGATTAAACAATTTTATTTTTGTTAATGGCTGACTACTCATCAGCTTATTCCCCCTTAACTATGGCATAGTTCACATTCTTCAATTTCTGCCTGTGACGTGCTTCTCACATAATATGTTGTCTTAAGTCCATGTCTCCATGCTTCTAAATGAAGCTGCAAAAGGTCCTTTGCTTTAATGTCATGTCTTACATACAGGTTGAAGCTAATTCCCTGGTCGATATGACGTTGGCGTGCAGCATTTTGTCTAATGCTCCAAATCTGATCGACCTCATGACGTGCTTTCCGATAAAACTCATATGTCTTATAATTGATATCAGGTGCGGTAACTTTAAACTTAAAATTCTTTTTTTCCTCCGCATATTCAGCCGCATAGATGGGGTCAATTCCATCTGTGGAACCTCCGATTTTAGCTGTCGATGAATTTGGCGCCACAGCCATTAGCCAGCCATTGCGTATTCCATGTTTAGATACATTTTCTCGTAACATATTCCATCTGTCGGACAAATACTTTCTGCGGGTAAAATAGGTGCCGGTTTCCCATTCAGAACCATTATATTCACTATAGGCTCCTTTTTCCTTTGCAAGCTCCATCGATGATTTGATCGCATGATAAGCAATTTCTTCATATAGTTCATCAGCATATTGAACAGCCTCATCTGATTCCCAGTAAATTCCCTTTACTGCTAAAAGATGATGCCACCCAAATGTACCTAAGCCCACCGCCCGAAACTTCTTATTTGTGAGATCAGCTTGTTTAACGGATATCGTATTCAAATCGACAACATTATCAAGCATCCTAACCTGAATTCGAATTAAACGTTCAAGTACCTCGTCCCCAATAGCTCTTGGTAGATTGACAGATGAGAGATTACAAACCACAAAATTACCTGGTTTTCGAATGATCACAATATTTCCTTCATCGTCAATATACTCCTTCGCAATCGCAGTTGCGGACATGTTTTGTGCGATTTCTGTACATAAATTACTACAGAAAATCGAAGTACGTCCTGTTCCTAGAAGGTGCTTGTTTGGATTCTGGCGATTTACTTCATCACGATAAAACATATATGGTGTACCTGTTTCTAGTTGAGCAATCATGATCCTTGCCATGACATCCATCGCACGATAGGATTTCCGTGGTAAAAGTGGATGGTTCACAGCTTCCAAGTATTTTTCGGTAAAGTATTTATTATCATGTTCATCGTAAAAGTCCTCGAGCCCTAATGGATTTCCTTGCTCATCTCTCCAGCCCATGATTTGCTTTACTTCATGTGGACAAAAAGTTTGCCATTCCCCAATACTTCTGCCGTTTTCATCTACCTCTTGCAGCTTTTCCATAAACAAATCAGGTACCGAAACCCCCGTAAAGATGTCGTGAGCTTTACGACGTTCATCTCCATTATTTGTCTTTAAATCTAGAAAACCATTCATAATATCTTTGTGGAAGAGATCTAAATAGATGGCGATTGCTCCTTGTCGTTGTCCTAATTGATCAACACTTACTGCTGTATCATTGATAAGGCGAATCCAAGGAACGATTCCGGATGAATTTCCTTTGAATTTCTTTATGTCAGACCCTAACGCGCGAACCTTGCCATAGTATACGCCAATTCCACCACCATCTTTTGATAATCTAGCAATATCCCAATTGTTTAAATAAATTCCATCAAGTGAGTCCTCAACAGTATCAATGAAACAAGAGGACAACTGGCCAAAGCTTTTACCTGCATTTGATAGAGTTGGTGTGGCGACTGTCATATATAAATTACTTAATGCCCAATAGGCTTCTTTCACGTAAGTAAGTCGAACCTCCCTTTCCTCATGCTCCATTAATGTCATTGCAATTATCATGAATCGCTCCTGTGGAAGTTCGTAAATATTTCTTTCATAATCCCTTGCAAGATACCGATCCGCTAATAAAAATAAACCGATGTATGTAAACAAATGATCTTTATCTGGATCAATTACATCTCCTAGTTCAAGTATCTCTTCCTTAGAATAGGAGTTTAATAATTCATCAGAATATATTCCTTTTGATGTAAGTTCCTGTAGCAACTCATACAAACTTCCGTATTTTAGAGCCCTGTTGTAATTTCGATTCGTTGCAGCTTTTTCATACAGTTCATTTAAATAGAGATTAGCCGCTAAATATGTCCAGTTGGGTTGATCCATGGCAATTTTGTTTAAGGAATAAAAAAGTGCATGCTGGTTCGCTTCAACTGTATTAAAATTTATTTCCTGCAGTTTGTTTCGAATTTCGGTAGTGTCAAGCTGGTAGGTACTTTCTGCATATTCAAGCGAGTGTAAAATGGAATCCAATTCCCCTTGTGTTGTATTATTCATCTATTTCTCTCCCTTAACAATTTATTCGTTAAAATAAAAAATCCGCCCAATTCAATTGAGCGGATGAAACGATAACATCAAGAGAGCACAAGAGTTGCTCTACCTGTCGCCACCGTTTCATCTTCCCAATCCCCGAAGAAGGTGAAACATCTTAAGAAAAGACAGGTCTCCTGACTCATGCGTCGCTCTACTTTGAACCCTTCCCATATAAGTACCTTTATTTAAGTTATCTTATACAGTGGTCTGTTCATTTCGTCAGCATTTACAGTTGCGGGGGCAGTTCTGGATTTTCACCAGATTCCCTTTTAAGCACAAATGGCATCTTTTTCCCAAGGCTAAACACAATATGTAGTTGTTAACATTCAAATTCTATCAATATATACTATCACATTTAATAATAAGGGACACCTATTATTTTAGCAAGACAAAAATTGACAATTATTTCTCGAGAAATAATACCATGAGCTCTTCATCCCGATATTGTCCATTGTATTTAATGGCCCTTTTATCTACAGCAAATGTTTGAAAACCTAGTTTTTTGTACAATTCTTTAGCTGGTTTATTCTCCGCATCTACTGTTAAATATATCTGCTCGATTTCAGGGAGATTTACTGCCATTTTAATAGCTTCATTTAGCAATGCATTTGCAATTCCCTTGCCTCTTTTTTCATCATCAACATACATCGCCACAATATTAGCCCTATGTCTTATTTTTCGCCGTGTTTCCCTGACTAAGGTTACCATACCCACTAAATATTCTCCTTCGAATGCCCCAAACGTTATTATTTCTTCAGATTGAAAACTTTTCTTGTACTCTCCTATTGGGTTATCTTTATTTTTTGCTTCATCATAAGTAACTAAAAATGCATCAGGGTCAGTTGTTAGAGCTTGTAATCGCAACCTAAAATAGCTTTCAGCATCCTCTGGCAAAAGTCTTCTGATAAACAAAACGCACCTCCGAAAAGAACATTCGTTCTTGTATTTTGTATTATATTTAATTATAATGATTCATGAGGAAAAAATATACAATCGTGTATGATTTCTTTAGTAAATAGAAAACATAGTGTAGGGCAACTTGCTGATATTAAAAAGGAGTGTTTTGTGAATGAAAGGACAAGCGACACCTTATTTAATGTTTAATGGGAATGCGAAAGAAGCCTTGGAATATTATCAGGAAATATTTAAGGGCGAAATATTGGATGTTCAAACATATGCTCAAGCAGGCTATGAAACTCAGGATTGGGCTAATGACCGACTTATTCATGGTAAGTTCAAAAAGAACGAACTCTTACTAATGGTATCAGATGACTCTCCCGACCAAAGTGTATCCTTTGGAAACAATATCTCTTTAGTTTTGGAATTTGAAAGTGAAGAGGAAATTACGAAAACCTACAATGACCTAAAGCAAAAAGGCACTGTGTTCATGGAATTACAGGATACTTTTTGGGGGGCAAAATATGCAAAAGTAAAGGACCAATTCGGGATTATTTGGGACTTAAACTATGAAATGAAGTAGATTAAATTCCCCTAGCTTCTAGGGGAATTATTTTTTATTTCTTCCATTCATGTTTTAGCAGCCCATAAAAGTACATATCAAATCGCTTCCCGTCACGCTCTAGAAATTCTCTTGAGGTGCCTTCTCTAACAAATCCCAACTTTTCATATAAGGCGATGGCCCTCTCATTATACTGAAAAACGGTTAATTGGATTCTATGAAGATTTAACTCTTTGAAAGCAAAATCCAACACGAGTTGCATGGCTTCGTATCCAAGCCCTCGATTACGGTTTCCTTCTCCACCAATTGCGATTGCAAGCCAAGCATTTCGATGTGGCCAAATAATGCTGTCAATGTCCACAAATCCAACTAATTTCTCTGTCTCCAATTCTTTAATCCCAAAAACAAACTCCTTCTCGTTTTTCTGCTCAACCCACTCTTTAAAAGCAGAAGGATGTTTAGGCAAAGATGGTAAAGTATCTAGATTTCTAAGAAACTCTTGGTCCTCATACCAACTTACAATAATCGGTACATCATCTTCTTTAATTCTGACAAGCTGAACCTTTTTTCCTCTTAACAAGCTGTACGTAATCATTCGAATAACTCCCTTATTTTACTAAGAAAGTAATTCAACAATTTTTGTAAAAATCCTTTAGAAATATTTATTAGGTCATTTAAATAAAAGAGAGAAAAACACTATGTTTTTCTCTCTTTACTAGCTTGTTGACAGTCTATTAAGCTGTTTTTCTTCTGTTTACATAGAGGATACCAACAGCTATAAGGATTAACACGAGACCGATAACTAACAAGTTGGTGGAATTCGTTGCTGTAATCGGAAGCTTTTTGCCACCATTGGCATTCTTACCACCAGATTCTGATGTCGTTGAGTCATTCGTATTATTATCTTTTTCATCAGTTTCTGGAGTTTCCTTAGAATCCTTAACCTCTAGTACACCAAATGTACTGAAGTGATCGGTAGTGGCTGTAATTTTACCATCTTT
>Ga0182742_1003950_pt1 | contig 13905 bp, 14 predicted proteins | sample eDN5th37CBELigMG_FD_128880 | JGI IMG/M metagenome (GOLD analysis project Ga0182742, IMG submission 128880) | Enriched Miracle-Growth compost microbial communities from Emeryville, California, USA - eDNA 5th pass 37_C BE-Lig MG (version 2)... ... | reverse complement strand
GTCAGTACCGTTCGAAGTCGCTGTCGCGGGCGTCGGGGCCGGCGGTCATGTCGAGCTCGACGCCGGCGGGGCGGGGCTTTGGCTTGGGCGCCGCGGGGCGGGCCGGCGCGGCCGGCCGCTTGGCCATGCTGCGCGCCGTCACCTGGCTGCGCTGCGCCGGCTGCGCCACCGGCACCGGCCGCACCGCCTCCACCGCCACCCCGCGTGCCTCGGTGCGGAAGAACGAGATGCTCGCCTGCAGCTGCTCCGCCTGCGCCGCCAGCTCCTCCGAGGTGGCCGACATCTGCTCGGACGCCGAGGCGTTCTGCTGCGTCACCTTGTCCAGCTGCTGGATCGCCTGGTTCACCTGCTCGCCGCCGATGTCCTGCTCGCGGCAGGCGGCGCTGATCTCCTCCACCAGCTCCGCCGTCCGCTTGATGTCGGGCACCAGCCGCGCCAGCATCGAACCCGCCTCCTGCGCCACCTTCACCGACTGCGACGACAGCCCGCTGATCTCGCTCGCCGCCATCTGGCTGCGCTCGGCCAGCTTGCGCACCTCGGACGCCACCACCGCGAAGCCCTTGCCGTGCTCGCCGGCGCGCGCCGCCTCCACCGCCGCGTTCAGCGCCAGCAGGTCGGTCTGCCGCGCGATCTCCTGCACGATGGTGATCTTCTCGGCGATCGTCTGCATCGCCTGCACCGCGCGCCCCACCGCGTCGCCGCTCAGCTGCGCGTCCGAGGCCGACTGCCGCGCGATCTTCTCGGTCTGCGCCGCGTTGTCCGCCGTCTGCTTGATGTTCGCCGCCATCTCCTCCATCGAGGCCGAGGCCTCCTCCGTCGACGAGGCCTGCTCCGTCGCCCCCTGCGACAGCTCCTCCGCGCTCGCCGACAGCTCCTGGCTCCCCGACGACACGTTCTCCGCGGCGTCCAGCGCCTCCTGCACGACGGCGCGGAGCTTGGCGAGCATCTGTTCCAGGGCGATGCCCAGGCGGTCCTTCTCGGAGTTGCGGCGCACGTCCACGGTCAGGTCGCCATTGGCGATCGCGTCCGCGGCGAGCGCCATCTGGCGCAGGTTGCCGGTCATCCGGTTGAGGGCGACGATCAGGTCCTTGACCTCGTCGTTGCTGCGCACGTCGATGGTCTGGTCGAGGTCGCCCCTGGAGACCTCCTGCGCCAGCCCGACCGCCTTTGCCAGCCCGCGGCTGATGCCCAGCGAAATCAGGATGCCGGCGCCCATTGCGACCAGGAGGGCAAGCAGCGCGGTGGCCACCAGCATGGTGCGTGCGTCGTCATAACGCTCCTGCAGGTCCTTCCGGGTTTCGTCCAGCTGCGTCTGGTTCAGCGAGACCAGAAGCTGAAGCTGCGCCTGAACCTGCTGGAGCAACTGCCGCAGCTCGGCCGTGGACAGCGCGACGGCCTTGCCGCGCTGCTGTTCGCCGGCCAGGACCATCACGCGGCCATGCAGCCCCTGCCAGGCCCGCAGGGCCATGCCGTAGCGTTCCAGCGCCGGCTGGTCGGCGGCATCGGCCTGGCGCTGCCAGGTGTTGCGCAGCGCCTCCGCCTCCTGCAGCGCGGCCTCCATACGCAGGCCCAGCTGCGCGCGGAGCTTCGGATCGGGCTGCAACAGGGCATCAGCCTCCAGCCGGTTCACCTCCCGCAGGCGCAAGGCGATCTGCTGCACCGTCCGCGCGGCCGGCGAGCTTCCGGCCGCCTGCTCCAGCCCGGCCAGCATCGCCGTGAAGGCGGCGGCACCCTCGCCCTGCGCGAGCACCCGCGCCTGCTCCTGCGTGTCCTGCTTGACGAGCTGGCGCACGCGGTCCTGCAGCGTCACGTACTGCGCCCAAAGGCCGTCGAAATCGCCGATCATCTTGCGGCCGGTCGGGCTGGCGAGATGGAACAACTGATCCCGCGTGGTCACCACGTCGCGGCGGCGCTCCTCGATCTGCCGGTCGTAGTTCGCGATCATGTCCGGATCGCGCGCCACCAGGAGGTTCTTCTCTGAGCGGACCAGCAGCATCATGCTGCTGAACACGTCCTTGGCCAGCTGGACGCGCTGCACCGGGCCGGTCAGCGCTTCCTCCACCCGGTCGTTGAAGGCGGAGAGCTGATAGACACCAAGGCCGGCCGCGCCGGCGGTCAGCAGGATGACGGTGCCGAAGGCGGCCGCCAGCTTGACCTTGATGGTTAAGCGCATGATCGTCTCGGGCTCCGGTCAGTGAGGGAAGTGCGGTTCAGGGGCGTGCTCGCCGCGGCGGGGTGCCGAGCTGGCGAAGATGGCGGCTGGATCGAGCACGATGACGAAGTCGTCGCCGAGCTGCCCGATGCAGCGCACGTGTTCGGGCCGGCACCGCAGGCCGAATTTCGGCGCCTGGCTGGCGGCGATGGGAGCGATCTCGCGCACCTCGTTCACCTTGTCTGCCAGGACCGCGACGGTGGTCGGCTCCTCGGCGAGGTCGATCTCCAGCACGATCACGCGCGTATCGATGGTGACGGCACTCTGCTCGAAGCCCAGCCGCAGGCGCAGGTCGGCCAGCGGTACCACGCGGCCGCGCACGTTGATCAGACGGTTGAGGAAGGCGGGCGCGCTTGGCACGAGCGTGGTCGGCCCGGGGTCCAGGATCTCGCGCACATGTCGCGTCTCCAGGGCGAAGCGCTCACCCTGCAGGTTGATGGTGACGACGCGCAGGCTGTCCGCCGGTTCAGGAAGGGTCATGTCCGGCATGTCCTCAGGCCGCTGCCATCAGCTTCTCCTCGTGCGCCTGGCCGAAGGCGACGAGGTGCGCGATGTCGAGGATGAGCGCGACGCTGCCGTCGCCCAGGATCGTGGCGCCGGAGAACATCTCCACATCGGCATGCAGCTTGGAGAGCGACTTGATGACGGTCTGGTGGTCGCCGATGACCTGGTCCACCACCAGCCCGACCCGCTGATCGCCCGCGGATACGATGACGGCCTTCTTGAGCGGCTCGGGGTCGGGGCAGATTCCGAACATCCCGCTCAGCCGCAGGAAGGGGATGAGGCTTCCGCGCAGGTTCAGGAAGTTGCGGCGGGTGCCGCCGGTCTCGGCATCCGCGTCAAGCTCGACGCATTCCTCCACCGCCGTCAGCGGGATCACGTAGCGCCCTTCGCCCACCCGGACCAGCAGCCCGTCGATGATCGCCAGCGTCAGCGGCAGGCAGAGCGTCACCTCGGTGCCCTGCCCGGGCTCGCTATCGATGTCGATACTGCCGCGCAGCGCCTCGATGGTGCGCTTGACGACATCCATGCCAACGCCGCGGCCGGAGAGGTTGGTCACCGCCTGCGCCGTCGAGAAGCCGGGCTCGAAGATCAGCTGGAAGATTTCCTGGTCGGTCAGAGACTGGTCCGGCATGACCAGCCCGCGCTCCTCCGCGCGGGCACGGATGCGGGCGCGGTCGAGCCCCTTGCCGTCGTCGCGGATCGACACCCGCACCTGCGCCCCGGCGTGGCGCGCCGAGAGCAGCAGCCGGCCGCGCCGCGGCTTGCCGCCGCGCTCCGCCGGCTTCTCCAGCCCGTGGTCCAGCGAGTTGCGGATCAGGTGCACCAGCGGGTCGTTCAGGCGCTCGATGACGGTCTTGTCGAGCTCGGTCTCCTCGCCCTGCATGACCAGCTCCACGTCCTTGCCGAGGTCGCGGCAGATGTCATGGACGAGGCGCCGGAAGCGGCCGAAGAGCTGGGCGATGGGAACGGTGCGGATGCCCATGGTGGTGTCGCGCAGTTCCAGCGCCAGCCGCTCGATCTCCTCGGCGACGGAGCGGAGATGGATGTCGGCGCTGGTGCTGGCCACCTGCCGCAGGCGCGACTGCGCGATGACCAGCTCGCCGACGCGGTCCATGAGTTCGTCCAGCTTGCCGGCGGGCACGCGCACGCTTTCGGCGGGTGCGGCCGCCTTGGTGGGCGCCGCGGCGCGTGGCTGGGCGGGCAGGGGTAGGGCAGGCGCGGTGGAGGCCGCGTCCTGCGCCGCTTCTGCCTCGCCCGGAGCGGCTACGGCCGCCTCCAGCGGCGCCAGGGTCAGCGTCATGTCGTCCAGGACGAACATGAACACTTCCTCGATGGCCGCACGCGTGCAAGGCACCTTGAGCTCCGCCGTCCAGGCGATGTGGCAGTCGGTCGGGTCCAGATCCTCCAGCGGCGGCACCTGCGCATCCGTCGCGGTGACCTGCAGGGGGCCGAGTTCGCGCAGCTCGTCCAGCAGCAGCAGCGGATTGGTGCCCATGGCCACGGCGTTGCGCGGCAGCTGGATGCCGATGCGCCATCCCTGCACCGCTGCCTGCGCCTCAACCGGCGCAGAGGCGACGGCCGGCGCGGTGGCGCCCTGGGTGATGGCGCGGAGGCCGGCCAGAATGGCCTCCTGCTTCTCCGTCTCCGCTTCGGCCGGGCGTTCCAGCAGGACGCGCAGGTGGTCCTGGGCCGCGAGCGCCAAGGCCACCAACTCGCTGGTGGCGGCCAGCCGGCCCTTGCGCACCTCGTCGAAGGCGTTCTCGACATGGTGGGTGAAGGCGGCGACGGCGTCGAAGCCGAACATCGCGCCGGAGCCCTTGATCGTGTGCAGCGCGCGAAAGGCGCTGTCGATCAGTTCCATGTCGCCGGGGCGATGCTCAAGGTCCAGCAGGGCCTGTTCGAGCTGCTCCAGAAGCTCCTGGGATTCCTGGCGGAATGTTTCGGCGGGATCGGGGCTGCTCATGCCCCGAGCACCTTTTTCACCACCGTCAGGAGCTGGTCCTGCTGGAAGGGCTTGGTGATCCAGCCGGTGGCGCCCGCGGCCTTGGCCTGCGCCTTCATGCCGGCATCCGACTCCGTGGTGAGGAAGATGATGGGCACGCCGCGATAGGCGGGCAGCTTCCGCAACTCCTGGATCAGCGCGAGCCCGTTCATGCGCGGCATGTTCAGGTCGGTCACCACCATGTCCGCTGCGGCGGACTTGGCCTTTGCGAGGCCGTCCACGCCGTCCTCGGCTTCCAGCACCGCATAGCCGGCGCCGGACAGCGTCATGCGGACCATTTGCCGCAGGCTGGCGGAGTCATCCACCGTCAGGATCGTCTTGGTCATGCGGCCGTCTCGCTTTGCATCCAGCGGGAGAACTGTGTGGCGTCCTGGGCGGCGGCTTCGGGGAAGCCGGCGCGGGCCAGGGCTTCGCGCAGGGACGCCGGCAGCGTGCCCCGCACCTCGACCGGCTTGCCGGACCGCCTGGCGCTGCGGCCCGCTGCGAGCAGCAGCTGGAGCGCGCTGAGGTCGGCCTCCGTCACCGCCGTGAGATCGAGTTCGAGCCGCGGCTGAACCTGCACCGCATGCAGCAGGCGCGCGTGGAGATCCTCCGCCTCGCGTAGAAGCAGCGCCCCGCTGAGGACCAGACAATGGTCTTCCGCTGGCGGCTCCTGCTCATCCTTCGCCATCTTCGCCTTCCGTCGCCGATTTGTTGCCCTGGAAGAGCTTAGGCTGGAGGGATGAATTTTCCTTGTATGGGCACCGCGAAGCCGCGGCCTTCGCAAAGGAGGGAGCCGCAGACCATCATTGGTTGGCTGGCGGGGCCGGTGAAGAGCGAGGCGGCCCTTCGGTGGCGCGACGTGGATGCCCGGCGGCTGTGCGGCCGCAAAAACTGGCCGCAATACTTGGATGCGAGCGCATGGGCAGCAGCCTGAAGGGCTGCTGCGCCCGGATGCGCCACTCCGCCTCCGGAAGCGTCCGCTTGTGCGGCGCTATTCCGGTGCCGGATTATCTTCCCGCCAAGCGGGCCCCTTTTATCCAGGGCACGCCGCGAGGAATGTTCAGCCTGCGCAAGCCTGGTCGCGCGGGCCTTGCCCCCGACACTGCCCGTGCCCACAGGCAATGGTCGCTACATCACTGGCGAGAGGTTGCCGTCCACGTTGATCGCGGTTCCCGTGACGTAGCCGGCAGCATCCGAGGCGAGGAAACACGCGACGTTGGCGAACTCCTCGGCGGTGCCGACACGGCCCATCGGGATTCCCTTGCCCATTTCGGCAAGGAAGCCGTCGTAGGACTGGCCGGTCTTCTGCTGGGCATGGCGGCGGACCCATTGGTCGCTGTCGATCAGGCCGACATGCAGCGAGTTGACCAGGATGTTGTGAGGGGCGCCTTCTCCGGCCAGCACCTTGGTCAGGGCCATGCCTGCCGCCCGCGACACCGCGGTGGGGGCGCCCTCGGCCTTGGGTGCTTTGGCACCGATGTTCAGCACGTTGATGATCCGCCCCCAGCGCCGCTCCACCATCTGCGGCCAGACCAGCCGCGCGAGGCGGATGGCGGCGAAGAGCTTCAGGTCGAGATCGGCCTGCCAGATCTCATCGGTGACGGTCGTGAAAGCACCCCTCTGCGAGGTACCGGCATTGTTTACCAGGATATCGACCCGGCCCAGCCCCGCCATGACCTCGGCATGGGCACGCGCGACATCCTCGGCCCTGGAGACGTCGCAGGCCACCGTCAGGACGCGACCGCGTGCCGTCTCACTGACCGCCTGCCGCGCCGCCTCCAGGGCTTCCGGCCGGCGCGCCAGCAGCGCGACATCCGCGCCGCTTGCCGCCATGCGGGTGGCGATCGCCAGCCCGATGCCCTTGCTGCCGCCGGTGATCACGGCCGCGCGGCCGTCCAGTCTGATGTCCATGTCCGTTTCCCCTTTTGGCCGGCTGCCGGATGCCCGGTCGGGTTCTCGGTGCCGGCTGACGCGGCCGCCACTTTCGGCGGCAGGCTGCCGGGCGGCAAGGGATCATGCGTGCGGTCCGCCGGCCTCATTCCGGATGCCGCGGAAAGCGGGCTAGGCTGGTTGCGGCTGGCGCTGCAGCCCCGCGCGGCTGCGTCGCGGCGCCGTCGCTCCGGATTTCAACAGAAGAGGAACGCCCGATGAGCCACGACCTGCTGCTGCGCAACGTCCGCCCGATGGGCGGCGCCGCCACCGACCTGCTGGTGCGCGACGGCCGCATCGTCGCGACGGAGACGGCCGGGACCGCGCCGGACCTGGCGGTGGAGGAGGGCGGGGGCGCCCTGGTGATCCCGGGCCTCGTCGAGGCGCATACGCATCTCGACAAGTCGCTCTGGGGCATGGGCTGGCGTCGGCACCAGGCCGGGCCACGGCTGATCGACAAGATCGAGACCGAGCGGCGGCTGAAGAAGGAATGGAACATCGACCCGGCGCGGCAGTCGGCGCGCCTGCTCGTGCAGTCGCTGCGCATGGGCACCACGCATATCCGCAGCCATGTCGATGTGGACGACGCCGTGGGCCTTGCCGGGATGGAAGGCGTCCTGGCCACGAAGGCGGCCTATGCGGCGGTGATGGACATCGAGACGGTCGCATTCCCGCAATCCGGCCTGCTGGTCCGCCCCGGTGTCGCAGCGCTGATGGAGCAGGCGATGCGCATGGGGGCCGACGTCGTGGGCGGGCTGGACCCCTGCGCCATCGACCGCGACCCGAAGGGCCATCTCGATGTGGTGTTCGGCCTGGCCGAGCGGTTCGGCAAGCCGGTGGACATCCACCTGCACGAGCCCGGCCAGCTCGGTTGCTTCTCGCTGGAGCTGATCATCGAGCGCACACGGGCGCTGGGCATGCAGGGGCGGGTGACGGTGAGCCATGCCTTCTGCCTGGGTGACCCCGATGCGGCGCTGGTCAACCCGCTGCTGGAGCAGATCGCCGCGCTGGACATCGCCATCGCCACCACCGCCCCGGCCAGTCGCCCGGTGCCGGCGGCCGCCACGCTGCACCACATGGGCATTCGTCTCTGCGCCGGCTCGGACGGCATTCGGGACACCTGGGGTCCCTATGGCAATGGCGACATGCTGGAGCGCGCCATGCTGCTCGGGCTGCGCAACAACTTCCGCCGCGACGAGGAGGTGGAACTGGCGCTCGACATCTGCACCGCGGGCGGCGCGGCGGTGATGGGCCTGCAGGATTATGGCCTGGCGCCTGGCTGCCAGGCCGATTTCGTGCTGGTGGAGGCAGAAAGCCTCGCGGAAGCCGTCGCTGCCCGGCCGCCGCGCAAGCTGGTGGTCAAGCGCGGCCGCATCGTGGCGCGTGATGGCACGGCGCTCGTCGAGGCGCCCTGATGACCGCACCTCCTCCGCTTCAAGCGCCTGGCCATGCCGCCGGGAGCCAGTGTCTGTGGGCGCCCGTGACCCTGAGCCTTAACAGCGCCGTTCGAACCTAACTTGAAGTGCGCTGAGGCAGATGGATGCATTCGAAATGCCTCCCTGTGGAGGCGCTGAGCTGATTCAGCGGTCCTGGTGAGTGAAGGCGGTCGCAATGGCGGGGGGGTCTTCGATGCCGACGAGCGACGTGCAGCCTTGTCGGCAGCGGGTGATCCGCTGGAGTAGCCTCTTGGCCGTGGTGGATTTCGAGATCTTCCGCCTCGGGCTGGAGGCGGCGCCGGCGCGGTCCAGCGCAGGCGCGGCGGGGCCCCGCCCCGTGACGCGGTGCCGATGTCCCGCATCCTGGTGCGGCAGGCGCTCCACAGCCTCTCGGACGAAGCGCAACCGGGAAGTTCTGGAGCAACGCGGCATGGCCGAGCGCATCCAGTCCGCAAACCGCCGCGGCGAGAGCTTTCCGGACCACAGGCCAAGGCCGATGCCGCACGGGCGCCTGCCTTCATGCTAGCGCATCGAGGGCGGGGCTAGGTCGGACAGCTCCCGGGTATGTACTTGATTTAGAAGAGGAAAAATGGTGCCCAGAGCCGGAATCGAACCAGCGACACTGCGATTTTCAGTCGCATGCTCTACCAACTGAGCTATCTGGGCCCATGGAGTGGCACCGTTTCCGGAGCCACCGTTGGTGGAGCCGCGAGATAAACGACAGCGCGGCGCCTGTCCAGCCGGGAAATGCCATTGTTACGCGGCTGCGTCAGGTTTCGCCGTCTTCCTCCGGCTCGGCGGGGGCACCGGGGATGGCATAGCCACCGTTCAGCCAGCGGCCGAGATCGACCTGCTTGCAGCGCGCCGAGCAGAAGGGGCGGAAGGCGGGGTCGGAAGGCTTGCCGCAGACGGGGCAGCGCGGTGGGCGAGTCGAGGGGGGCTTTTCATTCGGCATGGATGTCCTCCTGGCCAGGAGGGCAGAGCGGGTCCGCCCGCAGGTGCAGCGGGCCGGCCGCCTGCCGGAACTCCTCCAGCGCGCCCGGCCAGGCTTCGAGAGCGGCCAGCACGCCCGGGGAGGCGGTGAGGGTGAGGCGCGCGCCCGGGCGCGCCGCAGCGGCGCGAAGGCCGCGACGCAGCGCCATGAGGCCGCGGCTGAGCGGCGAGAGGGGCAGGCCGAGCACCTCGTGGAGTGGCGTATGAACCCGCCGCCGCTGCAGCTCCAGCAGGCCGAGCCCGGTGAGCCCCACCACGCGCAGCAGCGGATCCTGCTCCGCCACGGTCTTGAAACCCGGCAGCAGATCCTTGCGGCGGGCAATGGGCATGCCGGCCATGTCCACCAGGATGGCACCGGCCAGATGGCGCAGGCGGATCTGCCGGGCAGCCTCCGCCAGCGCGGCCGCGTTCAGCGCGCGGTGCGCGGCCGCATTGCGCGCCCCAGCCGTGCTGCCGGCGTCGATGTCGATGGCCACCAGGGCCGGCGTCGGGTGGATGGTCAGGCGCCCGCCGCCAGGGAGCGGCACCTCCGGCGAGGCCAGGGCGGCGAAGGCATCCTCAAGCTCGTCATCGAAAGCCGGGCGGCTCGACAGCGCGACCCGCCCGGCGGGCAGGGCGGCGCGCAGCCGCGCGGCGCAGGCGGGGCTGTCGGTGCGCAGCTCGGCCTCGGGGTGTTCGGCTGCCAGCCTCAGCGGCGCGTCCGGGCCACGGGCGAGCAGGCGGAGCGGACCCTCCGCCGGCCCGGAGCGGACGGCCAGCCGCGGCCCCTTGCCGCCCTGGGCCGCGCGGATGACGGCGACGCGCAGCCATTCGCCCTCGGTGCGGCCCTTGGCGCCGTCGGAGTCAGGCAGGAAGCCGGTCTCGCCGCCAGCCAGCGCCACGAAGGCCCCCGCCATGGCAGGCGCGCGCGCCGAAAGGCGCCCGACATGCAGGTCGCCGATCCCCTCGGGGCGGGCAGGGCGCTCGATGAAGGCGGCCTCCAGCAGCCCTTCCCGCAGCAGCGCGGTGCGCTGCTCGCCGGGGGAGCAGGAGACGAGGATCAGGGGCGCAGCCATCCGATGCCGCGCAGCAGCTGGGCGGTCTCGTGCAGCGGCAGGCCGACCACGTTGGAATGGCTGCCGGAGAGAAAGCGGACGAAAGCCTCGGCCGATTCCTGGATGGTGTAGCCGCCGGCCTTGCCGCGCCACTCGCCGCTGGCGATGTAGGCATCCACCTGCGCCGGGGTCAGCCGCTGGAAGGTGACGATGCTCTCCACCAGCCGCTTCAGCAGCCGGCCATCCGGCAGGCCGAGCGCCACGCCGGTATAGACGCGGTGGCGGCGGCCCGAGAGCAGGGCGAGGCAGGCGCGCGCCTCGGCCTCGGTCTCGGCCTTGGGCAGGATGCGGCGCCCGGCGCCCACCACCGTATCGGCCGCCAGCACCAGCGCCCCGGGTTCGGCGGCCATGACGGCGCGCGCCTTGGCCTCGGAGAGTCGGGCGGCGAGCTGGCGCGGCAGTTCCTGCTTCAGCGGGGATTCATCGATCTCGGGCGGCCGCACGCGCACCGGCACCACGCCGATCCGCCGCAGCAGATCGAGGCGCCGGGGACTGCCACTGGCCAGCACCAGCGGCGGGCGGGCGGGCGCGGAGGAAGGAGGGGGGGCGGCTTCGGCCGCCGCGGCCTCGGGCGCCGGCTGGCCCGCCATGGGCATTACTTGAACCGGAACGTGATGCGGCCCTTGGTCAGGTCGTACGGCGTCATCTCGACGTTCACGCGGTCGCCGGCCAGCACGCGGATGCGGTTCTTGCGCATCTTGCCGCTGGTATGGGCGAGGACCATGTGGTCATTGTCGAGCTTCACACGGAACATGGCGTTGGGCAGGAGCTCAACGACCTGGCCGCTGAACTCGATCATATCTTCTTTCGACATCAGGCCTCTTTCTGGTGCTGCGGGGCGGGTTCGGTGCGGACGCGGAAGCGCGGGCGCGGCGGACCATGATGGTCCGCGCCCGGCCGGTCAAGCACGGCTCCCGCCGCGAAAGTCTCTGTTCGCCGGAGAAATGGCGCCCGCGCGCGGATTCTTCAACCGTATCGGTTCAGCCTTGGCCCAGCCGCATCGCCACGCTACGGGCATGGGCGGTCAGGCCCTCCGCCTCGGCCAGCGCCACGGCGGCGGGGCCGATCGCCTCCAGGCCGCGCTTCTCGGCGGCGATCCAGGTGGTGCGCTTGAGGAAATCGAAGACGGATAGGCCGGAGGCGAAGCGCGCGGTGCGCCCGGTGGGCAGCACATGGTTCGGCCCGGCCACGTAGTCGCCCAGCGCCTCCGGGCAATGCGCGCCGAGGAAGGCGGCGCCGGCATGGCGGATGCGATCGAAGAGCGGACCGGGCTGCGAGACCATGATCTCCAGGTGCTCCGGCGCCAGCCGGTCCACCAGGGCGGCCCCCTCATCCCAGTCATGCACCACGATGATGGCACCGTGGCGGCGCCAGCTCTCGGCGGCGATTTCCGCGCGGGCGAGGGTGCCGAGCGCCTCCTCCACCGCGTGCTCGACAGCATGGGCCATCTGCGCGCTGGTGGTGATCAGGATGGCCTGTGCGCTCTCGTCATGCTCGGCCTGGGCCAGCAGGTCGATGGCGATCTGGGCCGGGTTCTGGCTGGCATCGGCCAGCACGACCACCTCGGAGGGTCCGGCGATGGAATCGATGCCGACGCGGCCGAAGACCTGCCGCTTGGCCTCCGCCACATAGGCATTGCCGGGGCCGGCTACGCGGTCCACCGGGGCGATGCTCGCGGTACCCCAGGCCAGCGCGGCGATCGCCTGGGCGCCGCCGACGCGCCAGATCTCGGTGACGCCGGCGCGATGGGCGGCGGCCAATACCAGGTTGTTCAGCACGCCATCCGGCGTCGGCACGCACATGGCGATGCGCGGCACACCTGCCACCTGGGCGGGGATGGCGTTCATCAGCACGGAGGAGGGATAGGCCGCCTTGCCGCCGGGCACGTAGATCCCGACCGCGTCGATGGCGCTCCAGCGCATGCCGAGGGTGAGGCCGAGCGGGTCGTCCAGCTCCAGGTCGCGCGGGAGCTGGGCGGCATGGAAGCGCTCGATGCGGGTCGCCGCGAGGTCCAGCGCGTCCAGCAGGGCCGGGGCGCAGGCGGCGCGGGCGGCCTCGATCTCGGCCGGCGTCACCCGCAGGGCGGTGGCGCCCTCCGGGTTCCAGCGGTCGAAGCGTCCGGTGAGCCGCAGCAGGGCGGCGTCGCCCTCGGCCCGCACCTCGGCGATGATGCCGGCGACGACGGCATCGACCTTGGCCGTGGTTTCGCGCGCCTGGTCGAGCAGGGTGCGGAACTCGGCCTCGAACCCGGCATGGGCGGTGGACAGGCGGATCATGCGGCGGTGTCGGTCCCTAGGGCGGCGAGCGCGGCGCGGAAGCGGGAGAGCCAGCCCGTGATCGCCTCCGGCTGCGTCTTGAGCGCGGTGCGGTTGACGATGAGGCGGGAGGTGATGTGGGCGATCACGTCCGTCTCCACCAGCCCATTGGCCTTCAGGGTGGAGCCGGTCTGCACGAGGTCCACGATCAGCCGGGAAAGGCCGAGCGAAGGGGCCAGCTCCATGGCGCCGTTGAGGTGCACCACCTCGGCCTGGATGCCCTTCGCCGCGAAGTGGCGGCGGGCGATGTTGGGGTACTTGGTGGCGACGGCGACGCGGGAATGCCGGGCCATGTCGTCCTGCCCGGCCTCGGCCGATGGCTCGGCCACCGAGACGCGGCAGCGGCCGATGCCGAGGTCGAGCGGCGCGTAGATCTCGGGATAGTCGAATTCCATCAGCACGTCGGCGCCGCAGATGCCGATCTGCGCCGCGCCGAAGGCGACGAAGGTGGCGACGTCGAAGGAGCGCACGCGGATGACATCGAGGCTGGGATGGTTGGTCTCGAAGCGCAGCCGGCGGCTGGATTCGTGGTGGAAATCCTCGGCGGGGGTGATGCCGGCGCGGGTCAGCAGCGGCCCCACCTCCTTCAGGATGCGCCCCTTGGGCAGGGCGAGGACGAAGGGCTGGGCCTCGTCCGTGGCCACCGCGGGGCTGTTGCTGATGGGATGGTCCATGTCTGGTTCTATCACCGGAAAGGTGTCGATGCCATGCCGGCCTCAGCCGGGGAGGCGCTCGATCTCGGCGCCGACGGCAGCCAGCTTGCGCTCGATGCGCTCATAGCCGCGATCCAGATGGTAGACGCGGTTGACCACCGTCTCTCCCTCCGCGGCGAGGCCGGCGATGATGAGCGAGACGGAGGCGCGCAGGTCGGTCGCCATGACCGGCGCGCCGGAGAGGCGCGGCACGCCGCGCACGATGGCGGAGGAGCCATGCGCGTTGATCCGCGCGCCCATCCGGGTCAGCTCCGGCACGTGCATGAAGCGGTTCTCGAAGATCGTCTCGGTGATCATCGAGGCGCCCTCGGCCACCGCCATCAGCGCCATGAACTGGGCCTGCATGTCGGTGGCGAAGCCGGGGAAGGGCTCGGTCATCACATCCACGCCATGCAGCCCGTTGAACCGCCTGGCGCGCACGCCCTCCGCCTCCTCCTGCAACTCCACCCCGGCCTCGCGCAGCGCGCGGCTGAAGGCGCCGAACAGCTCCAGCCGCATCCCCTCCAGCAGCAGCTCGCCGCCGGTGATGGCGCCGGCGCAGGCGAAGGTGCCGGCCTCGATGCGGTCGGGCAGGATGGCATGGGTGGTGCCGTGCAGGCTGTCCACGCCCTCGACCACCAGCCGGTCGGTGCCGATGCCCTCGATCCGCGCGCCCATGGAGATCAGGCACTGGGCAAGGTCGCTGATCTCGGGCTCGCGGGCGGCGTTGACCAGCTCGGTGGTGC
>Ga0182742_1003947_pt1 | contig 13909 bp, 15 predicted proteins | sample eDN5th37CBELigMG_FD_128880 | JGI IMG/M metagenome (GOLD analysis project Ga0182742, IMG submission 128880) | Enriched Miracle-Growth compost microbial communities from Emeryville, California, USA - eDNA 5th pass 37_C BE-Lig MG (version 2)... ... | reverse complement strand
GGTGGTGAGCGCGCAGGGATTCGAACCCTGGACCTACTGATTAAAAGTCAGTTGCTCTACCGGCTGAGCTACGCGCTCCCAGGCGGTGCGAAGGCGCCCCGCGGAAGTGCGCGGAACATATGCAGGAGGGTTTGCCGGGTCAACCCGGAAAATGCGGCGGAAAACAGCTTTTGCTGCATTTCGCCGCGTTCTCCAAAAGGTGATTGGCAGGCACGGGGTGCGAGCGCTACTAGGGAGCCCGGGCGGTGGAGCGGTGAAGGCCGTTTTCGGGCCGGAACGCGTCCCCCGCCATCCGCGGAGTAGTCCCTTGTCGATTGCCGATATTTCCCTGTTGAGCGCGCTTCTGGCCGGGGCGTTGTCGTTTCTTTCGCCTTGCGTGCTGCCGCTCGTGCCCCCCTATCTATGCTATATGGCCGGCATCTCCGTCGAGCAGTTCAAGGGCGGCGATGCGGCGGTGGCGGTCCGGCGCGATACGCGCGGGGCGGTGCTCCTGGCCGCCTTCTTCTTCACGCTCGGCTTTGCCACCGTCTTCGTCGCGCTCGGCGCCGGCGCCTCGACAATCGGCATGGTGCTGCGCCGGCATCTCGACATCCTCGCCCAGATCGGCGGCGTCATCATCATCCTGATGGGCCTGCACTTCCTTGGCCTCTTGCGCATCGGGCTCTTTGCCCGCGAGGCGCGCTTCCAGGGCGGCGGCAAGCCGGCCACGGCCTCCGGCGCCTATGTCATGGGTCTTGCCTTCGCCTTCGGCTGGACGCCCTGCATCGGGCCGGTGCTGGGGGCGATCCTCGGCGTCGCGGCGGCCCGCGAGACGGTTGGCGACGGCGCGGCGCTGCTGGCCGTCTATTCGCTGGGCCTTGCGGTGCCGTTCTGGATCGCCGCCGGCTTTTCCGGCGCCTTCATGCGGTTCCTCGTGCGCTTCCGCCGCCATCTCGGCACGGTGGAGAAGGTGATGGGCGTGCTCCTTGTCCTCACCGGCCTTGCCTTCATCTTCGGCTATATCAGCGCCGTCGCCATCTGGTTCCAGCAAACGTTTCCCATTCTCTCGCAAATCGGCTAGTCGAGGGCACCTTTCCTCGGCAAGCGGGAGTCGCGGCAGCCCATGGCGGACATCATCGGACTGGTCCTGCCGTTCTTCGGCATGATCCTGCTGGGCTATGTGGTCGCGAGAATCACCAGGCAGCCGGTCGAGGCGCTCGGCTGGCTCAACACCTTCATCATCTACATCGCCCTGCCGGCCCTGTTCTTCAAGCTGGTGGCGAAGACGCCGATCGAGCAATTGACGCGCGTCGATTTCATCCTCGCCAATGTCAGCGCGACCTATCTCGTCTTCGGCCTGATCTTCGCGGCCGGGTTTCTCCTGCGGCGGGCGACCGTCGGCGAGGCGACGATGCAGGGGCTCGCCGCCGCCTATGGCAATATCGGCTATATGGGGCCGGGCCTGGCGCTGCTGGCCTTCGGCGAGCCCGCGGCGGTGCCCGTCGCCCTGGTCTTCTGTTTCGAGAACATGCTGCATTTCACCGTTGCACCGGCGCTGATGGCACTGGGGGGCGGAGAGAAGCAGCCGGCAATGGGCATCGCCGCCGGCGTGCTGCGCCGCATCGTCACGCATCCCTTCATCATCGCGACGGCGGCGGGCTTCGTCGCGGCCTTTGCCGGCCTTGAGCCGCCCATGCCGCTGCAGCGGCTGATCGATTATCTGGCGCAGGCGGCCGCGCCCTGCGCGCTCTTCGCGATGGGCGTCACGCTGGCGCTGCGACCGCTGCGGCGGGTGCCCGTGGAGATCGGCTATATCGTGCCCGCGAAGCTGCTGTTGCTGCCGGTCGTCATGTACCTGCTGCTCGGGCTTGCCGGAAGTTTCGATCCGGTCTGGGTGTTCACGGCAGTGCTGCTTGCCGCCCTGCCGACGGCGACGAATGTCTTCGTCATCGGCCAGCAATACGGCGTCTGGCAGGAGCGGGCCTCGGCGACCATCCTCATCACCACCGTGCTTTCCGTCGCGACGGTGACGATCCTGCTCTATCTCATCAAGTCAGGCCTGCTTCCGGGCGACCCGTTCCCGTAAGCCCTCGCGAAAGGCCTTGAGCGAACCGAGCGGCTCGATGCCCTCGCGCATGACGATGCTGCGTAGCGGACCGAGGGCCGAGAGCAGATGCAGGCCTGCCGAGCGCAGGAACTGCACGGGCAGGAAATCGGAGAGCAGTGAACGGTTGAGCAGGTCGACGCTCAGCGTGCGCGAGCGGACATCCGCCTGCCGCCTGCGATCGAAGCGCTCGCCGATGGTGGCATGATCCGCCGGCCCCGTGCCCTGCAGAAGATCCCTGAGGGCCATGATGTCGCGAAGGCTGAGATTGAGTCCCTGGGCGCCGATCGGCGGAAAGGCGTGTGCGGCCTCGCCGATGAGCGCGATGCGCCCCTTGCCGAAACGGTCGGCTGTCATGCCGGACAGCGGGAAGCTCTGAACGCCGCTGTCCACGGCGACCTTGCCGAGCATGGACTGCATGCGCGCCTCGATCGCAAGGCCAAGCTCTGCGGCGGGAAGCGCGCGCAGCCGCGCCGCCTCCTTCGGCGGCAGCACCCAGACGAGGCTGGAGCGTCGGCCGGGCAGGGGAACCTGCGTGAAGGGACCGCTTTCCGTGTGGAATTCCGTCGAGACATTGCCGTGCGGCCGCTCATGCGCAAAATTGAGCACCAAGGCTGACTGCGGGTAGGACCAGGCCCTGACGGCGATGCCGGCGCCGTCGCGGATCCTCGATTTCCTCCCGTCCGCGCCGACGACAAGGCCGGCCATGACGCGTTCGCCGTCGTCGAGCGTCAATTCGATGCCGTGCTCGAAGACGTTGGCGGCGGTCACGCCGCTGGCGAGCCGGGCGATGTTGTCCTGTGCGGCGATCCGGGCATCCAGCACGTCCAGGAAGGGCGCGTTGGGAATGTTGTAGCCGAAGGCGGCAAGCCCCACCTCTTTTGCGCGGAAGGCGACCGGCGGCGCGCGCAGCAGCCGCGCCGTGCCGTCGAGGATCTGCATGGTCTCGAGCGCGGCGGCGTGGCGGGTGATCTCGTCCCACAGGCCGAGCGTCTTGAGGAAGGCGATCGACTGGTCCATGAGCGCGGTGGTGCGCCCGTCATCGGCGCGCGTGGCGGGGGCGACAAGCGCAACGGTGCGCCCCGAATCGGAAAGCGCGAGGGCGGCAAGGCTGCCGGCCAGACCGGCGCCGACAATGGCGATATCGAATTGTCTCATGACCGACCTCCGAAACGACAAGCGTTACCCACAGATTTGCAGTGCTTCTACTGCGGGAAGCTAGGCCGGCAAAGAGGCAATTTCCATGGGATGAATCGGCGCAGGCGGCAAACTCGCCCGCCGGAGGGCCGATTTTCTCTGGCGGCGCCGGGCAATCAATGCATATTACGGGCAGTGACCGCGCAAGAGAGCGTGTCGGCGGACCGCGGCCGTGTGGCCGAAAGGGATGGACTGCGAAAGGCAATGAAGTTTTTCAACTATAGACGTGTACCCTACGCGGAAATCCGTGCCTTTTCCGTTCATATCCTCACGGCATCCGGATCGTTCCTGGCCTTTCTCGGCGTGGTGGCCGCGGCCGAGCACCGCTTCGTCGACATGTTCTGGTGGCTGGGCCTGGCGCTCCTCGTCGACGGCATCGACGGCCCGATCGCGCGCAAGGTGCGGGTCAAGGAAGTGCTGCCGAACTGGTCGGGCGACACGCTCGACAATGTCATCGACTATGTGACCTATGTGCTGCTGCCGGCCTTCGCGCTGTATCAAAGCGGTATGATCGGCGAGCCATGGTCCTTCGTGGCGGCGGGTGCGATCGTCGTGTCGAGCGCCATCTATTATGCCGATATGGGCATGAAGACGGATGAGTATTTCTTCTCCGGCTTTCCCGTCGTCTGGAACATGGTGGTGTTCACGCTCTTCGTCATCCAGGCAAGCGAGGTGACGGCGTCGATCATCGTCTTCGTCTCGGTCCTGCTCACCTTCATGCCGATCAATTTCCTGCACCCGGTGCGCGTCGAGCGGCTGAGGGCGCTGAACCTTGCCGTCTTCTTCCTGTGGGCGGCACTCAGCGGCTATGCGCTCCTCCTGCATTTCGCGACGCCCGACTGGGTCGTCTGGGGTGTCGTGGCGACGGGGATCTATCTCTATGTCATCGGCGCGGTGCTGCAGGTCTTTCCCGGCCTCGGCCGGTAAAAAAGCGGGAGAATGCCCATGACCAAGGCCATCGTCATCCGCAGTCTCGGCGGACCGGACGTGTTGAAGCTCGAGGATGTGCCGCTCGCGCCGCCTGCCCCCGGCGAGGTGCAGATCAGGCAGGCCGCCATCGGGCTCAATTTCATCGACGTCTATTTCCGCACCGGGCTCTACAAGGCCGAGCCGCCGTTCATTCCGGGCAAGGAGGGGGCGGGCACGGTGACCGCGCTCGGTGAGGGCGTCACCGATTTCTCGATCGGCGACCGGGTCGCCTATGCCTCGGCGGACGGTGCCTATGCGGCCGAGCGCAACGTTGCGACGAAGCATCTGGTGAAGGTGCCGGAGGGTATTTCGCTCGAAACGGCGGCGGCGATGATGCTGAAGGGCATGACGGCGCAATATCTCTTGCTGCAGACTTATCGGGTGAAGCCCGGCAGCGTGATCCTCTTCCACGCGGCGGCCGGCGGCGTCGGCCTCATCGCCGGCCAATGGGCGAAGGCGCTCGGCGCGACGGTGATCGGCACGGCGGGCTCGAAGGCGAAGATCGACCTGGCGCTGGCGCATGGATATGACCACGTCATCGATTACGGTAAGGAGGACTTCGTCGCGCGGGTGCGCGAACTGACGGGCGGGGCCGGCGTCGACGTCGTCTACGATTCCGTCGGCAAGGACACGTTCCCGCAGTCGCTGGATTGCCTCAAGCCGCGCGGTCTCTTCGTCAGCTTCGGCAACTCCTCCGGGCCGGTCGATGCCTTCAACATGGGTCTGCTCGCGCAGAAAGGCTCGCTCTATGCCACGCGCCCCACGCTCTTTGCCTATATCGCGACGCGCGAGGCGCTCGATGCATGTGCAAACTCTCTCTTTGAGGTTGTTCAAAGCAACAAAGTGCGTATCAATATAAATCAGACTTATTCGTTGGCGGATGCCGGGCGGGCGCACACGGATCTGGAAGCAAGAAAAACGAGTGGAACGACCTTGCTCATCCCCTGACGAGGCCCCGAACGGGCGACAGGGTTGAGATCGAAGAAAAGAGGGGCAGAGTGTCAGCCGTTGGAGCGTCCGGGGGCAGTGCTTTGTTGGCTGTCCGCAGTCTGACAAAGCTATTTGGTTCGTTTGCTGCGTGTAACGCCATCGATCTCGATATCCAGCCGGGCGAAATCCACGCCCTGCTCGGCGAGAACGGCGCGGGCAAATCCACCCTCGTCAAAATGCTTTTCGGCGTTCTGGCGCCGACCAGCGGGCAGATCCTCTGGAAGGGCGAGCCCGTGCGCATTACGAGCCCGGGCGCTGCCCGCCGGCTCGGCATCGGCATGGTCTTCCAGCACTTCTCGCTGTTCGAGGCGCTGACGGTGGCGGAGAATATCGCGCTCTCGCTGAGCCCCGGCATTTCCCTTTCCAAGGTGGCGGAGGAGGCCTCGCGCCTTTCCCATCTCTACGGCCTGCCGCTCGATCCGAAGGCGCATGTTGCGGACCTTTCGGTCGGCGAGCGCCAACGTATCGAGATTGTCCGCGCGCTCCTGCAAAATCCGGAACTGATCATCCTCGACGAGCCGACCTCCGTGCTGACGCCGCAGGAGGCCGACCGCTTGTTCGAAACCCTCGCCAAGCTGAAGGCCGAAGGACGCTCCGTGCTCTATATCAGCCATCGTCTGGAAGAGGTGCAGCGCATCTGCGATCGCGCGACGGTGCTGCGCCACGGCAAGGTGACGGGCGCCTGCGATCCGCGCAAGGAAACGCCGGCTTCGCTTGCCCGCATGATGGTCGGCAGCGACGTCGCCTCGGTGAGTGCGGCCGGCACCAACACCAAGGGCGACGTGCTGCTCGAAGCACGGCATCTCAGCGTGCCGGCGCGAACGCCCTTTGCGGTCGCGCTGAAGAACATCTGTCTGAAGGTGCGCGGCGGCGAGGTTCTGGCGATCGCCGGTGTGGCCGGCAACGGCCAGGGCGAGCTTTTCGATGCGCTGTCCGGCGAATATCCGGTGCCGGATGCCTCCGCCGTCGCCATTCGCGGCAGGCCGGCCGGCAATCTCGGCATCACGGCGCGGCGGCTGATGGGCGCGGGCTTCGTGCCGGAGGAGCGCCACGGCCATGCCGCGGTGCCGGCGCTGCCGCTGTCCGACAATCTCGTGCTGGCGCGCAACCAGTCCGACCGCAAGACTTTTCTTGCCGGCGGCGTGCTCGGCGTCATCCGCCGCGCTGTCGTGCGCATCGCCTCCCGGCGCATTTCCGAGACCATGGACGTGCGCAAAAGCGGCGAGAACCCGGCGGCCGGTTCGCTTTCCGGCGGCAACCTGCAGAAATACATCGTCGGGCGCGAGCTTGATCGCCAACCGGCGGTTCTGATCGTCAACCAGCCGACCTGGGGCGTCGATGCGGGCGCGGCAAGCCGCATCCGCCAGGCGCTCGTCGATCTTGCAAGGGAAGGTTCGGCGGTGCTGGTCATCAGCCAGGACCTTGACGAGATCTTCGAGGTGGCGACCGAGATTGCCGTCATCAGCGAGGGGCGGCTTTCCGACGTCTATCCGGCCCGCGACCTCACCCGTGAAAAGATCGGCCTTCTGATGGGCGGCATGTACGGCAAGACGGAAGGCGAGGTGGCCGATGCGCATTGAACTGGAAAAGCGCGCCAATCCCTCGACGTTCTTCTCCGTCCTCTCGCCTTTCCTGGCGCTGGGCCTGACGGTGCTTGCCGGCGGCATCATGTTCGCCCTTCTCGGCAAGGATCCGATATCGGCGCTCTACAGCTTCTTCGTCGAGCCGCTGCTCGACGTCTGGTCGCTGCACGAGATCGCCATCAAGGCCGCGCCGCTGATCCTGATCGGGGTGGGCCTTTCGGTCTGCTACCGCTCGAACAACTGGAATATCGGCGCCGAGGGCCAGTTCATCGCAGGCGCCATTGCCGGCGCCATCGTGCCCGTCGTCTTCCATGACTGGCATTCTCCGCTGGTGCTGCCCCTCATGCTCATCTTCGGCATGATCGGCGGCGCGCTCTATGCGGCCATTCCCGCCTTTCTCAAGGCGCATATGAACACCAACGAGATCCTGACGAGCCTGATGCTGGTCTATATCGCCCAGCTCTTCCTCGACTGGCTGGTGCGCGGCCCCTGGCGCAGCCCGGACGCCTATAACTTCCCCGTGACGCGTGATTTCGCGCCGGAAGCCATATTGCCGGAACTCGTCTCCTCCGGCCGCACCAATCTCGGCTTCGCCTTTGCGATCATCGCGGCGATCGCGCTCTGGATCATGATGCGCTACACGCTGAAGGGCTTCGAGATCACCGTGCTCGGCCAGTCGGAGCGGGCAGGGCGCTTCGCCGGCTTCTCCTCCAAGCGCATGATCTGGTTCTCGCTGCTGCTGTCGGGCGCGCTCGCCGGGCTTGCCGGCATTTCCGAGGTGAGCGGCACGATCGGCAAGCTCCAGCCGGTCATTTCGCCCGGCTACGGCTTCACCGCCATCATCGTCGCCTTCCTCGGCCGCCTCAGCCCGCTCGGCATCATCGCCGCCGGTCTCTTCCTGGCGCTCACCTATGTCGGCGGCGAGGCAGTGCAACTGACGCTGAGCGTCTCCGACAAGGTCACGCGCGTCTTCCAGGGACTGCTGCTGTTCTTCGTGCTCTCCTGCGACACGCTCATTCAATACAAGATCCGGCTGGTCTTTTCCCGTTTCGGCCAGTCCAGCGAAGGCGGGGCGCACTGATGGGTATCATCGAAGCGATCCTTCTGACCGTCATCACCGCGGCGACGCCGCTCGTCCTCGCCTCCATGGGCGAACTCGTGGCGGAGCGGACCGGCGTGCTCAATCTCGGCGTGGAGGGCATGATGGTGATGGGCGCCGCGCTCGCCTTCGCCGCCACGCAGGTCACCGGCTCACCCTATATCGGCATTCTCGCCGGCATTGTCGGCGGCGCGCTGTTCTCGCTGCTCTTCGGCTTCCTGACCTTGACGCTCGTCACCAACCAGGTGGCGACCGGCCTTGCGCTCACCATTCTCGGCCTCGGCATTTCCGGCCAGATCGGCGAGCCCTATCTCGGCGTCTCCGGCATCAAGCTGCAGCCGATCGCCATTCCGCTTCTGGCCGATATTCCCTTCCTCGGCCCGCTGCTCTTCCGGCAGGATCTCATCTTCTATCTGTCGATCGGTCTCGTCGTCGGCGTCAACTGGTTCCTGTTCAAGACCCGCGCGGGCCTGAAGATCCGGGCGATCGGCGACAACCACGGCTCCGCCCACGCGCTCGGCATCCATGTCATTCGCACCCGCTATCTCGCCGTGATGTTCGGCGGCGCCTGCGCCGGGCTCGCCGGCGCCCAGCTTTCGCTGGTCTATACGCCGCAATGGGTGGAGAACATGTCCGCCGGCCGCGGCTGGATCGCGCTGGCGCTCGTCGTCTTCGCCTCCTGGCGGCCCTGGCGGCTGCTGGCGGGCGGCTATCTCTTCGGCGCGGTCTCGATCAGCCAGTTGCATGCCCAGGCGCTCGGCCTCGGCATTCCCTCCCAGTTCCTGTCGGCTCTTCCCTACATCGCCACGATCGTCGTACTAATCCTGATCTCACACAATCGGCGCATGACGCTGGTCAACACGCCCGCCTGTCTGGGCAAGCCATTCGTGCCCGATCGATGACGAGAACAAGAAGACGGGAAAAAGTCACTCCTAACCTACAGAGGATAATATGAAGAAAATCATTCTCGCTCTCGCAACGTCGGCCGCCGTGCTCGGCTTCGCCGCCGCAGCCAGCGCCCAGGACAAGACGAAGATCTGCTTCATCTATGTCGGCTCCAAGACGGATGGCGGCTATTCCGAGGCGCACGACCACGGCCGCCAGGCTCTGGAAAAGGCGCTTGGCGACAAGATCGAGACCGCCTATCTCGAAAACGTTCCGGAAGGCCCGGATGCCGAACGTGCGGTCGAGCGCATGGCACGCTCGGGCTGCGCGCTCGTCTTCACCACGTCCTTCGGCTTCATGGACGCCACCATCAAGGTCGCCCAGAAATTCCCCGACGTGAAGTTCGAGCACGCCACCGGCTTCAAGAGCGCCGAGAATGTCGGCACCTACAATGCGCGCTTTTATGAAGGCCGCTACATCCAGGGCGTGATCGCCGCCAAGATGTCGAAGAAGGGCGTCGCCGGCTACATCGCCTCCTTCCCGATCCCGGAAGTCGTGATGGGCATCAACGCCTTCATGCTCGGCGCGCAGTCCGTCAACCCCGACTTCAAGGTCAAGATCGTCTGGGCCAACACCTGGGCCGATCCGGGCAAGGAAGCCGACGCCGCCAAGGCGCTCGCCGACCAGGGCGTCGACATCCTGACCCAGCACACCGACTCGACCGCGCCGATGCAGGTCGCCGCCGAACGCGGCATCCACGCCTTCGGCCAGGCGTCCGACATGATCTCCGCCGGCCCGAACACCCAGCTCACCTCGATCGTCGACACCTGGGGCAACTACTATATCAAGCGCACGCAGGCGGTTCTCGACGGCACCTGGAAGTCGGAGAATGTCTGGGACGGCCTCAAGGACGGCATCCTCACCATGGCGCCCTATACCAACATGCCCGACGACGTGAAGAAGGCCGCCGAGGAAACCGAGGCGAAGATCCGCTCCGGCGAGATTCACCCCTTCACCGGCCCGGTCAAGAAGCAGGACGGCTCCGACTGGCTGGCCGACGGCCAGGTTTCCGACGACGGCACGCTGCTCGGCATGAACTTCTACGTCGCCGGCGTCGACGACAAGCTCCCGCAGTAAGGCGTATCTCTACACGGCATGATCGAAGGCGCCTCCCCGGAGGCGCCTTTTTTATTTGTAACGCTTTGGTGACGCGAACGGACTTTGCGGAATCGGCGCTGCGCTCTATACCTGCGGCTGGTTCCGGAAAAACGCGCGCCGGAACGCAGGAGGGGACATCATTGCGCAAGGGTCTGCTTGAAACCGTCATCAGCGGGATGAACACGCGCACCAGTCATGCCCAGGTCGTCAACGAACTTGGCAAGGCGATCATCGCGGGGGAATATCCCGTGGGCGCGACCCTGCCGGGGGATGCGGAGCTTGCCGCCCGCTTCAAGGTGTCCCGCACCGTGCTGCGCGAGGCGATGAAGACGCTCGCCGCCAAGGGGCTGGTCGTGCCGCGCGCACGGATCGGTACCCGCGTGACGCCGAATAGCCAATGGAACCTGTTCGACAGCGATATCCTCACCTGGCATTTCGCCGTCGGCATCAACGAGGATTTCCTGCTGCATCTTTCCGAAGTGCGTCTCGCCTTCGAGCCGCATGCGGCGGTGCTCGCCGCGCGTCATGCCACCGAGGCCGATATCAGCCAGATGATGCGCCTCGCCGTCGCCATGGGCGATCCGGAGCACACGGCGGAAAGCCTCGCCATCGCCGATCTGAAGTTTCACCTCTCTGTGCTGGAGGCTTCGCGCAATCCTTTCCTGCGCACGCTCGGCAGCCTCATCGAGGCCGGCCTCGTCGGCGCATTCAAGCTTTCCTCGCCCGCCGCCGACCGCGGCAAGATCGGCGACGTCTCGACCAGCCATATCCGCATCGTCGAGCAAATCGACCGGCGGGACGAGGAGGGGGCACGGCGCGCCATGGAAAACGTCATCCGCGTCGGGCGCGAACGCGTCGTCCAGGCGCTGCGCGACAAGGGCTGAGGCCCGCCGGTTCAGCCGTCGTTGCTGGCGTTCAGCTCTTCCGGCCGCTTTCCTTCATCCGCGGCGCGGGTATCGAGCTGGGCGGCGCCCATCGACTGGTAGAGGTTGAACAACGCCTCGCTCGCCCGCGCGGCCAGCCGGAACCATTCGCTGTTGCCGGCGATGGCCGGGTGGTGGAGAAGCTGATCGTCGACGAGATCGAGCACGATGGAAGCCGTATGTACGGCCTCGTGAAAGCCGAAGGTGCCGGATGCGTAGTGGGCCAGAAGGTCCGGCGGCGTCATCTCGCGCTCTGCGGCCAGCATGTCGAGCTGCCTCAGGCGCTCGTCTTCAAGTTCGATATCGGTGCTTTCCAGCATGGTCGCCTCCATTTCCTACTTGCCTTAAAAATTCTCGATCCGCACGTAGCGATTGATCAGGAGGAGGGAGCGATCCGGTTGGATCCGATAGGTTTCCACCACCGGGCGGCCGTATCGGTCGGTGAATGTGTGGTCGAAAGTGCTGCCGATCGGCGCCTTAGTCAGTTTGGTGCGCGGCTGGCCGTTATAGGTGATGCTGCCGGGAACGGGCTCGATCCCGCCCGGCGCACCGGTGGTGCAGGCGGCAAGCGTGAGCGCAGCGAGAAAGGGCAGGGCGATCCGGATCATGATGAATTCCTCTTCTTGGCCGAAGGCCGCAACGGCGTCGCGGTTGCGTCCCGTATAAGAGATAGGGCATTTCCCGCAAAAGTGCGTAGCGCTTTTGCATCGGAAACGCGCGGGAACCGGAGAAACCGAAAGCACGATGTCTGGCAGGGCGGCGCAAATGCCGCATATGAAAGGGGCGGCCGAAGCCGCCCCCGTTTTCAGCCTTGCGGTGTAAGGGTCACCGATGTGCCGGTGGCAGCGAGGTTGAGGCCGATCTGGCCGCTGACGCTGATGGTCTGCAGCTGGATCGAGCCGGATGTGCCGCCGACAAGCACATTCGTGCCGACGCCGAGGCCCAGTGTGGCTTCCGCCGTCGCGCCCTGGTAGAGACCGCCGAGAGAGCCGTGGTGGTAACCTGCCGTGGGTGCGAACACTGCCCAGACGATGCGGCCCTGCGTGGTAAAGCCTAGGTCGACGCCCATCTTGCGGATGACGCCGCTATAGGCATCCTGTTCGCCGCGCGTGGAGGAGAAGACGCAATCGACCGACTTCGCCGAGCCGAGCACGTAGCCGACGCCTCCGCCGACATCGCAGGTCAGCATGCCGATCTTCACGCCGTCGCGATCGCCGCGATCGACGGCCACCGGCACCTCTTCCCGGATCACCATGTCTGCCGCCCCAGCCGCCGTCGCGAACGCTTGCATAAGGCTCAGCGCAAGGACTGTTCCAAGCTTCTTGTTCATCTGTGCACTCCTTCTAACTGGCACGATAATGGCGAATCCGGCAATTTGGTTCCGGTCGCCCGGCATCTCATGGTGAAGATCGTGGCGGAGTGTGGGCAAATAACGTTTTGCTAACACATGGTGCGGACCGGCGGACCCGAGGGTCCGCCGGATGAGGCTTTTCAACAACATGCCGGCATCGAGCCATCGCTCAGACGTGATTGATCGTCGGCAGGTGGCTGATGACCTCCTCGCGCAGCCGCTCGTCCAGCGGGGCGATGTGTTCGTTCCAGAACGCTTCGGCCGCCCGCGTCTCATGTTCCCATGTCCGGGTGGTGAGATGGTTGTCGTCGATCTTCGCGAGCCGCCCGCCGCCGAGACGAAGATATTTTGCGGCAAGTTTTGCGGTGGGTGTCTGTTCCATGGCCGGCCTCCTCTGGTGACGAAGCGAAACCACGCCAGTGTCGGATTGTTCCGGAAAACAAAAAAGGCCGGGGCGAAAACGCACCGACCTTCCTCATCATCACCCTTTTCACCAGTGCCAGTACATCCGTGGTCAAAGGCATCAGGTGATGCGGCCATTGCGAGCGGCAGAAAGGTTCCAGCGCTCATCAGCAATGCCGATGAGGGGTATATAGGCGGCCATTGTGTTCAAATCAAGATGTCGCACGGCAAGTCGTGCGCGCGGGCGCGTTCGTCCGTTGACGATGCGGCCAAAGCTGCTAAAAAGCCGCATCGCTCGATGGGGAGCGGAGCGGAAGGCACGGGTTCGCCCGCGTCCCGAACCGGCAAAACCGCCCCCTCCGGACGGAAGAGTGGCCGAGCGGTTTAAGGCACCGGTCTTGAAAACCGGCGTAGGCGAGAGTCTACCGTGGGTTCGAATCCCACCTCTTCCGCCAAACGCCGCCGGTTGCCCGCTACGGCGTGATATTACCGCCGATGGCTGTGAGATACCAAGCCGCCGCTTTTGCGCTATAGCCCGATATATCTTGAGAACAGCGATGGCAGTTCTCGTCCAACTCGGAGGCTGAGGTTAAAAAAACGGTTGGGTGTGTCGGAGAGCCCGGCGGTCATTCGTCCTGAGGATGTGAAACGCAAAACATCCGATCAATGATACCCGAGGAGAACATCGTGACCGCCACCTACACTTTCGATGTCTTTGCTAGCCTCGACGGCTTTGGTGCTCACAATGGCGGCTGGGGTGGCTACTGGGGCAAGCAAGGCCCGGAGTTGCTTGATCATCGCCTTGCCCTCTACGGTGAGGAGCAGAGGATGGTCTTCGGTGCCAACACCTATCGCGCGTTCGCGCGGATGCTGGCTTCGAGCACCGAGGGGGCGGAGGTTCATGATCCATGGGTCGCCCGGATGAGGACCCTGCCGGCAACAGTGGTGTCGACCACGCTGGAAGGGCCGCTCGATTGGTCGGACGCTGATCTTGTCAACGGCAATGCCGTCGATGTCGTCGCGCGGCTCAAGGCGGAATCTAATGTGCCGTTGCGCTCGCACGGCAGTCTGTCGATGAACCGCGCATTGATGGCTGCCGGCCTGGTCGACCGCGTTCAGATAACGCTTTTCCCTGTGATCACCGGCCAGACCGGGCTGGATCCGATCTTCCATGGTGCGGCCGACTTCGACCTTCACCTGATCGAGAGCCGAACGCTCGACGGCCATACCCAGGAGCTGATCTACCGGCCTGCCCTGCATGCCTAAGCC